>Ga0169931_10011739_pt1 | contig 12273 bp, 10 predicted proteins | sample Kivu_15m_20L_FD_129675 | JGI IMG/M metagenome (GOLD analysis project Ga0169931, IMG submission 129675) | Freshwater microbial communities from Lake Kivu, Western Province, Rwanda to study Microbial Dark Matter (Phase II) - Kivu_15m_20L... | ecosystem: Environmental > Aquatic > Freshwater > Lake...
CCGTCACCGCGCGCGACCTGGTCGGCGTCCTCGGCATGGTGCCGACGCCGTCCGTCGCCGGAGCCGATCACTGGTCGTGCGAGGACTCGGTCGACCTAGACCAGACCGCGCGCATGGCGCGCATGGTGCTCGACGGCGGCGTGCGCATCCTGCTCACCAATGGCAGCCTCGGCGAGGGCGCGACCTTGCTCGAGCACGAACTGTGCGACTTCACGCGCTGCATCGCCGAGGTGCTCCGCGGGAACGGCCTGGTCTTCGCCGGCGTCACGACCCTCAACACGCGCGAGACGATCCGCCGCGCGCGCGCCGTGCTCGCAGCCGGCGCCGACGGGCTCTTCCTGGGCCGGCCGATGTGGATGTCGCTCGATGCGCAGGCGATCGTCCGCTACTACGCCGACATCGCCGAGGCGCTGCCCGGCGTGCCGCTGGTCGTCTACGACAACCAGTTCGCCTTCAAGGCCAAGATCGACACGTCGACCTATGCGGCGCTGAGCCGTATCCCGTCGGTGATCGGCGCCAAGCATATCGGCGGCCCCTCGATCGCCGACGACCTGCGCGCGGTCGAGGGCCGCATGCGCATCCTGCCGATCGACACGCAATGGGGCGCGCTGGCGCGGGCGTTTCCCGATGCGGCCCTCGCCTGCTGGTCCGGAAACGCCGCCGACGGCCCCGAGCCCCTCGCCGCGCTGGCAAGGGCGGTCGCGGCCAGGGACTGGGGCCGCGCCGACGCCATCTCCGCGCGCATGGCCTGGGCGCAGGCGCCGATGTTCCCGGGCGGCAAGCTCGAGAACTTCGTCGACTACAACATCCCGATCGCCCATGCCCGGCTGGCCGGCTCGGGGCTGGTCCGATCCGGTCCGCCGCGCCCGCCATACATCTTCGCGCCCGAGGGCCACCTGGAGGGCGGACGCGAGACCGGTCGCCGCTGGGAGAGCCTGCGCCGCGAATTCGGCCGGTAGCTTTCCCGCGGCGGGGGAGCGCGGCCCTGTTCGTCCGATGCTGGCGCACGGCCGCAGGCCGGGCGATGATGCCAGCCGTGGAGCGCCCGGGACCGGCCCTGCACGTCGGCCTGGCCCGGCGCCTTGCGAGACGCAAGCACGGAGGACAGCGATGACCACCGTCAGCCAGTTGCTTTCCGACAAGGGACACCAGGTCTTCTCGGTTTCGCCGGATGCGTCCGTCTACGACGCGATCGCGAACATGGCCATGCACGGCATCGGCGCGCTTGCGGTGATGCACGAGGGGAAGCTGGTCGGGATCGTTTCCGAACGCGACTACGCGCGCAAGGTGATCCTGCGCGATCGCAGTTCGCGCACGACGCTGGTCAGGGAGATCATGACCCCCGACGTGGTCACGATCGATCCGGAGAAGACGGTCGAGCACGCGATGAAGCTGATGACCGCGCACCGGATCCGCCACCTTCCAGTCCTTGATCAGGGGCAGGTGGCCGGCATGCTGTCGATCGGCGACCTGGTGAAGGCCGTGATCGGCCAGCAGCGCTTCGAGATCGAGCAGCTGCAGGAATACATCGCGAAGGGCTGAGCGCCGCCAGGCCTACGACCGGTACCGGCTCGCGCGGCCGCGCCGCCATGGCTTGCGCGGGCGACTTGCCCGGGTCGTGTCCCGGCACGCGGTGCAGGAGCGGGGCACGTGGCGCAAGACCGCCTCGGGGAAGAGCCATGTCGCGCGTGCCGCCTCGATGCCGCCACCGATCGCGCCCGCGCCCACTGCGCGGCGATGCTTCGCGTCGTCATGCCTGATAGCCTGCCCGGGCTGCCGAGTGCCCTGTTCGGCGGATCCCGACCGCGTCCCGGAAACCGGAGTGCCCCCTTGAAGATCGTCGCGATGGAGACCTTTCCTGCGGTCATTCCCTATCGGCATGGCGAGGTGAGCGCGATCATCTCGCGCGCGGGCGTGTCGGACGTGGTGGTGAAGCTCGTCACCGACGACGGACTCGTCGGTTGGGGGGAATCCTGCATGAACTGCGATACCGCCACGACGCTGGCGGCGATCGAGGCGATGCGGCCCTTCGTGCTCGGGCGGTCGCCGTGGCAGACCGAGGCGATCTCGCGCGACGTTTTCGTCCATGGCGGCTGGCAGTGGGAGGCGATGACGGGCGCCTTCGCTTTCGCCGGCATCGACATGGCGCTATGGGATCTCTGCGGCAAGGCGGCCGGCCAGCCGCTGAGCCACCTGTTCGGCGGCCCGGTACGCGAGTCGGTGGACTATTTCTACTATCTCGCCTGGGGCGATCCGGACAGTCTGCGCGCCCAGTGCGCAGAGGGGCTCGCGCGCGGGCATTCGGTCTTCTACTTCAAGGCCGGCGTGGATTTCGACGCCGAGCTCGCCATGCTCGAGGTGGTGCGCGACGCGCTCGGCCCCGGCCCTCGGCTGCGCGTAGATCCAAACCAGGCCTGGCCCTACGCCGAGGCGTTGGGCAACGTGGCGCGGATGCACGCGGCCGTCGGCCTCGATTTCGTCGAGGCACCGACGAAGGGCGGCCGACACGCGAACTGGCGGGAACTGACCCGCATGACGGGCGTGCCCGTGTGCGCCAACGAATTTCTCTGGACCGAGGCGGACGCGGCTCGGATCGTCACCGAGCGCGCCGTAGACCATATGGGGTTCTCCCCCTATTTCGTGGGTTCCCTGCGTCGCTGGCACACGCTTTGCCACATGGCCGCGAGCGCCGACATCCTTGTGCACAAGCACACGCATGGCGAATTCGGCATCGCGGCCGCGGCCTGCCATCACATCCTTTTGACGTTGCCGAACCTCGCCCGCGGCAGCCAGCAGACCCACCAGCTTCTCGCCCACGACATCCTGACGAAGCCTTTGCCCATCATGGACTCGGCTCGCTGGGGCGTCATCGACCTTCCCGGCCTTGGGATCGAGGTCGACGAGGCGGCACTCCGCGACGCTTCGGAGCGCTGGCGCCGCGACGGCGATTTCCGGCCCTACGGCGACCGTTTCCCCGTGACCTGAGGGCACGGGCTCGGCCGTCACCCCGCGGCGCGGTTCCTCGCCAGGGATAGCCGTCCAGGCGTCCGGCCGCGGCCGCCAGCGATCGCGCATCTGGCGCGAAGATCCGGATGAGAGGCGTATCGCCTCGCCAGACCCGGAGCCCGGTGCGCCATGCCGATCGCCCCCCGGATGCTCTCGCGCGAGAGCCCGCATGGTGAGCGGCCGGGTCGGCCACCCGCGTCGGAACTTGAGCGCGCGCTCAAGGCAGGAGCCGGCACGACACATGGCCGAGGACAATCCGGGGAGCAGGCCACCAGGGTGCGAACCCGTCCCTTGCCCGACCTCGCGCTTGCCATGGGGGACCGGATGGCGTTTCTTCGCCGGACGAGCCCGGACAAGGACGGGCGCCCACCTCATGTGCTTCGTGCGAAGAGCCTCGAAGCCCCACGCGAAAAAGGGAGATTGGCCGATGTTGCGACGCATGTTCATCGCTGGCGCCGGTGCGGCGCTTCTATTCGCTCCCTACGCCGCGTCGGCGCAGGACGTGCGCCTGGGCGCGCTGCTCGAGATCACCGGCCCGATCGCCAGCGCGGTGCCGCCGATCCAGCGGGCCGCCGAATTCGCGGTCCAGCACATCAACGAGTAAGGTGGCCTGCTGGGTCGCCGCGCGGGGCTCGCGCTGGTCGACGGCCAGGGCACTCCGCAGGGCGCGGTCGACGCGGCCTCGCGGCTGGTCAATGTCGAGCAGGTTCCGGTCGTGGTCGGCCCGCTGATGTCCGGCTCGCTGATCGCGGCGGCCAATTCCGTCACCGCTTCGGCCCGCGTGACCATGATCTCGCCGTCCGCGACCTCGCCTCGGATCACCGAGCTGCAGGACAACGACACGGTGTTCCGCACCGCGCCTTCCGACGCCTACCAGGGGCGCGTGATGGCGGAGGTCGCCCGGCTGCGCAACATCTCCAGCGTCGCCGTGATGTTCATCAACAACGACTACGGCGTCGGTCTCGCCAACGCCTTCCGCACGGCCTTCACCGCGGCCGGCGGCAGGGTCACGTATTTCGAGGCCCACGAGACGAAGAAGACGTCGTTCCGCTCCGAACTCGCCGCCGCGGCGCAGGGCCGTCCGCAGGCGCTGGTCATGGTCGCGCTGCCCGACGACACGGGCGTGCCGGTGCTGCGCCAGGCGCTGGAAGGCGGTCTGTTCGACAGCTTCATCCTGGCGGAAGGCATGCGCATTCCGCGCACGATCCAGGACATCGGTGCGGCCAACCTGACCAAGGCCCATTTCACCGCTCCGATCGCGCCGGAGGGCGCCGCGCGCGACCGTTTCCGCCAGCTCTTCTCGGCGGCCGGCCAGAACCCGGACGCGCTCTTCGCCGCGCCGATGTACGACAGCACCTTCATCGCCGCGCTGGCGATCCAGGCCGCGGGCTCCACGGATCGCGCCGCGGTCAACCGCGCGATGCGCAACGTCACGCAGCCGGGCGGCGAGGAGATCCTGCCGGGCGAATGGCAGAAGGCGCGCGAGGCGCTCGCCGCCGGACGCCGCATCACCTATGTCGGCGCGACGGGGCCCAAGCCCTTCGACGCCGCCGGCGACACGCCAGGCTCCTTCGGCGAGTTCGAGGTCAAGGGCGCCGAGTTCGCCCTGACCCGGGCCATCCGCCTGAACTGAGCCCGGCCGGCACGCGGCGCCACGGCGCCGCGTGCCGGCAAGCATCCATGGCCGACGCCATCCTCGAAGCGCATGCGCTCGTGAAGCGCTTCGGCGGCCTCGTGGCCGTTGACGGCTGCAGCTTCGGCATCGCGCGCGGCTCGATCACCGGGCTGATAGGCCCGAACGGCGCCGGCAAGACGACGACCTTCAACATGGTCGCCGGCGCGCTCGCGCCCACCTCCGGACGCGTGTCGCTCGAGGGCGTCGACGTCACCGGTTGGCCGTCGCACCGCCTGTTCCACCGCGGCCTCGTGCGGACTTTCCAGATCCCGCAGGAATACGCGCGCATGACGGCGCGCGAGAACCTGATGGTCGCGGCGCCCGGTCAGAGCGGCGAGCGTCTGTTCCCCGCCTGGCTCGCGCCCGGCCGCGTGGCGCGCGAAGAGGCCGCGCTGCGCCAGCGCGTCGACGCCGCGCTCGAGTTCCTGAATCTCTCCGCAGTCGCCGAGGAGCGGGCCGGCAACCTGTCGGGCGGCCAGAAGAAGCTGCTCGAGATCGGTCGCACGATGATGGCGGACGCGAAGCTGGTGCTGCTCGACGAGCCGGGCGCCGGCGTCAACCCGACCCTGCTCAAGGAGATCGCGGCCGCGATCCGGCGCCTCAACCGCGAGCGCGGCTACACCTTCTGCATCATCGAGCACAACATGGACCTGATCGCCGAACTCTGCGATCCGGTGATCGTGATGGCGGAAGGGCGCGTGCTTGCGCAAGGCACGATCGCGGCGGTGCGCGCCGATCGCGCGGTGGTCGAAGCCTATCTCGGCGGCGCCGCGGGAGCGGCCGCTTGAGCACGCCCCTGATCCAGGCGCTCGCGCTGCGCGGCGGCTATGGCGGCAACGACATCCTGCAGGGATGTTCCGCCACGGCGGCGGCGGGCGAGGTCGTGGTGATCGTCGGGCCGAACGGCGCGGGCAAGTCGACGCTGCTCAAGGCGATGTTCGGCATGATCGAGCTGCGCGAGGGGCAGGTGCGGCTTGCGGGCGAGGACGTGACCGGTCTCGGCACGACCGAGCTCGTTCGCCGCGGCATCGGCTTCGTGCCGCAGGAGCGCAACGTCTTTCCCAGCCTGTCCGTCCACGAGAACCTGGAGATGGGCAGCTTCACGGCCCGCGGCGACCTGATCCGTCGCTTCGAGTCCGTCTATGCGCTGTTCCCGCCGCTGGCCGCGAAGCGCCGGCAGGCCGCCGGCGAATTGTCGGGCGGCCAGCGCCAGATGGTCGCGATGGGCCGTGCGCTCATGCTGACGCCGCGCGTGCTGCTGCTCGACGAGCCTACCGCCGGCCTGAGCCCGCTGTTCCGCGCCGAGATCTTCGCGAAGGTCGCGGAGATCGGCCGCGCCGGAACCGCGATCGTGCTGGTCGAGCAGAACGCGCGCGAGGCGCTGGCGATCGCCGACCGCGGCTACGTCCTCGCGACCGGGCGGAACCGCTTCGAGGGCACGGGCGCGGCGCTGCTCGCCGACCCCGAGGTCGCTGCCTCGTTCCTCGGCGGCTGACATGGACGTCCTGGGCTTCGTCAACCTCTACGTCATACCGGGGCTGGTCCTGGGGTCGATCTACGCCGTCGGCGCGATCGGCGTGTCGCTGCTGTTCGGCATCCTGCGTTTCGCCCATTTCGCGCATGGCGACCTCGGCACGCTTGGCGGTTTCCTGGCGCTCACCGCGGTGTGGGTCCTCGGGCTGCAGGCGATCGAGGCGCTGCCCCTTGCGATGGCGGGCGCCGCGGGGATCGCGATCCTGCTCGACCGTCTGTTCTACAAGCCTTTCCGCAAGGCGCCGTCGATCGTGCTGGTGATGGCGTCCTTCGGCGTCGCGCTCATCCTGCGGTCGGCGATCCAGCTGATCTGGGGCGCGGAATCGGTGAGCTACCAGAGCGGAATCCAGCGGCCGATCTGGATCCTCGACACGTTCCGCATCGCGCCGCGGCATCTCTGGATCCTGGGCGGCGTCGCGGCGATCGTCGTCGCCGTGCATGTCTTCCTCGCCCATACCCGGCTCGGCAAGGCGATGCGCGCCATGTCCGACGACCCTGCGCTGGCGCGGGCCTGCGGCATCGACACGGAGGCGGTGATCCGCTTCACCTGGGCGATCGGGGCGGCGCTCGCCGCCGCGGCCGGGGTCTTCGCCGGCATGGACGTCCATATCCATCCCTCGACCGGATGGGACATGATGCTGCCGGTCTTCGGCGCCGCGATCCTCGGGGGCATAGGCCGTCCCTACGGTGCGATCGCGGGTGGCCTGCTGATGGGACTGATCGAGGAGCTGGCGACGGCACCGCTGTTCTTCGGAGCCTCGCTGCTGCCGCCCGCGTACAAGTCGGGCGTCGCCTTCGCCGTGCTCGTCGCCGTGCTGCTGGTGCGGCCCACCGGCATCTTCCGCGGGAAGCTGTTCTGATGGAAGGTTATCTGCTCTACGCTGTCACGACGCTGATCCTGGTCGGCATCTATGCCGTGATGGCCCTCGGCCTCAATCTGCAATGGGGCTATGGCGGGATCTTCAACGCCGGGGTCGCCGGGTTCTTCGCCGTCGGCGCCTATACCTCGGCCATCCTGACCTCGCCAGGCAGCCCGCAGCTCGTCCATGCCTTCGCGTTGCCCGTACCGCTCGGGCTGTTCGGCGCGATGATCGCCTCGGGACTGGTCGCCTATGCGATCGGCCGCATCTGCCTTCGGCTCGAGAGCGACTACCTCGCGATCGCGACGATCGGCATCGCGGAGATCCTGCGCCTCGTCGTGCGCAACCAGCAGGCCTATACCGGGGGCGCCTTCGGCATCCCGAACCTGCCGCGGCCCTTCGACGGCCTCGGGCTGCCATGGTCGATGATCGGGTTCCTCGGCGTGGTCGTGCTCTGCATCGTCCTGGTCTACGCGGCGCAGGAACGCCTGTCGCGCTCGCCCTGGGGCCGCGTCATGCGCGCGATCCGCGACAATCCGCGCGCGGCGGCGGCGGTGGGCAAGGACGTCGGCGCATTCCGGCTGCAGGCCTTCGTCATCGGATCGATGGCCATCGGGCTCGGCGGCGCCCTGTCGGCGCATTACTTCAAGTTCATCGGGCCGGAGGCGACCGAGCCGCTCTTCACCACCTTCATCGTCTGGGTGATGGTGATCGTCGGCGGCAGCGGCAACCATCGCGGCGCGATACTCGGTGCGCTCGCCGTCTGGCTGATCTGGTCCATGACCGAGTTCGCGACGTCGCGCCTGCTGCCCCAGGATTGGGCGGTGCGCGCGGCCTATGCCCGGGTCCTGCTGATCGGCCTGCTGCTGCAGGTCGTGCTGCAGCGCTATCCGCAGGGATTGCTGCCCGAGCGCGTCGGAGATCCCCGGGGCCGGCCGACCGGCGGCTGATCGCGGTCGAGCGCAACGCCCTGCCGATCACGTGGAAATAGCGAAATAGCGATCCAGCATAGCTTTCCGGGCCACAGCAGCTTTCGCCACATCACGCTCCTGCGTCCCTGGCCACGACGCGTGGAGAGGTCGAACTGCATGACCGATACGAAGTGGCAAGCCAGACGCATGTCGGCGTAACGCGACTGCAAGCCTTGGCCGGCCAAGGCCGGATGCCGAGCATCGGCGGATGCCTCGCCGACCGCGTCTCGTGCTTCCCGGCGTGCCGATCCATCTCCTGCAGCGCGGCGTCGATCTCCAGGCCTGCTTCTTCGATGATGCCGATCGGCGCGCCTATCTCGACGATCTCGCGAAGATCGCCGCCGATGTCGGCTGCGCGATCCACGCCTACGTCCTGATGACCAACCACGTCCACCTCCTGCTGACGCCGACCAGCGCCGAGGGGCCCGCGCGGCAGATGAATCGCTTTGGCCGCCGCCATGTCCGGCGGATCAACGATCTCCATCGGCGGACCGGAACGCCGTGGGAGGGCCGGGTCCGGTCATGCGTCACCGGCAGCGAGGCATGCGTGCTTGCCTGCCGCCGAGGAAGGCCCGCGAGGCGTGATCGCCCGGAAAAGTCACGCTGGATCGCTTCAAGGCTCGTGCATGTAGTGCACGAGGTGCAGGAAGGGCCGCAGCCCCGTCGATTCCGCGAGGTGGATCGAGGGCGCGTTGTCCTCGTGCACCTGGTAGCGCGGGAAAAGGCCGCGCAGCCCGAGCTCGCGCAGCGCGGCGCGCACGGCGCGCGCGCCATGGCCACGCCGTCGCGCGGCCTCGGGCGTGAAGACGCCGCCGACCTCCCAGACCGGGCCGCAATTCGCGAAGGCGAAGCAGGTGGCGAGCGGCGCCTCCTCCGGGCCGACGATGCTGGCGAAGGCGCGCCCGTCGCCCAGCATCGGCTCGAGCCAGTCGCGCGCATGGACCTGCGCGGCGAAGAGCGCGAAGGCCGCCTCGCCCGGATCGCGCGAGACGCGCACGCCAGGCTCCGGCGGCAATAGCGCAAGCTCCGCCGGCGGCGCGGTGAAGGAGACCACGCACATCGTGCGCCGAAGGGCAAATTCCCGCGCGACCACCGCGCGGTCCTGCTCGCCCGCAAGCTTGAAGACCAGCGCCTCGCCGCGCGGCACGCGCTCGAGCAGCGCCCGCGTGAGGTCGGGCCCGTCGCTCGACAGCAGCACCACGTGCCGCGCGGCGGGATAGGCGCGCCGGTCCCACGACGTGGCGGACGCATCGAGCAGCACGAGGAAGCCGTGCCGGTCGCCGTCGCGCGCATGGTGCAGCCGCGCGTGCCGGGGATAGGCCTCGAGATGCTTTAGCAGGACGATGTTGCGCAGCGGATCGCGGGCGAGGATCTCCTCGCCGGTGGCATCCCCGCCCCGGAGCCGGTCCACGGATGCTTCAGCCGCGCCTGCGAAGGGCGCGCAGGCCGAGCACGATCGCGACGACGATCGCGAGGGAGACGGTGGTGCGCATCTCCGGCGGCAGGCCCTCGAGCCAGGCGGTGAGGCGAGCGGCGATGGTCGTCGGCGCGAGCAGGAGCGGCGCCCAGACCACGGCCGAGGCCCAGTTGGCGAGGTGGAAGCGCCGGCTCTCCACGCCCATCGTCCCGGCGATCAGCGGCACGACGACGCGCGCAGGGCCGACGAAGCGCCCGACGAACACCGCCATCGCGCCCCAGCGCTCGAAGAAGCCATGGCCCTTCGCCAGCAGCTCGGGCCGGCGCGCGAGCCAGGGCAGCGCCTCGATCTGCCGCGCATAGCGCCTGCCGCCCTCGTAGCTCGCCCAGAATCCGAGGCCCGCGCCGATCGCGCCCCAGGCGGAGAGCGTGAAGAGGTCGAGCACGCCCGCCGTAGCCAGGCTGCCGATGCCGATCAGCAGCACGGTGGCGGGAATGATCGCGCTGACCAGCGCGAGCGATTCGAGGAAGCAGATCGCGAACACGACCGGACCGGCCCAGTGGGCGTGGGCCTCGATGAAGCGGGTGAAGGGCGCTACCGCGTCCTGGAACATGCCTTCCATGGGTGCCTCGAATTGGCTCGGGGGGTCGTGGTTTCAACCGCGCCGGGACGGCGTCGGCCTTGGCGTCGGCGCCTGCCTGCGCGCCCGCGAGGGAGGCGCGGGCAGCAGCAGCAGGGCCGCCGCCACGGGCGCCAGCCAGGCGATGCGCGCCTGGTAGCGATGATGGGGCTTGGACAGGGCTCCGGTCGCGCAGGCATTGGCCGCCAGCGCGACGAGCACCGCCAGCGCCAGCGCCGGGCGCCGCGCATCGGCGTCGCGCCGCGCGCGCCAGCCGGCGAAGGCGAGCGCGACGACGGAGGCCGCGAGCACGGGAAGCTGCGGCGGGACCGTCGGCAGGAGCGCCTCGCGCAACTCGCCGCGGGCCTGGAGCGAGGCCTCGAAGGCGGCGGCCTCGCGTGCGCCGAAGCCCTCGCGCAGCCGCGTCGCGATCTGGCCGAGCCACTCCGGGCCCAGCGTGTCGCCCGGCTCGACGAGCCAGAGCTGCCGCCACGCGTTGCCCGCCATGGCGGCCGCGACCTCGATCGGCCGCTCGCGCAGGGTCGTCGAAACGATCTCGCCGGCCTCGGCCGATAGCGCCGCGCCGCCCAGGAAGCGCGGTGCGCCGGAGGCATCGCGGTTGACCGGGCTATCCGGCGACCACAGGAACTCGTCGCTGTCCATCGGCAGCCGGTCGAGCGCGGCGCAGAGCGTCCATCCCTCGCGCGGGCAATGCGCGCGCAGCGTCGCCGTGGCCGGCCCGTCGTCCTGCAGCCGCGCGAGCATGAAGGTCGCGCCATGGGGCGAGATCGCGACGCGCCCATGGCCCGCGAGGTTGGTCGCCGCGAGCAGGGCGAGCGCGGCGAGAAGCGGTGCCGCGACGCGATGGGCCTGCACGCGGCGGCGCAGCGCGAGGTCGACGCCAAGCGTCGTGGCGACCAGCGCGGCGGCGAGCGGCAGGTGCGAGAGATGCGAGGCGATGGCAAAGGTCGCGAGCGCCGAGAGGTAGAGCCGCTCGCCGCGACCGAGCCGGCCCGGCGCGAGGCCCAGCATCGACAGCGCCAGGACCGTGGCCGGCGCGAAGGCGTCGGGCATGAGCAGCGCGACCGAGAAGGGCGCGGCGGTGAGGAGCGCGGCGAGGCCGCACAGCGCGACATGAACGGGCGCGATGGCGCGGCCCAGCACGCAGCGCTGCAGCAGCCAGAGCAGGTGGGACAGGACCAGCGCCTGCGCCGCGAGCGGCGTCCAGAGCGTCAGGTGCCAGTGGAAGAGATGGAGGAAGGGGCCGTAGATCCAGGGCTTGTCCCAGATCATCAGCGGCCCGAGCGTCTGGTGCAGGAAGGCGCCGGTATCGCTGAACATCAGCGGGTAGCCGTTGGCGAAGGCCGGCCACGCGAGCAGCGCCGCGCCCGCCGCCACCGCGCCCGCCGCGGCGGCGAGACCTTCCGCGCGCGCGGACCCGGCCAGTGGCGCGATCACGCCTCGGCCTCCGCGGGGCGCGCGAAGCCGCCCTCGGCGAGCAGGCGCGAGAACAGGCCACCCGCGGCGGCGAGCTCGGCGAAGCGCCCCTGCTCCACGATCCGCCCGCCCTCGAGCACGAGGATGCGGTCGGCGTCGGCGACGGTGGACAGGCGATGGGCGATGACGAAGGTGGTGCGGCCCGCGCGCAACCGGTCGAGCGCGCGCTTGATGCGGCCCTCGGTCTCGCCGTCGAGCGCGCTGGTCGCCTCGTCGAGGATCAGGATCGGCGCGTCCTTGAGGATCGCGCGCGCGATGGCGATGCGCTGGCGCTCGCCGCCCGACAGCGACGCCCCGCCCTCGCCGATCGCGAAGCCATAGCCGCCGGGCTTGCGCAGGATGAAGTCGTGCGCCTCGGCGAGTCGCGCCGCCTGCTCCACCTCGGCGTCGCTCGCCGCGGGACGGCCGACGCGGATGTTCTCGGCGATCGAGCGGTTGAAGAGCCCGCCATCCTGGAACACCACGGCGATCGCGCCGCGCAGGGAGTCGAGCGTGGCGTCGCGGATGTCGACGCCGTCGACCGTGATCGTGCCGCGATCGGCGGCGCGGAAGCGCTGCAGCAGGCCGAGCGTCGTCGTCTTGCCCGAGCCGGTGGGCCCGACAAGCGCGACCGTCTCGCCCGCGGCCACCGCGAAGTCGAGGTCGCGCACGCCCTGCTCCGAGCCGGGATAGGAGAAGTCGACGCCGGAATACCG
>Ga0169931_10011741_pt1 | contig 12271 bp, 11 predicted proteins | sample Kivu_15m_20L_FD_129675 | JGI IMG/M metagenome (GOLD analysis project Ga0169931, IMG submission 129675) | Freshwater microbial communities from Lake Kivu, Western Province, Rwanda to study Microbial Dark Matter (Phase II) - Kivu_15m_20L... | ecosystem: Environmental > Aquatic > Freshwater > Lake...
TTCTATCAAAATTCAAAGAATTAATAGTACTCAAATTCAAAAGTACATTTTGGTTTGTTATTTATATTCTTTCTAACCTCTGTTGGGGTATTTATCGTTTTAATCAAGCATATGATTCAAAATTTATTTCTTTGGCGTTTGCTAAATTTACAGCCGCTATAATTGTTTTAAACATGTCTTTACTACTTTTATTCGTATGTGAAAATTTCTTCACATTTCTGGGAAATCATTTTGAAAAATTAAATTCATTACTGCCTACAGACAACATAAAATTTTATCACAAAGTTTGTGCAAGGATGTTTCTGATTGCTTCTCTTGGTCATACCATAGCCCATTTGATCGGAACATTTCCTTTCATTACTAGCAACGATATTTTAACAGTAAATAAATATTTGTTCCATAAACTGGAACGAGTACCTTTATATATAGAAATGTTGTTTTTAAAGATATACGGAATAACAGGTATAATTCTTGTAATAAGTTTGATCGTAGTTTTTTTTACCTCCATTAATATTGTAATCAAAAGAAAATACGAATTATTTTGGTATGTCCATAAATTATTTTTCATTATTTTTTTCCTCACATATTTACATGGCAGAGATAATTTATTTGGACATCAAGTCTATGGGAAATTTATGCTAGGTCCAGGAATAATATTTATGGCAGAAATAATAATTGATATATGGCGATATTTTAATTACAAAGTTAAAGTAGTTTCGATAAAGTTGGTGGAATCAGATGTAATTGAGCTTACAATAAATAAGCCTAAATTTTTCAAAAACAGACCTGGACAGTACATAAGGATAAATATTCCTGAAATAAGTAGATTACAATATCATCCATTTACAATAGCCTCAGCTCCTCATAATCCTAACCTGGTATTTTACATATCTTCAGTTGGCGATTGGACAAGAAAACTTTTTAAAATAGCAAAGAAAAAAGAAGAAGAAAATCTGAAGAATACGGAATCTTCCCATATCATTCAGAGTAGAGCAACGAGTCTCCCATCTTGCCGAATAGATGGCCCTTTTGGTACTCCTTCTAATTATTATGAGAGATATAAGAAATTAATTTTTATAGCTGGAGGAATTGGGATCACACCTTTTGCTTCTATTTTATATTCAATATTAAATGATTTCAAAACGCATTCTGATATAAAGTATGAAAGTATTCATCTTATTTGGGTGGTTAGAAAATTGTCTTCTACAAAATACATCATTCATTTAATTAAAAAGTTATTTGAAGAGGACAAAAATAAAATTTTCAGGATTAGTTTACATTTGACAAGTAAGGAAGAAACTTCTGATTTTAGATCATTCCTCTTGTGGCATGGTTTAGAACTTTTGAAAGCTGAAAATAATAAGAATATATCTGAAATTTGTCAAAGCATTAATTGGGGACGGCCAATTTGGAACGAAGTATTCAAAAATAAAAGAAAATTCTTCGAGCAAAAGAAAAGCCAAAATATAGGGGTCTTTGTATGTGCTAATTATGAATTTTACAAGGATGTGTATGTATGTTCTAAAAGATATTCAGGAGGAAAAGTAAATTTTCAATTTTATAAAGAAAATTATTAACTTTGTTTATTCTAAATATAAAACATTATTTATAAATTTAAACGCTTGTGCACTTTGTATCGACGCTGGCTGTTTTCTTGCAGGTTGCGATTTTTCTCAAAGCTGCCCAGCAAACTTTATAATTTTCTAACATATGAAATTAATCAATTTTTTATATTTTAAATGATATTGAAAATTAATTAACTTGCAGTATTCCATATATTTGAAAACAATTAATGAATAATTCTTATAAGTTTTTATCACAACAAATTTTTAAATTGTTGAATAATTAAAAGTATAATTATGCCTTGGAAATTTCTCTCTAATATTTTTCAGAAAATTCTAATTGGAAATTGAAAAAAAATGTATTTTATCTAACTAATATAAGGGAAATTAATATTTAATCCTTTAAAATATTTTTGTTTAGTCAAGTAGTAATTTACACAAGCCATAAAAGAATTTTATTAAGATAACTTAATCCATAAGTTTATTCCCAATTTAAATTTCTTCCAAAATGAAAATTTATAAACATAATACAATTAATATTTATTATCAAGCAAATGTCTTCGATTAAATTATACTTGATATTAGTTTTAGCTTCTTTTAGCTTAGCTTCTAAAAAATTTATGGAAAGTGATGATATATCAATGACTACATATTTATCCCTTGACGATGAAGAAGAAGAATTTGCAGATCTTCTAAACGGAATATTAGGAACGGATTTAGAAAGATCAATAATGCTTTCACAGTGTTCCAATTCCTACACTCCTCAGCCAAATAGTCACGAAAAATTCAAAAACGATTTTGGACAATTAATATATAATGTAAATACATTTTTAAAGAGTAAAATTTATAAACAAATTACTGGAGAGCTGTGTCAATATAACTTACAAGATAAAAATATTTTCACATCAGCTAAATCAGCAAAAATCACTACGAAATCTTATTTTAGTCAAATTCTTATAAAGTCAATAGTGGGATCATCTATGTTAGAATTTTTAGAGTGTGTAGGTGTTGATGAATTGGGTAGAATAACTGATGCAGATTATGCAAATGAATTATTATTCATGCTTAAAAAAGAGGAGAGACTTAATCAAATATTTGAATCATTTTGTTCTATTAATAACAGCTACCATTTTCTTAAAAATCCTATTGATCTATCTGATAAGAGTGCTTTTAATTCGATGGGGATTACTTTTAAATCAATTTTCGAGGCTGTAAGAGAACATTATGAATATATTAGGAGTAAAAGTTAAAAATTAAACTTATGTGAATAAAATAATTTATTGAAATTAAATCTTTTAATTTCTTTGATTCAGAATTTATTCCAAACTAAAATAAACTTAAAAAAATTTTTTTTTTTAAATAATATCATATCCATCTAACAAATTTTCCTTTATTGTATTCTACCTGTCTTTTTCCTTGAGCTTTTGTAACTGTACCTATACCATGGTATTCGCCATCTAAAAAATTAATTTCAATTATTTCTTGATTATTATTATAGGAAATTCTTCCTATTCCAGTCTGTTTTTCATTAGAAAAGGTACCTATAGCATAAGTCCCATTATTCCAAAAATATTTGCCTCTTCCATGTCTTATCCAGGGTTTTTCCAGATTCCATTCACCCAAATAATAACTGTCCTCATAATGATATTTGTCCTTAAAAATGACTTTAACACCATCATTTAAAGGAGGAATTGTTAATATTTCATTCATTTCCTGAGGATATTTTTTAACAATAAATTCAAGTGATGTTTGAATTGGATCAATTTTTTGTATAATTTTTGAGAAATCGTAATTAGGTAAATTTTTATAAATAAAATCGTATTTTAAGTTACTGACACTCAAGTTGCTATTCAAAAAATTCGAAATATCATTTCTTAAGCAGGCTGAATTGTCATGAGACTCTGAATTGACATTTTCGTAATTTATATAGAATGTAGCCCCTTTGTAATAATGGTTTTTCAATCCCAAAATTATCCAATCGTTATTTGGAGGAATATTAACTCTCCCATTGAATTCTGTAAGGATCTTGAAATTTTCAGATTCATTTTCTCCAACAATCTCATATTTGAATTTTGTATTATTCCAGATGTATAGGTAACCGAATTTTGTATGTTCAAATGAATGCTTTATCAATTGTACATATCCTGTATCTCTATTCTTACTTCGGATTTGCCTTATTATAATTTCTTTTAATAAATCAAATTTATCATCGGTGCCTTTGAATCTTATATCGAAATAATTATCACAAGAAACATATAATAAGTATTTTCTATTCTTATCGACCTTTGCCCATTCATTATTTGCGTGGACATAAATCAAATATTTCCCCTTTTCCAAATCGACGTTGATAACTGGATCATAGAGTGCTTCACAAGCAGATGATACGTAAACAACTTGATTATCTTCAACTTTTACTAATATTAAATTAATCATCAATTCTTGATCTGATGAAATTCTTCTGTTAAATCTCCAGTTCTTTTTGATAGCACTGATGTCAACAGTTGATTTTTGAGACACAATTAATTCGAAAAAATTTGACAGGCCGAGATTTTCTTTTGTGATTTTAAGAGATTTAAAGCATCTAGGAGATGAAACCTTACACATTTCAGTAACTTCATAACACATGAGATAATCTTCCCAGGCCATCCAGAACAATCCATCATCTTTTTTATTGCCAAAACCAAAAGCAATTTTTGCTTCATCCGTCCATAAATTAGAAGAATCAGACCAATCTCCTTTCCATTCTCTATATCCCCAAGGATTCCTAATTTGAACTAGTCTGATATTTTTTCTATTAATCACTCTTTCCTTTGCAGAAATTAAAGAAAAAGCATGACCTGGGACTATACCCATTTCACTTACTTTCCGCTCGCGTTTACTACAACAAGACATGACATATCCTCTTGAATCAGCTTCTCTAATTTTTTCCCATAATTCATCATCATTGGTATACTTGTCATGTACCAAATACTCCATAGAAAAGGGAGTAAGCACACTTAAAACTTGAGTACTCCATCCACCTACTATATTTAGATATCCTCCATTTATTTTGGCCCATGCTTTTTCTAACAGCATCACCCATAATTCGTTTCCGTTGGGTTTACTAAATAGAGGAGTTTTAGTGCCCTTTTCACAAGGAATATAATCATCAATTAAAACAATTTTCCATTCCCCATTTATTCTCATTGCGATTTCATAACATCCATTTGATTGAATAGAAAAAGATTTAAAGATTTGGCATATTAGCTGAGGAAATTCAGTCATAGCAGAGAGTGCCGCCATAAAATAACAATTACCGACATTTCCTTGCTTAATATCATCGAATTCTATTTTACCCTCGAAGATAGAAAACTTTCCTGATTCAAAAATTTCTGAAGCTCTCCTCCATTCCACATTATCCTCCTTTACATTAAAATCGTAAAAGTACTCTTCTCTTCTTGAATTATAAGGATCAGAATTACTTCCATCCTTTTTAATTCCGAATAAAGAATCTCTGTTTGGAGGGAATAAAATGTCTGTAAAGAGTTCTGTTGAAATTGGAGGTTTTTGATTTTTATAATATATTTTAATATTTGCAAAGTTGAAATTAACGTCGTAAATTATATGATCAGCAAGGAGATTTTGAGAATCATCTTCTCTCATTGTATATTTAGGATTTAGAATTACTTCCAATCCCTTTTCTTTTTCATCAGTTTTATTTTTAACTGGTTTAACTGATTTAGAATTTCCGCAACCCATTTTTTTTAGTAATAAAATAATTAATAAATTTAAGTTACGTAATTTTAAACAAAATCTATTAATAAATGTGTATCAAGAAATTATTATGTAAGAAAATTAAATGTTAAAGTTAGCTTATCTAATTAGATGAATTTCTTTATATTCTTACATTATAAATAGATTATTTTCCTCTAATTCTATATCTTCTTTTTCTAAAATATCTTCTTCTTTAAATTCAGTTTCTTCATAAGGAGTGTTATTTTCTTCAATAAAAACTTTAGGGGAATCAAACTTAATTAAAATGATTAAATATGTTCCATTACCTTCTTCTGTTCAATCAATTTAACGTTTAAATTCCTAAAAAATTTATGATTTAAAATGTCCTTAGATCCATTGATGGATCCTAGTCTTCTCTTAGGATTTTTCTCAAGGAGTTTGATGATCAAATCCTTTGCAGTATTTGAAATAGAAGGCTCAGAAGGAAATGTAATTTTCCCTTCAATTATTTTTTCATATAAAGAATAGGTATTATTATCACTGAACGGGGGATTTAAATAGATCAATTCATATCTGAATGTAATTAAGGTATTTTACAATAAAATCCCTAAAGCCCACCAATCAACATTTTCATCGTAAGAATTCGACGTTATAATCTCAGGTGCAAAATACTCAGGAGTCCCACATAAAGTGCACGTTTTGTATGAAACCAAATTGACCAAGCCGAAATCACAAAGCACGGGATAACCATCATCACCCAAGAGAATATTTTCAGGCTTTAAATCTCTGTACACTAACTGATTGTCGTGCAAACATTGCAATGCCAATGTAACACACGCTATATAAAATCCTAAATCCCTTTCAGACAATTTAACAGAATTTTGTATAAATAATGTGAATAAATCTCCTTTCAAATAGTCAGTTACGAAAAAAACATTCTTATCAGTCTGAAAAAATGATCTTAATTTTAATAAAAAATTATTTTCTATGTGTTCCAATATATATTTCTCATGTCTGACATACTTTAATTTGCCTTCCCTAACAATTCGATTTTTGTTAAGTACCTTAATCCCGTAATATTTGTTATCATAAATATTTCTAACCAAATAAACTTTTCCATTATGACCTTTACCAAGTAAGGTTAATTTTTTATAATCTGAAATTTTGCCAATTTGTTTTTTAAAAGGTTTAAAAGAATTTATAATGTCTCCATAAGACAAATTGATATAATGCACTGATTTTTCTGTGGTAAAATTATCTATTTTCTAATAAAATATGTTATATTAAAGCTTATGACTATTTACATACAGCGTAGTGTATTATTAGTTTGATATTTTGAAGGATTTTATAATTTTCACTTAGTTTGTTTATTATCTTCGGAATTCTAATAATTTTAATAAAATTGGTTTTTTACTTTTCGGAATGTTTAAGTATAATTTCATCTGATTTATTGTCATTATTAATTTTTATGAACAAATCACTTTTATTAGGTAACCAAAATCTAATTAAGCATTTTATTTCTTTAATCTCTTGTATATTAATAATAAACTCTTCTTCAATTATTTTGATAAAAGCAAATCTCTCATTCGTAATTATAATTTTTCCATTGTTGAAATTGGTTGATTCGTAGTTAATAATGAAATCAACATCGTAAATTTTTTTAATAGTTTCTATATAAATGAATTTGTTTAGGGTACCTTACCTGTTTTGCGAAGATTTATAATATGACCAAAAGCATCAGAATAATATGAATAAATACTCTCATTTACCCCACAAATACATGTTAACATTTTTAAATTAGATTAAATTTTATAATATTTTAATATAAATAAATCTCTATGTATTTATGCTTTTTTCTTATTATGTGTTTTCAAATTAGTATAATTCTTGGTGTAAGAAAAGCCACCTGTACGATTAAATAAATTTGGAAAGTTTTCGGCTAGTATGTAAAGTGATTTTAAATAAAATCTTTACTTTTCTTAGTTGAGTAATTAGTCTCATTGTAATTTGAATTCCTAATGCATATGTTAATTAATGAAATATTATTTACCAATTAGTAGTTGTTACTATGACTCTCTCATTGTTAATCAAATCATAATTTTGATTGTTCTTCTTTTCCCAGCCGTTATCTTTTCGGCCATTCATCAGACCAGTTGACTTAATTCTTGGATTTTTATTCAAAAGAGATTGATTTGTATCTACTCCTGCATATGTATTAAAATTATAAATTGAATTTCTGAATTTTTCTTTTTGGCAAGATCTATTAAGAATAGACTTTCTATTTATCTTGTTTGGGACTTCTGATTTTTTTCTAATTGATATTTTATTTTTGATATTATTTTACATTTTATTTTTAATGTTGTAATACATCTCAGAAAAATTGTTGTTGCTTTGTAACTTTTCTTGGCTCTTGCCATTATGTTTAAATATTTTATTCTCTAAAGTGTTTAAATCGACGATTCTTCTATAAACATCAGCCAAGGACTCTTCTTTATTTTTGCTGTAGCCAAAGAAATTATATTTTTTCTTTTTCTTTTTTTCTTCAACACTTACAACTTTTTCTGAATGATAAGAATCATTCAAACTTAGATGAGAAGACTTCTCTGGACTCTTAGTCTCTAAAATAGAATTAACCTTGGATATATTATTATCAGCATTCTTTAAGCCTTGTAGATCCTCTCGGGTAACTACTGATTCTTCTCCATTAAAAATTTTTGTGAAATTGTTTCTTGTATTAAATTGATTATTCACCACTGTCTTTCTAACTTCGTTAGGATCTTTTATTTCTCTTTCCAGCATTTGTATATTATAATTAAATTCTTCTTTAGGTAGAACAATCTGGGTTGAGCCCTTTGATTTGTAATTGTGTTCTACAGAATCATTAGTGTATTTCAAAATTTTATTAAAAAATTTTGACCTCATATTAGAAAACATATCTGCGATTACTGTATCTGAATTATTAACGAGATCTAATTTCTTAAAATACAAATGCTGATAGTAGTTCGAGAATAAATCTTCAATTGTTGTTTTATGGATTAATGAAATATCTTTCATCTTTTTGTCCAGATTATCTGTCTTTACTTTTATTTCTTTGCTCACTGAAGATCTAAGTAATTTTAATCTCTCCTTGTTTTCATGGTATTCCTTGATGAATTCAGTTACCACATTTTTTGTTTCTTCTGAGTTAAATTTCAAAATATTTTGAGTTGATGGTAAATTTATACTTGATCTTTGAATTATTTCTGTTACAAAATTCGAGAAGGTGTAACAAATTTTTCTCAAAAATTTTAAAAAGAAGTTAGTAAATAGCTTATCTAAATTAAGAATAAAATAAATTACATTCCTTCAATCCGTACTCGCCTGAAAATTCTGCTAAATCAAAGTAGATATCTTCATTATTAAAAATCAATCTTTCTTTTTTTGAGTGGTTAAGGTGATCCAATTTGAGCTCTTGAAAGTTATAGGATTTTATCATTTCAGAAATCTGCTTATCATATTTGTGACAAAAATTTACAATATTTTCGAAAATATTTTTCTTATAGAAAAATATGTCAGAGGTAGCTTTATTATCTTTAATTAAAAAATTGTAATTTGATTCTAAATCTTCTATTGAAGTTTCCTGAGTGATCTTCGTTTCATTTTGTAGAAGGATTTTATTTGATGATTGTAATTTTTTATTCTTTTCCAATTCGATTTTATATTTTGAATAGATTTCATTCAATTTTCGAATTTCTTTATTTATATTACAAAACTAAAAATAAATTTGAATATAATTCTTTACCAACATATTTGATCCGTTATATTGAATTTGACCCTGCTTGAATTTAGCGATGAATGCGTGTATATCTCCTTCTTTAAATCCTTTAAAAATTCTGTCTAATCTTACAAAGTCTTTAAAATATTCTTTGAGGTGATTTTGAATATCCGTAAAAATTTTCTCGTTGGTTTTTTTCCTTTTAGAAATTAATTCCAGTTTTTCAGAGATTTTGCCTTTGATATCGTCTAAGACTTGTCTAGACTTCATAATTTCGTTTTTAGTTTGCATAACATCATACTCTGTTTTTGTATAAATTTGCTTTTTCTTCTTCAACTCTTTTTCGTAATAGGACTGTGTAGTCGAATCAAAATCTATCATGTCGTTATAAAGATTCTGATGAATATTCAATTGTGTGTGAATATTATTTCTGATAAACGTGTATTTTTCATGCTGCTTCCCAAATATTTTTGAGTAATCCAATTTCTCTTTGAATTGTCCCTTCAACAAAATATTTTCTTTAATTAAACTTTCCAACTCCTTCTTGTAAGTGACATAGTCATGTTGCTTATCTTCAATTTGCTTTTTGAAATTTTCTATCTCATATTGAAAAGCCTCCTTAATTCCAGTTTGGTCAAATATTACTCTGCTGACGATTTCCTTTATGAAATTAAATAGTAAAATACTTTTTCTATCTGACTGTCTAATTCCAACAGAATTTTTTTCTTTTTATTTATTTCATCTAAGTGTTTATTGTATTTTCTGTTATTCTCTATTCCTTTTTCTCTAAAATGCTCTTCCAGCTTAGCCATATCTGCAAGGTGGAAATGATCGCTTAGCATAAAATCTAAAAAATTAGTTGTTGTTTTCTCGAAATTCTCTGAGTTTTTTACTAAATAGGATGAAACGATTGGCTTTTTGTTTTTGTTGTTTGATTTAATTTTGGCTTTTTCTGAATTTTTTATTTCTGTTAGATATAAGTTATCAACTTTCATTATTTATTATTTCTTTATTTAATATTTAAAAAACATAAAATTTTTTAATATGATTTATAGTCACAATTTAAAGACTATTTTAGATTATAACAATAAATTATTTAAACTTGTGAAATTACTTTTTATTTTATCAAAGGCCATGATTCCGAAATTATTCTCTTCTTCTATCCCCACAAAAATTTTATTGTTTGTTGAATCAACATCAAATCCAATTGATTTCCCGAAGTACTCTAAATTTTGAACTGTATCTGAAGTAAAATTATAAATGTGAAGATAATCTGTGTTCTCTCCGTAAATAAGAAAATCTTCGTTCAGGAATTTCATTTCTCCTATTGAATCAAATTTCCCAAATAGGGTTTTAAAACAAGCTGTTGCTGTTTGATCATTTTCATTAGTACTAGTTGATGATATTTTCCTTATATCCCATAATTTACATTTATAATCTTGATTACCTGAGGCTAATATATAATCTGAATTTGTTCGGAAGTAAGTAGAGAATCCGAAATCTGTGTGACCTTTTAGTTTATTAATCAAAATATTTGATTTGTAGTCGTATAGATTGACAGTCTCGAAATCTCCAACTAATGCGATAACATTTTGACTATTGTTAATAGCGAAATGATTGATTGCAGAATCTCCCTTGAATGAATTTGAAATTTTATTCCCTGCGAATAAATCTATTATTTTTACAAAAGAATCGTTACAGCACACTAATAGTTTTCGACCATTATCTATAAATTTAACACAATTAGCAATTTCGGTTTCTAATTCAGCCACTATTATCCTATCAGTAGGAATCGACATTTCTTTTTCTAGTGGAAATTCGAATCTATATAAAACCACTTGGCTATTCATCTTACCACAAGCTATTATAAGCCGATCTTCGTATTTCCATACATCAAAAGACACGACTTTACCTGTCTCAGTTGATTCATCTCCTGAGAAGAGAACAAGCATTTTTCTTTTATTCTGTAGGATGTTAAATTTTTCTATTCCGAATGTTCTTGTGTAATAAATCTCATTCGAAATTTTTAATAAGTTTTTTCTTAGTTGGAAATGTTGAACAATAACAGGAATGCTTTTAAACATTCTAGAAAATTGAAAAAATATATCGGTCTTGACTTTGGAATGAAAATCTACTCTTTGTTCTTTTTCATCTGATTTTTTCTGGTTGTTTCTGTATCCTAAAAAATGAAGTAGTCTATAATTCCTTGTCCTTTCTCTGTTTAAATCAGACCATATTATTCCTTGAGTGCATAATTGTATGTTGATAAGATTTGTGTTTATATTTTGAAAATAATTTCTATCATAGATATTTTCTGACACAATTTCAGAAAATTTTATATTTTGAATATTTTCGATTATTTCTTGCATATTAAATTTATTAATTATTTTATATTCTTATTATTATAAAATGTCTTTGTATAATTTTTTTGAGTCTTTTGTACAGAGTAATCCCGATTTGTCTAAATTGAGAGTCTGTGATTCAATGAATTATGATAAATTTTACGATCAATATCGATCCTTTGTAAAATACTTTACTAAATTAAGGAAAAAAGGTTTGAAATTGAATCCTTTTTAGATCCCCTATTTTATGAAAATATTGTTAGATGCTCAGCTACAATGGAGGAATATAATGCCTTAAAATTCAAATTAAGAAAGATTGCACAAGTTTCACAAAAATTATTCACTTTGAGCATGTTAAATGATAAATTGGAAAAAGAGAAATATAGCGATTTAGTTCAAGATAAAATTAAGGGATCAGAAAATTAAAATATTTTAGAAAAATTTTAACACTCCTGAATATGAAATTACTATCGTTTAATTATTGTAAATTAATTTAATTATTTTGATAATATCATGTTATGCCAATTGAAGAGAATATTAATTTTATAAAATTTTTGGGTTAGTAATACCATATTTAATTTTGAAAATAATCATTAAAATTTAAGGTCTAATAAATTTTTCTCAATGATCACTCCGAATGTAAATCTATCAAAAAGCGAAATTATTACATAATTCAAATAATCTCAGGCCAATGTCTAACTTCTTTAATATAATTTTTTAAATTATAAACTTTAGATAGGAAAGATTAAGTTAAAAACATTTTTATTTTAAAAACATAAAAATATATTTTATATTTAATATTAAATTTTTTTATGGGGCGTTATTAGGGGGGATTGGGGATTGGGGATTGGGGATTGGGGATTGGGGATTGGGCCCAATCCCCAATCCCCAATCCCCAA
>Ga0169931_10011742_pt1 | contig 12271 bp, 13 predicted proteins | sample Kivu_15m_20L_FD_129675 | JGI IMG/M metagenome (GOLD analysis project Ga0169931, IMG submission 129675) | Freshwater microbial communities from Lake Kivu, Western Province, Rwanda to study Microbial Dark Matter (Phase II) - Kivu_15m_20L... | ecosystem: Environmental > Aquatic > Freshwater > Lake...
ATCTGATTCAGAAGGCAGATTTCCGACTGCACATATTGATCTACGACCTCCGAAATTAAGTTAAGCCGATAAGAAAAGATCAAAATTGAAATCTACCTCTGTTCAAGGTAATGATCGTAAACAGAAAATCTCGTCTGTCGATTCAGCAATTTCCTCTAGAGGAGCATCTCTGTCATACGAGAAACGAATACACGAACTCTCGTCATCGAAATTCAAAATTCAAAATTCAAAATTCAAGATTCAAAAATAATTTTCCTTTCGTGAATGGGGGTCATGATGAAAACAAAAGAGGATTCATGAAATGCCTTCCTTGTGGATGTGAAGTAACATTCAAAGTTCTATCTACTATTCAAGATCACGTCAATAGTAAAAAGCATATCAACAATTCTCAATCCTACATTAAGAATGTGCTACCCCTTCAAATGAAAATTAAAACGTTCATAGGGAATCAACGTAAAGAGGATCATAATCTAGATATAGGTCGCAAAAAATCTCTCTCCACACAAGAGCTGAGAATGAAGCTATGTTATGCATTATTATATGATGGGTTACCATTTAAGTTTTTGGAGAATAAGAATACGATTGGTTTATCTTCTCTTCTTCGCACGGTTGCGGGTATTCATGTAAGTGGCCGAGTCATTCGTGATATGATTCCTGATGTGAATGCAACGGAAGATAATATGACAACGGATGAACTAATTCACGTAAAGTACATATCAGTTAAATTTGATGCTACACCGGATCGAGGAGGAGCTTTCGGCGTAGTAGTTAGATATGTAAATGATTTCTTCGAAATTCACCATAGATGCAATAGTTGGTAGTGAAAGACAACCATTCAATAGTGGGTAAAAATATACCACCAATAAATGTTGTACAAAACAATGTCGAGAAAGTAGAAGATACAGTAAAATCTACAACTCAGTTTCGGTGTAACAAGCTGACGAATCATATCAACATCGACACAGGCTTGGGGAAAATATGGACTATCAGAATGGATTTGAGTTTTCGTCTTTTTTTCAGATCACGCTTATCGGATAATAGGTACTGTCAATATGAATACTGGAAAATGATGTCTTCGTCCAAAATTATATTGTATACTGCCCGGACTGTAACGTTCAACTTTGTGTTGATTGTTACGAGCCATCTCATACTTTGTAGAATACATTACGTAACAACTCATATATAAGATATTAATAATTTTCGTAGTTATAACGTATTATGTTAGTACATAATACTCGATCACAAAATATAAAAATAAGTGTAACGAATTCCAGGAAAAGGACTTGAGAGCACTACATAATTGTTTGTCTATTTGATTTCTATATTAATTCCGTATCTTTTGGTACATGTTTATGGCCCTAAATCGAGGCTAAAAAGAAAAAATAATATATTAGGAAATTTTAATGATTACCAAAAAAACTCAACTCGCTTTTACACAGGGAAGAAACCATGATTAAGACATTAATTATGATGTATTTTTTTATAGATTGGTTCAGTGGGAGGCCACAAAAGTAAATAATTTACTAAGAAATGTCTATGATATAAGGTCATAGATATGATTTTATCATCTACTGACCAAATCTATGAAAAAAATATAACATAAATAATGTCTTAAAATTGTTTTCTTCCCTTTGTAAAAGCGAGGTGGTTTTATTTTGAAATCATTGAGATTTCCAAACATAATTTTCACTTTTTTGGCCTCGGTCTATGCCATAAACGTGAGGTTACGACCTACGCATAGGTCATAAACACGAGTTTATCATCCACTGACAAAATCTATGAAAAAAAATACATCACAATTTACGTCTTGCAAATGATTTTCTAACTGTATAGGAACGAGATGATTTGGTGACGGAATTGTTTAGATTTCCTGAAATGAGGTCGTACGATTATTGTCGCATTGCTCTAGCGTTATCGCACAACTAGAAGTAAATTAGATAAAAAATGAAAACAATGTCTCGATACCTTCGAAATAAACGAGTTTGTAGTCATCTCATGATACAATTGTCGTAGTAACATCAAACATGTACCAAAAGATACGGAATTACCTTAGAAATCAATTAGACATGATTTGCACTAATAGATTTGTGATTTTACATATATATTAGCGTTAAAGATCAAGCTTATAAAAAAGCTTATATACTCAGGTTCCCGGTCATACAATATACAATCCTTTCGTACATTAATAAATCGCATCCGATAATCTTATTTTTCTTTTCGTTGGAATCCATATCCGATAAAAATTTATTATCGTATCTCTTCGAAGTTCTATCATCAAATTTATGCCAGATATGATTCTGTGTTCTTTTATTGTCATTTGATATTAACGTAGGGCGCTTTGAATCCACAACATGATGGCCCTTAGAAGTATCTTCATCTACGTGATAGACGGCAGCGATTAGTTCATAATCTTGGCCATATATGGTTACTCTTCCATCAGCGTTGAAAATATCCACACAGAAAACGTTGAGACCTTCAATGGATTTTCCGGAATGCGGATCATATACGCCTTCCCTAGTGATATGAATAATGAAAGTGTCGGCAACGCGTTCACAGGTGACGAGCTTGCATATATGTTTGGTGTTTTTTATTTTTGCAGTTTGGACACGCGCACTCGATAGACTCTTCTAATTCTTGTTGTATTAATTCAGGAATCGTCTTCGTACCGTCATACATGGGCAAGTTGATATTGAAAACAGGTTGTTCTTGACGTAGGGTACGAGTGCGTTTTGTGACACAACCAGAGCATTCTATGACCCCGTTATAGCTATGGAAGAAGGAGGAGAAGTAATTCTCTTGTAGGTTGATTAAGAAATACAAATCTCCGAACAATCACTGTCAACGTCAGAATCAAATATTTCACTCTTTGGAAACAAGGTCATCATTAATTTTCTCCATTTTGCAATATGTCGCTTAGAGAGTGGAATCATATTCGGTTTGTTGACCTGAAGTCTTGAATGTGCGACACATATAACCTGCGAGAATATATTCTGTAGGGCTATCTAACCATTGTTTGATCTGGTTTAAGGGCACTAGTATCCTTTACGATAGAATCATAAATATTCACAAAAATATCTATCTTTGTGAATAAAAATTGAAAAACAGAATTAATGTAGCATGAATGTCCTTCGTTTTCGATACCTCTGTGACAGATAGAGTTGTTTGATTACTGAATCTGAAGTAGTGCCTGGGCAAGTCCATAAATCTCTTTACGATACTTCGAAACATACTGTTTAGGCGATTCACTAAGGTTGTATCTCCTTTCGATTTCATACACAATGATCTCAACAATCGACATATTATCATTCGATTCAATAGACGCAATGATATCCATTAATGCGATAATATATATCACAGTTTGCTTTGGTACCTTCAACGTTGTCGGTTCGAAGGAAACCTTGTCATCAATTTCAAATGTATTCTTCAAAAATGGAACGACAACGTCCTGAAAATGAGCCTTGGAAAGATGCTTATTCGATAATGAATCGAGAATATAGATCTCCTTGATTGATCCTTTGCGTTTGATCCATGTCTGAAAATTGAGAAATATCAAGAGGTACCAGTGAGGTGGTACGTTCATAGCTACTGGTAAAAGAATGAAATTAGAGGGAAGGAACTGCCTCTTGAGAGCAACTTTTGTTCTCATGTCGCATTCTGTGAAATATAGACAGAAATGTAAGTCCAAAATTTTCATATCCAAGTTCTTTTTCAGACTAGGGTCAAAATAGAGAAATGTCAGTATATGCATTAACGAATCATGTCATGTAACAATAGCCTATATATCGTCCATACCTATCAATGAACATGCAACACATATCAACAATTTCAGAGGAAATGTATTATATCAGCATCATTCCCTGAGCTCCCACTAAGTGTATCAATGCTAGACTGCATGACATGAGTGCGTCTATATTTTGATGAAAAGGAAAAATTATTGGGTATAGTGAATGAATATTACCTGCTGTGGTTTTCGTGAGTGAAAGATTCAATATTGCTGCTCTGAAAAAAAGCTTCTCATTTTTATAAGCTTTTTTATAAGCTTTAATTAAGTTTCGAAAATAAAAATATTCATAAAACGGCACGACTTATAAAAAAGCTTATAAAACACTCTAATTTCGCACGACTAGCGCCGACTACATTGTAGAAAAGGGATGTGGCGTATGCACCAAAGGGTCTGGTACATGTCTACATACGCGTTGATGGAAAGGAAACCATGCCATGATGACTGACGAATGACGAATGACGTAGCCTATTTTACATGCAGGCGGAATTTCCATCATCGGCGATATTTGATGACTAGTTATTGTACCCCTTTTTGTCCTTATGTTTTTCATCTGTTTGTGTTAGTACATATTGTCCCTATCCAGTGTGTTTTTCATCATTACATCACTCAGCTTTGCCTGGAAGTTTTTCTCTCTTTATGCCGAATGTAACGCAAGAATGTCTTAAGGATAGATCTGATCGCATTAGTTTAATGTGATACTGACCGTCCCAAGGTGAGTTGTTTATGTTAACAGCACAGACATTTATGTTGACAACTGTGACCTCAATTTTATCTATCATAATTAGGACAATCCTGAGTCTTCAATCGTCACTGAAAGAGGAATTTCGGAATTCGAGACATCTATTCAATACTTGGAGCTTTGTACTTAATTATTCATCCATTAACGTTTTCTAGCCCAACTTCTTATCTTGTTATTCGTACCATAGGGAATTTCTGCCATGGCGGGGGTCCATTTTTCAAATACATGAGTGATGCGCATAGGCGATCCTGGGTGTAGCTTTTGTTTTGAATTATGCCTATTACGTCTCTGAAAGGTCATCTCCGACCTTCTGAAGTCTATGTAAGAAGTAAGGACTGCAGCATTATATCGTAATTAGGAAGCTTCGTCGAGATTGGGACTCTCATGGCGAATCGATAATGAATGATAGCAAATTATAACACGAAGTCTTTGAAATTCGTGATTGTGATTATATTAAGGACGTTAGGCCATATCTATCAAAGTTTTCTGACTTATTATATTTTAAATTGTAGAGACATGTGGCGGTTGATTGATTGATATATGGATGATACAATTGAGCAGCCTCCCACTCCACGAGTCGTCAACTGGAGCCCTACTGATATCACCCTACATTCATTAGATTCCTTTCGTCCTTCAACGGACGCTATTACGAATATGTGGTAACACACAGTTGAAATACCTTTGTCCGACGATTCGATAAACCCGTTAAAGTAACGGCCCGAGTGTGCCGGTCTTACAGTAATTATTTGAATCTTTATAACTTCCTTGTACTTGATGGGAAATGATTGCAATCATTAGACACGGAGAATTATGGTGCTGTATACAAACACTAATATCAAAATGCTAATTAAAATTGCATTTGTTTGTACATTTTGCTCTAGTAATTCATGCTATTATTTAAAAGAGAGGACCTCCAGTAACAATGTTGTGATGGATCATACCACCAATAGCCAACATAGCTAATCGCCCATTGGTTATCTCCTTCAATGCCATGGTATCCTTCTCTGCTTGACTCTTACCCTTAGAGAAACCAAGAGGATCAAATCCAAAATTTCCAGGGATACGGGCAGGATCGCTAAACATATCTTCCATGGTGACCTTATTATTGTTGGAATAATATTCCAACGCACCCATACCGAAAACGATTTGAAGCATAGGAGAAAGTCCTACAGCTGCGGGAGCTAAGTTGGAATCATCAACATGGACATATCCAGGGATGGTAACGAATTGTTGAACGACAAAACCAAGAGATGCAAGCATAGCAGCACGAGAATGTTTCAATTCCGATTCTCTTAACCACTTAATGTCAAAGTAATCAGAAAACCCAAGCGGATCAAAATCAACATTACCAATATACCCTGCAGTATTCTTAGGAGCGACAATGAATGGTAAAGACTTGGACATTTCAGCTGAAAGAGCCGTAGTCTATAATTGAATTCGGATGTAGGATTGCATCGGTGGGAGAAATAAAGAAGGAAAAAAATAGAAAGAAACAAATGCAAATGTTATATTTCCACTAGGACAACACATTTCCCTCAAAAGGAATAAAATGCATCCGTACCTTGACATTGCTAGAAGCAGGTGCAAAAGCAGCTGCAGAACATAGGGTGGAAACAAATATAGCTACTTTCATGTTTACATATACTGAATATGTTCTACGACAGTTGTTGTTTGATCCAGGATGGAATAGAGGTAGAGAAGTCCTTGCTTTGGTGTTTCTTCTTTGCATGTTGAAGCGAAAGAAAGATCGCGATACTGACGTGTAAGGTACGTGGATTCACTTGTACGTATAATTGTACGGTGCGGCCTGAGGATTGTAAAAAGTATACTTTCTACATACGTGTACGAATTTCGCACGATACGGAGTATTGTACAAACCTTCACATTAGCCGTGCTGTCGATTCATGTGACGCAGATTTTGAGATCGATTCGATCAGCACATGCCTTTCTGTAAATAAGAACACTGCTCTATTTATGATTACTAACCATAATCACAGGAGTATCCCACATCTATTCTTTAACTGTCCAGTATGTACGCGATTGTGCGAGTTATCGTAATGTCTCTAGGCTTATCTGTTCCATGGACTTATTCTACACTTGTTAACTCTTATGTTTTTCATGTTTATACTACAAAAAGATTGAAAACCCCTTTCTCAAGATTGCGATCATTACAAGCTTTATCCGATTCTGAAACTCATTCAAAACCCTTGACTCCGATAATAAATGATCACGATTCGACCAAGATATTCCCAGTATATTTCTCACCCTTGACTACAAATTCAAACTCTAATAAAACGACGACATCAAACGGAGACATATTTCCACACATACAAACCAAGATAACAAACACACCAGCATCACAAATGCAAATTTCCAAGCAAACTCAAACAGATTCAAAGGTAACAGTTCTTTCAGCGACAAGTACAATCAATAGACCTGTACTCGCAAAACAACAACAACAAAAACTCTTACCTGGTTCACTAACACTTCAAAAACTTCTTGCGAAACCGCAAGTAGAAATTATTGATTGTTCCTTGGTATTACTTTCCACTTTTCTTGTAGCTTTATATACTTTACCTTCATTACCACCACCAGTACTTGCATTAGATACATCCTTAGAAGATATCATTACTTATTTATTCGCTATACAATTCCTTCTACGGTGGTATGGTATAGGACAATTAAGTGGACAATATCTATTAAAACCTTTTTCGTTGATTGATTTACTCGTTGTTATCTTTCCCTTAATATGCTCCAAGGGATTCATACCGAGTTCTATATTACCCTTATGGTTATCTTCCAATTCAGGATTATCGACTTTACTCTTATTACGAATACTTCGTCTTCAACGTGTATTAACCGATATGGATACCTTTACACAATTTGAATTATCCCTAGGTTTGAATGCCAGTGATATCCGTCCATACCAATTACAACTAGCGCGTGTACTACTAAGTGTATTTACATTATTATCTGTCTCTACGGGATTGATTTATTCTGCTGAACATGTGGTGAATCCCAATATACCTGATTTCTTTACTGCGTTGTATTTTGGTTTAACTACATTAACTACAGGTATGTATATGGTAGTGTATTGAGATTCTTTGGATGAATGTATCCTACAATACAATTCTTCCTCTCTTTTTTTTATATATCAGTCGGTTTTGGTGATATTACCCCCGTGACATTTCAAGGTCGTTTAGTTGTATGTGCTTCCATTCTCGTCGGTGTAGCCATCTTACCAGCACAAACAGCTGGATTGGTCGAGGCATTACTTGATTTCCAAAAAGAGAGGGAAGAAAAACGAAAAATGAAACCCATGGAATCCAATACATTGAATATACAAAGAAAGGACTATGTAATGAAACAGACAGTAGAGGGGACTGTAGGGGAAGGATTTGTTCTGTTGCAAGTAGATGATGATATCGTAGATGACGAACATTCTACATCATTGTCGAATAATGCACTTTCTGTATGCATGATATGTAATGCATCTCCTCATCGTGCCGATGCCATATTTTGTTGGAATTGTGGATCAAAACTATAATCACAACAGGATAATGTATTTATGCACTATTGCTATTACTCTACAATACTAGACATATACTACCTTTTTTTACATTATTATGAATCAATAGGCATCGGAATGTCCAATATCTTCTTCTACTACATCTCGATCATCTAATTGAGATTCATCGGTTACAATAACATCGACTAGTTCAGGAATTCGTGTTTGCATGTATGTTTTAATACGTTGTAATACCCGACTTCTAGCGTGCCAAAATCGTCCTGATAATTCAATCATAAGTATCGGTCCATCAATATCAATAAGATCTACAGCACCAGTAATACCCACACCTCTATTTTCAGCTGTATAACCAAACATAGTACCAATATCTTGTCGACATGCCTCTAAAACGCCTTGGACATTATCATACGTAAAGGGTACGTGGGCAGGATAGGAGGGTCGATTTTCTCCAGGTGGTAAGAAAATGGGTGGGCCTAGATATGTCCGTTCTGGTTCTTGTACTTGATTACCTACTTGACGTTTATATTCCACTGTATCATTCTCATTGGCGTATGAAATAGAAGGTGTTTCATCATTATAATCATCATAATATACTAAAAGTTGTGTTATTGAATGTAGCCATCGAAAAGTAACTGGAGAGAATGAATAAGATGGATATGGCTGGATGAATAGTAGGAACCATAGTAGAGATAGACGGATAATAAGTAGGAATCCATATGCAGTTTTTATGGATTTCATCATCATATTTCGATACATGAATGTGTGAAAATCAAAACTGTAATAAGTGTGGACAAAAAAGTTGTAGTACAGTGTATGTACGCCGATTATGTCACTGAATACTAAACAGTGGCCGACGCCGTATGTACCGTAATACGTAGTACGGCTGCTTTTGGCGGTCTCGTCACTAAGTTGTGACGTGTTGACGTGTTTCTATTTCTGATCTGCAATAATAATGCTCATGAATCAGACTTTGTCTACATTATTGATATATCACAGGACAACGTATCTCAGGAATGTTTTCGAAGTATAGCCTGAGCATCTTTCTTATTGGAGTTACGTCCTTGGCGCACATTGAGGGATTTTCTTACATCATTCATAATAGCTACTCTCACTCATACCCCGTTATCAAGAGACTACCAGTACAAACGTTTCGATTATACAGTAGTACACAGGGAGATATCAATGAAGAAGTTGCGAAGTTGCGAGCGGCTGCTCAGAAAGCTAGGGAAGAAGCGCAATTACTTGCTCATGTAAGCTTTACGTCATATCATCACCTTTGATGCGAGTTCCCTTATAATATGTATATACATGTCTCATTCTCATCATGACATCTTTTACATAGGAGATGGGAAAGAAAGATTCTATTACAACAGTAGGGCCACAAGCAGAAACAAAACCTATCACAGATCGATCCGTTGGTACGGTTCCTTCATCTACGGTACCACGTCCATCCTCGTCACTGATAGTTACACAATTACAATCGATGATTATACCTCAAGAGATGGATGACCAAGGACAAATTCTTCAATTTAACCCTCTTTCTTTTGATCAGTCCTTGGATCAATTACAATCATCATCTACCATTGCTTTATGGAAATCAGCCAAGACATTAACACAACAATCATTTGCTGTTTCTTTAGAAACCTTATCCTCTCGGACCAATGGGCGTGTTACACCACTTACCTTAGGTGTCAATGCGGATGGATCTATTATTAGCAGTACAGGGAAACAAATTTCTCTACAGGATTTTCAAGATTCTACGATTGCAGTTACTTTAGGTTCTACTGTCTTGGCTATTGCATCTCTAGCATTATTACCTCCGAATATTGGTGCGACGGCTTGTTATTTGATTGCTTTTATCCCTATTGCTTGGATCGCGGTAGGGTCTGTAGCTCCATTTTTACTTGCCAATCTCATTGGTATGACACAAGATGTATCCTCCTCGATGAAGACGACTACAACTCCTACTACATCATCAGCAGTAGATCTCACGGAGAAACGGATCTATTGTCACGAGGCAGGTCATTTCTTATGTGGTTATTTATGTGGATTACCTATACAACGATATTCTATACCCTCTACATCAAACACATCCAAGAAAAAAGGAGTATCATCATCATCATCCTTCTTTGATGCCAAGGATACTATCCAAGCTCCACAAGTTGAATTTGTATACAGTTTACAAAATGCAAATCAATTAACCTCCAAGGAAATTGCTGCATTATCCGTCGTGGCTTTATCCGGTTCGGTCGCTGAAATAATTTCCTGTGGCTCTGCCCAAGGTGGTGCAGCGGATTTGATAGAATTAGATTTAATCTTTAGTAAACGAAGTCAAGAATTTATTGGTGCTCAAAGACAAGAGGAGTTAACACGTTGGGGTGCATTGACAGCATATCAATTACTGACCAAGAATAAAGAAGCTTATGAAAAGTTAATTGTTGCATTTGAACAAGGTAAGAGTGTATTAGAATGTATTGCCATTGTAGAAGGAGATAAAGAATGAATGAAGATTTAAAAACTGAGTTTATATATATCTTTTAAAAATTTATATATTCAACAATTTATTTATTTATGTACATGAAACATAAAGAGTGCTGCCTTGTTTTTATATTCTATTTGATATCCATGACCAATAGAAAGAGACAAGTTATTTGAATCCACTTGTAACCATCCTCCATTACCCCAATTGGAACCAATAGAGAAGAGTCTTGTCGGGGAAGAGATATTCATATCTCCAACTCCTCCTCCATTGGTTTCAATCTGATTGTTTATACAAAGAAAAACAACGTTAAATTATAAAAATCTAATGAAAAGAAAAAAAAACATAGAAAATATAAAAGGAATTACCTCCCATTGTTCTCTAGATCCCCAAGAAGTAGAAGAACAAGTTAAGGATCCCAAGACTTTAGAATATCCTAACCATGTTTGAGTTTTTTCATATAGTAAACCAATTTGTAATAATGTATCATAACAAGAAGAAGAAGAAGAGGAGGAGGAATTATGATTCATAGTATAGTACATATAAAAGAGTGGTGGTGGTGATGATGATGATAATGTATCTATAGGTTTCAGTAGTACAACACTATATGCCGAAGCTGTAAAGGATGAAGAAGATCTGGATGGGACAATAATACTTACATATCGTTGACTGGAAACATGTTGTATTGAAACCTTGATATAGGAGGATGGAAGTATAGAATCTATCATCCTCCTTCTTGAAGTAGGATGAGTATGTGGATGGGTATGTTGAGATATTCGACGTATTACCATTTTTTCCTGTTCAATCAAATGATCCGTTTGTTGATGAAATGATTCCAAGGTTGTATGTTGTATTTGTAGAGTATTTGAAAGTGTATTTGAAATGGATTGCAATTCTTGTAATTGATTGGATAGTATTTGTAAATGTTGATCTTGAAAGGAGAGTGTTGAAGTATGTGATTGTATATTGGATAAGGTCGATAATGATTCTATTTCTCTTTGCTTCAGTGTATTCGGATTTTGTAGCATAGTATTAGGATCTGTACTATTCGTAGGATACTTCTGGTTGGGTTGATACTGCTGTTGCTGTTCCTGTTGTTGTTGCTGTTGATACTGTTGTTGTTGTCCCGGACGAATAGTCGACTGTAGAGGAGTAGGAGGATGACGTGAATCTAAAAAAGTATTATAAAACCATCCGGACCAAGTCATACCACGAATCATTCGTGTCGATTGATCTACAATCATTTGCTGATGTTGTAAATGTTGAGAACAAGTGTTGAATTGTTCCGATTGTTTATCTAGGATTTGTAAAGATTCATGTGCACCCTCTAAAGCTTGACTTGCAGCTCTTTGAGCTGATTGACAATCCTTGGAGAAGGAATCTTCCTCTTTCTCTGTACTTGGTTTGTCTTGAATTGATGTCTCCATTTTTCCTTTTTTCTTCATTGAATAAAAGTTATGAGACTATGATAAAACTACACAGTTACTCTGATTTTTCCCGAATTCCTACGAATCCGGCATCCGGCCAATAAGTATGTAGTTACATAGTACCAGTAGTCACAGGAACCGGAGTACTGTACATAGGAGGAGGACTACATATTACATATTTTACTGTAGCTACTGTATGGGATGCATGATCATCTATCTTTTGGCTCTTATATTTCTTATCTCTCACATGACGAGTGTTTGTCTCTCTTCACCTTCTGTTTGTATATAGATACATGTCTTTATGAAAACCAAA
>Ga0169931_10011743_pt1 | contig 12271 bp, 12 predicted proteins | sample Kivu_15m_20L_FD_129675 | JGI IMG/M metagenome (GOLD analysis project Ga0169931, IMG submission 129675) | Freshwater microbial communities from Lake Kivu, Western Province, Rwanda to study Microbial Dark Matter (Phase II) - Kivu_15m_20L... | ecosystem: Environmental > Aquatic > Freshwater > Lake...
ATGCAAGAAATAATTGTAAATTGTGATGGTTGAATGTTAATTCAAATGTTGAAAGGGTTAACTGCTCGCCAAATCATTGATGAGATGGAAGCCCTGAAACTTTCATTACTGTCGCATACCGCGTAAGAAGCACCTATAATTGGGTGGTCTTTTGCAAGTTTGCGGTAAATGATTGAAAATGAAAGGCAAGAGAGCTTAGCTTTAAACATTCAAAAGCTCAGTACAGAATATCGCCTGAGATGTATTTGATTACGAAGTCCTTTCCATTTATGTGGAGGATAGCGTTCCGAAATTCGCATGAGAATTTCTCTTTCTGTCTTTTCACCTTTAGGAACTCCGCAAACATTTTGTCTGCAGGAGGCGACTCATTGTAGGGCTCGTCATCATCATCGCTTGAGCTGTCCGAGTACCTCGCGACCTCGTCATAGTTCGTTTACTGCTGCCGCACTGAGGGATACTCCCGATCGTCATATTACCCCGGCTGGTCCTATTCTTGGACCTAAAGCTCCTTTGAGGGCTCCTTGATCTCTGGATTGTCGTCAGATCGGACCGACGGCTCATTCTCTGCAGGGTCTTACCTCATTTAGGAGATAACTTACTCCTTTAAGAACTGGGTTTAGTGCTGTGTATCTTCCTATTTATCTTCAGGATCCTTCGATTCGTTGTCGTTGTCGTCGAACAGATCTGCATCTTTATCTTCATCGCTGTCCTGGCCATCGTTGTTACGCGGTCTTTTGTTACTAGGCTCGTAGTTATCCCGATTTGGTTAACCAGGCCACTGCCCTGATTGTAAGTGAGTCCTCGGACCCAGTATGCTTTCCTTGTCGCCGCCTTAGACTTGAGGTGTCTGCATGATACTCGACTGGCGAGCAGGGTATGGCTGATATCCTTATGGTCCGGCATAACCAGAATTGTAAGGGTTGTAATTTCGTTTCGACTACCCTTCGAGGATTGAATTTTCACGGACGATTCCATCGAATTAGGGGCCGCGACCTTCAAATTGAGGCTAGAAGGCTCTTGATGGGAGTCTGCCTAAGCCTATAGCCTGATTGCCTTGATATGAGGGCATCGTTCTGACAGGCATGTACGAGGGCCGGTTGCCCCCTACCGAAACATCGCGTGAATATGGCGCGTTGCTTGGCATCGGTCTGCCATAATTGGAGTACATCATAGCAGGCCTATGGGTTGGAGCAACTTCTTCGCCGACAGAATTTTACAGAGACCGAATATCCGAACGCTCTGTCATCAGGTGAGCTTGATACTGCCGTCGCTATATGTATTAAGGCATCAACTGCATCATAGAAGATTGGAGAGGGTTAAATTTAGGGGCAGCTCGCATAAATCCGCCTTCGACCTGAACGATCTCACCTTGGTTTTACTGCTGCCTGAAGCGGCGTTAGTTGTAATCTCTCATTAAATCCTGCTGGAGGACTTCAACATGTTCTTTGTTTATCTAGGCCTGATTCTCGAGCAAAGCGTAGTGTCGCTTCAAGGCGTCTTCTTTGTTTTGCTGAATCCTCAAGTGCAGATTCTTGTACCAGTCGGCCTTGAGGCGTTCCAGCAGGTCTTCAGAAAGGCCACGCTCGCTAAACTTTCTTCTGAGATTTTCGATTGTTATCTCGATGACGTCGTGATTGAATTTCTGGGTTAGAACGGTCATATTTTTTTCGACGTCCGCACCACTATAACCAAGATTGTGCATTTCAGTCATCATACTCTAATTAAATATTAATTTATAAATGGACTACTAAATCAAACCAATAAAAGTTGACCGATCATAAATGAGAGTATTCATATGAGTTCTTTTGCTCAATATAGTGGTGAACGCTCAGAACCTACTTACTAGGGATGCTGCGGTAGTCATGTCTTCAAAGGAGACTGCCTTGGTGGATGAAAAAAAAATTATTGACGGAGACTTCTTTGCCGGCTGGAACTACCCGTCAGCGGTGACATCCCGCACGTGCGCGGCTACCAAGAATGAAATTGAACCTTATGTTAAAATTTCAATGACTTCTTCAGTCTCAGTATCGACTCTGTACATCGTTGGCCGAAATGACCAGACGCCGACAGAGCTCTCCAAGTCATTTATTTGGATCAGTGACAACCTCTTAACTTAAAAGTACCTATGCCCCTAGGCAATAACGGGATCGGGATTCTACGATTGCCAGCTCAAAGGCAGTTAAATAATGATCGCCCACAGCTAAACTTCCCGCATGACCTTGTGCGAAGTCCGGATCTATTCTGGCATCAACATTTTGTAGAAATCAGTGGTCTCCGATTGCTCGGGCCTCATATCAGGATAGCTATTGCTTTCGTGCATCTCCGTCCAGCTTAAAGGGTATCCAATTTACTTTGACTATAGTTCGACCGGATTCGAAGGTGGTCCGAATCGCTCGTCCTCCTATGGCCTTCAGAAAGATAATAGTTCTATCTATGGTGGTTGGATCATATTTTAGTTGCCTGAGACTAGGACGGTTTAAACAGTCATTATCGTCGGCAATCAACAGAATGGATAGCAAGACTACGGATACTCATATGTGGTGGCCGTCATCGAAACTGGTTTTGCGCCCAAAAATCCCTAGCCTTAACATTATTGTGACAATAGCGCAATCCAAGAGCCTCCACATGTTACCCTAAACAGTGACGCGCTTGGATTTACGAACGAACTTGTTTGCAATAAGAGCGGGCAGTACGTGCTCATTAGGAAAGTTTAAGCGAAAGAGCTGATATTGCATGGAGTCGCAATACTATAGGACTCGACGTCACCTGGAACTTCAAATTGCTTTAACTTTAAATTTTACGGCCCAACTGAGCTAAGCAAAGAGGTCCAGCTTTGGGACGAAAAAATCTACGTTTTGATACAGCAGACAGATGTGCCTTCACTTAGATGCTCCCTGACGACCAGTCTGACAGGAGCGCCAGATTCTATTAAATTTGAAGCCCCTTATCTTGTTATCGATCCAACTGTGCAGAGAGCTGTGGGGCGTGCTACGTACAGCGACATCCGCTGGTACGCAGCTAACCCAAACGGGATTTCGACGCCTAATCATTCGATTAGAATCACCATTTCGTTTATCTGCAAAGCCTAGACGATTACCGCACCATCTCCTGTTGGTGATCAGATTTACGTGATAAGTTCAAACTCAGCTGCATCTCCACGAGAAATTTTGATACCAAATTATGTGATAAGTCCGGCCATGTGCCCAGACGATACTTCAGTCCAAACTCTCACTTGGACCAACAAACCCTCTGGCACAACCTCAACGCTGCCCACTTTCGTGCAGTTCCCGTTCCCTCGAACTCAGAAAATATTAGTCTACACAGACAAAACTACCGATATCGGAACCTATGAATTTTCTCTAATGGCGACACCTCTAAGTAATAGTCTTGTCGTTTTGCCCTCCTTGTAGACTTTCAAATTAACAATCGTTAATTGTCCGATGAGCCTTACAGTCTCGACCAGTAGCCTGATCAACTATGTGCGCGGACAGTCTGTGAAAAGCGACCTCATATTGAATAACAACGTTATAAATGACATAAATTGTGGAGCCGAGTACTATGAGGCAAATTGGATAAAAAGCTCAACTGATATTGCAGCCCTCCCGAGCTTTATGACGCTTACTTCGCGGTCTTTGTTCTCCACAGCTACTGACTAATCCTAGGTTACCACGTATACGATCAGAGTGCGTGTCTAAGGAACATCTTTGAACCCTAATACAGACTTTAAGGAGATTACTATTACAGTGAAGGACTGCATTTTGACTTAGCTTGTTAACGGCCAGAAATTTGCGAATTATCCAGATAAAGAGCCTAGTTTATTCTACCTTATAGGAACCACCATGACGCTCATCATTTAGCCATTTGTGCAGGTACCTCTTTGCGGCTACAATGTAACGTACAATATTGCAACCAAATAATTAAGTCAGAGTATTCCCAGCTGGATCAATATGGAAAATAACTCTTAAGTAGTCATAAAATCCACAGACAACACCTTAGTGCTGACGCAAAACTTAGTGCTTTCCGGCTATGTTTCAAATTATGCTTATATCGCAAGCCAAGATACACTTCCGTTCAATACCTAATTCACTTTCTATGTTACCCCAATTGACTGTCGAATCACTATCACTTCGACTGGAACCTCATTGATAACTGAAGTCTATAGCGCCCCAGTTACAATAACTTTCAGCTACTCTGTGCTTTTCCCGAATTCATGCGGAGCCATCAAGGATAGCGTTTTACTCTCGGACGGAAGTCCGCTTCCAAGCTTTATCAAGTGGAATTCATCGGGAAAAACCCTGACTATGGAGGCCACCCAGCCAACCCACGTTGGTACTTACAACGCCAATATTTTCTACTACATCAGCGATTACCCAGAGGTGTAATCGGCAGTCATCATGGTCAAGTGTGTCTCAGACCCTTGCAAAGTCGTGAGTTTTGTTGAAGCTTCCCCAATAAGCAACCTAGAGTATGTGATCACCGACTTGGTCAAATACATAGCAATACCTGCATTTAACCAGACGCCGACTTATTGTGGCTACCAATATACGATTGCATATTCTATGCAAGAAAGCTCAGCAACTCTGCCATCGTTTGCCATATTTTAAGCAACCCAGCAGCAGATTGTAGTTTACGGCGGTCTATCTATGATGCCTGCTGCGGGTGTATACATGGTCAAAATCACTGCCACTCTAAATGATGCATCAAAGACCAAGCGCGATGTCCCTTTCACGATTACAGGATATGATTGTCGGCGTTCTAAATAATTTACGCCACAAACGCTAAACCTCACAATTTTAGGAAGCCCAGGAGTCAGTAATATATCTGAAAAAAGCGTTGCCGAGTATTGCGGAACGAGTTACGTGAGTGATGTCAAAATGTCGACAGGAGATGCGCTCCCAACTTTCATTGTTTTAGACAACATAACTTAGAAGATCACGATAACTCCCATGCTTGAATCGCAAATTTCTACTTATGCAATCCAGTACACGATTAAGAACACTTAGTACGACGCATTATCAACTCTGTCGACCCTTAACGTCTACATAACAAAATGCATAATCTTGAGTTACACGGCTACATCGAGTAATTTTTCGCTGAGTTACGTGATGGGTTTCCCAAAGTCGAACAATCCGATACCGGAAATTACCTAAAGTCCTACCTGTGGGTTCACAAACACTTATAGTTTTCAGCATACAGAATTAGGAAGCCAATTGCCCACTTTTACCGTCATGAATGTAGATACAAGGATGATTTCACTTTACTCAAGCGGTGCAAATTATAACGAGATCGGAACCTATAATCTCAAAGTTGTCGTAACAGCCGACAAGAGTGGCCAAGGGAACATACCCGAATCCACATTAGAGATCTTCTTCGCCATCACATCGATTGACTGCAGGGTCGCAGTAATCTTCAACCCAACTTAGCTCAGCACCAGCCGACTCTTAGCAACGCCCTAAGGAGTTACTTATCAGTTTGAAATGGCTAATTCCCTCTGCGGCGTTGTGCCCGATGACTACGACTAAATTTGGCAGCTAATTTCTACCGACCCAGTGCCATCTTGGATCAACCTAGACCAAGTGAAACGCTCGCTTCTGCCTTAAGCAACGCTGAACACCAGCTTGGGACAATATACAGTCCAAGCGATTCTTAGGCATAAAAAGAATAGTCTGATATAAAAGATATCGAACTTTATCATCACTGTGACTCCGTGCGAGATTACAAACTATAAGGCGACTGAGCTAACCGTTCTCAACTTGATTTAGCTCGAATCTTAGAAGGTGTTTGATCAACCGAGTCTTGAGCAAATACCTGCCTGTCACTATATTGAGTCGATCACTCTGATCGACACCAACACTGGACTTGAACCTGTCTTCTGCAAGATTCCAGAGCTGTCTGTACATTAGACGCAATGCATGGCGATAGAATAAACGACACCTGGGGCTTACAACCTTAAGTACATCTACAGCTTGAACGATGCGGCTTAGACTAAAAAGGAGATCATAAGAGTGGCCAACATATTCGACTGTCGAGCTTACTTCCCGGCAACCGGGTTGCAGACGACTCTTACGATAAGCGTCAAAGGTGGCGCGTAGAGCATTCAAATTATCTTTTAAAACAAGAATGGATAAATTTGGTCTGACCCCTGGTAGTGCGGCTAGTTTATTTCAAGAGCATATATGGTTGATCAAAGCGAAATGCCTTCTTTTATTACCTTTGAAGCACCTACTGTGCCAAATCAAAGAGGCTTACTCTAAGCCATAACCGAGAATAACGCAGACATAAAGACGTATAGAGTCCGCATAAAAACGGAACATCGGACTATCAAGACGATCTACCAAGAAAAAGACTTTATCATCCAGGTTACAAAGTGCATCATCACCCAGTACAGCACTAATATCGAGTTCACTGCGAGCCCAATCGTCAAACTTTAGACTGCCTTCACAGTAACTCAGCCTGTCTTCACTCAGAAGCCGCTCTGCGGATATACGGAAACAGTGACGGTGACGGATAATTTTACCGAGCTGCTGCCAACTTATGCGTCAATCGACCCAAAGTTATAGTATCTGACGACTCTGAGCGCCGCTGAGGAAATCATGCCTGGAAATTACCGGCTAAAGTATTAGTACTAGTTGAATGACAAAGAAGTCAATCCGACTATTACGTATGCCTATCGCGACATTTAGGTCGTGGACTGCAGAGCTTATATTATTTTAGATAAAGTCAGTGTTACTACGACTGTAAAGGGAGACCCTGGCTATATGATCATTGATTTCAAGGACTATTTGTAAAAAACCTGGACTGATCACCTGGCAACACTAGTAGCAGATCCCCTTAAGAAGTGCGGCATTTATACCGAAACTTATAAGATGAAAACAGGTGAAAACCTACCTTCAATTATAAAGACAGAAGTAACTACCGTGCCAAACCAGATCAGACTGCGAGTCCTCACGACCTTGGATTCCGACATCAGCAAATTGGTGGTCGTCGTTACCACCAGATCGTCGAATTTCCCCAACTCGTTTGTTAGCAAAGAAATCGCGATCGAGATTACTGCCTGTGTGGTCTTGAAGTATTAACCTACGGACATAATCCAAGACATCAATTACCTCTTTGACAGTCCAGTTACGTCAATAAGGATCCCGGACATGCAGTAGACTCCTGATTGCGGGTACACGGTGACCTACAAACTTATCGAGTACTCTTAGGTCCCTAAACCAACAATTGTTGAACCGAACACTGATAATGGAGGTGGTACAACAACGACTACTACAACTTCTAGCAATCGTCTACGGCGCATGTCAGGTTTAAATATAAGTTTCCCGAACTATGATTTGCCTAAATCAGTCGTAGACGCGCCTAAATTTGTCGTGTACAAATATATAGACTGGGTCATGTACCGCACTGTAGAAAAAAATGGCATCAAGAAGAATGAAACCTACACAGAGAAATAGCACAGAATATTAGTGCAGACATCGCTCATCGACGATGCCAGCTATCGCTGGTACGCCGTTTACTGCTCTCTATAACAGCAAAAAGAGCTGGTAACCCTCTAACCTTTCACTGTCCTTGTCCTCAGCATCCAAATCGGTGAGATCGACAAAGATGCAAAGCTTAACTATGTTTTGGCGAGCAAAAACACAACGATAGCTTATACAGGGACGAAGCTAGCGCCAAAAGACCCAACTTATGCGGGTGCACTAGAATACAAAGTGTTGAATTAAGCGACAAACAAAGAGGTTCAATGGATGAACTTCGATGTCATTTCTAATCATCTTACAGTGTTCAGCGAAGACCCAACTAACATAGGCTCTTATACGATGCAACTTCGACTGACGGCGAAAAAGTTTCCGGATATGAAACCGCTTGTTTTAATTTTCGACTTCCAAATTTTCAGTCAGGTAAACCTTGCTCCCGAGTTCAGTGAGACTGTGATAACCAAGCATCTTGTTGAAGTCGGCCAAGAAAAGTAATGGTCCTACATCCTCCCTAAGATTATAGATCGCGAGGGCAACTACCCTGTTTAGTTTCTTTAAGAAGTATCCGATATTAATGTGATAATCTACGACAACAACTAAGGTTTCTCTATGATCTCGCCAATTCCAGATACCCTTTACGGAAAAAGCTTTAAGATCAAAATCAAACTGAAAGACTCTGTAGGCACAGTGTCCACTGAAACAATCATCGAGGTCTAAGTCAAAGATAAAAAATAAGACGTGGCTGTAGTTCAGAAAGAAAAAATTTCTGACTTTGGCATTGCGATAGCAAAAGACCTTGATAATCAAGAGAAAAAAGTCGTTGAGGTCCTCAAAAACGTGCAGTACCCTGACTTCTAGATCAAATCTCTAACTAAAAAAGGATTGCTCGAGCTTTGGTTCAGCATGGATATGAAGATAAATCCGGAGATTAAAGCGCTTATTCAGGCGAACAAGTCAGCTGCAACGTAAGCGGCATGCGTTCCTCTTCCAACCAACTCTACAGAAACAGAAAAGAAAGAGGAAAAAGATGGCAGAATGCTGCAGGAGGACGATAAAGCTGCCGCGCCCGCCGGTGCGAACTCAACGAATACGACCTGCCCGCCTACTACGCCAGATTAGGTGAAACGAATGCGGCTGTTGTAAACATTTAATTTGACGGATCACCTTTAGATCGAAGTGAAACCAGGCAAAGATTCTGAACTTGCAAATTTGGGCATGACATGGGACATCATTGATTTCAAACCAAAAGTAATGACCGTGCAACTTAGGTTCTAGAATCCAGCACACATATCTTCAGGCAGTGTAAGAATTACCTCTTCATAACCCTTTATTAGGAGAGTGATATTTTGCAAGTTCTTTTTCCTTTCACGCAATTCTTCCGCAACACCGAGGACAATACTTTTTAAGGAAAGCTATCAAAAGAAAGAGCTATTATTCCGCAGCTAAAAATCGATGGTGGTGAGGCAGCAGCCGCCGCAGCTGCAGCTCAGGTAGGTAAAACAATCACCTACATTGTGACGTTTACTATGTAAGTCTAATCGTCTCTTAAACATATTCAGGGGTTTATTCATGTCTCAAATGGCGAGTACCGTCGAAGCTCTCCAAGTCATCATTTTGATCCCAGCCATGCAGATCTAGCTGCCTGCCTTAACAGCCACTGTTCTCACAACTTTCACCCAGATTGCCGCGTTTGACATCATCGACATGCAGAGGATCTGGGAGTGGTTTTTCACTATGTCCCCCGGAACACCACTCAACTCGTCACTCGAAGCAGTCGGCTTCGAAACATGCTACTTCGTGTACAACCTGGGCTCTTTGTTCCTCTCGATAATCTACATTTTTATCAAGATGGTCACGGCCATTATTTTGCGCTTCTTTCGACGAAAAAACAAAAAAGTCAAGGCTGTCTGGCGCTGGTTCAATGAAGGTGCATTTTGGGCGACTCCGCTTGCGCTCTACATTGAGTCGTACGCCGCTCTTGTGATGGCTGTCATCTTGGCAATTAAGCAGCCGACTTTCGAAGAGCCGGGCCAAAAAATCCAGATGTACTTGGCATACTACTTCGCAGTCCTTACCTTTGCTGGGCCGGTTTTCTTTACCTGGTTTATGTACAAGAATTTCGACCGATTTTAAAACGAACTCTGGCTTGAACATTACGAGCCGCTTATCGAGCATCTTAATACGCATACGAAAGCGATCATTATCCATCGAATCGTATTCTTCGCGCGACGACTACTGCTCTCATTCTCTCTGACTCTTACTAAAACGCTTATCTACCAGTTTTTTATATTCTTCGTCTAGGAGATTGCGACAATCATAACGATTGGTATGGGCGAACCATTTGAGGAAAAACATCACCACTTACAGGAAATGATTAACGAACTTGTCATCTTGCTTAGTATGTACCACTTTTTGTGCTTTTCGCCATTTGTGTAGTCGATTAATGCAAGATCTTACATCGGCTACTCGCTGTCAGCATTGCTCACGATATACTTGCTTTACAACCTAATAGCAGTCATCGCTACGAATATAAAAGAAGGCATCAAGTGGCTTCAACGCCATATGCTTAGAACGTCACAGATTAGAGCAATTTAAGAGCGCAAACTTATTCGGCTGAAGCTGCGTCGTGGAAGGGCAAGCTTTGAGACCTGGAGAAAAATCAGATCCGAGAAAAAGCAGACCATCATCAGTGAAGATACCGAATTGGTCAGGAAGAAAACAGTCAAGAGAGTAAACACAAAGAAAACTTTGAAAACGATCTAAGAAACAGATGAAGTGAAGGAGAAATTCGATGATCAGACAGATTTCACCGGGTTCTTGGATGGAAACAGTGACACTTAATTTGAAAAGAAGCGTTAGACTTACAGAGGTGGCAAAGCAAGTGAGTTGCTTGGTGAAAGTGTGTTCAACGTAGAAAGCCGAAACCAAAATATCGGATTGCCACCCTTACCGCCCAAAACGTTTAAAAAGGCAAACACTGAACTTCGGATCGAAGAGAAAGATCAACCTGACTTGGAGACTAACGACGAGGTTTTTGGGTCAGAATTGGTCTTGCCAAAAGGAAACACCCGAGTCGTTTTAAAGGCTTAGACACGAAAGAAAGATTTGTTCAATGATGACGGAAAGCTGGATTTTTACAACGTGAATGATGATGGAACTAAATACCGACCAAAGACGACAAGGGTTGCGTTTGGAAATCAGGACACCAAACCGGGTTAGGCTGAACGGTCCGATACTCAGGCTGGAGCCTCGAGTATTGAAATTGCTAATGAAGTCGCTAAAACTTATCGGTAGATTAGAAATGCTGGTCTATAAGAGGAGACTAAAGACTCACGAGAGATCAAGGCATTAGATTAAACTATCGGCAAGAGTGAAGACGAAATCAACGACTTTGACTACAACAGAAAACGAGTCTAAGCGCCAAGGCAAAAAATAAAAAACTTTTACCCATCTCTGCCGCAGAGGAATGACTCCCCTCAACGACCGAGTATCGAGTAGGATGAACCCCAGATCGACTTCGGGGGACAGTAACCTAATGTTAAGGCTTACTAAGATACGGGTAAGAAACCACGTTAACAGAATTTTTCGATTTCATCTAATTAAGCCTTGGTACGAGATCTCGACACGTCAAACAACAATGACTAAACGATGGACGAGTTTTTCTACGCCAGGCCAGTATAGGACGAGGCTAGTGATTTTGATAATTACGGATCTTCGGTTGCACAAAGCCGAACAATTTATGGCTCTGAATCATAGAGCAGTAAGAACCCCCAGAGTCACGCCCAAAAACGAAACAATAGGCGAAAGCGGGGCCAGGAGCAACTTTACAACTAGTTGAACGACTCTCAATGATTTAGCTGAATGACTGCGAATGATTTAGCATTTTTTGATTTCATACGTTTGTAAAGATAAAAATTTCTAATTTCAAATGAGTTTAACACTGCAGCAAGTGTTCGACAAAGTTAATGCGCAAAAAGACCCAAGGATGGGGTTGGTTAAGGATGGCCCCATCTTTTACTTGGTTTTAAACAACGGCGACAACACATTTGACTTCGAAGTAATTGCAAAGGTCAATGCCTTCTTGGATGAAGTCGAAGCGTCTACGGGCCCCGCCGTTCTTGTTACGATTGGAACTGGCACGACGCGGTTTTCGACGGGATTCGACCTCAAGTTCTGGGCTAAGGAGCTCAGCAATCCTCTTTTGTCGATCTCTAACATGTAGCACTTGCTCAACCGATTCATGACGCTACCAATACCATCGATGGCTGTGGTTAATGGGCATGCATATGCAGGCGGACTTATCCTGGCGTTGCTGCACGATTTTCGCGTGATGGCCAAAGGCAAGAGCAGAATATGCTTATCAGAGCTTGCGTTAGGCATGCCCCTGCCTCCGGCTTACAACGCCTACTGCCATGCAACTCTGCCGATTCAGACTTTTAGGAAGTTGCAATACGCAGAAGCATATACGCCTGAATAGTCGCTCAAAGACAACGTAGTCAATGAACTTTACGAGGCGCAAGAAGAGGCTGAGAAGCTCATCAAAAACTTTGCGAAGCAATTTGCCCAAGTGGGTCGTTTCCGCACTGCTGTGAAGAACAACAAGATTTAGATGTTCAAAGATTGCCTTGCCGTGACCACTTCTTAGACGTTTAGCCCAGTGATGTTCGAGGAAATTGTGACAATTCTTAAAGGATTGCCAAAGGCCAAGCTTTGATCAGATTTCTAAGAGATTAGCGGCTTAACAAAATTAAATTATTTAATTTTAGTACACGTCATGGGGTTTTGGGGTTTTGGGG
>Ga0169931_10011744_pt1 | contig 12270 bp, 12 predicted proteins | sample Kivu_15m_20L_FD_129675 | JGI IMG/M metagenome (GOLD analysis project Ga0169931, IMG submission 129675) | Freshwater microbial communities from Lake Kivu, Western Province, Rwanda to study Microbial Dark Matter (Phase II) - Kivu_15m_20L... | ecosystem: Environmental > Aquatic > Freshwater > Lake...
CGATCTACATGGCCTTAAAAACTCTCAAGCCAAAAATAGGACCCTTGTTTGGGATTTCAATTTCAGTCGGTTTAATCTTTTCCCTTGGACATCTCTATGTTGATCCGGAGCACCACTGGGGTGAACGCTGGGCATCACATCCCTCTGACCCTAATACCCTAGGGCTATTTACCGCAACGCTCCTTGGATACCTATTCTTTAGGGCGGGAGAGCGATCAACTTCAACAACCTCTCGCTTGGTCACAATCAGTGGAATATTCTCTGGTGGCGTCATTTTGATTGCATCACAGTCTCGCGGCGCGTGGCTTGCTTCAGCAGTTCTGTTTGCCTGTGCTTGCTGGGTACACCGCCGATCAATGCACCAAACTCTTGTCGCGATACTTATCCCTCTAGCAATCGCAGCCGCAGCGTTGGTGTCGTTGAAACCGGCTCTTATCGACAGGGCGTTGTCGATCCCACAGGAGATCGGAGGATGGATTAAAGGCACGGCTGATGTTAATTCGGGTTCTATACGGCTCGATATGCTTCTATTAAGCGGGCCCCTTGTTATGAATGCTCCAGCCTTGTTACACGGCTACGGAGATGGAGCATACAAGGACAAGGCTCTGGCTATCGCTTCGTCGCAGGGCGAATTAGCAGCCGCAGATACCTTGCGGGTCACTCCCCACAACGAGGTAATTGGAAAGTTATTGAAGTCAGGAGTCTTCGGAGGGATTGCGGCAGCTTTCGTCTTATTGCTCCCAGTTATCGCCGCCATACAAGTGGCAAAGAGGGCAGATACTAATGAGGCAACTTGGCCTTGGTTTGGATTGGCACTCGGCACTTGCCTAGCCTCGTTAACTATGGGTGTCCTCGGGCTGGCCTACACTGCGAGCTTTCATGCCATCGTGTCAGCCATCATCTGCTCACAGAGCGTATTCGCGAGAACCCGGTAGACCATGAAGCCAGATATATCTGTCACCTTCGCTTGCCTTAACCAGTCCCGCTATACGAAGGCCTGTCTTGAGAGCGTTCTCCAGGCAGGCATATCCGCAGACCAAGTCATCGTTGTTGACAACGCCTCAACAGACGACACCCACACAGTGTTGAGCAACTTCCCAGGAATTCATGTAATCGTGAACCGAACGAATCTCGGATGTGGGGTTGCGTGGAATCAAGGGGCACTTCTACAGCAGACGGAGTGGACCATTGTTATGAACAACGATATCGTTGTGGTACCAGGTTGGGCTGAGGAACTTGTGAGGTCGGCGGAGCGGCATAACCTCCAACTGGTGTCTCCGGCCATGGTTGAGGGTTCGGATGATTACGACTTACGAGCAGCTGGGCTGCAAAGAGCCGAACAGGCGAGCATGGCCCTAAGACCGGGTCACGTCCATGCGGTCTGCATGCTTGTGCATGCATCTATCTGGCAAAAGGTTGGTTACTTTCGCGCGAGCCCACACCTATTGGGTTATGAGGACACGCTGTTCTTTAACGAGTGTAGAGCGCGAGGCATCCGTATGGGTACGGTCGGCTCCTCTTGGATTCACCACTACGGCTCTATTACACAAAACGCCATGAGGCTAGAGAGAGGACTCTCTTCGAGGGATGGGCTGGGCGACCGACACAACTACCGCTTGCTTGGCAAGAACCGTGTTGTTAGGAAATGGGAAAAATTTCGCCTGAGACAGTCAATTCGCCAATGCCAGACACAAGAAATAGCGACTCTCGGGTTTTCACTGCATGGACAAAAGGCGCTGGCTGAACAAATTCGGTGGGAGGTTTACTGAACGTGTGCAATGTCTCGTCAAACCCTAGCCCTGAGAGTTGCGGATTCATCGGACGAAAGCGACAACACAAGTCTAAACTCGTGAATCGAGCCTCGGAAGACAGTTTGACGAGGGGCGCGATTTCGGTCAACGCTAAAGGAAGGCTTAGATTGCAGAAGTATCAGCACCGAGACGAGCACTCAATCGTAGCCACTGGCAACGCCGAGATCACCAAAGGCGACTCGGCGCTTACAGGTGTAGACGATAATGTTGGGATAAAAGACAAAAATGAAAAATAAGCCTGCGAATAATTTTAATAATACAAAAATCGACCCAATATTCGTTACTCAGCCCTACATGCCACCTTTAGATGAGTTTACACCTTATCTAAAGCAGGTATGGCAGAACAAAATTCTTACGAATTGCGGCCCTTTTCACCAGCAGTTAGAGCAAGCGTTGTGTGAGTATTTGGGAGTCGAGCATGTTGCATTGTTTTCAAACGGCACCCTCGCATTAATAACCGCTCTGCAAGCACTGCGCGTCACAGGCGAAGTTATCACCACATCCTATAGTTTCGTCGCAACGGCCCATTCACTGCTATGGCACGGTAATAAACCGGTCTTTGTTGACGTCGAACCGGAGACACTTAACCTAGATCCTGCAAAAATAGAAGCAGCTATCACACCGCAGACCACAGCCATAATGCCCGTACACTGCTACGGCAACCCTAGCGATGTCGACGCAATTCAAAGAATTGCCGATATTTACAATCTACGGGTTATCTATGATGCTGCGCATGCCTTTGGAGTCGAATGTCATTGCGGCAGTGTGCTTAATCATGGTGATCTTTCGGTGCTAAGTTTTCACGCTACTAAAGTCTTTAATACTTTTGAGGGTGGCGCGATTGTTTGCCCAGATGCCGAAACAAAGCAACGAATTGATCATCTTAAAAATTTTGGCTTTGTCGATGAAGTAACAGTTGTTGCTCCTGGGATAAATGCAAAAATGAGCGAAATAAATGCGGCGTTCGGTTTGTTGCACCTTCAACATATGCCTCATATTATGCAGCGCCGCGAGGAGATTGATAGATTTTATCGAGAAAAGTTACATGACGTTAAAGGGATACGCTGCCTTCCAAAGGCAGGACAGAAGGTCGCAAACCACTCATACTTTCCGATTTTAGTTGAGCCTGATTATCCATTGAGTCGAGACGCGCTCTATCAAAATCTAAAAGATAAAGCGATTTATTCGCGTAGATATTTTTACCCATTAATTAGCGAGCTTCCAATGTACCGCGGACTGCCTTCGGCCGCGCCGTCTAATCTGCCCAACGCCAGCCGAGCAGCAGAACAAGTGCTGTGCCTGCCCATATACCCATCGCTAGATGTTAATAGACAGATGTTCGTCATTGACGCAATACGGGATGGAAGATAATTTATGAAACGCCACATCGTAGTTACTGGTTCAACTGGGGCTATAGGCCTTGCAATTTCAAGAAAGTTTAAAGCCGACGGCTGGGCTGTTTGCGGACTAGATCAAGTTGCTGGCAAATATGGGGAAATCGATAATTTCATTGAGGCCGATCTTAATAAATTTGTAGTGGATGAACAGTATAAGAGAACTGTAATTTCTGAAATTTCCACCTGGCTTCATGGCCAGACATTAGATGTACTAGTAAATAATGCTGCCTACCAATACGTATCGACAAATCATCCGATGCCAGTAAGCGAGTTGATGAAATCTTACAATATCAATGTAATCGCACCATACCTGCTAATATCAGAACTTTATATTATGATGACCGAAAAAACTGCAAGTGTTGTAAATATTGGGAGCATACATAGTCGATTGACGAAACCAGGATTCGTATCTTATGCAACCACCAAAGCTGCGCTTGCTGCGCTCACAAGAGGGATGGCATTAGATTATGAGGATCGTGTTCGTATAAACTGCATTGAGCCCGCCTCTGTTGAAACACCCATGCTTCTTGATGGTTTTAAAAACTTCCAGGAAAGGAGACAGGAACTGGAAAGCTATCATCCTCAGAAGCGAATATCAACACCAGAAGAAATCGCAGAGTTGGTGTCGCTTATTTCGTCGGATGGGGTAAGGTTCCTGCACGGATCATGTATCGATGTAAGTGGTGGAATCGCATGTAGACTTCATGACCCGGCCTGAATATAGAGCCTAAGTTAGAACGCAATCCAGAGTATGAATTATCGGGTGCGGCAGGTATTCAGCTTCAAATGTGACCTCGGCGAGGGATTGGTTTGGGATAGCCATTCCGAACGAATTCTCATGACGGATATAGTGAAGGGGAGGTTGATCGAGATTGATATCGAGTCAAGTTCGCATAGATGCTGGCAGTTCAATGAGTCACTGGCGTGGGTGTTGCCGACCAAGCTTAAGGGACAGTATCTCCTGGGACTAAAGTCGGGTGTTGGGCTTTGGGACAAATACAACCCAAATAATCTAGCGTTGATCAATCAAGATTTCCCAGGGGAAGCTCACTGCAGGCTTAATGATGCATGCATAGACTCGAGCGGCAAAGTTTGGTATGGGAGCATGAATATCCTTAACCCATCGTCAAGAGATGGGCGGTTGGCGAGTTTTTCACCAGATGATGGTCTATACATTCACGACGACGGCTTCACGGTAACAAATGGTCCCGTGATATCTCCAGATGGTAAATACCTTTTTTTTAATGACACACTACAAGGAATGGTCTATCGCTACCGTTTTTCTGCAGACAAGGGAAAACTGACAGATCGGCAGGTATTCGCAAAGTTTGCTGAAGACCAAGGTTATCCGGATGGGATGTGTTTTGATGATGAAGGCAATCTATGGATTGCCCTATGGGGAGGAGCATCCGTAGTTCAAATTGATGCTAGTGGTAGGTTCCTACAGAAAATTTCCATTCCCGCAAAGAATGTGACCAATCTTTGTTTTTGCGGGCCTGGGCTCGACAGGTTGCTGGTATCCACGGCATCCATTGGACTGAGCGCGGAAGAGGCCCGACGCTATCCAGATTCAGGAGGGTTGTTTGAGATAGAAAATCACTTCAGCACCGGTTTCGCCACTTATCTAGCGACTGTGGACCCTATGTGGACCTGATATCTGTTGTCGTACCGATCTACAACCTTGACGCTTATTTGCATCAATGCGTCAGTAGCATCGCTCAACAAACCTATAGAAATCTCGAAATCATTTTGGTCGACGATGGGTCGACTGACAATGCGCTAGAAATTTGCGAGTTCTTCCGCAAGTCTGACACCCGTATCCGGGTAATTGCCAAACCAAACGGTGGTTTAGTTACAGCGAGGAAAGCCGGACTTAATGCGGCGGCCGGTAAATATGTTTTTTACGTCGACGGTGACGACTGGATAAACCAGGATTGTATTGAGCGGTACTACAAACTCGCTATCGAACACGACACTGACATTGTGGTCGGTGACTACCGACGTGAGTTTCTCGGAAATTTTGTAACGATTCGAAACTCAATCGCACCAGGGTTTTACGATCGTCGACGAATTGAAGATGAGATTCTTCCCATAATGATCAGTCATGGCCCATTTTATAATCACGGACTAAAAACCTACTCATGGGGCAAGCTTTATAAGCGATCTACCGTCCTCACATTTCAGAATCAGGTTCCGGATGAGATCATCATTGCTGAAGATGCTGCATTCATTTACCCTGCAGTATACAACTCTAATACAATCTATATTTCGGATCTCGCCCTGTGCAATTATCGCCAGCGTCCGAATTCAATTCTTAAATCAACAAACTTTGACAATCAAGAGCTAGGAAGAATTGCCAAAGCATTTCAATATTTAGCGAATACTCTGGAAAGCCAGAATTCCCCCTATTTCTTTCAGCAGCAGTTACAAGCATACTTCGCAGCGATCGTTACCATCCGAACAGGGGCTTTTTTAGGAAGCATGGCGCTATACAATAAATTCAAGGTTTTCGGTGATATAACACCCGGCGCTCGCTTGGCTGTGTATAACTCTGGATCATTCGGGCAGCATGTCTATAAACATCTTCAGCACAACCAAGACTTTGAATTTACCGGATGGTTTGACAAAGACTACAGGGAAAACAATATTCTTAACATGAAGGTTGGCAATCCTGCAGATATGCACCGTTGTGCCTTTGATCTCCTGATTATTCCCTCCTTTGATCCAGCGCTTCACGCAGAAGTAGATGACTTTTTTAAGAGACAGGGCTTGGGGCGCACAAGGATACGCACTGTCAAACTTGACGCCTCAAATTTGGCCCAATTCATCACTGGCGCTGGCTATAACCCGATCACTTTTCTTCCCCATCATTGACAGCGACATAAACATGTTTAACGAATCGAATAAAAAAATAGTTATCCTTGGTGGAAACCCTGAAACTGGTGCCATTGTTGAGGTTGCTAACTCTATGGGCCTCAACACAGTCGTTCTTGACCCATATCCGAATTCGCCATCTAAGCGAAATGCTTGGAAGTCATACGATATTGATGTCACGAATCTTGAGGCCGTTGATGAAGTTATTCGTCTTGAACATGCTGGGGGAGTATTGGTGGGTGTTGCCGATCCTCTGGTTCCCTACTATCAGAAAATTTGTGAGCGCAACGGTTTCTACTGCTACTCCGATGACACGATTATTCGGGCACTGACCTCAAAGTCAAATTTTGCGCAGACATGCCTACGCTACGGAATTTCTGTCACTCCTAGTTACCAGATTGATCCCGCCTCCGAGACTGACGTGGCCAGTTTGGACTATCCCGTGGTTGTAAAGCCCGTGGATGCAGGGGCTGGAGTCGGAATCTCTGTATGCAGTAATCCAACCGAATTCCAGGCGGGCGTTGGCAAGGCTCTATCCGTATCGATACGCAGGGAGCTCCTCATTGAGAAGTTCATGAAATGTGACGACATGTTTGCCTACTACACCTTTATTGATGGTGTTGCATACCTGTCAGCCCTTGCTGATCGCCACAAGACCGACAAGCAAGGACAATTTAGCTCGGTATGCATTGCCGCCGAGTACCCGAGTCGCCATACTGACCGCTTCGTTCGCGAAGTACACCCAAAAATGGTAAATATGTTTAGCGAACTGGGGGTGACGAACGGTGTATTGCTCATCCAATTCTTTGTCGATTCAACTAACTTTTACGCATACGACCCAGGCTTTCGCTTGCAGGGCGAAGCACCGCATCTCTATCTGAAGCATTTCAACCAGTTTGATCAGCGGGAAATGTTGCTCCAGTTCGCGCTGACTGGCCGGATGTACGGGACTGATTTTAAAAGTGTTAATGATTTCCGATTCAAGAATCAATATGCGACCACGGTCTGGGTTCTGCTTAAAGCCGGTAAGGTAGCCTCGATCAACGGCATGGAGGCAGTTCGCTCGCGTCCCAATGTGATTCAAGTATTGCAGCGGTTTCAGATCGGAGACTCTGTGACCAGCGACATGATTGGGACCGAGCGACAAGTCTTTGCCCGAATCTATACCGTCGCCCGGACACCTACGGAGTCGGAAAAATTGTTGCAATTTATTCACCGCACTTTGTCGGTAAACGATGAGTTGGGTGAAAACATGGTATTGGACTGGTATCAAAAGGAAACTACATGATGCTTGACAGTCTATTTACGTTTGGCAGACGTACTGCCGTGATCACGGGAGGTTCGAAAAATATTGGGTTGGCCATTGCAGAAAAGTTTTCGCAAGCCAGCCTTCAGGTGGCCATTGTAAGTTCTAACGCGGAACATCTGAATGCCGCACAAACATATCTAAACGGCCGAGGACATATGCCGTCAGTCTGGCTCTGCGATATTTCTAATGTCAGCTCTCTGACGCCCATGCTGGAAAAAATTCATGCACAGTACGGCTCGATAGATATCTTAGTGAATAGCGCCGGGATTCTTGACTTAAGCACCGTGGAAGACACCACGGAAGATATGTGGGATTCGGTCCTAGATGTTAATCTCAAAGGCACATTTTTCATAACTCAGAAATGCCTCCCCTACCTGAAGACTGGTACTGATCCGCGCGTTATAAATATCGCATCGAACGCCGGTCGCATGGGTGGTTACGCCAATGGGATGTCTTACACCGCATCCAAAGGCGGCATGATCTCTATTACCTACGGCCTGGCACGTAAGTTGGCGCCCTTCGGGATTACGGTAAATTGCGTGGCACCTGGGACCATTGAGTCCGATATGTCGCGCATGCGTGATGCCGAGACCCACAAAAAGTTACTCGAGAAGTTTCCCCTTGGTCGTATCGGGACTGCCGATGAGGTAGCCAGCGCCGCACTTTACTTTGCGAGTAAGGAGTCGGGTTTTTCGACCGGAGCCGTGCTTGACGTAAACGGCGGAATGTTCATGGGTTAACTGAGGAGTATGAAATTGAAGCTATTTGAGTTGACTAGCCAACGTGCCATCGTAGTAGGTGGCGCAGGAGACCTTGGGTTTTCGATTCTCGAGGGGCTGCTCGAAGCTGGGGCTTCTGCAGTTGCAATTGATATTTCGCCCGAAGTCAAACTCATGTCCGCATCTCTACGAGAGAAGGGCTATGAAGTGCATGGCTTGGAGGTGGATGTTACTGACCGGCTCGCCATAAAGAAGTCCGTGTCCGACTCCGCGCAGTTGCTTGGCGGCGATATCGACATTCTAGTCAACGCCGCAGGCATCCAACGGCGTGCACCGAGCGAGGACTTCTCCGAGCAGGACTGGGACGACGTACTGGCGGTCAATCTGACCGCCGCCTTTATTTATTCTCAACAAGTGGCTCGCGGAATGATTGCTAGGAAGCGTGGAAAAATCATCCATGTTTCTTCGATCATGAGCCACTTTGGCGGTATTACGATTCCGGCCTATGCCGCATCAAAAGGCGGCCTCTCGCAGTTAACCAAGGCTCTGTCAAACGACTGGGCTGCTAAAGGCATCTGTGTTAATGCCATTGCCCCAGGTTATATTGACACGCAACTAAATACCGCCCTGATCAGCGATGAAAAACGCAGCACGGAAGTATTGCTGCGTACACCGGTCAAGCGCTGGGGAGTTCCGGCTGACATGAAAGGCGTGGTGATCTTCTTGGCTTCTGCCGCTAGCGATTACGTCACGGGCACTGTAATACCGGTTGACGGCGGCTATTCAGCCCGTTAACGGTAAGGATGGAAACCAAGCAAGTGAAAGCACTGATCCTAGGTGGCTGCGGCTTTATTGGAGCGCATGTGGTTAATGCATTACGTGAGGACAGCATTCCCATAGTGGTGTTCGATGTCAATGCCGATCCCGAACAATCAACACCAAGATGCGTCTACATACAAGGGAAATTCTCTGATCAGGCACTTCTCGAGAAAGTAATCGACGAGCACGGCATAACGCATATCGCCCACCTAGTTTCCACCACCCTGCCAAAAAGCTCCAACGAAGATAAGCCTTATGACCTGTCCAGCAACGTCATCCAGACGATTCATTTACTTGATATATGCGTGAAGCATCAGGTGCAAAAGGTACTTTTCATGTCTTCCGGTGGCACGATCTATGGTGCCCCCCGTTGTGTGCCAGTTGCCGAAGATCACCCCAACGATCCGATCTGTTCCTACGGCATCAGTAAGTTAGCAATTGAAAAATATCTCTATTTGTACCGCCACCTTCATGGGTTGAATTGCATCGCATTGCGTGCTGCCAATCCATACGGCCCTGGTCAAAGCCCGTTTAAAGGGCAAGGAGTCATCGCCAATTTTGTCCACAAGATGCACACCCAGCAACCCTTAGAAGTATGGGGCGACGGCAGTACAGTGAGGGATTATTTTGAAGTTACAGATTTGGCAAAACTGACAAGACTCGCGCTCTTATCTGAGGTTGGTGGTGTCTTCAATGCGGGTAGTGGAGTTGGTGTCTCCATTAACGAGCTAATCACTATGCTACGACACGTTTTTAGTCAGAATCCTGAAGTGATTTACAGAGAGATACGAGGCTTGGATGTGCCTACTATTGTATTGGATTGCACTGCTGCGGAGAGGGAGTTTGGATGGCGTGCAGACACTAGCCTGAAAAAAGGCATTGAAAATTATGTAAAGTGGTACAGTACTTGTTACGGTAACCCTTCACTCTTTAATGTCGATTGGGTAAGGAGCTAGGCTGTTAAAGCTAACCCCTGTTTCCGTGCGATTTCGTAGTAACTGTGTACCTTAAATCTTTATTTTGAATAATTAAAAAATATGTGGTTAAAAAATGACGCTACCTTCACAGTATGACATTGGTTTTGAGAAGATCCATAGGGACTTCATTGAAGTGCAACGTGCTACTTTTTTGAAAGACTTCGTTCCACCCCATGGGATGGTTCTAGACATCGGAAACCAAGGTAAGGCGAATCCAGGGGGAGATTTTAAAATTAAAACTCTCGACATCTCCGCCGCCACTCAGCCCGACTATATAGCCGACATTACTACCTACAATGCGCACATAAGTTCCTGTAGTTTTGATGCGATCATGTGCGCTGAGGTACTTGAGCATGTCGTAGACCCATTTGCCGCGACAGAGGAGTTGTATAGGATTTTACGGCGTGGCGGTTTCATGTTTGTCAGTGTGCCCCTGAATGCGAGAATTCATGGGCCAGTCCCGGATTGTTGGAGGTTCACAGAGTTCGGTTTAAAAGTAATTTTTAGGGATTGGACTATCGTGTGCCTCAAAAAACTTGATACACCCGACAGGAATTTGTTTCCGTTACACTATGCTCTGGTTTTGAGGAAAGATTCTGATTCGCTGAAGATGAGTGATCCAAGGGTCATGAAGTTTCAGAAAGTAGATTGATCTTTGTTTTCGAAGCCACCCTCGGAAATTCAACCGCCTTAATTAACGTTTTGGAAAAACTGTCCGGCTAACCGAAGCCAGTTCTGCCGCGTTGACGCAAAGCAAAAGGTCCCTGAGGCATGACACCAATAGTAATAGTTGCACCTGGTTTCATCGAAAACTCTGGCGGGGCGATAGCGCTCCATAACTTGTGTCATCGTCTAAATTCGCGTGGAATGCCTGCCACACTTTGGCACACACGACGGCCCCTCCACTACGCAGCGGATCCGCTAAATAATATTACTAACGTTTTAAGTTCATATATATATTCAATTAGACGGCGCACATTTTGGAGACATAAATTTAATCAAAAATTAGATTGGATTACCCCGGAACATCAAGGAAGGGTCCCAGAAAATTCTTGGGTTGTCTATCCTGACATAATAATGGATAATCCTCTTTGTGCTAAGAGGGTGGTTCGTTGGCACCTCTATCATCCCAAAACTCATTTAATAAATAACGCCGGGATAAGTATATTAAAGGAGTACTACTATAGTCAGAACTTCGCGCCCAAAGCCACCGCTTGTAGAATACTAAGCTGCACATGGCTTAGAAATGATTTGTACAATCTCGAAAATTGCCAACCAAGAGTTAACTCTTGTCATATGTGGCGTAAAAGAGATGCTGACCTTGCGCCAATACACTCAAGCGACTCAATCTGTCTTGACGGGATGTCACAGGTTCAAATAGCCAGTATCTTCAAAAAATCCCACACATTTGTAAGCTATGATCTTCACACAGGCTATTCGATGTTCGCTGCTCTCTGCGGCTGTACTTCCATAGTGGCTCGGAAGTCCGGCCTCTCTGAAACTGACTGGCGCCCAGACGTATCCACCCGATATGGAATCGCTTACGGATTCGAATCTAAGCAGTGGGCGATTGAAACTTTTCCAAAACTCAAGGAATCATTGGAGGGACTTCAGGAACGGGAGAACAGTCAACTCGATGATTTTATAAGAGACCTCGCTAGCAGTTAGTAAGCTCCAATCAGGGCAAAGGCGAGCTTTACCTCTGGGGGAACCCCTACTTAATAGCTTTAAGATACCGATAAAATGTACCCTCAAAATTCGCAACGGCAATCACTAGCCCTGGACCTCCGTCCAGAAATCCCCGCTTAAAGATATAGTGCTTAACGAACGCCCATACGCCATGGGCGAAAGCAGTCCAGACTGATATCCGCTTACCCTCGAGTTTCAGCGCCCCAAGGGTCGAGTACTTGTCCGCCTTTCTGAGGAGTTCACCAACATCCTTGAATGGAAACTGCCAAATTGCATTCCTGAGGAACCCTGCAGGCTTCTTGCTAATCGGAACGAATCCCTCATGGACTGGAAGCTCGTCGTAGACCATTGCATCTCTCTTAAACAGCTGAGGCTGACGAAAGTTTGGATACCAGCCAGAGTGCCGTATCCAACGTCCGAGAAAAAAATTACGCCTTGGAACAAAGTAGTAGTCATGAGACTCATCGCCCCTACTGACAATCTGTTTGATCTCCTCTGCCACTTCGGGAGTGCACCGCTCATCGGCATCAAGGCTAAAAATCCACTCGTGCATGCAGTGTTTAATCGCAGCGTTTCGTAAGCGACCGTAGCCCTCAAAGACGACATGCTCTACGCGAGCACCTAGCTTTTGAGCAAGCGCTGTAGTGCCATCGGTGCTGTGGGAGTCGATAACAA
>Ga0169931_10011746_pt1 | contig 12269 bp, 10 predicted proteins | sample Kivu_15m_20L_FD_129675 | JGI IMG/M metagenome (GOLD analysis project Ga0169931, IMG submission 129675) | Freshwater microbial communities from Lake Kivu, Western Province, Rwanda to study Microbial Dark Matter (Phase II) - Kivu_15m_20L... | ecosystem: Environmental > Aquatic > Freshwater > Lake...
AAATACTTTATCTATAAAAATATCGCAACCACGGAGCAAGAATATGGCCGAATGCAAAGGCCGCAAATCAAGTAAACCTTACTTTCAATCTTATAGACGCTAATTTTTTTATATCACTGTAGTTATCCTCACTGGACCTCACAAATCAAGCTCTGTTTCACGGTTGTTTTTTCAACCAAACTGCGCTTTCTATCTAACATATTTGTTAAAAGCAGCATTGCCCTGTTGAAGTCTTTCCTGAACTTCTGGTTGACTGGCTGCATACCACGCGCCCCCTTCAGCTTCTTGAGCAATCTGCTCCTTCATAGCACCTCCGATATTAAGTACTTTTTACATTGCAAATCCTCTAACAATTCTCAAGGAAAAGTTGACCAATACCTTTTCCCTCCTCTCTTATTATAAATTAAGTGATGCCATTATATCTATGAAATACTCCACTTGATTTTGCGCCCATTATTCATTCTCATAAGCGAACGCATTATCCACATACAAACTGATGGGACTTAACAAATAAGATACAAAGACGGAATCAAATTTTTTCAATATAACTTCGCACAATGGGCTACAGCTGCCAAAACAATAACTGCATTATGTCCACCACAAAAGCAGTATTTCCTCTTGAAACTAAAAACTGCCCCATTTGCAGCATGGAGCTTCTAAACTCTTCTTTATTAAGCGAAGAAGAAATTGAGCTAATCAATGAATTACCTTATGTGATAGCGAACCCATTGAAGCGGACACTCGAGGAACAAGATGCATGGAAAAAAATCAATCTGCTAAAAGATACATTTCTCAACTACCTGAAATATATCGGACTAATTACTGCATCTGAATTTTTTAAAAGCCGGTTTCGCAATAGGAATATGGTTACTTTATTTCATAGAACCATAGCTGAGCCTTCATTTGGTTCGTGGAATGAATTCATTAGAGAAACTCTTAAATACCTAAATGAAAAACAACATACTTTTTTTGCCAATGGAATTATACAACATTACGATAGGGTTGAAACCCAAAAAAGTAAAAAACTGTTCAAGGGAGAAATTGAATACACGGATATAAACGGAGACCTTCAATTAAAAAAACAGGAAGCCACTGCAATTGGAATGCTTATCAATTTTCGCAACAGATACCTTGGACATGGTCAAACACCACCTGATTCAGTTTCAATAAAAATATGGCATGAATATTATTCTATTTTTAGGTACCTTCTAATTGATTTAATCAATTCAGACCCTGTTCCGATGTATAAACACGAGCATGGGGAAACATACCTACTAAAATCAGCAGAAATTAATACGATAGAAAAAGGGCAACAACAACCTGCAAGGGTTTGGATTGAAAACCGGCATCAAGAACAGTTTGACATTCTGCCGTTCTATATTGTTCCGGGTGAAATGTCATTATCAAAAGAAGACAAAGAGCAAATTTTTATCTACGAATCACACAATGGTAAAACAATCAAATTTTTTAGCCCAGAAGGCACTGAAAAGAACACATCCGGAAAGGTTTTGGACAGACTTAACCTACTGCTTCGTGAAAAACAAAACGAAATCAACTTTACTCCTGAAGAATTTGATAAAAGTGTATTTATCAAGCGCATTGCCGAAGAAAACAAATTGCTAATCGACACCCTAATTAATGAAAAAAAGATACTGCCTGAAATTTATGTAAATCGCAAAGATATTGAGCAAAAACTCCATGAATGGATTGGTGCCTCTGCAAGCATATTTTTTATTGCTGCGGAAGCCGGAAGTGGAAAAACCAACTTACTGGTAGAAATACAAAAACAATATTCTAAACTGAATCTGCCCAGTTTATTAATTAGGGCAGGCAGGATGGAAAAACAAACTCCAATTGAGCAGATCGCTTACTCTCTTAATATTAATTTAAAAGAAGGGCTTGAAAACTATCGGGCCTTAGCCGGCACTCAAGATAAACCCACCATTATTTTGGTGGATGGGCTAAATGAGGCAATCAATTCAGAAAAACTATGGGAGGAAATTCTTATCATTAGCAAAATTTTTAATGGGGGTAATATAAAATTTGTAGTTGCCAGCCGAGCTAACACAAGTGCAGATATTCAGCGGTTTAGATTAACCGAAAGTGAACGGGATTTGCTTTATGGTGAAAATCCGGAAGGTGAAAATGGATTGGCAGTATACATCAACTGGCTAACTTCAATGAATTTAGCAGAGATGCAGGAAGTTTGGAGTATTTACACTAAAAAATATAAAAACAAATACAATCCGAGATTCACTTTTGCCGACATTGCAGAATTTGACCGTGGCATTTACAACCAAATAAACAACCCACTTGTACTGAGAATATTTCTTGAGACTTATCACCAAAAATCATTGCCTAAAAATGGCAGCAAACATCTAAATATTTGGAAAGATTGGTTGGAATCGTTTTCATCAAAAGAACGAGAATTCATGAAACTCCTGGTTGAGGCAGTTTGGCAAAAGGGTGAAAACGAACTGTTGCTCGATGATTTAATAAAAATGGAAGATCTTAAACCTTACTTCAACTCAGATGTTCAAAACGACCCCTATCCCCGACTTAAAAGTCTGGGTTGGATTAGCCGATATACTAAAGACTTAAATGCCTACTTATCTTTCACAGTTGAAGGCGCATTACTTTACATGCTCGGCGATCAACTGCTCAAAACGGAACCTGCCATCAATTTAAGCAGTGCATTTTCTTTACTTAAAAGTGGTTCAATAATTAAGCGCTTTGCCCTTGAGGCTATGATGTGCGAGCAGGCTTTAGAAAACAACATTGAACTAACAACACAGCTCATCGACAGCGGTGAAAACAACATTGATATTTGTATAAAACCTATATTACTTTATCTAAAAACTTATGGCGTGTCAAACACCCTCAATAATTTATTAAACAATGGGACTGCCAATGACTGGAAGGCCCTGATTGAATTAGATGACAATCTGTCAAAATTGCGATTGTACACTTTGAGAAAAGAATTTCTTACGGAATTAATGAAACAAAACACCTTCCAATATACTGAAGCTGTTTGGCTCGGGTTAAGGGCAATTATTTCGTATTTCGATAGAGAACAAGCAGTGCATTATTTAACAGAAATTCATAAATCACAAGCACTCATTGATAACGACCACAGAATACTTAACTTATTGGGCAGGTGCATGATAAAATTTGGTCATTTCGATCAGGGGTTGATGTTTTATGAGAAAAGTCTAGCTATCAAACAAAAACAACTCGGAGAAGAGCACCCATCTGTGGCCTCCCTTTTAAATAATATAGGTTTGGCTCATGTTTATAAAGGAGAACTTGATATTGGGCTGGAACATTATCACCGGGCATTAGCCTTGAAATTAAAACAACTTGGACCCTCACATTCGTCTCTATCACCAACATATAACAATATGGGGGCAGTTTGGAGAAAGAAAGGAAATTATGAAGAAGCCTTGTCCTATTACCAAAAAAGCATTGAGATTAAGTCAAAAGCATTGGGAAAAGACAATCCATCACTTGCTTCCGTTTACAACAATATAGGATTCTTGTACTCTGACCAAGGTAAATATGATGAAGCTATGGAATGGCACATGAAAAGTTTGAATATTAAAACAAAGAACTACGGGATTGATAACAAGACCATTGCCACTTCATACAGGAACATTGGCAAAGTATGGAGGGCAAAGCAAGTTTTTGACAAAGCCATAGATTATTATAAAAAAAGTCTTGAACTAAAAATAAAATACCTGGGAAAAGAACACAAGGATGTAACTGGTACATTGTCAGATCTGGGTGATTGCTACTTGCAAGCAGGCCAGCATCAAGCTGCCATTGATATTTATAAACAGGGTTATGAAATAAATAAGAATAACATTTTTCTTAATAAAATTAGCATATGTTATGAAGAATTTAGAAAAGCCAATAAAGCAGATCAATGAGAACAATAAGAAAACAGTGAGCTAAATCTAAAGAAGTTGTAAGAATATAAATTAACGAAATAATAAAGTAAATCTCCGTATATTTATTATTTTTTTTCATTTTTGGATAATTCTTGTCATTTTATTATGTTTGTAAGTAAAAATATTTACACAATGTAAATCGTCTAATAAAATAAATATAATAATACAGTAAATGAAAAATAATATCTTCGATGAAATTGACAGATTGAAGCATGATTATCAGGACCTAAAAGCTGAAATCAAAGAATTAAATGAAACAATCAACAAATCGGATGTTTCGAATTCGAGAAAAAGAGGGGTTTACACATCAGCAGGCACTACTTGCGAGGCAATTTTAAAGTATATATACCAAAAGCAAACCAGCAATGGAAAACCTATTAACAAACTGATGTTGGATGAATTAATTACTAAACTTTCAGACTTTCTACCAGCCCAAGTCATAATCAATTTTCGGACCATTCAGGCCTGGCGAAATTTGGGAACACACGATAAAGACGATATGCGCAATGTAGATAACAATTCTTTGATCATGGTGGATATGGCACTCACCAACATTGTTGAATGGTTTTTTACATCCTATTTAAAAATAGAAAATCTGAATGACATTTCAACACTAAATGACGCTGCTCAAAAAGCAACTATAGTTAATGAGAATAAAATATCAATAAGTAAAGATAAAACCGCATTAAAAACCGTTTCTTCAGAAGAATATAGGACATTATTAGCAGATATAGCGACTGAATTACAAATGAATTATTCTGAACTTGGAGATAAAAATGAAATTGAAAGAAGAATTAAAAGTAGTAATTCTCAAAAACTCGCATACCTATTTGTGGAGTTAAAAGAATTAGCTAAACATGATCACAATTTTCAGCGCTTCCTAGAGGTTCAGAAGTCTGTCACTGAGTATGATAAAACCACTGAAACAAATAATAAACCGATTTCTGATGATGGCTATCCTAAAAACAAATCTCTAGGAATTACTTGTTATTCAGAATTAACAATAAGAAATCAAATTTGGATGCAAGATAATTTAGCTGTGTGCGAGTTTAGCAATGGCGATCCTATCAATCAAGCCAAAACAAATGACGATTGGTTAAACGCAGGAATTAATGCTGAGCCAGCTTGGTGCTACTATAAATCCAATGCCAAGGAAAACAATACAATTGGGCTACTTTATAATTGGTTTGCAGTAATTGATCCGAGGGGGTTGGCGCCTAAGGGTTGGCGTATTCCAAATAATAATGACTATGAAAATCTCATTACTCATTTGGGCGGGGAGTGGGCAGCCGCTAACAGTTTAAAAAAAATAAATGGATGGAAAGGATTAGCTCGTAGAAAATCCACAGGAAAATATGTTGGATACTCAAGGGATGGTCAGCCGAAAAAGAACGAGGAGAGTGCGATTAACTATGGTTCAAATTATGCCTGGTGGTGTTCGTCTGCAGGAAAGGGTAAAACCTTTGGTAGTTGTTTCGAATTTATATCAGACAAATTTAGCCAAAGCAGTTACCCTAAAGGAACAGGTTTTCCAGTTGTATGTATTAAAGACACTTTAACAAATGCCAATCCAACTCTAAATTTAGAAAAACCCACTAAAGCCAGTAATGACATTAATAAATCGGTTGCCGATGAGTTGGATGATTTGTTGAATGGGTTGAATTTTTGAATTTAATATTTATATTTGTATAAACCTAATTAAAAATCCAATGCCTTCAACTTGTCAAGGAAAAGCAGCCGGCAGTCACTGTGGCGGCATACTGTACAAATGTGAGAAATGCGGTCTGGTGGGCTGTAAAAATAACCGAAATGGGCAAAATTGTTCTAACAACATCACGCGCGATTCAGGAGGAATGTGTAAGAATTGCGGAGGTGTTTTGCGTTGGCTATGATTAATCCGCGGTTATAACCTAATTTATACCAATTTCGAAATATACCATGCAGCCTAACAACACAGACTTTAGGGTAGAAAGACTTCAAACATTAGAACTTGTCGTTTTGGGATATGCCGAAGCCCGGCGGCAACAGATACCTATGGATTTAATTGAAAATTTACAATCTGACTTTGGCCTAGAATTAACAGTATCAGAAAAATTTCAGTTGTTTATAGAGAGTAAAAAATATCTCAAGGCGACAAATTTTTGGTTCGATATTGGCGGTGTAAAAAAACAAAAAGCATTTGATAACTATTTTGACCAAAAATATCAAAATATTAACCCCGATCACGAGCTAGCTAACACGGAAATTGTTCTCTTCTTTTTGCATTTAACCGCCATAAAAGCTGACTTTCATAAAGGAATTTTCGAAAAATATACGCCATTCATTAATACTATTAGAAATCACATCAATAAAATTAGCAATTATTTTTATATAGACAGCAATCACGATGCTGATATAAGAAAACAGGCCAATGACTATTTTAAAAATATGAAAAAGGCTTTTTAGTAATTTAAAATATAACTTAATCAAAGGTAAAGTAAATCTCTCGATCTAACTGAAAACCTGCTTTAGCAAAACATTCTCCCTCCAATATAAAACCGCTTTTTCTTTTTCGTCAGGCAGCATTCCGTCATATGGAAAGGGAGGTGCGTAATCACCCGGAAAAATGGTAATCAACGAATATGTGCCGTCTTTAAATTCAGAAATCACCGTTATCAGGTTGGTTTGGGGCAGGCTATTCACCCTGGCAAATTCCGTTGCAAACCCATTTCTGATTTCAGTTTCAATAACTGCATACTCAGATCTTTTACCTACTCCGGTCCAGCCACAAAAGTCAATATTATTAAATTCATAAATGTGGGCAAACCTGCCCGATTTTTGCTCAATAATTCGATTGGGCGAATTGCTTTTAATTGCGGCCAGTATGCTTTCCAAACTTGGAAAAACCGCAGTATTAAACTTACTGCCAGATTTACCGGAATCACCAAAGTGCTGATTGCAGTGTTCTCTTGCCTTATCTGTAACTAAATACTCCAATTGCCCAACCTCATCATCCTTTATTCAACTTCATTCTGGCCTTTTTTTTCAGTTTCCTGAACTGATGTGGATAGAGCCATGACAACACAAAAAATCCGGCAATCAATGTCAATATAATTACAATCGGATAAAACGGTATTATATCCCATTGCAATTTCAATCTAATCATTTCCAAAATAGCATAAATTTCTTTGTATGCGGAAAGACCCGTAACTGCAGAAACCACAAACAACAAAAATTGTTGACGATTGCTCTGCTTTTCCTGAATGTTGGTAGCCAAATTTGCCAACCGTTTTTCAAAATGGGCTACTTCTTCATCAATACCCAAGGCATCGTGAATTTTGCGGTGCAGAATATTGGGCAGAAAATCAAATGATATGTGAGACATATTGTAGCGATTGATGAAATTCTGGAATTCATCTCTTGTTTTAATTTCATCTTCATTGAAAATGGTATTGTACCGAAAGACATTGTATCGGATATATAAATTATAAATATAAATGGAAAAATATACCTTGTTCCAGCTATTAAACTCAAAGTCTCTTTTTTCTGAATCATAAATATTATGACCAATAACAGTAAAAGAATCTCTCAGGGCAAGCCCTGTGTAATTCTTAAAAATCCTGATACCGGATTTCATCAATTCATCAAAATACGCAGTGGCCGGACTGAGATAATGATTGTCATCTACAATGTCCACAGGAGACCCTGTTCCTATTTCATAAAGCAACTTTTCCCTGCTGTAGTGTATATTATCATCTGTTTTCTCTGTATTGACAATGGAATATATTTTAAATTTAGAACCGCTGTAATCATCCGAAATTCCTATGGCCCCTTTATCTTTATTATCGTTGCGACGAAGGGCAATTCCCTCCAATATTTGACTTGAAATAAATTGATGAAATGCAATTTCTGTATTATCCGATTGCTTAATTTTCGAATCGAATTGCCTAACAACATAGATTATATTACTGAGATTGTGAAAACTTATTTTTTCAATATTAAACGACAACGATAAAATACCGATTCCATGATTAAAAAGATATAGGTCCTGAGAATCGCAACTCAAATCTTTTAAATTAAACTTCTCGGTCTTATTGGGAAAATCAAGTTTGTACTTTAATGCTCTCCTGAGTGGCTTCATCCCATCACCATTGCCCTCGCTAAACAGCATCATCCGGTAATATTCCGGATAATATTTATCTCGATAAAAAGACTGGGTCGCTGCCTCATCATATTTAATCGTATGATCTCCGATAGGAGCATCTGCATAACCGGCCTTTCGGAATTTAACAACATCCTCCGGTTTGTATGCAAACACTGAGGTTACTTTAATAATGGCACTTTGTACTTCAGGAATTTGAACACCCATAATGCGAATATAACAAAAACAGTTCTGCTCTTTCTGTTCATTTTATACTATGTTTGTTAAAATGAAAAGCATACAGGAATCTGAAACCATCTACACAGAGCTCATGATTCCCTCCTACGCCAATTTTGGAGGCAAAGTTCACGGGGGAATTCTCTTATCCATGATGGACAAGGTGGCGTATGTCTGTGCCGCCAAACACAGCGGAAGTTATGTGGTAACCGTGGCCGTGGAAGGTGTTGAATTTCTTTCACCGGTGGAAGTGGGAGATCTGGTTACGGTAAAGGCATCCGTTAACTATGTAGGCAAAACCAGTATGATTATCGGTATGCGGGTAGAAGCCTTTAATCCTCGCACGGGCGAAACCACCCATACCAATTCATGCTATTTTACCATGGTGGCCAAAAATGATGATGGCAGTTTAAAAAATATACCTGGGTTGCTAATCCAAAATGAAACCGAACTAAGAAGGTTTTGCGAGGGAAAGTGGCTTAGGGAAAATGCGAAACATAAAAGAGTTAAATTGAAGGGGGATTTACAAGAATATAAAACAGCAGAGCTGATAGAATCCATCAGCGCCGAAAGTTGTCAGATTAAAATTGAAATAACTAAAACAAAATAAAAATGAAAAAAGAAATTCAGGACTTCTACAGTGGAATTACCAAAAAAAGCGGCATAAACCTGTCATATGCTTTTGGCTTTGGCGTAATTACACACCCGTGATATTAAATCAATTTAAATTGATAGCGTTTTTTAAATCAATGGCCCAATTTATATTAAGTAAATGAGAGTACTTTTTCTTTTTTAAAAAGAATTTCCTATCTAAAAATAAATTATATATAATATATTTTGTTAAAATTATTTCCATTGCTTTTTCATTAGACTCATTTGTCAATAATAAATATTTTTTACACTCTTTATTAATGTCTTGTAATAGTAACTCTTCAGCCATACCACGAAGATAAGATGTATTAACCAAAAATTCCTTCTTTAAATAGAAGAAATCTAAAGCAGCCTGGCTGCCATTATAACGAATTATTTTTTTTGCAATTGCATATTTCCATGAATCCACCTGAGCAACATCCATTATCTGATCAAATAAATCAATGGTTTCAGAATATTCTCCGGCGATGATTGCAGTATACATTGATATTCGGCCCAATGCATCTTGTCTATCTTCATTCAAGTCAATCAGATTCCAGATTTCAATAACTTTTTTTAATTCTGCCTTTTTGGAACTTAGTATAGCCACTTCTCTCATAGTAATTGACTTTTTAACTTTATCATCTATTTTCTTGACTAATTCCATAGCTTCTTCAATTTTACCTTTACTAGCTAGATACCTAGACATAATGTTGTAAAGATTGACTAGTTCTGCTTTATCCTCAATAAAACTTGTTATTTCTTCCGCTAAATCAAAATTATCATTCATTACCAAATTAGCCACTAAATACCTCAAAACCTCATTTATATCATCATTTTCGAAAGAATCTTTTGAGTATTTCATATTCTTATATTTCTCATAAATCACTATACATATTTTAAATGATTCATCATACCTACCAATATAAGACAACTTCATTGCTATATGCAATTTATTCATCAATACACTATGTTCTTTAGCCGATTTTTCAGCAACCATTATGGCAGTATCGTAATCATCGATATCGATTAAAGCGTTCAATATTGGCTCTAATGAATAATGTTCTAAATCAGTATAATCTAAAGCTTCTTCTAATCTGTTTTCAAATACTAACTTCTGGAGTATAGGTACAATGACATCATTTCTTTCATAAATTCCGCTAACAGCACTCAAAACATCAATCGCATCACTTAGGTAATTATGATTTACTAACTCATTAATTGTAAACGATACAATATCATTGACTAATGTGCTTTCATTACTCCAGAAACAGAGTTTAAGATTTGAAATTATAGCTTTGGCTTCAAGTATCTTCCCTTGGGTTATTTTCTCTGAAATAATATTGAATATAATTTTAACTTTTAAATTGCTATTGATACTACTTTCTATTTCAATATCAGATAATAAATCATTATATTTTTGCAACCAAGCATCGTTTTCACCCTCATTAATCTCGAATTCTGTTTTTACTATGTCTTTATCAATTACTTTTTCTAATTCTTGAAAATTACTTCGACCTTCTGTTTCCAAGCAGGATTCGTCTTCAAAACTAACAGTAACAGTCCAAGATTCCTCGTCAAAACTAATAGCTGCATAATTCCAAGGATCAACTTCTTCTCCGGTTATTTCACTTCTTAACATTTCTGACTCATACCGCTTACCTATATAAGACAACGCTAACTGTATTTGAATTAAAACATCGTGTCTCTCTATTTCATCTTCAATTTTTCGTGCAATAACAATTGAATCATCCAAAATTTTTGAAGCCATTAATTTATTATTTAAACTGAAATAATGTTTTGCAACTTTTATTAAGCAAAAACACCTTCTTCTCAAAGAGCCTACTAAAATAGCACTTTTGAGTGCCTCATTTGAAATAAAATTAAGATCATCTATGTCCAATAAATAACTATATTGACTTGAAAGTAATATTTGAATATCAAACCTTGTCTCTGCATCAATTATTAAATTAATACATTCAAACAAAACCTTGATATCAGAATTTTTTATCCCTTTTGTTTGAGTAATCCAATCTATATGGAATCCATTTGAATATTTAAATAAAATCTTGAAATCAAGCTCCAACTTAGCTAACTCAAAAGAAATAAATAATATAATCTTATGCGGGAAAAACTGAGACCAGTCTAAAAGCGAAATATCACTCTGCAAATGTTCCACCAAATGTTTCAGCAGTTTCTCTGTCGCCTCTTTCCGAAATGTTTTATCTTTACTATTCAACAGCGTCAACTCCATTAGACAAAGCATATAGAGAGTGAACTTCCGTCGATTTCCCTCCTCGTCATTTCCCCCAAAGGCTTCGATGCGCTGCAGTGCTGTATCCATATCATTTTGGGCCACCAACTCCACAATGCGGGGTGCGTCGTTTTGTTCCTGGTGGTATAAATCGACCTTATTCAGTGCGCATTCAATTACTTCCTCATCATTGTATTTCGAAGCCCACAGCATCATGTCATTCAGCATGCGCTTGCTCCATTCAAATCCCTTGCTGATTTCTACCTGTCGGCTCCAATGTTCGTTGCTATAAGCAAGCTTTTTCAATAAAGCAGCATCTTTGCTTTCCATGGCCTGAATAAGCAGGTGCGTACTCAGGTGCTCCAGGGCATAATGCTCCCAATCGTCACCACTGCGCCTTAACAGTGCTTCCTGTCCCAGCTTTATTATCTTTTCATTACAAGCAGTAAATTGTTTATGGGATATTTTTTGGAGCACAAAACTTCTAAGGCGTTCGTGGTACAATACATATTTGCCGCTTGTGGGTGCATTGAACCATTTGCTGTAACGGGCTATATAATCAAATACTTGCTCTGCAGGCCAACCCAAATGGGAAGATACAAACTCTATACCTACCTCTTTTTTCAGAAGTGCCCAAACCGAAAAAAAAATCAAAATCTTTTGTCTATCCTTCACATGTTTTTCAAGTGGCAAAGCTTTTTCATAGGTAGCCACCAATCCAGCCGGCAGGGAGGCTGAATTGTTTTGGTGTATGACACCCGAATCAAGTCCGTCGCAGATGATGCGCAGGTAGGTGGGGTCGATGTGAAATTTTGAATTCATTTTTTAATTGCACTAAACCGATTTGTTAGTGTTTAATTTTTTATATACTTCCAATAAAATATCTATCTCCATATTGCGCCTAGCCTTGTTCAAAAACATTGACTTCTTATCCAATATAATTTGTTTTTTAATTGGTGGTTTCAACTTGCTAACGCAAAAATTGGTTCTACAATAATAGTAAATTTAATGCCTCCTTTGGCGTTTTAAAACCCAAGGTTTGGCGAGGTCTTTCGTTCAAAGCTTCTTGCACCCAGCG
>Ga0169931_10011748_pt1 | contig 12265 bp, 13 predicted proteins | sample Kivu_15m_20L_FD_129675 | JGI IMG/M metagenome (GOLD analysis project Ga0169931, IMG submission 129675) | Freshwater microbial communities from Lake Kivu, Western Province, Rwanda to study Microbial Dark Matter (Phase II) - Kivu_15m_20L... | ecosystem: Environmental > Aquatic > Freshwater > Lake...
AATGGGCCGCCTGGTCACCGTGGGCCAAGCTTGATCCGAACATGAAGCTGACGTTGTCCGCCAATCCCGCAGGCAAGGGCGCAACCTACTTCTGGACGGGTAACGACGACGTCGGCGAAGGCAAAATGACCATCCTCGACAGCACGCCGTCATCGAGCGTCGACATCAATCTGGAATTCATCAAGCCATTCGAATCGAAGGCGCGGAACAAGTTTACCTTCACGCCTGAAGGCGCGGGAACGAAGGTCACTTGGTCCATGACCGGCGAAAACAACTTTATGGGCAAGGCGTTCGGCCTGTTCATGAACATGGATAAGATGATCGGCGCCGACTTCGAGAAGGGTCTCGAACAGATGAAGGGCGTTATTAAGTAGCTTCTTCTCTTAGCTTCACCAACGCGCGCAGCGTTTCATTCACCGGTGTGGCAACGCCGAGTTCCCGTCCGCGCCGCGCGACGTAGCCATTCAACGAATCGATCTCCGTCTTGCGGCCGAGGGCGATGTCCTGCGCGGTCGAACTGACCGTGGCGTTCAGCGGCCCGGCCAGCGCGATCGATGCGGCGACCATATCTTCGTCGAACGAAATGCCGAGGGCGCCCGCGACGGCGATCGTCTCTTCGACCGCGCCTACTAAAATCTTCCGCGTGCCCTCAAACTCCGCGATCTTCCCATACCGGCATCGCGTCAGCGCCGATATTGCGTTGTACGCGCAGTTCAAGATCAGTTTGCGCCAAAGCTCGGCGTCGATTTTTTCCGTGACGCGGCAAGGAATCCCGGCGGCTTCGAACATCGCGGCTTCGGCGGTCAGCATAGGGCTAACCGCGAGGTCGCCCCGTCCCGTGTGAAACACGTGCCCCGGCCCCGCCATCGAGCAGCCGACATAAACGACACACGGGTGCGCATCGAGCCCAGCCGCGCGCAGCTTCTCGGCGTTGTCGACGCCGTTCTGCAACGAGAGCACTCTACTTACGACGCCCGCCAGAGCCGCGCCCGTCGCTTCGGTGTCGAGCGTCTTCACGGACACAAGAATCAACTCCGCCTCGCGCGCGGCGTCGAGTTCGGTGGACGCGCCCGCGCGGATCATCTCGACAACACCGCCCTTCTCGAAGCGCAGCCCATCGCGCTGAATCGCATCGACATGGCGAGCCCGCCCAATCAACGTAACGTCATGCCCGGCCCTCGCCAGCAACCCGCCGAAGTAACACCCAACCGCGCCAGCGCCGACTACCGCAATCTTCACAGCAGCCCCTGTTCCCGTGCGCATTGGTAAACGAACGGGCTTTTCACCCTTAACTGGGCTCGGCTGTAATCACGATAATCGTTCGCTCGGGCCTGGCGCATCTTTCCCTCATTGAGTTGCAGGCGATTAATCGTGGCGTTCGCCCTCTCAAGCAGCGGCGGCGGGCAATCGCGACGGATCGAGATTTCGAACGTAAGAAAGTTCAGGGTGAAGATGTCTTGCGTCAACGTGCAAGGATCGATGACATCCTCGAAGTCGTCTTTGCGCCTATTCATCTTGAGGCACGCCAATCTAAGATTGCTCCACGAGTACGCTTCGAAAGGGTAGAGCGATTTCGGCTGAACGTGGTCGACCGTCCGGGCGCCGGTCATCGGATCGATGAAACGCGCCGAATAAGCGCAGACATTTTCATAAGCCTCCGCGAGCAAGTCTAGCCCGTCCCGCCAATGCTCGTGATTCTTCCAAAGGGAGCTCTTCACGGGCGGTGCCGGTTGTTCCTTGGAAAGCCAAGCAGCACCCCTCCTGGCAACCTTGGTCCGGAACTCCGCGGGCTCCGGCTTCAGCGCAACGGGAATCACTTCACCCAGCCCCGCTTCTCGCCAATCGCCCGCCATCGTACCCAATACGGATCGAACTCGTCGAGATACCGCGCGAGCGCTTTCGTCTGCTTGTCGAATTCCCGCTTGGTCAGAGCATTCTCTCGATCGACCAAATCCGCAGCCCTTAGTATCTCGGCTTCCGCTTTTTCCGGAAGTGTCGTCTTCATGTCGAAGTGCCGGCTTGTCAGCCAGTTCTCGCTTGCGCCGCGTTTCTCGATCGGAACAGGCTCGAGGCGAACGCCTTGCTTCGCATCCAGATCCATATCTAACAGTTGATTGCGTTCCGGGTTCTCGTTTTCTATGGATCCGCACACCAGAGGTGAGTGTGTCGTGGCGATAATTTGGACGTCGGGCGTTGCGGCGTCCATTGTCATCTGTGACACGACACTTAACAGTGCTGGTAGAATACGCCGCTGCCACGACGGGTGAAGATGCGCCTCCACTTCGTCCACCAACAGCACCAACTTGTCCGCCGGCCGCAATCGTAGTATTTCCGACGACCGCAAATGTTCTTGCCACGTCCAAACCAATAAATATGAAAGTGCCAATATCCTTCGAATCGCCGCTGATGCGTGGGTGACAGGAACGGTAACCCGGTATGGCATCTGCAGGGTTGGATAATCCAGCGAGTCATCCACATAGACACGCTGAAGCGGCCCTGGCTTTATTGGTTCTTTCGGCGGCGACAATTCACGCAGCACTCTTCCCAATTGGGCAAAGGCTTCGCCCTTCTTCAACTGCCACGAAGCCCAGTCACGATAGAGTCCGTTGCAACGATATGATTCGCCGACCGTCAGTCCGGTCCAAATCTGTTTCGGATCGAATAGTACTGGCGGCTGCGCATTGAACCCAGAACGCGGTCCATTTCTCGCCGGATCCCACACGGCGAATCCGCCGTCAACTTGAGCATATATGACCGGGCCCCCCGAGCCTGGTGCAACTGTGCCACCATTGCTGTACCAGATTTGCGAAGCGTGCAAGAAGCTGTAATTCTCATGTGCGGATCGGGATCCATCCCAGACCGAGTACGCTATCCGCGACTCCTTCGCATCCTTCCGCGGCGCCGCCGTCCGATCCCGCGACGGCCACCCACCCGTCAACGCCCACCAAGCCACATCCAGCAGAAAACTCTTCCCCAGCCCGTTATCACCGGTGATCAGGTTCAAGCGTTCCGCAAACTCAACCTCAAGATGCTTCGCGGGTCCAACGCCATCAAGGATCAGCTTCTGCAGCACCCAACCATCCTACTACGGCAACAGCAGCAACCCCTCCATCTCCACCGCTCGCTGCCACGCCATCACCAGCGAGTCCACATACTCATCCCGCAGCTGCGCCAAATTCCTCTGCGCGTTCAGCGCCATCGGATAAGCTACCGCCATTTTCCGAAAGTTCTCGCGATACATCCCAAACGCCTTCTCCGCGCGCGGGATCATCTCGCTCTTGTACTTCGCCGACGCCGCGACGGCATCCTGATACTCGCGATTCGCCCCTGCCAGTCGCGCGCGCAGCGACAGCTTCGTCCGGTCGATATCGAGCTTTGCCTTCGACGCCTCCGCGCGGGCCGCCGCGATGTTTCCCTGGTTCCGATTGAACAGGGGAATCTCCACGCCGATGTCGAAGAATCCCTCTCTGCCGACGGGCCGCATGTTCGCCTCCAGCAATTCGCGGTTGTAGCGTACGCCGCCGCGCACGACGATATCCGGCACAGGTTCTTTGCGCGCCCGTGTGACCGCCATCTCCGCACGCGAAGCTTCAATCTCCGACAAGCGAACCTCGGGGCTCTCGGCATATATCCGATCCAACACGACCGATGCGTCCAACTTCGGCAACGCCTCCAAATCGCCCGCAAGTTCAGATAGACGCAGCGCCGGATTGTTGACGAGCGCCCCAATCTGCCGCCAAGTCCGCTCCTGCGCATTCCGCGCCATCACCAGCGACAGTTCCGCGCGCTGCGCCTCAATCTCCGCCGACAGCTTATCCGGCTGATCACCCAATCCGGTATTCACCAACTCGCCCGCGATCTTCACCGCCTCATCCGCCAGTCGTTTCACCTCGGCGCGGACCGTGACGCGCCGCTGATCGCCCAACGCCTGATAAAACAGCATCCGCGCCGCGTTCCGCACTCGCTGCTTCTGCGCCGCCGACATCTGTTCGGCCGCCTCGCGTTCGCGCCCGGCGACGTTCCGGCTTGCGCCCAATTTTCCCGCCGTCACAATGCGCTGTTCAAAGAACCCGCCGTGTTCGCCGCCGCGAATCACCGGCCCATTGGCAATCTCATCGCCCGTGGCGCCGAGCACGGGATTCGGATACAAGCCCGCCTGTTTCTCCCGCCCACGCGCCGCTTGCACCGCGGCCTCCGCTTGGCGAACCGAAGGATTCGCTTCCAGCGCCATGCGCTCCAAATCTTCCACGCCCAGCGATGCCGCAATCAATAGAAGTTGAATCATAGCGCCCTCAGTTTCTCGATCTCCGCGTATGTTTCCTCGGTCACGACGCGCACCAGCGTCATCATGCCCATCATTGCGCCGGCCCATCCCTTCCGAAGCCCGTAGTATTCGGCCTTCGGACGAAACTCATAGTGATTCGGCATCCACATGTCCTGCGGATACCCAGGCACTTTCTTCTTCTCCGGATCGTCCTTCGGATAAGCGTCGGGGCCGTAGTGCTCGGCATGTGGCGAAGGCCCAACCATTGACACCATCTGGTTCATCATGTGATGCGGTAGATGGCAGTGCAGCATCCAATCGCCGACATACGTCGCCTCGAATTCGAACACCCGCGCCTGCGCAACGCCCACGAGCACCGTGTTCTGCGGATACCACATCGACTCCGGAATCCGCCCGCCCTCGGTGCCCGTCACAACGAACTGCACGCCGTGCATGTGGATCGGATGATGATCCATGCCGATATTGATCAGCCGGATGCGCGCTCGCTCGCCCTGCTTGACGATCAATGGCGTACAGTCCGGGCCGGCCTTGCCGTTGAAGGTCAGCCAGTTGAACTCCATCGCCAGCGAGTTCGGCACCGTGTTGTTCGGCAACAGCGCCCACTCCTGAATCACGAGCCCAAAATCGCGGTGCACATGCGGCGTATAGGGCTTGGCCGGATGAATGACGACAAACCCGAGCATGCCCATCATCTCCTGCATCGGAAAGTGCGAGTGATAGAAACAGGTGCCGTGCTGACGCAGCGTGAACTCGTGCACGAACGTGCCTCCCGGCGGCACCGGATCTTGCCCGAGGCCAACCGACCCGTCCATCTCCATCGGCACTTCAAAGCCATGCCAGTGCACGGCCGTTGGCTCGGGCAGTTTGTTGCGGAAGACGACGCGCACGCGGTCGCCTTCGTTGATCTCGATCGTCGGACCGGGTACGGAACCGTTGTAGCCCCAGGCGTCCATAAAGCGGCCCGGCACGATCTCCCGCCGCACGACCTCGGCGATCAACTCAAACTCCTTCACGCCGTTGACCATCTTGAATGGCAGCTTTGGCGTGTCGGGTGTCTCGAACGAAACGGGCTTGGGCGCGGATGGCTGCGCAAACATTGCCGCGCCTCCAGCCGCGAGTCGAGAGAAGAATCCTCTTCGATTACTCATGGGAACCTCACTTGAAATTGGATTTCGGAAACGGCCGCGTAATCGCGGCGGATCAGATCCGCAAGGGAGGTTTGGGACGCAAGTCCACACGCACGACAGCGCGCTCGGCAACGATAACGGAGACGCCGGAATCGTCGAAGGGCGCAACAATCAGAGCCGGCGCCAGTTCAACAACGATGGGCGTTTCCTGATCGGCCCCGCGCTCGCACGACGGTTTTGCGTCCTCATGACAGTGCGCCGGCGGCTTCACGCAATCGGCGGCTTCACACGCGGCTACGCACTGCGAACTGATCACGACGATCATCGCCAGCGCGAGCAGTATGGCGCGGTGCAGCATCTTTCCCTATGATACCGCTGCGGTGACAATCTCCTGCGCCTGCGCCACGATCGCCTTCAAATGCTCGGCGCCGCGAAAACTCTCGGCGTAGATCTTGTAGATGTTCTCGGTGCCAGACGGCCGCGCCGCGAACCAGCCATTCTCCGTCGCCACCTTCAATCCGCCGATCGCCGCGCCATTCGACGGCGCGTGGGTTAAGATCGCCGTGATCTTCTCCCCCGCCAACTCTGCCGCCTGCATCGACGCCGCGTTTAACTTCGCCAGCTTCGCCTTCTGCGGGGGTGCGCAAGGCACGTCGATGCGCGTGTACACCGGCGCGCCATGCGTCTCCGTCAGCGTTTGATAGTGCTCGCCCGGATCGCGCCCTGTCACCGCGCGAATCTCCGCCGCCAACAAATCCAGCAACAGTCCGTCTTTATCGGTCGTCCACACACTTCCATCGCGGCACAGGAAACTCGCGCCCGCGCTCTCCTCGCCGCCGAAACAGAACGAGCCGTCGAACAATCCGCCGGCGAACCATTTGAATCCCACCGGCACCTCGGCCAGCGTGCGGCCCAGCGCGCCAACCACGCGGTCGATGATCGAGCTCGACACCAGCGTTTTGCCCACCGCCGCGGTCACGGGCCAACCGGGGCGATGGGTCAGCAGATACTGAATCGCCACGGCCAGATAGTGATTCGGATTCATCAACCCCACCGACGGCACAACAATGCCGTGCCGGTCCGCATCCGGATCGGTCGCGAATGCGAGATCGAACTTCGACTTCAACGCCACCAGCGACGCCATCGCGTGCGGACTCGAACAATCCATGCGGATCTTGCCGTCATGATCCAGCGTCATGAACGAAAATGTCGGATCGACTGACGGGTTCACGTTTTCAATCGACAGCCCATACGCCGCCGCGATCGGAGCCCAATAATGCACCGACGCGCCGCCAAGCGGATCGACGCCGAGCCGTAGCGATGCGCCGCGAATCGCATCACAATCGATCACCAGCTTCAAGTCGTCGACGTACGGCGCGACATAGTCGTGCTGGCGAACGTTCGCCGTGTCAATCGTTCGCTTGATCGCCGAACCCATCAGCTCGTTCGCGCGGTTCTGAATCCAACCGGTGACGTCTGATTCCGCCGGCCCGCCGTTGGGCGGATTGTATTTGAAGCCGCCATCGGCTGGCGGATTGTGCGACGGGCTGATGACAATGCCATCGGCCTGTTGCAATGGTTTAGCCGCGTTGTAGCGAATGATCGCGCGCGAGATCACCGGCGTCGGCGTCGGCCCGTCGCCGCTCTGCACAAACGTCTCAACGCCATTCGCCGCCAGCACTTCGAGCGCCGTACGTTGCGCCGCGTCCGATAGCGCGTGCGTGTCCTTGCCGATAAACAGCGGCCCGCCGATTCCGTTCGCCCCGCGGTAATCGCAAATCGCCTGCGTGATCGCGAGAATGTGAGTCTCGGTGAAGGTGGCGTCACTCGAAGTTCCGCGATGCCCCGACGTCCCGAACGCAACGCGCTGCAGCGGATTCGCGGTCGTGGGCTTGTTGTTGTAGTAGGCATCGATCAGCGCCTTCACATCGATTAAACCGTCGGACGGAGCGGGCTGGCCCGCGAGTGGATGGAGCATCGAGAATAGAATAACTGATGATGCAACGACGAACATTCGCGCTATCCGCCCTCGCGGCGTTCGCCCGCCCGCAAGCGCGCGTCACCGCCATCGACCTCGTCCCCGTTCGGGCCACCGCGCGTACCGTGTGGCTGTTCGTCCGTATCAGGACCGACGCCGGCGTCACAGGTTGGGGCGAAGCTTCCGACGCATTCGGCTTCACCGCGACGACCAAGGATGACCAGGAAGTGCTCGCCAGGATTCTCCGCGAGCTCAGCCCGCTTCTCACCGGCAAATCGCCCCTCAACATCGAACCCTTCCGCCAGGCCGCGTGGCCAAAAGCCACAACACTTGTCAACGCAACAGCCATTTCCGCCATCGAACAGGCGCTTTGGGATATCTCCGGTCAACTCCTCGACCTCCCTGTCCACGCCCTCTTCGGTGGCAAGACGCGCTCCAAGCTTCCGGTCTATGCCAACATCAATCGTGCGACGAAACCGCGCACGCCCGCGGGCTTCGCCGCGGCCGCGAAAGCGGCCGTGCGCGACGGTTTTCAGTCGCTGAAGCTCGCGCCCTGGGACGGCTTCCCCAAGCGCGACTCGCCGAAGAAGGCGATCGAGGCGCACGTCGAACAGGGCATCGCTTGCCTGTTCGCGGTACGAGAAGCAGTCGGCCCGAAGATCGCGGTGATGACCGACTGCCATTCGTTCTTCGACATCCCGCTCGCCATCCGCGTTGCCAAACGTCTCGAGCCCATCAACCTTGCCTGGTACGAAGAACCAGTTCCGCCCGAACGCACCCGCGAAACGCTTGAAATCCGCAAGGGCATCAAGCAACAAATGGCCGGCGGCGAAGTCCTGTTCGGCGTCAAAGGCTTCGAACCGCTCTGCCGCGAGCACGCCGTCCACATCATTATGCCCGACGTTAAGCACTGCGGCGGGCTGCTCGAAATGACCCACATCGCGGCCATGGCCGAAGCGCACGGGGTCAGTGTTGCGCCGCACAACCCCAGCGGGCCCATCGCAACCGCAGCCTCGATCCACGTCTGCGCTGGCATGAAGAACTTCCACATCCTTGAGATGCAGTGGGGCGAGGTCGACTGGCGCGGCCGCCTGCTCAAGCCCGAAGAGAAATTTGTGAACGGCGAAATCGCGGTTTCCGACGCCCCCGGTTTTGGCGTCACCGTCGACGAATCGCTTGCCGCGAAATATCTTGCATAGTTGCGATGATGAGTTTCGGCGCGAGTCTGCGCTCTGTATTAGTGGAGACACAAAATGGGACTACAAGAACGGCAAATGATCCGGACACTCACCGAAACCACGCTGCCGGAGCGTGAAAAAGAAATCGTCGAAATCTGCGGCTCGTCCGCCAAGTACGACGTCGCCTGGGACACGCTTTCGAGCGATGCCGCCGGCTTGAACTTCCTCGACAACGTTTCCTGCCACCGCCTCAACATGGCGCTGCGCACCATCGCCATGGACCCCCTCGGCAAAGACGCCTTGCGCGACGAGTTGAAGGGCGTCAAGCTCGTCAACGTCGCCACTCCCGCCGACAAGAAAATCGAATTCAAGGGTGGCGTTCTCGAAATGCAGTGCGCCTACGCCCAGGGCCTCTCGGGCGCCTTCAGCGACGGCGAAATCTACCAAGTTTTGATGAAAGGACTATAAAACAATGAACAGACGAAATGTATTCTCCACTCTCACCGTCGGCTTTGCCGCCGCGGGCGCCGCTGCCGCGCAAGACGGCACCGGTAACGCAATGCGCGACATCCTGATGGCCAGCCAAAAGGAAAAGAAGGGCGTCACGCTATACGTCGCCGGACAGACCATCGCCATGGTTGTCACCTTGGTCGGCCTCGAGTTCGTTGAAGGCCGCAACCGCGAGATGTCGAAGATCGTCGTGAAACTCACCTCGATCGACGCCGCCGCGATGGCGTAAGCTCCGCCCTTGACAAAGGGCGAATAAAAGGCGAATATTCATGGCATGTCCACGCAACTTGTGGGGATCGCCCGAATGGCTTCGGAGGGCGCCGTTCTCGAAGAGAAGCGGCGCGTCGCCTATTTAGAGATCGACGCGCGCAGTCTGATCGGAACGTGCGCGGGCCGCCGCCCGATGTTCGATTGGACCGTGAATCCCTACCGGGGTTGCGAGTTCGGTTGCCGCTACTGCTACGCGCGCTATACCCACGAGTTCATGGAACTCCCTGTCGAAGCGTTCGAAACGAAGATCTACGCCAAACGTTTCGACAAAACGATCTTCCGCCGCGAGCTCGACCGCGTGAAACTCGGCCAGTCGATAGCGTTCGGTTCCGCGACCGATTGCTACCAACCCGCCGAGCGCCGCTTCAAAGTCATGCGCCAAATGCTCGAAGAAGTCGAGCGCTCCGCCAGAGGCATCCGCGTTTTCCTCATCACCAAGTCAAACCTCATAGCCCGCGACGCTGCCCTGCTCGCCGCCCTCAACCGTCACAATGACGTGCGAGTAAACATGACGATCACGACGCTCGACACCGCCCTGGCGCGCAAGCTCGAACCCTACGCCCCCAGGCCCGATCTGCGCCTCGAAGCCGTCACGGCTCTGGCAAGCGCCGGCATCGAAACCGGCGTAGCGATCTCTCCCGTAATGCCACGCATCACTGATAATCTCGAAAACCTCGACGCGTTGGCCTCAGCCGCCGCAAACGCCGGCGCGAAATACCTCTGGGCCCAGCCGCTCTTCCTCAAGGAGTGCGCCCAAAAAGTCTTCTTCCCCTGGCTCGCGCAAGAGTTCCCGGCACTCGAAGCGAAGTACCGAGCCCAATTCCGCGACGCGGCCTACCTCAAAGGCCCCTACGTCGAATTCATCAAGCAACGGGCGCACGCAGTGCGCACCAAATACGGCCTCGGCTCACGCGGCAGCGAATACGTGCCCGCGCAGATGAGTCTGTTCACCGCGTAACACTGAGGGGCGGAAAGCCTCCGCCCCACCAAGCTTATCGCGTGCGTCGCCGAAGGACACCAATCGCAGTCAATGCCAGACCCGCGAGCGCAAAAGTGCCGGGTTCCGGCGTATCGTTCGAACCACTAACCTCGCCGTTGCGGACGGTCATGACATATCGCCCATCGATCCGCGTGTAGAGCGGATCCAGCAACGGAACGTTGGAGTTGTGAATAAGCGCGGTTCCTGACGGACCGCTGTCGAGAAAAGCCCCGTTCACTCCAGACCCAGTGAACTCGTTGAAGCTGCCGGGTGCGCCGGTCCCCGCGGAGTAGCCAACCCGCGCCGAGTTTCCGCCGAGCCCACCCGTCCCGCCGCTGGCGGAACCACTTTCCCACTGAATGCCGTCGTAGTTGAACACGATATCGAAGTTCCCGGCTCCTGTCTCCGAGCGGTCAACGAGCACCAATTGGACGTAGTTCAAGAGATTTGACTGGGCCGCGTAGTATCCAACGCCATTCCAGTTGGCGACGAACACATTTCTCACGACGCTGTCGTTGGTCGTGAAACTCCCAACGCCGTATGTCAACAGGCCGGACAGAGTGCCGCGCGTGTCGACATCGGCGAAAAACGGCGCGATGATTGGGCGCGCAGTGGCCCCTGTTAAGCCAAACGGGGTATAAGTCGCAAGACTTCCATTGAAAGTCACGTTGCCGTTGTTGTTGGCAAAGAGGTTCGAGTAGTTGGTTCCGAAGTAGTTGACCGTGAACCCAATCCCTGTGCTTGGGGAAGAGCTATCGTCATTGGCCGCGAGGGTGTTGGTTCCTGGCACCAGTGTCGGGTAGATTGCGGTGGCGTGGGAAATGGAAGCAAGCGCCAAAGCGAGCGCCACGTTGGTTAGTTTATGTAGGGTCAATGGAAGAGTCTTTCTGGTATGACCTAACGCGTGTCGGTCTGTTAGTCATCCGCATTGGACTGCGTGGATTACGCGCATCCGGGGTCAAGAAATAGCGAGTGAATCACCGAACCGGCAGAGCCTCTGCCAGCGGTAGACTAAGGACGTGGATGCACCGCGCCCATTAAGCAACGAAGCACTAGCCCGCGCGATCAACCGCTTGCGCAACCCGAAACCCGGCGGCAAAGTGGAAGCAGCCCTTCAATTCGGTGTCGACGTCACTTTGCTGATCGAACAGCTCAAACTCTCGCCCGCCGAACGAGCCAGTCGCATGCACAGCCTAGCCGTTGCCGCCGAGTCCGTGCGCGCCAGAGCTATAATCAAAGCGTGAGCGAGCTTGCAATCAGGTGCGGTCCAGTGGAGACACGAAACTATAGCTCTGCTGAACGTCGGCGTGACGAATTAGAGTCTGCTTGGCTCGCCGCAAATCGCGACCAATACATTGGCCAATGGATCGCGCTCGATGGTGATGAGTTGCTCGCTGTGGCGCCTACCGCCCGGGAAGTCTTTGCCTTAGTAGCCGGCCGCGCCACCACTCCGCTCGTGATGCAGATCGAGTCCCCCAAGCCGTTCGCGGGCTGGTAATGCCGTCGCTCGATTTTTCCGCACGGCACGAATATTCACCCTTCTCGTTGGGAATCGAAGTCCCAATCGTCTTGTCCAGCGGCTCCAATCAAAAAGCCCGATTGCTGGCCAAAGTGGATACCGGCGCTTCAGTCCGCATATTCCAACGAGATTACGCCGAGCAACTGGGGCTGGAGCCTGAATCGGGCGAACGCCTCTCGATCTCGACCGCCATGAATTCATTCGACGCCTACGGGCATTGGGTCACGCTCACCTGTTTCGACTGGCAGTGGGAAGCCATGGTGTTCTTCGCCGCGAATCCCGCATTCCGGCGGAACGTCTAAAGTGGTCCTGGTTGTCAAGACCATTTTTCGTGGTCAATAAGGTTATCGAGAATCGGCGTGTCGATTCGTTATGGGGCGGCCGGAGCCGCCCCAGCCATTCCGGCCCTTGAGTCGGCG
>Ga0169931_10011749_pt1 | contig 12265 bp, 10 predicted proteins | sample Kivu_15m_20L_FD_129675 | JGI IMG/M metagenome (GOLD analysis project Ga0169931, IMG submission 129675) | Freshwater microbial communities from Lake Kivu, Western Province, Rwanda to study Microbial Dark Matter (Phase II) - Kivu_15m_20L... | ecosystem: Environmental > Aquatic > Freshwater > Lake...
GCTGAGCGGCATTTCGCCGACCTGACCGAGCGCCTTATGGCGCCGGGCCTGCCGCCATCGCAGCTGCAGACGTTGTCGAAGGAGCGCGCGCGCCTCGAGCCTCTCGTGACGCTTTGGCGCGAGCTACAAAGCGCGCAGCGCGAGCTCGTCGACAACCGCGCCCTGCTGAAGGACAGTGACAGTGAGCTGCGCGCGATGGCCCAAGAGGAGATCGCGCGCCTCGAGCCGCTCGTGGCATCCCTCGATGAGCGGCTGCGCGTCATGCTCCTGCCGCGCGATCCTCTCGACGACAAAAACTCGATCCTCGAGATCCGCGCCGGCACCGGCGGCGACGAGGCCTGCTTGTTCGCCGGCGATCTGCTGTCGATGTACACGCGCTACGCGCAGGGGCTCGGCTGGAAGGTCGAACTGTTGAGCGCGCACGAAGGTCCGAAGGGCGGCTTCAAGGAAGTGTCGCTGTCGGTGTCGGGCGATCAGGTCTACAGCAGGCTCCGCTTCGAGGCCGGCGTGCACCGCGTGCAGCGCGTGCCAGAGACGGAAGCACAGGGCCGCATTCACACGAGCGCCTGCACCGTCGCCGTGCTGCCCGAGGTCGAGGATGTCGACGTCGACATCCGCACCGACGACCTCGAGTGGCAGACGATGCGCGCGGGCGGCGCCGGCGGCCAGCACGTCAACAAGACCGAGAGCGCCGTGCGGCTGACGCACAAGCCGTCGGGCATCGTGCTCGTGTGCATGCAGGAGCGCAGCCAGCAGAAGAACCGGCAGATCGCGCTCAAGCTCCTCGCGAGCCGGCTCTTCGACATGAAGCTGCAAGAGCAGCAGGCGCAGCAGGCGGCCGACCGCAAGGCGCAGGTGAAGAGCGGTGACCGCTCCGACAAGATCCGCACCTACAACTTCCCGCAAGACCGCTGCACCGATCATCGCGTCGGCCACACCGTCCACAACCTCGACAAGATCATGGCCGGCGACCTCGAGGACTTCCTCTCGACCGTGCGCGCCGCGCTCAAGGCGAAGGACCTCGTGCAGCCCACAGGGCCTGCTGCTGCTTCGCCGTGACCAACACCGACCTGCGCCGCTACGCCTGGCTCAGCGTCGGCGCGGCGGTGTGCACCATCGCGCTCAAAGGCACGGCCGCGGCGATCACCGGCTCAGTCAGCTTGCTGTCAGACGCCGCTGAGAGCGTCGTCAACCTCGCCGGCGCGCTGTTCGCGCTGTGGATGCTCTCCGTTGCGCAGGCGCCGCCCGACGAAGAGCACAACTTCGGCCACGGCAAGGCCGAGTACTTCTCGGCCGCGTTTGAGGGCGTGCTCATCGGCATCGCCGCAGCGCTCATCGCCGTCGCCGCGATCATGCGCCTCATCACGCCCGCGCCGCTCGCGTCCCTCGACGTGGGCTTGGCGGCCTCGGCGGCAGCGACCGTCATCAACCTCGTCGTCGCGCGCGTGCTGTTGCGCGTCGGGCGCGCTCATGGCTCGCTCGCGCTCGTCGGCGACGGCAAGCACCTGATGACGGACGTCGTCACGTCTGTCGGCGTCATCGTCGGCCTCGCCGCGGCCCACGCTACCGGCGCCGTGTGGCTCGATCCAGTCATCGCCCTTGCTGTCGCCGCCCACATCGCCAAAGAAGCGACCGGCCTCGTGCGCCAGGCGACCGACGGGCTGATGGATCGCGCCCTCCCCGACGACGAGCTCGCCATCGTGCGCCGCGCCCTCGCCGCCATTGAGGCCAAGGGCGCGCAGACGAAGGGGTTGCGCACGCGCCAAGCGGGCCGTCAGCGCTTCATCGCCGTCGAGGTGCAGGTGCCGGGCGCGTGGTCGGTCGAGCGCGGGCATGCGTTGCTCGACGAGCTTGAGGAGGCGATCGCCCGCGAGCTCACCGGCGCCGTCGTCGTCACCCACCTCGCACCGCTGTCAGAGACAGTTCCTACCGAACCTCACCGCGCGGCTGGAGGTTGAACGGGAAGGCGAGGCGCGTCGGCTCATCGACGAGGCCATCGCCCAAGTACCACTCCGATGCGGCGCGCTCGATGCACGAGCCGACGCGGGTCAGGCCCGAGTGCGAGATCGTCGTCGAGAGGCGCTCGACGCGGCCGTCTGGGCGCAGCGTGAGCTCGAGGACCAAGCGGCCGCTGCGCTTCACATCCGCGGTGAGGCCCCAGGCTTCGTAACAGGCGCGGATGACGTTGTGGCGCGTGCGAATCATGCGCGCGAGGTGCTCGCGCACCATCGGGTCGAGCTCGGGCGTGGCGTCGATGGCGCCGGCGTCGTCGACCTTCGCGTCGGGGACGTCTTGCACCTCGACCTTGTAGAGGCCCTTCTTCGGCACGAGCGGCTCCGAGCGTGTGTCGAGGCGGGCCTGCTGGCGGCGGATCGCGTCGAGCTTGCTCTCGCCCGCGCCGATGACACCGGCGCCGACGCCGGTGTCGATCTGGTCCTTCGGCGAGAGGCCACCGACGCCGGCGCCGAGCACGGGGGCAGAGGCCACTTGGCGCACGGCCTCGCCGAGGGCGTCGCTCCTTGGGTCTGGCGTCGCTTGTCCGGGGCGCATCGCGAGCGACACAGCCGTGAGCGCGGCCTCCAGCGACGTGCGCGCCAAGGAGGGCGGTCGCTGCTGCGTCGTCGTCGCCTGGGGCATCTCTTGACGCAGCTCGAATCGTTCGCCGAACTCAAGGGGGCGACCCGTCAGCGCGAGGGAGGGCTTGCCTTGCGTCGGTGCCGTGCCGCCCGAGACGCTCAGGAAGCGGCGCGCGCCGCTCGGCACGCCAGCGCCACCATCGGCCGCCATCGTCGTCGGATGCAGCCAGAGCGCGCTGACAGCGCAGACGGTCATGGCGACGGCGATCATGCCGCTGTGGAGAAAGGTAGTATCAACGCTTACATCACCGACCGCGACCGGGGCCCGCGCGGCGAGGCGCTCGGCGAGGAGCTCATGGCCAGCGGGCAGGCGCACGCGCTGGCCAGGGGCGAGGCGGGCCTCAAGCGCTGCGCTGCGGACCTCAAGGGTGTCGTCGGTAGGCGTGACAGTGACGGTGTCGCCCGTTCGCAGCGTGACGACGTGGTCCTTCGCGCCAACGGTGACGGTGTCGAGCACCGTGCCGTGCCACACGAGGGACAAGCGCCAGGCTGAGGTCTGCGGACCGGCCATCTGAACCCATCATGACACGCGCGATCGGCGCGAGGTTCCCATCGAAACGCGCAGGGCCCCCTGGAGATCTGCACTGGCAGATCGGCCGCGCTCCATCGCGATGTGGGTCGACCACGGAGCGGTGCTCGCGGCCCCCCCCCGGCCGCACCAACGCAAGAGTGACGCCGACGGTGCCGCCGGCGCGCGTCGTCTGAGCCTCAGTAGCCTTCGTCGGCCAGGACACGGAACTCGACGCGCCGCCGAACACGACGATGCCGACGTCGTCAGCCGCGACACCGGCGTCGCGACGTGCTGGCGGCCGTGCACCGCCGAAGGCGCGGACGCCGTTGGCGTCGATCAAGGAGACCGCGTCGGTCGGCGCGCCAGCGGTCTCGCCGCCCACGACGACGCCGAGGCGATCGAGGTCAAAGGCGAGCGCGGTGCCTGCGGCGCGCGCCGGCAAAGACGCGCCCGCCCGGGCCCACGTCGTGCCGTCCCCCTCCCAGATTTCATCGAGAGCGCCCACGCCGTCGGCGAGGCCGCCCGCGACGACGACGCGACCGCGCAGCGGGTCGTAGGCACAGCCCGCGCGCTCGCGAGGACCAGGTGATGTTGCTGGGCTGCGCTGCGACCAGCGGCCAGCGGCGAACGTCCAGGTGTCGTTGACGCGCCGACCACCGGCGATGTCGTCACCACCGAACAGGACCACCTCGTCGCGAGCGGCCTCGAAGGCGAGGCACGCGCCGGCGATCGGGAGGCGGCGTGCTGACGTCGAGCTGCCACGACGGCGCCGAGGTCGCGCGCTCAGCGCCAGCGATGCCAGGAGCGAGGCGCGCGCTCGGCAACTCGACGCGCCCGACGGCGACGGCGCCGAGGTTCGCGGTCACGAAGGCTTGGTGCGGGTTTTCAAAGCGGCGCGTCCCCACCTTGCTGCCAAACGTCGCGCGCCACTTCTGCTGCGCGGCGGCGACGTACACGCGGGCCCCGTCGACCGCGCCGAGGTCGAGGCCAGGGCCTTGGGCGAGCACAAGCCCACCGACCTCGTCGGCATCGGCGTCAAAGGCGCTCGCCAAGGCGCTGACGAAGAACGTCGGTCGCACGAGCAGGGCTCGAGGGCGCTCGCGTTGCCGAGGTCGTCGCTGACGGCGATGGCGAGCGCGCGCGCGCCTTCGGTGGCGTCTGTGATCGTGACGTCGCACGTCGCGCGGGCCCCGTCTTGCTCATCGACGGTGCACGCTTCGCCGCAACGCCTTCGCAGCTGACGGTGACGCCGTCGCCGTTTGGTGTCTGAGCGCAAACGAGCGTCAGCGAGTCCACGCTGACCGACAGCGCGACCGGCACCTCCGACAAACCCAGCGGTGTCTGTCCCTGGCTGCGCCGAAACACGCGGCGTCCTCACGACGAGGTCCGTGAGCGAAATCGGCGTCTTCGCCAGCACCGATGTCCTTGCAGGCGAAGTCTGGCGGGCAGTCTTCATCGCCGTCGCACGCGATCAGCAAGCCGGCGCTCGGGGCAGGCAGGCCAGCAAGGCAAGCGGAGACAGAAAACACCCGCAGCGTGGCTACTACGATGCGCGGAGGTCATCGTGACATTGTGCCAACTCCCACCGTCAGGGTATCCTCGGCTCGACCGCGTGAAATGAACTTCGGTCGCCCTCCGGAACACGGAGTCACCTGACCACGACGAGCTGGCGCGAGCCTCGTCGATCGAGCGCTGCGGAGCCTGACGAGTTGTTGCCTGTGCTCTTGTCCACTGTTCTCGCAGCCCAGGTCGGCGAGACACCCCCGCCGGACGCAGCGCTCGTCGAGGTGCCCGCGGAGGCCACGTCGGCCAAGGACGACGCGAAGCGCTTCCTCCGCGTCGCCGTCTACGACCTCTCTGTCGACGGAGTTGAGCCGCGCGTCGGCCGCTTCGTCACCGACGCGTTCGTCGCCGAGCTGCGCAAGCTCGAGGGCGTGAGCGTCGTCGCGATGGATGAGGTGCGCGCGATGCTGACGCATGAGGCGCAGAAGCAGCTCGTCGGCTGCGACGAGGGGGCGAGCTGTTTGAGCGAGCTCGGCGATGCGCTCGGCGTCGATGAGCTCGTCGTCGGCTCCCTCGCCGTCGTCGGCGGCGCGTCGGTCATCACGGTGCGGCGCGTCGATCAAGCGCGCGCGAAGGCCGTCGGCTCGCTGTCCGAGCGGCTGACGCCAGCCGGCGGCGAAGAATTCCTCGCGACCGTCGGGCCGTTCACCGAGAAGCTCTACAACGATCGCGTGCTGAAGAAGGGTGCCGTGCGCGGCGTGCCCGTCGAACAGGCGAAGAGGCTAAACCCGCCGCCGTTGTCGCCGTGGATCGCCGGCAGCACGGCTGCGGCGAGCCTTGTTCTGATGGCGGGCGGCGCGTTCGCCGGCCTCGCCTCACTCAATGAGAGCAGCGAATACAAGAACCTGCTCACCCAGGCCGAGACAGAGACCGTCGCGGGCTCATCGCTCGTCGCGCGCGCGGCGCAGGCGGAGTCCTTCTCGCTCGCCGCCAACGTCCTCTACGGCAGCGCCGCCATCGTCGGCATCGCCGCGGTCGCCCTCGTCCCGTGGACGAACTTCGAGGGCACCGTCGCGCCTGAGTAGACAAGGCGCGACAACCAACCTCACGCATCAGGCCCCTCGACGAGGCTGTCGAGAGCGCACGTGTGTCCGCGTCAGCTGAGGCCGCGCGCGTCGAGGTCGTCCTCGTCGAGACCGAGGTGGTGGCCGATCTCGTGCAGCAGGGTCACGGAGATTTCATCGACCATCTCGTCGCGTGTCGCGCAGCTGACCTCGAGGTTCTTTCTGAACAAGAAGATCCGCACGGGCTGGCCGGGGCCGGCGTTCGGTGCGAGCGGCTCGGGGTCAAAGAGGCCCACGGCCGACGGCGACAGCGGCGGGTCGCTCTTCTTCAAGGTCTCTATGTCCGGCAGGTCTTGCACGATGACGTCGAGGTTCTTGAGCGCGCCCTTGATGACATCCGGCAGCTCGGCCATCGCAGCCTCAAGCACGCCGGCGAAGTCGTCTTCGCTGATGCGGAACGGAGGCTGGAAGCGCTCGCCGTCGATGGCGATGGCGCGTGCGAAGGCCTTGTCGGCGCCGTCGTTGTCGGCCTTGACCGTGAGCACGCGGCCGCGCAGCCAATGCGCGTCAGGGCAGCGGGGATCGCGGTCCAAGGCCTTCGCGACCTCACCGGCGGCGTCGTCGAGCCGGCACAGGTCAAAGAGCGCCGAGCCGCGGGCAACGCGGACCATCGGGTCATCCTTGTCGAGGGAGATGGCGACGTCGGCGGCGGCGAGGGCGCCCTTCGGGTCGTGGTCGGCGCCGCGCACGTCGGCGAGGGTCAGCCACACCTCAAGCGTGAAGTCCAAAGCAGCCTCTGCCTTGTCCTTCGGGTCCGCCGCGACGTCGGGCGCTTCGCCCTTCTGCAGGCGCTTGGCGATGTCTTCGAGGATCGGACGGGCCTCGCGCACGTCGTCGAGGGCGTCGAGCAGCAGCGTCGCGAGGCGCAGGCCGATGATCATCGAACGCGGGTTGTCGTCCTTGGCCTCTTCACAGGCAGCGATGGCCTCGTCGACGAGGTCTTCGGCGATCAGAACCTCGACCTCGAGAAGACGCACCTCGGGATGGCGCCCATCAAGGCGGCGTGCGTCGTCGAGTAACCGGCGCGCGTCCTTTTCGCGGTGGTCGTAGAGGGCTTCGTGGGCTTCGTCGATGATCTCAAGCAGGCGCGGCATGCCGGCGTCGTCGACCAATTCGTTGGCGCCTGCAACACGGTCGTGCGCGAGACGCCGTGTTGCCGCAGACACCGCACATCTGAGAGTGTCGGCCTGTCAGGAGGTCGAACATGGCTGGCGTATGTGTCGTCGTGGGTTTGGGGCCGGGCATCGGGCAGGCGGTCGCGAAGCGCTTCGGCAAAGAGGGCTTCTCGTTGGGCCTTATCGCGCGCAAGGCGTCGAGCCTCGACGGTTTCGTCGAAGGCCTCAGTGTCACCGGTATCAAGGCCAAGGGCTTCCCCGCCGACGCCGAGCACGCGCCAACGCTGAAAGATGCGCTGACGGCGATCGAGCATGACCTCGGCCCGATCGACGTGCTCATCTACAACGCGGCCGTCATCAAGCCCGGCGGCCCCCTCGAGGTCGGCATCGAGCAGCTCGTCCGCGAGTTTCGCGTCAATGTCGGTGGCGCCCTCGTCTGCGCCCAGCACGTCTCCGTCGGCATGCGCGCCAGAAAGAAGGGCACGCTGCTCTTCACTGGCGGCGGCCTCGCGCTTGAGCCGTGGGCGCAGATGTCGAGCCTCGCGATCGGCAAGTCCGGCATCCGCAGCCTCGCGAAGTCGTTGAACCAAGACCTCAGCAAAGATGGCGTCCGCGTAGGCACCGTGACGGTGAACGGTCTCGTGAAGCCGGGCGCCGGTCCCCTCGACCCTGCGGCCATCGCCGAGGTCTTTTGGAGCATGCACACGGGCGCGGTCACCGACGTCGAGCGCGTCATCGGCTGAGGACGACGGCCTCAACACGCTGGATCCGCTGTAGGATCGACCTTTGCGTCGGCTCCTTGCCCGCCTGCTCGTGTCCTTCCTGCGCCTCGTGACGCGCATCTTCTTTCGTCACGTCGAGGTGGTTGGCCAAGAGCACGTGCCGCGCGAGGGCCCCGTCGTCCTCGTCGGCAACCACCCGAACTCGCTACTCGACCCGGTCATGATCGCCACCACATGCGGGCGCTTGATCCGCATGGCGGCGAAGGAGCCGCTGTTTCGCGGGCCGCTGCTGCCGATCTTGTGGGTGCTCGGCGCGGTGCCGGTTCGTCGTCGTCAGGACCAAATCGAGGGCGAGAAGGAAGACGGCCCCATCGACGCAGGCGCGATGCCGCAGCGGGTCGACAACGACGCCGCCTTCGCCGCCCTCACGGGCGTGCTCACCGATGGCGACGCGTTCGCGATCTTTCCTGAGGGCATCAGCCACACGCGACCTGAGCTCGCACCGCTGAAGTCGGGGGCTGCGCGCATCGTCCTCGGCGCGGCCGACGACGGGGTCCCAGTGACGCTCGTGCCGTGCGGCCTGTCGTACCGACGCCGCGATCGCATGCGCAGCCGTGTCCTCGTGCACTACGGCCGTCCGATCGATCTCGAGCCCTTTCGTGCCCAATGGACGACCGATCCGCAGGCGGCGGCGAAGGCGCTGACGTCGACGATCAACCTCGCGCTGCGCTCGCAAACGGTCAACGCCGCCGACTTCGAAACGCTGCGTGTGCTGACGGGCGTGCGCGCGCTCTACCGCCCGCCAGGTCGGACCTTCTCGCTTGCAGAAGAAGCCGAGCTCATGCGGCGCTTCGTCGACCACTGGCAGCGCAAGGGTGACGAGCCCGCCCTGCGCACCTTCTATGACGACGTGAAGCTCTACCAGAGCGAGCTGCGGGCCTTGTCGATCACCGACACTGAGCTGTCAGGTTCGTTGTCTTTTCTCGGCAAGGCCGAGCGCGTGCTGAGCCACGTGTTCTTTCTAGCGGTGCTCGTGCCGATCGCTGTCCCGGGCATCATCTTGCACGCGCCCGTGCTGGCGGCGGCCGTGATGGCGTCGCGCACGTTGACCGACCGCGGCGATGTCCGGGCGACGATCCAGATGATCGTGGTGACGGCGTCGGTGCTCCTCACCTACCTCGTCGCCGCCGCCGTCGTGTGGTGGCGACAGCCGACGCTCGAGGACGGGGCCTTCGCGGCCGCACTGACCCTCGGCGGGTTGCTCTTCTCGGGTGCTGCGGCCTTGCGCGTCCTCGATGGCGAGGGCCAGCTCCGTCGAGGTTTGTTGACGCTCATCGCGCTGACGCACCTCGACCGTGAGCTCGAGAGCCTGCGCGCGCGTCGCGACAGCCTGCGAACGCGTCTGCTTGAGCTCGTGCGCACGTTCATCGACGCGGGCCTCGATCGCGTCGTCCCCGAAGGCGAGCACGGTGACGCCGACCCCTGGCTCGATGACGAAGACCACGACGTCGTCGCCTAGCAACCCAACCCTTTGCAAACGGCGTTCGGGCGCAGCACTCTTGTCCCATGTGGCGGGCGCCTCAGACCTGGTTCGCAGCGACTGCGCGTCGTCGACGCGCCGCGCTCGCTGCCGCCATCGGTGTCCACATCGCCGTGTTCGTCTCCGTCAGAGACGCAGCCCCAAGAGATGCCCGGACACGCTCGACCCAGATTGTGTGGGCGCCGCCAGCGGACGTCGACGACGCCATCGACATCGAGCTCGTTGTCCGGCCGCAGCCGCCGGCTGAAGCGCCAGCGCCGGACCAGCCGATCCCTGAACCGGCTTCGGCCCCGCCTCGCCTTCGACGCCCGTCGCCGACGCCATCGGTTGCCCAGGGGCCTACGGCGCCGCCGCCCGCTGGACCGCTGTCGCCGCCCGCGCCGCCACACGCCGCTGACGAGGGCGCCCCCGGCGTCGTCGACCTCTCGCCCCGACCAGAGAACCTCGACAACGTTCCAGGGGCCCGCACGATGGCGCGCCTCATCCGCGGCAGCGATGCACGCGGACCAAGTCAGAGCCTCGACAGCCTCAAAGACGGCCTCGACTTCCTGCCCGACGAGGACAAAGACCAAGGCAAGTCGGGCGGCGCCCTCGCTGCCGCGCGCGCCGAGCGCGCCTTGCGCGGCAACTTGGCGTTCCACGATGTCACCGTCGGCATGGCATCTGACTGGTTTCGTGAGGTGCAAAAAGACGCCGAGCGTGGCTTCCGCCCGACGGCAAACGACCTCGACAATCCCCAGGAAGTTAGCCAGGGCGCGATCCTCGCGAACGCTCTGAAGGACATCACGTCATGGGACGACGAGGCTCGCCGGCTCGTCGGGCCGATGCTCGACGCGACGAGCCTGCACAGCCAAGACAAGGTCAAGCGCTTGCCGACGAGCGCGAACGCGTCGATGGGCGCTTCGGCCAACAGCGCCGACCGGACTGCGGCGCTCGACGAGCTGACCAACAAGAAGGTGCAGGGCTTCAGCGTGCGCTTCTCCTTCGAGGTCGACGTCCACCACGACGGCGACGGCAAGGTCACCGCCATCGACGTCTTGCGGTCTGTCTACGAGAAGCAGCTGCAGGAGAAGGTGCGCATCGCCATCGAAGACGCGGTCCGCCACGCGGCGCCCGCCCCGGCCCTCGTCAACGGCGGCAGGCCATTTCGCTCTCGTTGGCTCTTCGCCGCGATCTGGTTCATGACGCCGCCGGCGTGCTTGCTGACGCCGTCAGACGCGATGGGCGCCGAGCCCGGCGTCTTTCAAGGCGGTTGCGGTGGCGCCTTCGACATCACGCCCGAGGGCTTCAAGGGCCCATCGTTCGACGTGCAGCAGAAGGTCCAAGCGCAGCTCATTCGCGTCACGCCGCTGACACGATGACGCCCCTCTACTGCGAAGGGGGCGACGAACTCGCCTTCGGCGACTTCGACGAGGCCCCGCAGAGTCGCCCTCGACGAAGGCGACGACGTCGTCCTCTGCGCAGCAGAGGCCGATGCGCAGCCGTGGCCAGACTTACTGTTCGTGAGCCCTACTAGGCTAGTACCTCCCCACAGTGGTTTTGACCGGTTGCTGCTTGGTCCTTTCGACGATCGCTTCGTTGCGTGCTCAGTCTGGCCACAAGGGCCAGCCCTCCGCCGCGCCTCGCGCTCGCCGAAAATCCGCGGCGCATCAACCAATCAACTCCACTGTGGTGAGGTACTAGGGGTTGAGGCCCGTGCCCGGCGCGAACAGGGCGTTGCGCTCTTGCATATGAAGAGCGTCGAGCGCTGAGAGAACCCAGGAGTCTTCACCCGGCGCGCCGCCCTCGAGGGCCGTCAGCTTCTGCGACGGGGCCAAGAAGCGATGCGGGCGCACGCCACCCTCATCGAGACGCGTGCCAGTTGGGCCGACGTAGAAGCCGGCGGTGACTTTCAGGAGGCCACCGTCGGGGGTGGGGATTTGGCGCTGCACGGAACCTTTGCCAGCGCTCGTCGTGCCGATGACGGTCGCGCGGCCTGTCTCCTTGAGCACCTTCGCGCACAGCTCGCTCGCCGACGCGGAGCCGCCGTCGATGATGACAACGAGCGGGACCGTGGTGTCGAAGGTGTCGCGCTTGGCTGCGAAGTCGTCGGTCGGTCGGCCAGGGCCGGAGCGCACGCCGGCCATCGGGCCGTCGCGCAAGAACGTGTCGAGGAGAGCGATGCCCTCCGGCAGGAGGCCGCCGGGGTTGTGACGAAGGTCGAGGATGACGCCCTTGTAGCTGCCGGCGCCGAGCACTTGGCGGACCTCGCTGGCGACGCCAGCTTTGAAGATCGGCACGTGCACGTAGAGCGTTTGGCCGCCTTCGAGCCGCGCCCAGCGAATGTCGTCCTCTGGCACCAGGCTTCTGCGCATCATGATCTGCTTTGGTTCGCCGCCGCGGCCCGACTGGACCATGAGCCGGGCAACGGTGCCGTTCATGCCGCTGATCGCCTGGAGCACCTCGGGGAACGTGAGGTCGACGACGTCGCTGCCGTCGATGCTGAGAATGCGATCACCAGGGGCGATACCCGCTTTGTGCGCGTCGGTGCCGAGCCGCACCTCGCGAACGCGCTGTGGGTCACGTGGCCAGAGGTCGATGCCCGGGGTGGCTGCTGCGAGGCCTCGATTCTGCGAGGCGGCCTTCGCCATCGTCTGCGGCGAGAGATAGGCCGTAAACGGATCGTCTGTGGCCAGCGCCAGGGCCCGGCTCATGGCGACGATGCGGGCCGGGCGGAGGGTGCGCTCTGGGTCGACGAGGCGGGCAGCGTTGGTGAGCACGCGGGCGACGTCGACGGGCTTCTTCGGCGGCCACTCCACCGTGAAGGAGCTCGCGCCGCAGCTCAACGTGAGTGTGCCTGCGCCGCCGGCGCGGCCGAGGCAGCGGTCGACGGCGGCAAGGGCGTCGAGGGCGAAGAGCGCATACCGGTCGAGAGGGAGCCGCTCGGCATAGCTCGCGTCGAGGCTGGCGATGACTTCGCGCAGCGTTTCGTCCGGCTCACCTTCGATCGGCGCAGCGGCGCGCGCGGCCTCGGCAACGAGGAAGACCGCAGCGACGGTAGCGACCACAGAACACGAGGCGCGGGCGACAGTCACGCGTGATCGCTCCAGGACAGGACGTTGCCGCTGACGCGGA
>Ga0169931_10011750_pt1 | contig 12264 bp, 13 predicted proteins | sample Kivu_15m_20L_FD_129675 | JGI IMG/M metagenome (GOLD analysis project Ga0169931, IMG submission 129675) | Freshwater microbial communities from Lake Kivu, Western Province, Rwanda to study Microbial Dark Matter (Phase II) - Kivu_15m_20L... | ecosystem: Environmental > Aquatic > Freshwater > Lake...
AATTTCCTTCGAGGAAATTACATGAATATCATAACAAGTATATTAAAAATTAGAATTGTAATTTGGATATATATTTTTTATTCCAGATTTTGAAAATTAGTAGTACACTGCTATACTTATTTAACAAATAAATTTAATAATTACGAATGTATTATTAATTAAATAAATAACTTAAATATAATACTTCTACAATGGATTTCGCAGAATACCTTAAAAATTTTAAATTTGATTACACATCGTCACATCCAGACATAGAATACCTCAACAAAGTAAAAGTCTCTCACACAATCAGTCGAGGGCTTGCAGAACTTTACAAAATTCAGCCTAAAAATCCAACTACCTTTCTTGCAAACTGGCTACTCAACGAGTCAAGATCATCAGAAATCATCAAGCAATTCGAAGAAAACAAAAAGATTAAAGAAGATATTAAAAACCACTACGATATAACTAAAACAAAGAGAGAAGAAGAAGCAAAATTAATTCAAGAGCATCAAGACAAAATACAAAGAGAAAAAGAGAATTTTATAGAAAAAGTCAAATCATGTACAGATTTTGAAGACAATATGAACTATTTTTGTGAAGAGCTAAAGAAATTTGTCAACGCTACAGGAGTTTACGTATCAATTTACGATAAAAAAAGAAAAAATTTAATAAGTGAAGATGACGACGAGAATAGTCATTTATTAGAGGAGAAAGCTCTAAGATATATTTATTTTTGCAATGATCATCAATTTATGAAGAACAAATACTTAGAGGCAGGAAATGGCATCACATATAAGCTAATTTTTCCAGGAGAAGAAACAACTGTTGTAGATGGTGATAACATTAATCTAAATAATAATCAAGGAGACGAGAACATTTCAAATCAAAATCCAGAAAATGCTGAACAGAATAACCCAATAGAAGTTGATTCTAGTCGGATGACGTCTGAGCACAACTTGGCAAAAATTTATGAAAAAGAAGTTGTAATGCGACCTGAGATGAAATTTTTCAGAGAACCTAGGCTAGGCTGTTATCTAGCTCTTGATATGTCTTACTTATCTTCTCTTAACAACGACTCATTGGTTTCTGCTATAAATAATTTCATAGAGTTGAGATCTAATATTGCTGCACAAGGAGAAAGGAGAAGACAGCATGATCTTAGAATGGCAGAATTACAAAAAGAGAGAATGGAAGCTTCTGCTTCTGGAAGTAATCCGAATGAAGAATTATTTGAGAATTTTAATGAAGAACCTGTTAAATTACAAGATTTTAACAAAATTGAGAAAAAATTAATTATTTCTATCGATACTCTGGGTCAAGATAGAGAATTTTCTGAAGAAGAAAATAAATTAATACATCGTATTGTTAGGGCTATTAAATTAACCTGGGAAAAACTTGAAGAAAAATTGTTACTGAAAGATCGTGACGTGAAAATTGAAATTGATAATATTAACAGAATATTAAATGAAATGTACACTTATGATAAACTTATATTAGAGGAGGATAAATTTATTAAAGAACACTTTGATTCAGAGCAATTCAAAGATAATCAAATAAAAGACGAGAAATTAAAACAAATTGAAACAGAATTAACCAAAGCTAAATTTATTATGAAATCTTTTTTGGATGATGAAAACATAGAGACAATTTTTTTGAAATATGCTGAATTAGAGTTTGTCCAATTCGATTCACTCTTTCAGAATATATTATACTTCATCGGAGTAAAAAATAGAGATATAAACGAAGAAAACACAAATAAATTGGAATGGAAAAAAGCAAAGAAATTTTGGAATATTAAGGTTTTAGAAAAATTGAGAGATTATTCCCCAATAGGACCTAAACCTGGTAAAGTAAATCCATACTCTTATATTAATCGAATTATTAATAATCTTGAGAATTTTTCAACCAGAAGAGAAGAAATTAGAGCTGAATCTTTCGTCTTGGATAGATTACTTGAATTCATGCTACTTACTCTTAAAATAAGACGAGACGATATAATAAATAGACGGGAAGAAATATCAGAATTGATGGAGAAAAGAAACATTGCAATTTTGAGCCATAAAGAGAGAGAAGAAAGAAGATCCAGAGACTTGGAAGAAGCCAGAAATTCTTTTACTGCTAATCGTAACATCGATAATGCTGATGATGATGATGATCAGAATTATCAAGAAGTTCAAGAATTTAATGAAGAAGAGTTTTTGAAAAAGTGGGATGAAGAAAATCCACAAATTGAAATTCCAGAAGAAGTGTTTTATCATGAGGATGGTGATTATGAAATAGAGAAACTCTGATAAAATTGATTTAATTCTACGTAAAAATTTATTATTTAATAAAAATTTAGATATATATTACCATTTATTTATAGAATTAATCATTTTATTATAAATATATTGATAAGAATTGTTTTTCAATACCCTTATTTAATAAACTAAATAAGATTGACCAAAATACTATGATTTAAAATTATGAAAACTTTTTTTGATAAAAAATGTAACCTCCGAAAGGGACAGATTCATAATTCTCATTCAATTCATTTTGAGAAATCACTCTATATCCTCCTCCCTTTTCAACATTAGCAAGTACTAAATCAACCTTTTTATTTGAGTTCACCAAATTAGGAATGTAAAGAGAATTTATAAGGTCCGGATTATTTCCATACTTAAATTTCAATTGAGTTTCCGACATGGCCATTCGATAGTTTTCCTTAGATAATTTTTGTTCTATTTTTTTTAAATTTTCAAGACGTTCCTTGTTTTCTTCTTTTCTTTTAAGAATTTCTTGTCTAAGAATTTTTTCATCAAGTTCTCTTATTTTATCATATTGTCTCTCATTCATGAATTCTTCCATTTCTAAATATTCCTTCTTAAAACCATATTCTATTGTATCTTTTTCATTAATAATTGTCGATCTTTTAGGAATCATTTGTTTGCCTAATTTTATTTCTTGAATCAGTTTGTTTTTTATATTTTCACATTTCTCATCCTGAGGTATAATTTCTGACTGGACTGAATAAAATGTTTCTGAGCTTTGTGAATCGTTGCCTTTTGAAAAATTCGTTTCTAAACAAACATTTTCATTATTATTAGTTAAGGGAAAATTATTTTTATTCGATTTATTAATTAATTTATATTTGTTATTAGCATGCATAATTTTATAGTTAGAATCAATTGTTGATCGAATCGGAATAATATATTCATCCTTATTTTTTTCCATTAGTAAAAAATTAAATTAATAAAATGTTTGAGAAATATTAACTCAAACCTTTGTTATAAAAATATTCTAATTTAATCTTAAAAATTTAAGAAAATAAACAAATTACAAGCTTTTAGATATTTATAAGATATAACATATGTATATATGTTTTATATATTATTTATTTCTAAAATTTATTTGTCCATATATTCTTTATTATAAGTATATAATACTGATTATTATAATTTTATTTTTTCTCATTGCCTTCTAATTTTGATAATCCAATTAAACTTATTTTGCTAGAAATTGAAAGGATCGAAATTTGCAGTTGTATTATTTTGAAAGTTTGGATCGTATCCTCTATTTTGTTGTTGATTCATTTGATTAAATTGAGGATTATTTTGATTTAAAGGAATATTAGGATTCATTCCGACATTAGGGATATTAGACTGAACATTATAACCCATTATCCCTGGAACCATCATGTTATAAGAAGTCATAGGATTATTAAAGTTTGGATATTGTGACTGTCCTGGAAAGCTAAACATATTATTATTCATCTTATAGAAATTAAATAAATTCTTTATATTTAAAATTTACCCCAGTTCCCATGTTATTAACATTTGGACTTAGTCGTTTTTGATTTTCATTCTCGTCTTTCGCACTATAAATATTTTTCAATTTTTCAGTAAGAGATTCAATCCCTGGATTCGAATTATTGTTATTAATATTTGTAACATTTTGAGTATTTAATTTTTTATTATTATTAACATTTACTAAATTAAATACTGGTTCATTAACACTAGTCTGATTGATTCCAATATTATTTTGAAATTTGGAAAAAGAATTAAAATCGAAATTATTAGAACCTCGATTATCACTGTTGGCTATTTCCTCCTTTTTAATTGGATTAAAATTTGCACCAGAATTGACACTCATATTACCGCCGAAGATTTCAAAAATATCATCAACACTTTTTAAATTACTACTAGGTTTATTGATAATTGAAGTCTCATCAATTTCTTTTTTCATGTTAAACACATCAAACGCATCATTAGATTGTTTTGCTATATTTAATTTTTTATCTAGAGATTTACTTATACTACTGCTCTCTTCATATCTATTGTTTTTAGACTTTTTATGAAAGTTTTCCGGACTTAAAATTTCGAAATGAGAAAAAAATGATTCTGGCTTGCTCTTTGATCTAATTACATCATATCTTGTAATAGTTTTATTTATATCGTCATTTATTCCTAAACATAATTCCAAGACTTTTTCGTTTCTTACTTTTTCTTGTATATATATGATAAGATCATTCTCTGCGTTTCTAAGGTTATCAATTACAAATTTCAAACCATCCTCTATTGGATCACCTATTTTGGTATTGTCAATCATGTCATTTGCTAAAATAACATTTTCAAACCAAACTGATAACTTGGAGATCAATTTTGAGTATTTCTTATCATAACTCTCATGATTTAAATCGATTTTATAATTTTTATGCGATTTATTATTAGATTTACTATTGTCCTCATAATCCTCTACAATTCCGAAATTTCTTTTTGAGTTTTGATTTTGGCTAAAGCCGCCAAAATCTTCGTTATAATTGTTTAAAAGAGATTCTTTTTGTTTTTGAATAGGGCTTTTATTTTTATTTGATAAATCACTAGGTTGTTCTTCACCTAAATACTTGTAGTAATCAGACTGATAATTATCCGGAAAAATAATTCCACCAGTTGATTTTAAACTTTTGTAAATTTCTAAGAAGTTAGGGAGAATTTCCTTATCTTTTTCGAATTTCAGACCCCATTTTTTTATCAAATAAAGAATCTTTATCTGTACTTCAGGAATATCTCTTGTTTTTAAAAGTCCTATCAATCCCTTTAGAAAATCTTTTGAGGATATTTGAGTCCAAACTGGAAATTTTCCTTCGTCTACTACATAATCTGTTAGATCCAGAGCAAGTATTTGTGTTTCTTTATTTAGGTGCTTAATTTTTGTTTTTACATAGAGGGCAAAATATTTAGCTCTATTTTAATAAAATTATAAATAAAAAGTGTTTACTCTTCAGGTATCGAATTTATAACCTTGATGATAGCTCTCCAAAGCTCAGGGGATCCTCCTTTGTTCATAAAAAGTGTTTCTAATAATGGAACTACTTTAGACATTTTTTGAAAATTATTTTTTATTAACTAATTATCTGTTTTAATGAAAAACTGAATTTAATAAAATATTTTTATTTTTTATTAATTTAAAATAATATGATTAAAGGTTTAAACAAAAGCTAAAAATTTTATCTTTAATTTAAAATCGTTTTCTATTCAATATGTATAAGCAAACTTGTTTTTTATTTTTATGACTCATATAATGTTTTATTGAATTATAATATTTGAATCCAATCTAACTATTGACACTACATGAAAAATGGTAAGTCTAATGGTCCGTCAGGAAACTTAAGATTTCCATTTTCTAAAATCATTGACTCTGCGAGGGAAGATGAAATGATTTCATTGGATCGATTCAAAATAGATTCATTATTATCTGTTTTTTTTGAAATTCTCTTTTCTATCATACTAAATTGTGTTGTTTCCTCTGAATTTTCATTAGACAAATTTTTCTTAAGATTATTTAAATCATCTATAGTAATTTTTTTCTCTCTAAGATTCAAATTTTTTTTGGGAGGTCTATGAATTTTATTAGGAATTGCTGAAATATTTGAAATATTTTCTGAATTTAAGGTTTTAGATGAATGATATTTATCTTCTAAATTATGAGATTTTGTTTTGAATTCTTTTAAAAAATTATTTTTGAAAGTCATTGCATCTTGTTTCAATTCTTGATTTAATTCCTTAACCAACTTGATTTTTTCATTTTGATTTTTGTTTGATGGTTTCGAATTTTGATTTAAATTATCAAATGAAGAAGGAGTTTCTTGCTGACTTTCAATCAATTTATTTTCTGTAGATTCTGTTTTTTCAATAGATTTCTTCTCATTTTTAGTATCAGAATAAACTTCATTTTCCTTATTCTCTTTTTCTTTAGATTTAATTACTGTAATAACATTAGATTTCCTTTCTTTACTATTAATAGAGGAAACTTCATTTTCTTTATTTTCTTTTTCCTTGGATTCTATTTCATTTTTGTCAATTTTAACATTCCCGTCATCACCAATTTTATTATTTTTATTTGAGTCATCTTGTTCGTTTGTTTTATTAAATTTGAGAATAAAATTATTACCGAAAGAATTCAAATTCAATAATTTTTTCAACTCGTTTTCAAATGGTGCCATTGTCTCAGATAATTTTTTGGTAACATCTATCATTTCAAAATTTTGGTTTGAATCCTTATTGATTTGTGTATGAGATTTCGATATTGTAGAATTGGAACTTTTTAAATTATTTTTAGGAAGGTCATTTAATTTGGTAGAATTGCCTTTCTCTTCTGCGAAAATTTTATTTTGCTTCTTCCCTGATTCTTTGTCATTCTTTATTTCGGTATTTTCATTTAAATTTTTATTTATATCAATATCTAACTTTTTTAATTTTTCATTTGGTATTTTATCTTTGTCATTGATTGCTTTTATTGTATCTTTATTTTTATTATCTTTATCAGCTTTCAATTTTTTTAGTTGGTTCAGCACTTCATCAGCTTCATGCAACTTTTCTTCCAATTCTTTAAAAGATAAGGCTTTATTCATATCATTTGCAAAAGTTTGTTGACTTGGGTTTCCTCCTGCTTTTATTACTTTTTTCTGTGAAGGAATTTTTTTAGTAGCTTCATTTGGGTCTCTAGGTAGATAAATTGGGGCACCCTATTCATTATAATTTTATAATAATTACTTACCGTGATACTCCAAGAACTCGAAGTTTTTTCTTTTAATCTTTGTTTCTCGGCCATTTCATCTTCTAGGTCCTTAAGCTGAGAGTTCATATCATGTAAAATTTCCATCTTTATTTGATCTAAATCGTCTAGAGTAAGTTTATTCATTCTTGATGGAACAACTTTGAAATTTATAGGTTTCTCAGGAGAGGATTGTTTCATCGAAAAAGAGTTTTTAAAACAAAAATGAATGAAACATATTATAAAAACATTAAAATTATTGAACTTCATATTTTGTTGATTAAATTTTTAAAATATATAAATGTTATTTATCACATTTTTAATATATATTTTCGAATTATGGACAGAAGAAAAATTTCACTGGAAAAAACTAAAAATTTTTATGAATCCTTGAACTCAGATGAATTAAATTTAGAATTAGCTTCGAACATTGAAAATATGCTAAATCTTAGAGAATTAATCAAAATGAAAGCAAGAGAGGATTATCAAGAAAAAAAGGAAGGGAAAAAAATTTTTACATTCCACAAATCACATCAAAGCTTAGATGACAACCCCCGTTCAATATATGTGATATCTCTCACTTTGTGGTTTTTGTTGTATAGAGTAAATGCAGTTTCAAAACTTTCTTTACTATTTATGATATTTGGTTTGAATTTTTATTATAATTTGAAAAGACAATACTATTGCAAAATTCAAAAAGAATATAAAGATTATAAAAGATTAAACGATAATTATCATCAAATTCTAAAATTGAAAAGAAAATCTATGACTTTTGAAAATTTCCTTTTCAGAATTTTCGGAACAAGTTACTCTAAATCTTCGAAATTAGGAGAAAAATATCTAAAATATGAATACTTATATTAAATTTTTAAATTGTTTAGTATTTAATTTTTTATCATCATTTGTTTTATTTAAATTAATAATTAACATAATTAAATTAATGTCATTTTCAGGAAAAAAAGAACAAAATGATTTCAAGAAAAATATAGAATGCATGATAAGAAATAAAGTTGTTTTTCCTGGTTTACAGATAAAAAATCCAAACAAATTGGAAAAAAATGATTCCATAGATAAAACTAATTCTATTATACAATCGCCTGCTTATAAAGAAGATTTAGATAATATTAATGAAAATTTTAAAATTGAAAATTTAAATGAAATAAAAAATGGTAATAGAAGTGACTCTGAAATGAATAAATTAAAAAATAATAATAATTCTCTAATAAATGATGAGAATTCTGTTTTAGTCGAAAACCATAATTTAGAAAAAAAGGGTAAATTTCTCAAAAAAATAAATAATAATGAAGTTTTAAAAAAAAGTCAAGATATTAATAATATCGATAATAATGCAACTACCTCTAACAATAACCAGCCGAATCTTATCAAACGTATGAATCTTCTTGAATTAAACCAATCAAATAAAAATACTGAAAAGTATAAAATGTATATTGCAGGTAGAAAAATAGATGATAAGTTAAAAATGCCCTACACTACTGACGAAACTTTTAGAAATGATGATTTAGTTTTTCAGAAAACTGATGGTGAAAATACTCAGTTAGAAACTAATATTTTTATTACGGATACAAATGAAACTAAATCAAAAGAAGATTTAATTTATAAATCAACTCACGAAGATATTCAAAATCTGACTTCTAATTCAAATAAATCTAATTACTCAAATAATAAACATACTGATATAAATATCTTAAATATTCCTAGTATTTCTATTCCATTAAGTAATATAGACAACATGATTTTAAAAAATTCGGAAAATAATGATCATAATTTGGAAGGTATTTCAGATATATCAAACTTTATCACCTCAATAAATAAAAATTCTAACACTGAAGAGGACTCAAAAATTATAAACAATTTCAATTTAAAAACGAATATTCTTCATACTATTGAAAATGAACTAAATATGACTACCCCCTTAATACCCTATTCGTCTACTATCAATATTTCTGAATTTTCAAATTCACAAGCAAGAGAAATCAGTACTTCGAAAATACCATCTCCTCGAATTCCAATTACTTCTCAAAATTTTTTTAATTCATATGCCCTAGGTATTAGTACCCCAATAATTCCATTAGCTCCAAGCAATATTTCAAAAATTTCAAATTCACAATCATATGATACGATAACTAACATAATCCCGTCCCCTCCAATCAATTTTTCAAATTTACAATCACAAATAAACATTTTAAATACACATGAACAGTGTCAAAGTAAGATCCCTTCTCCACCAATAGGCTTACCTAAAATTATAAATGTTCCTTCTGTGCCTTATTCTATTAATGTACCAGTTGTTCCTAAAGTGCCTAATGTTCCCAACCCTAATCTTCAAAATAATTTTACAAAGCAAAACAATGAAAGTATATGCAATAATAATGTTAACATTTCATATGGAATACCATCTATCCCTAATAGTAAAATTACGGCTATTCCTGCGGTCCCAAAAATTATAAATCCACAAGTTCCGAACATAACAACAACAGGATTATCCAATATACTGACACCGAATAACCAACCACCACCACTTATTCCACTTGTAAATATGATGAACCTTAATAACAAAGGACCATTATTAAAAGGTATTTTAAAACAAACATATTTATCTTAATTTCTTCAGCAAAACAGAAAGTGAGAACAGTACAATCTTTGAAACCTTTGTATTGGATAGTAATAGATCAAAAAAAATTATCAGATACAATTTGGTTAAAAGTATAATAGTGTAATAATTATTTTCTACAGCTAGATGATGCACAATTTTCAATAAATGCTATTAAATTTGAAGATGAATTCAGTCTAAAGAAAAAAGATATTACAACAGACAAAAAAGATACCATCAAACAAAAACCATTAACTTTATCAAAACCATCAGTTCTTCTTCCATCTAGACAAATGAACATAAGTATTGTTTTATCAAAACTCAAACTAACTCCTATTGCTATAGTCGAGGCCTTAATTTCATACGATCTTAAAATCTTGAATTCCCAAACTTGTGAATTAATACTTTCTATATCCCCTAATGCAGCAGAAATCAATCAAGTCGATGCGTTTGAAGGAGATCCAATGACTCTTGCAGATTCGGACCAATTTGTATTGCTAATGAAAACAGCTCCTGGTTATGATCTGAGGCTCAAATCTATTTTATTTCAAAAAACTTTTAAACAAGAAAGAGATGAATTAATGATTCGAATTAACAATTTTTTTTCTGCGTTTGAAGTTCTGATTAAAAATAAAAATTTTCATAGATGGTTAGAATTAATTCTTGCTTTTGGAAACTATCTTAATGGGTCATCAAACAGAGGAGGAGCTTACGCTTTTAGATTAGATATTTTATCAAAAATATCGGAATTGAAATCTAATGATAATAAAAAAAATTTAATGTATTTTATGATAGAATACATCGGCGAAGTCTTAAAAGAAGATGAATTACTAAGAATTCCAAAGGATTTGGAAATCTTCTCTAGATGTAAATTTTTTATTTAATTTTTGATAAAATTAGTATCTTACTCTACAATAAGTGATTTGTTCAAAGAATTCAATACAAAATTCAAAAATTTAAATAGCCTTTTGGAAATACTCCAAAAAGAATGTGATAATATAGAAGATGATGATAAGAGTGCTGAGTTCCTAGATACTTTTTACCCAGATGTTCAAGATTCTGTGAAGTTAATAGAAGATAATATTAAAAAGATCGATGGAGACTATATATCATTAATTAAATTATTTGGTGATACTCCTAAAGATATGCCGATGGAAACTCTGTTGGATATTATAAATAAATTTTCAAAAGATGTCACAGTAAAATAATTTATAATCAATTTTAGTCAAATGTTGTTATATATATGAAAGGAAGAGAAATTAAAGAAAAAATGGAAAGAAGAAAGGCGATAATAGAAATCAAATAATAAAATTTTCGTCGGAGATAAGTAGATAATGAAATTATTTATAAAAAATTTATTAAATTAAGCCTACATACTTTTCATTATCATGTATTATAAAATAGATTTTTTAATTTGGCATATGATGCTTATAATAGTGAATAAATTATATAAATGTCAAATTTTATCACCAATATACATATTGATTTTTTTTAAGATGTTTCTTATAGATATTCCATTACATCCCAATTTAGAATAATAAACAAATGTATACTCACAGTTATTCTTCTTTTCAACAAATTCAATTTTTTCTTTTTCCCCACATTCTAAAATAATATTAGTAATATAATTTTTATTGTAATTTTTGCAGATGGAACCATTACTAAATATCAAAACACCATCCTCCATTCCACTCATTTGCCCAAGTAATTTATTGTTTTTCCAGGAATTGATATCGTTGCATTTTAATTTTCCGTGATTCAAATCACAATAGTATTTACCATATTCAAATCTTAAAAAATTTTCTTGAATTTCTTGGAAAATATTGAATTTTATAAATGAATCTATTTGCTTTTGATTTTCCTTTAACATATTCTCTTCTTCAGAAATTTTATTTTGGATTTTTTCTAAAGCTTCTAAAAGCAATCTTATTTTGATGCCCTTAGAATCAATATATTCGAAATCAAAGTTTTGAGATATTTGAGATTTTTCGATTTTATGTAAGTAATTTTGAATTAATTTATACTTTACTCGAAGTTCTTTTAATTTTTGATAGCTAGAAATAATATTAGTAATAAATTCATAATTTTCATCGAAAAATTTTTCGTAGTTTTTCTTTTCAAAACTATTTACAACTGATTTTATTTTTGTTAATTTTTCCTTAAGTTTATGAAATTCTTTTGTTGATAGATCAAGACAAGTTTTAGGACAGCTTAAATTAAATTCATCACTTCCATCACAACAATCGCAAATCCCGTCATTAAGCTTACTTGTAGATATTAGTTTCGGATGGTAAAATCTGTTTAGACAAAAAAATTTCCCATTGATGCATGCATTAGTTTCTAAATAATAAAAATAATCTTTATATGTATACTGCTTTCGTCTGCTCCATCTGCACAATCACAGAAATCGTCGTTTAATTTTGAAAAATGGAAAAAATTTTTCCCATTATCACAACTGAAGTGTGTTTTATTAAATAAATTGATTTGTAATTTTTGTGAAAAGGTAAATATAGCACTTATTAAAATTAATAGAAAAAATAATTGATTCATTTAAAAATATTATATATATATTATTATTTTATATTCATTAAATTATTAAATTTATATGAATATATGAAATATAACCCTAAATGATTTAT
>Ga0169931_10011751_pt1 | contig 12263 bp, 13 predicted proteins | sample Kivu_15m_20L_FD_129675 | JGI IMG/M metagenome (GOLD analysis project Ga0169931, IMG submission 129675) | Freshwater microbial communities from Lake Kivu, Western Province, Rwanda to study Microbial Dark Matter (Phase II) - Kivu_15m_20L... | ecosystem: Environmental > Aquatic > Freshwater > Lake...
ACCGTAACCGCGGTCGAGCTTCTCCAAGCTGCCTCGGAGGCCGCAGACAGGTGGGACGTGCGTCTCGGGGCGTACCTCTCCCGCTACGACGAGACTGCGCTCGCCGCGGCCGCCGTCGCCGACGACGAGCTCGCCGCCGGCATCGACAAGGGGCCCCTCCACGGCATCCCCATCGGCATCAAGGACATCATCGCAACCGTCGAAGGCCCCACCACCGGGAACTCCGTCGTCAACGACCCGACGTGGTGGGAGGGAACCGACGCTCCCGTCGTCGCACGCCTCCGAGCAGCCGGCGCCGTCATCACCGGCAAGGTCACGACCATGGAATACGCCTGCGGGCTCCCTGATCCGACCAAGCCGTTCCCGATCCCACGAAACCCCTGGAACCTCGACACCTGGCCCGGAGGATCCTCGTCCGGGTCCGGCAACGGCGTCGCCGCAGGACTCTTCCTCGGCGCACTCGGCACCGACACCGGCGGATCCGTCCGCATGCCCGCCGCGTTCTGCGGCATCACCGGCATGAAGCAGACCTACGGACTCGTCCCCAAAGCCGGCTGCCTCCCCCTCGGCGTCACCCTCGACCACATCGGACCCATGACCCGATCCGCCGCCGACGCCGCCGCAATGCTCGAGATCATGGCCGGCTACGACCCCGCCGACCCCTCGATGGCGCCCACCGCAACGACCCAGCCCTACCGAACCCAACTCAACGGCAACCTGAACGGCATCCGCATCGGCGTCGTGCGCGCCGGGCACACGGGTGCGATCGGCGAGGACCCGCATCTCGAGGCCCGGTTCGAGGCCGCCGTCCTCGCGCTGGCGGAGGCCGGAGCGGCTCTGACCGAGGTGGAGCTTCCCCTCTTCGACGAGGTCACGAACGCATGCATCGTCACCATGTGCGTCGAGGCGTTCGCCTTCCATCGACAGAACTTCACCGAACGGTGGACCGACTACGGCCGGCCGATGCGGAGCTTCGTCGGGCTCGGCGGGACCTACAGCGCGCTCGACTATGCGCAGGCGCAGAAGGTCCGACGCATCGGCATCACCGAGCTCGCCGGCCTGTGGAACCGGGTCGACCTCGTGGTGATGCCGACCGCCGCCGCCGGGGCACCGCTGCTCGAGGGCATCGACGTGGCGAGCTTCCTCCCACTGATCTTCACGCCGTACTGGAACCCGGTCGGATGCCCGGTTCTCGCCGTACCGATGGGGCTCGGCTCCACAGGGCTACCCCTGTCCCTCTCCATCGCCGGTCGACCGTTCGCGGACGGACTCGTCCTCCGTGCAGGTGACGCGTTCCAGCGACGCACCGAGCATCACCTGCTCGAGCCGCCCGTGGCGCGGTAAGCGCGCACCTACCGGTTGCCGACCCTCAACTGACTGCGGGCAGGACCCGGTCGGCGATGAGCGCCTGCGCCGTCGGTGAGCTCGGTGCGATGACGACGTAGGTGATGCGGTCCTCGTCGCGGCGGCTCAGCATCTCCTCGGCGACCTGTTCGGGGGTGCCGAGGAGGGCGACGGGTGACCGCTGCGCAGTGGCGAGGTCGTCGAACCCGAGGCGACGCGCGAACTTCTCGAGCACCGGGTCGTTCGGATCCTCGGTGACGTGCGCGAGGGTGAACCCGCTGCGTTCGATCGTCGCCGGGTCGCGGCCGGCCTGCACGGCGAGCTCGTCGAGCAGTTCGTTCCGGCGCCGCAGGCGCGTCCGGTCGAACCGCACGGTCGCGTCGGCGTCCTTCACGAAGTCCTTGCCGTTCGCCGTCGGCGGGATGAGGTTCACGATGTCGGCGTGGCGGGCGGCGATGCCGAGCAGGTGGCGGCTGGACCCACCGACCATGATCGGCGGGTGCGGCTGCTGGAGCGGCCGGGGTTCGCTGGATGCGTGGTCGACCTGCGCGTAGCGCCCGTGCACGACCGGGTCGTCGGCGGTCCACATCGCCTTGACGATCTGCAGCGTCTCCTCGAGCCGGTCGAGTCGTTCGGTCGCATCCCCGAAGGAGTAGCCGTGCGCTGCGTATTCGGCGCTGTTCCAGCCCGAGCCGATGCCGAGGACGAACCGACCACCGGACACGTGGTCGAGCGTCGCCCCGATCTTGGCGAGCATCGCCGGGGTGCGGTAGGAGGCGGCGATCACGGACGGCACGAGTCGGACCCGTTCGGTGCGCATGGCGATCGCGGTGAGCGTCGTGAGGCACTCGAGTTGCGGGCCGCCTACGGGACCGGTCTGGGGGACGAAGTGGTCGTTGAGCGAGACCGACCAGTACCCCTGTGATTCGGCCCGTCGAGCGGCGTCGAGCGCCGCGGTGATGTCGTTCGGCGGCACGAACAATCCGACCCGTACGCTCGTCACGGCCCCTCCCCCGTTGGTCCCCGTGGGGCGGGGAGCGTACCGGTCCTTCTGCGAGACGGCCTCTCGACCCGGTGACACCGGTCACGTTGGGGGCTAGCGTCGCCGCGCATGGGCAGGCTCGTCGGACTGCGATCTCAATCGAATGCGGCCCTCGGCGTGCTCGCGACGCTCGCGGCGACCGCCTGCTGGAGCTCCGGTGGCGTGCTCGCGAAGAACGCCGACCTCCCCGGCATCGTCATCGCGTTCTGGCGACTGGTGATCGTGGCGATCGTCTTCGGCCTGATCGCGCTCGTGCTCCGCAAGCCGATCACCCTGCTGATGCTGCGCCGCTCGCTGCTCGGCGGCCTGCTCTTCGGGATCAACCTCGCCGTGTGGTTCGAGGCGCTGCGTCACGCAACGGTCGGCATCGCAACGGTCACCGCGGCGCTGACCCCGGTCCTCGCACTCCTCATCGGCAGGGCGTTCCTCGGCGAACGGATCACCGCGCTCGCGGTCGGGTGCGCGGTCGGGGCGATCTTCGGCGTGGTGCTCTTCGTCGTCCCCGGTTTCGCTGCTAGCGGCACGAAGCCGCTCGGCCTCGGGCTCGCGTTCGCTGCGATCGGGATCTGGGTCTGCTACCTGTTCGTCACGAAGAAGGCCCGCGAGGGTGTCGGAACGATCGAGTACCTGTTTTGCATGGCGGCGGTCGCCGCGCTGTCCTTGTTCCCGCTCCTGGCGCTCAGCGACCACGGAGTCGCCCCACCCACGACAGGGGTCGGCTGGCTGGTCGCCCTCGCGATCATCCCGGGCTGTCTCGGCCACGGGCTTCTTGCCTGGGCGCAACCCCACGTCCCGTTGTCGACATCGGGGATCCTGCTCCAGGGTGAGCCCGTCGGGGCGGCGATCGCCGGTGCGATCTTCCTCGGTGAGGTGATCGGCCCGGTGCAGGGACTCGGCCTGCTCGTCGCGTTCGCGGCGCTTGCCATCCTCACCCGTGCGAGCGCCGCGCCGTCGGATGAGCCAGAGGTCGCACCGACGTGACGACGGTGTCGGCGATCGGCGTGACCCTCGACTGCCTCGACCCGGGGCGCGTCGCCGACTTCTGGCAGGCGGCGATCGGGTTCGCACGTCGGGTCGGCGACGGCGATCCGTACATCACGCTTTCGGACGCGCCGATCAGTCGGCCGCTGAACCACCTCACGATCCAGCGCGTCCCCGAGCTCAAGGCGGTGAAGAACCGGGTCCACCTCGACCTGTTCTGCCGCGACCACCGGGCCGAGGTCGACCGACTCGTGGCGCTCGGCGCCACCGTGCTCGTCGACGTCGACCCGGATCAGCCCGGGCACCTCGGGTTCCTCGCCACGGTGCTCGCCGATCCGGAAGGGCACGAGTTCTGCGTGGTCAGCAAGCCCTGATCAGCCGGCCAGCGACGCCACGTTGACGCTCGCCGGGACCATCACCTTGTCGATGACGTGGATCACACCATTCGACGCATCAACGTCGACGGAGGTGATCTTGGCGTCCGCGATGGTGATCGTCGAGCCGGACACGACGATCTTCGCCGAGTCGCCGCTCGCCATCTTCACGTCACCCGCGGCGACCTTCGACGAGGGGATCTCGCTGCCGGAGACGACGTGGAACAGGAGGATCTTCTTCAGGGCCTCCTTGTTCGCCGGGAGGAGCAGCTTGTCGAGGAGGCCCGGCGGGAGCGCAGCGAACGCTGCATCGGTCGGGGCGAAGACCGTGAACGGCCCAGTGCCCTGGAGGGTGGTCACGAGACCGGCGGCCGACATGAACCCAGGAACCCCCCGACGGCTATGCGCGAAGTTCCTGGGTCGGCAACGACGAAGGCCCCCACGAGGGGGGCCTTCACGCTGAGCGGATGACGAGACTCGAACCCGCGACCCTCACCTTGGCAAGGTGATGCTCTACCAACTGAGCTACATCCGCAGCGGCGAAGAGCCTACCAAGCGAGGGTCCCGCAGCGGCAAGACGGCTCACCCACGCTGGTCCGCCGGGCGCAGATCGATCCGCAGGACGAGGACCCCGTCCTCGACCGCGGCCTCGGCGTCACCGATGATCGCGTAGTCCTGGAAGTCGAGCTGCGCCTGATCGAGGAACCGCTGGCGCTCCTCCCCGGCGATCGGCGGGAGGGGCCGGGTGCGCACCGCCTCCGCGCGGGCCCGGAACCGCCCGAGCATGGCGTCGACGTCGAGAGTTGCCATACCGCGGAGGCTACCGAGGGCCGGGCGACTTCGCCGACCGCCGGACCCGGCTCCGGACGTACCCCTTCGCCGGGTCGGTGTACAGGACGAAGCGCCAGGTGAGCACCCCCGACACCGCCGCAGCGGCGATCAGTCCGGCGATGGCGAGGCGGACGGTGCGGTCGGCATCGGCCGCCTCCGCGTCGAGAGTCGCCCGGCGGGATCCCACCACGGTCGTGCTCGTCGAGGAGTCCGGCGGTGGCGTCGTGCCCTGCGCTCCGGCGAGGGGACCGGCGCCGACGGCGACCGTGAGCACGCAGGCCACAACGATCGCTCTGGCCCACCCGCTCCCCTGCACGATGCTCCATGGTAGGGCCGAGCGCTCTGCGGCGTCCCTCACCGCTGCTCCGTCGCACAGGAGATCGTCGTCCGCCCACCGATGCGACGCCGCAGCACCGCACCGCCGCACCGGGGGCACGCGGTCCGCCCGTCCCGGGCGGCCTGGAGGTCGCCGAGATGCGAACCACCACGCCGGTCGAGCTCGGCGACCGTTGTGCGGATCGTCCGGGCGAGCGCTGCGACCTCGCGCCGATCGAGGGTTCCGGCCGGGCGGGCCGGGTCGAGTCGGCTCCGCCAGCACACCTCGTCGGCGAGGAGGTTCCCGAGGCCGGCGAGTCGCCCCTGGTCGAGCAGGCGGGCCTTGAGCGCCGTGGTCGACCCGGCGAGCACACGGGTGAGCGCATCGACGCCGACGGTCGCCGCATCGGGCCCGAGGCGCCCCTCGTCCGGGTCGAGCTCGACGCGCCCGAGCCGTCGCGGATCCCGCACGACGAGCGACCCGCCGTCGAGGAGGTCGAGCCGAAACCGGTCCCATCGGGGTTCCTCGCGGTTCGATCCGTAGCGGAGGTCGTCGAGGCCGGCGACCCCGTCGAGGAGCAGCCGTCCGGTCATGCCGAAGCGCAGTCCGATCGTGCCGCCGTCGTCGAGGTCACAGAGCAGCAGCTTCCCGATCCGACGTGCGGCGACCGCCGAACGGCCCACCAGTCGGTCGGCGACGTCGTCGACGGCGTGCGGGACAGCAGCCAGAGGGTCGACGGTGACCGCGCCGATGGGTCGCCCCAGCACCCCTTCGGCAAGGCGCCGGTACCGTTCCACCTCGATGAGTTCGGGCACCGCTGCCGCCCGGCTCAGCCGCGCCGCAGGAACGACTCGAGCGCCGCCCCGACCTGATCGAAGGCGATCAGGAACCCGTCGTGCCCCTCGGGGCTGTCGATCACCGTGTGGGCGACCGGGACGCCAGCGACCCGGAGGGTGTCGCGGATGTACTCCTGCTGGTAGGGCGGGTACAGGCCGTCGGTCGTGATCGACATCGTGGCCGTCGGCACGCGGATGCGTTGCAGCGCGGCGTCGAGGCCACCCCGGCCACGGTTCCGCCCGAGATCGTGGAGGTCCATCGCCCGGTTGAGCACCAGGTAGCTGTTCGCGTCGAAGCGGCGCACGAGCTTGTCGCCGTGGTAGTCGAGGTAGCGCTCCACCTCGAATCGATCCCACATGCCGAACCGTTCGACGTCGTCCTCGGTATCGCGCCCGAAGTTCGCCGCGTAGACCGGTTCGCTGCGGTAGTGGATCATTGCGATCCGCCGCGCGAGCGCGAGGCCGACGTGCGGTCCGCCTCCCGGTTCAGCGTCGTAGTACTCGCCGTCACGCCACGCAGGGTCCGAAGCGATCGCCAGTCGACCCACCGAGCTCCAGGCGATCTGCTGCGCGGACGCCGCTGCAGTCGACGCGATCGACACGACCGCGTCCACACCGGCGGGGTAGATGCAGCCCCACTCGAGCGCCTGCATGCCACCCATCGACCCACCGACCACGGCGCACCACCGGTCGATACCGAGGCGGCCGGCCAGGAACCGCTGGGCGCGCACCATGTCCCGGATCGTGACGACGGGGAACGTGGACCCGTACGGGCGGCCGGTCCGTGGGTCCGTCGACGCAGGCCCGGTCGTGCCCTGACAGCCGCCGAGCACGTTCGAGCAGACGACGAAGTACCGGTCGGTGTCGAGCGGACGCCCTGGCCCGATGAGCCGGTCCCACCAGCCCTCCGTCGGGTGCCCGTGGCCGGAGGGGCCCGCGGCGTGCGAGTCACCCGTGAGGGCGTGGCACACGAGGATCGCGTTCGACGCGTCGGGGGCGAGCTCGCCCCACGTCTCGTATGCGACGGTGACGCTCGGGAGGATGCCCCCCTCCTCGAGCACGAAGGACCTGCCCGGATCGGTCGTCACGAACCGGCGGCGGCCGACCGGGTCGCCGTTCCGCCATGCTCCGGTGACCGGCGGCGGGGTCAGCGGCGGCGTGGCGGCGCGAGCGAGGGGCCGGGGATCCGGTCGGGTGTCGCCGATGGTCACCGTGGCACCTCCTCACGCAGCGGAACGGTGGCGACCGGGGACGCGGACGTCGGATGGGACACGGTTTGCCCTCCTTGGGGGGAGAGCCGCATCTCCGTCCCGCCGGTCGGACCGACGGTTCGGACGAGCACCTTGGGTGTCCTGTCCCAGGTTGCCGGACCCGGTCGCCCGGGTCGCTCTGGATGTTCGCACCAGTCGATCATCCCGGCCCGGGTCCCGTCAATGGCCGGAGGGTCGCGCGCACGCGCTCCGCCCACCACGGCACGAGTTCCTCCGCATCCACGTCGTACATCCGGCACATGGCTGTGCCGGCAGCGACGAGGCCCTCGGCGCGCCGACGAGGGTCGTCGAGCGTCGCGAGGTCGGCGAGGTCGGAAGCGACCCGGTCCCAGCGGGCCCGGTGCCCGGGGAGGGGAAGGTCGCGGAGCGCTCGGGCCGGCACCCGGAGGGTTTCCGGCCCGAGTCCGCTGCCGACGTACCGACGGGCGACGAGCGCCGAGACCGGGGGCGACAGCAGCACCGCCGCGAGATGCCAGGGCGACACCGCGTCGTGCCCACCCTCGAGCGGACTGACCGCGCTGAGCGGCACCGACGGCACGATCGTGCCGTCCGGGTCGACGGCGCAGGTCAGCAGCCGCCCCTGCGGCGCGACGACGACCTTCGGGTGGAGCAGGCCACGAACCCACGCCGCGACCCGGGGCGAGGTCGCCTCGAGCACCTCGAGATCGACGGTCGGCGCAGCCCAGCGTCGCCGGGCGAAGCGGACCGGCCGTCGCCCGTGCTCGTCCCGCAGGAGTCCGACGGACCCGACGGTGATCAGCCGCGGTTGCCCGGGGCGTGGCCCGTCGGTGACCGCCGGTACGAGCCCGTAGTACTGGTCGCGGAACGCCGACGTGACCCGGGCGACGTCGCCGAGCGACCCGCGCGACGTCCACGCCGCCACGTCGACGGCAGGCAGCCCGCGCGCCTCCGCCAGCCGGTCCGCCCAGGACTTCGAGGCGCCATCGGACGCTTCGAGTGCCTCAGCGGGGACGTCGAGGTGCACCGTGCACACCTCGACCGAAGCGTCGAACCATCCGGTCCCCGGGTCCCCGACCTCTCGGAGGACGGCTCGCCGTTCGACGGCGGCGCGGGTGCCTTCGGCGTGCTCCGCGGTGAGCACCGACACCGGCTGCAGGAGCGCCACGCTCCCGCCTGCTGCGGTCAGGTCGAGCGCAGCGAGCAGGAACAGTGCGGCGTCGTCGACGTAACCCCCCGCGGCCGGACCGAACCGTTCGACCAGCACCGCACGACGGCCCTCGGTGCGCACCGCCCGACCGCGGAGCTGCGACAGGAACGGCGGGTTCCCGACGACGAGGTCGAACCCGGCGGGCGCATCCCGCCACGTAGGAATACCGGCCAGCGCGTCGGCGACCACCAGCCGGCCGGCCGGGTCGTCGTCCACGCCGTGGTCGGCTGCCCACCAACGCAGCGCGAGCCGTGAGACCTCGACCGCCACCGGATCGATGTCGGCACCCCACAGCCCGGCCACCACCACCGCCGGGTCACGACCCGCGGTGACGGCGGCGTCGGCGACGGCGAGCAGGAACGCCCCGCCACCGACCGCCGGATCGCACGCAGTTCCCGGCACGCCCGCGGCGCTGATCGCACGATCCACCACGGTCCGGGCGAGACCCCGTGGGGTGTAGAACACGCCGCCCCGGCGCCGTCCCGTACGAGGGAGCGCCGTCTGGTGGACCATGCCGAGGGCCGCCGGACCGCCGAGCACGTCCGGTACCCGGGGATGCACGCCTCCGGCGCCGGGACGAGCGATACCGACCGACGCGCAGAACTCCTGCACTGCGACGTCGGGTGCGCCACCGGCCCGGGCGACGGCGGCGACGAGCTCAGCAGGCGATTCGGCACCGAGGGCCGCTCGCCACGCGGCGAGCGCGGCGCGTTCCGCCGCGATCGCCCGCAACGATCAGCCCTCGACGGCCGGATCGTCCGTGGCGAGCGTGGAGAGGCGCGGGTCGTTGGAGAACACCTCGACGAGGGGCATGTCGAGACCGAGCCGCTTCTGCAGCCGACGGACCTCGAGCTCCTGGTTCCACAGCACGAGCGTGACGGCGAGCCCCGACGACCCTGCACGCGCCGTGCGCCCGGAGCGGTGGAGGTAGGCCTTGTGGTCCTCGGCGAGGTCGTAGTGGATGACGACGTCGACCTCGTCGACGTGGATCCCTCTCGCGGCGACGTCGGTGGCGACGAGCGCCTTCACCTTGCCGGCGGAGAAGTCGGCGAGCGCCCGTTCCCGCAGGTTCTGGCGCAGGTCACCGTGGATCGGCGCGGCACGCACGCCGGCGTCCTCGAGTTGCTCGGCGACCTTGTCCGCGGCGCGCTTGGTGCGCGTGAACACGAGGACCCGGTTGCTCGACCGGGCGATCGCCGCAGCGACCTTCGCACGGTCCATCTCGTGGACCTTGAGGAACCGGTGCACCATCTGGTCGACGGTGACCTGCTTCGAGGCGACCTCGTGGAAGACCGGGTCGTGCTGGTACTGCCGCACCAGGCTCCCGACCACTCCGTCGAGCGTTGCCGAGAACAACAGCGTCTGGTGGCCACCCTCCACGTGGCGGAGGATCCACTCGACCTGGGGAAGGAACCCCATGTCCGCCATGCGGTCGGCCTCGTCGATCACGACGTGGTCGACGTCGGCGACGACGAGTTCCTTCTGCTGGATCAGGTCGATCACCCGACCGGGCGTGGCGACGACGAGGTCGACGCCCTCGACGAGCCGCTTGATCTGGGGCTCGATCGCCGCACCGCCGTAGATCGCAGCGATCGACCGACCGCAGCCCTCCGCAAGCGGGGCGAGCTCGTCGTGCACCTGCAGCGCGAGCTCACGCGTCGGCACGAGCACGATCGCGGCCGGACGGCGGGGCTCGGCGCGCCGCATGCGCTGCAGGGTGGGCAACCCGAACGCGAGGGTCTTGCCGGACCCGGTCTTCGCCTTGCCGCACACGTCGCGGCCGGCGAGCGCGTCGGCGATGGTGAGCGCCTGGATCTCGAAGGGTTCGGTGATGCCTCGCTCGGTGAGCGCGTCGCACAGTTCGGGCGAGACGCCGAGAGCGGAGAAACCGTTGGTGGTCACGTGGGGTGCTGCCTTTTCGTTCGGATTGCGTCGCAGGTGGACCGCTCGCCCCTTGTCCTGCGAACGGATCCGGGTCGGGCGTGGCGGCGGAGAGGGCCCGGGCGCACCGACGTCGACGGTTCGGACCATCGACGGGGGCATCCTACCGGCCAGGCGACCGCGCTCCCCCTACCCGCTGCGTCGCACCCGCCCGTCGTGGGTGGCCACCCCTTCGGCGTGGAGCCGTTCGGCATGCTCCGCCTCGTGGCCCGGTACGAGCCGACCCGACGCGGTCACGACCCGCCACCATGGGTGGGCACCGTCGGAGACGGCGAGCAGACGCCCCACCGCCCGGGCCCGACCCGGATACCCGGCCTCCGCCGCGACCTCGCCGTAGGTCACGACCTCGCCGGGGCCGAGGGCGTCGAGCACGGCGCCGACGGCGGCCGCGAACGCCTGCGGGTCAGTCGGTGCCACGGGGCGCGCCCCGGCCGCGCAGCACCAGCCAGCCGCCGGCACCCACGATCAGCACGATGCTCATCCAGGTGTTGACCCGCAGACCGGCGATCGTCGTCGCCGGGTCCGAACGCAACGCCTCTACCCACAGGCGACCGACGCCGTAGCCGCCGACGTAGACCGCGAACAGCGCACCGGTGCGGAGCCTGCCCCCGGCTCGACGTCCGAGCAGCACGATCAGGCCGGCGAGCCCGAGGTTCCACAGCGACTCGTACAGGAAGGTCGGGTGGAAGGTCGCTGCGTCGGCGAATCGCTCGGGGCGGTGCTGCGCGTCGATGCGCAGCCCCCACGGCAGGCCCGTCGGCCGACCGAAGAGCTCCTGGTTGAACCAGTTCCCCCAGCGCCCGATCGCCTGGGCGACCGGGATCGCCGGCGCGGCGATGTCGAGGCCGACCCCAGCGCCGATGCCGTTGCGGCGGACCACCCACAACCCGGCGAACGTCCCAGCGAGGATCGCACCCGGGATCCCGAGCCCCCCCTCCCAGAACTTGACCACGTCACCCCAGGACCCCTTGAAACGGTCGACGTCGGTGAGCACGTGGTAGGCCCGTGCGCCGAGGAGCCCGGCGAGCGCCGACCACAACCCGACCTTGGACATCACGTCCGGATCGACGCCCACCGCAGCGGCACGTCGGCGGGCGATCTCGACAGCGGAGACCACGCCGAGCGCGATCATGAGCCCGTACGCGGTGAGCCGGAGCGGTCCGAGCTCGAGGGTCCCCGAGGAGGGGCTCGGGATGGCGGCGAGATGCAGGGCGAACGCGGTGATCATCCGCCGAGCTGGCCGGCGTCGAGCGCGAACAGGTCCGCTGCGCCGGACCGGACGGCGCCGAGGAGCCCGGCCGCCTGCGGGAGCACGTTCGTGGCGAAGAAGCGCGCGGTGACGATCTTCGCCTCGAGGAACGCCCGGTCGCCGGTGCCTGCGGCGAGGTGCCGGTGGGCGGCGAGCGCTCCTCGGGCGAGCGCCCAACCACCGAGCACGGTGCCGAACATGCGCAGGTACGGGCTCGACCCGCCCAGCGCGGCGTTCATGTCGTCCTGGAGACGTGCACCGACCCACGTGCTCGCCTCGCCGAGCACGGCGAGCTGCGCGGCGAGCTCACGCCGGATCTCGGCGAAGTCGCTTCCCGCCGCAGCGAGCTCGGCGTCGATGGAGACCATCTCGGCGAGGAACTCACGCAGGGCGTGCCCGTTGCGCACGGGCAGCTTGCGGGCGACGAGGTCCGCTGCCTGGATCCCGTTCGTCCCCTCGTAGATCGGAGCGATACGGATGTCCCGGAAGTGTTGCGCGACCCCGGTCTCCTCGATGAAGCCCATGCCCCCGTGCACCTGGATCGCGAGGGAGGTGTTCTCCACGCCGAGATCGGTGCCCCACGACTTGCAGATCGGGGTGAACAACCCGACGAGCTCGGCGGACCGTTCCCGCACGGCCGGGTCGGGGTGGTGGTTCGACCGGTCGATGTGCGTTGCGTTGAGGTACATCACCGCACGCATCGCCTCGATCGTCGACTTCATCGTCATCAGCATCCGGCGGACGTCGGCGTGGTCGATGATCGGGCTGTCGACACCGGTGGCGCCGATGGCCTTGCCCTGCCGGCGTTCCTGCGCGTACTGCAGAGCCTGTTGGTAGGCACGCTCCGACAGCGCGAGCCCCTCGAGGCCGACCGACAGTCGGGCGTTGTTCATCATGATGAACATCGTCC
>Ga0169931_10011752_pt1 | contig 12261 bp, 9 predicted proteins | sample Kivu_15m_20L_FD_129675 | JGI IMG/M metagenome (GOLD analysis project Ga0169931, IMG submission 129675) | Freshwater microbial communities from Lake Kivu, Western Province, Rwanda to study Microbial Dark Matter (Phase II) - Kivu_15m_20L... | ecosystem: Environmental > Aquatic > Freshwater > Lake ...
GTTGGCCTTGACTCAGGCGATGCGGGCTGGGTTACAGGATGAAGGGGCGTTGGGTGCGGATGGCTTTGCGATGCAGAGCTTGCGCCGCAAAGATTTGACTACGGCTCAGGCCAGTTACCTCAAAGCTTAGGGACACGCAAGAAAATAAGGTACCAATTGCTGACTTTCCCAGTGGTGCATTGCTGCGCGAATGCACCCTACAGCGATCAACACACCTGGTACTTTATTTAGAAGCACGTCCCTTATGTACCAGGCGATGTGCTGGTGCCGATTCAGGATTATCGGCAGCAGGGGTTGATCAGGGGGGAGCAGTACGGAGTTATTGCGGTGAATCCGGAGGCTCAGCAGGTGGTGCTGGAGACGCCGAGTGGATCGGTGCTGTCGATCAATCCTGCCCTGTGTCCTCGCAAGACGGTGTATACGACGCAATCGATTTCGGTGGCGGTGGGCGTTGGCGAAGCCTTGCCTGGGGCAAATCGCCTCCGATGGACGCGCAACAATCCCAAAGCCGGGATCCGTAATGGGCAGGAGTTTGTGGTGACGGGGCTGGAGGCCGATGGGATGGCGACAATTCAAGATGGGGCGGGGCAAACCGGCACCATCAGCCTCAGCGGGAATCAGTACATCGACTACGCCTGGGTAAGCACGACCTACAGCAGCCAGGGCAAGACAGCGGAGCGGGTGCTGGCGTTGTTGGGCGAAACGACGAATCGAGAAGCTTTTTATGTGGCGATTTCTAGAGCTAAGCGAGCTTTGACCTTGTACACCACCAGCCAAGCTGATTTAGTGCGCCTGGCCCAGGTATCGCGGGCTAAGGAGAACGTGAGTGACTACGTGCCATTAACTCAACAGGTGATTAACCATGGACAATTACTCCAACCGGAACAACGGCAACCAGAACCCATTCCCAGCATTGACCCTAGAGCAGTGGGAGAGCGTATTGGAAACCGTGTTGCAGAGCAGCTTAGAGCCGCTGCGGGCCGAGATATGCGTGAATACGCAGCGAGTGCTCCACCTCGAAGACCACGTCCAGACCTTGGGGGAGGATTTGGCGATGTGGCCCCAGCACTGGAACCAGAGCTTGGGGCGCTTGGTCGCGCAATTGCAGCGTATCGTCAGCGACGAGATCTCCTCCGATGCGCAGGCGACCTTGCAGGAGCAGTTGCGGCGGTTAATTGCGGCGTTGAGCAGTTGGAACGGGCAGCTCAAGACCGAGTTGGTCTTGCAGCAGCGGTTGATCGACTCGCTAGAGCGGTTGGAGGGACGGTTGGACGAGAGCCGCAAAAGCTAGATGCCCCAGAACCGCCAAAGGCGAATTCGAGGGAGCAGCTTTTAGCGAGGTGGGAGCACTACTCGGCGGGGTTGCCGTCGGCGAGTTTGGAGTTGCGGGTGGCACAGCGGGCATTGAGGAATGGCCATTCACCCAAGGAAATTGCCCTGGTGCTGGTAGCGGGGAGTGAGACGGTGCGACGGATTTACGAGTCGCAGGGCAAGCAGCAAGCCATGAAGTATGCGACCCACATTGCCAGAATGGCTGTGGAGCAAGGGGCTAAGCAGCCTTCGGGAGTGAAGGTGAGTAAGGCCCAGCAAATTGAACTGGGTGATTGAATATCGTCCTCAACTTTTATGGGTCGCTGGGTGGCTTATCTGCCAGCATCTTGGCGGCCTAATATCTCTGCTCGATGGGAGGCAGCGGGGTCGCGGGTTGGGTTGGGGGTTGGGTTTCGGCAGAATCAAGCACGGCAGCCACGAAAAGCACGGCTAGAAAGCCCAGCACTACCTGGAAGAAACCATTGGGGGTGTCGCAGCCGCAGCCATTGGAGCACGAGTGGCAAGAGTTGCAGCCGCCACAACCACAGGATGAACAACCGCAGGAACGATGACAGGACATGGGCGAATCTCCATTTGCGAGGTACATCTCTGTTGTCGCCTGCGATATTCGGAGAATGACTGGAGAATTTAGGGCGTTGTAACGGTATATGGCAGGAGTTGTACGGTAAAAGCGCAAGAAGCTTGCAGCCAGGGTGATGCCTTGTGATGTCGCCCCAGAAGAGCTTGGGGCTAGGTTTTCATTTGGGTTTGACGAAGAATGGGCAGGAAGTCTCCGGAATTGTACGGAGATTCGGTGAATTAGGCTTTTAAGTGGCACACGTAGTAAGCGGCAATTGCATACTGGGCTGAACACTTGTTCTTGTGCATGGTTGCCTTGGGTTTTGTTTAGCTAACGGAGCTGTAGCAGATGTGCCTTTCACTACAAAACTAGCCAACAAATCAGATATATAGTACAATTGAACTATCCCTAATTCGATCTACGGGTTCGGATTCTTTAAGGAGGCTGCTGTGGTTTCGAGATCGCTGAAAGTCCATTTCTAATGTCTTGAATTGGTCAGGGTTGTCTATAAGCAAGCATTTTCATAGAAGTCATCGAAATTCAAGGAACACCAATGCCCTCACGTTCTCTTTGTGTTCATCCTGATTGGATTGAGCAGGTCAATCAGGCTTATAAGACTGCCTATGAAATCAGCCGTTGCCCAAATCAAAAGGATTTTGCTGATCGCATCGATGTTTCGCCAACTCAAGTTGGCCTGAGTATCGATACCCTCAATAAATTTTTAGCTGGGTGTGAAGCAGGAAAGGTGGATAGGGCGTACTTTTATGCGCTGTGTAAACGCCTTAAGCTTGACGCAGAACAGATTCAAGAGGGCTACGCTAATGCGGAATATGAGGAGGTTCTCGCATCTGAAGGAGTTAAGCAAACTCCGTGGCACCAAGCCCCTATACAGACCCAAAATGATACTCTGGAACCATCACAATTATCTTCAAATAATCCATTCCCAGAAGGGCCACTCAGCACAACTTCTCCATTCTATATTCAACGCCCTAATATTGAAGATTTCTGTGTCGAAGCTATTGGTTATGATGGATGTCTCCTACGCATCAAATCTCCTCGATTAATGGGAAAAACATCACTTCTTTTCTATCTTCAGGCTGTAGCGCGCAATCAAGGGTATCGCACTGCTTTTCTAGATCTCAAGCGCCAGGATGATTCACGACTTAAAAATCTAGATATTTTTCTCCGTTGCTTCTGCACCAATATTAGCAATGAACTAAATCTTAAAAATCAAATAAATGAAGAATGGGATATAAGCCTATTAGGAAGCAACGACAACTGCACCGCCTATTTCAGAAAGCATTTCTTGTGTGACTCAACGCCTCTTCTCCTATTAATTGACGGAATAGATACACTGTTTTTTCATGATAAGTGGGCACGCTTCTTCTTTGGACTATTACGGTTCTGGCATGAAACCTCAAGAGAAGATAATGGAGCGCTTTGGAGAAAGCTACGCATCATCCTCTCATACTCTACCGAAGCATATATACCACTTGACTCGAAAGAGTCACCTTTCAACGTAGGTATTCCAGTAGAACTCTATGAGTTTGAATCTTCACAGATAACTCAGCTTTTGGAAGCTTACAAATTTACTTTAGGAGAAGATACAATACCCATGATCATGAAGATAGTAGGTGGGCATCCTCACCTTATTCGCTTCGCCTGCTATTATTGTAAACGCGAATCCATTTCCCTAAAATACTTTTTTTGGCGACCTATCAAAATTAATTTCGATTTATGAGGAAGTACATCTAAGATCACTTCGTGTCTTGCTCGAAAAAAATCCTTCGCTTGCTATTGGGTACTATTCGGTTGTGAGTGGAAATACTGAATTATCCCTGACATCTCACGACATTTATCAACTTTATGGGCTTGGCCTGATTAAACACGAGAAAAATTCTATTCTTCCTCGAAACTTACTGTATAAAGAGTACTTCAAACGCACACTTAAGTGAGGTATTAGGCGAGATGTTGCTATCAAGCGGAGAGAACTTCTTTCAGGTTGGTTCCGGATTAGCTCCAAATAACCCTAGCTATGTTGTGCGTAGAGCTGATGATGAGCTCTATGATCAACTTTTAGCTGGTAATTTTTGCTACGTGTTAAATTCTCGTCAAATGGGTAAAACAAGTTTGCGACGACGCACTAGTAGTAGACTAAGGAGTCGTGGTGTATGTTGTGCCTCAGTTGACCTTTCAGGTTCTGGGAGTTGTGAAAAGCCTGACCAATGGTATGCCGCATTCCTCAATACATTAGTGAGGGAATGCGGCATTGAAGATAGTATTGATTGGAGATTATGGTGGAGAAAATATGAGTCGCTACCACCTGCAAATCGCCTCTTTAAATTTATTGAGAAGTTACTTATCACTAACCCATCAAAGCAGCTTGTCATTTTTGTTGACGAGATTGATTCAGTGCTGAACCACGAATTCTCTCTGGATGATTTCTTCGTCCTTATCCGATCTACTTATGAGAATAGGGGAGAAAATAGCCCATATTGCCGCCTCACCTTTGCGCTTCTTGGTGTTGCAAGCCCCTATGACTTAATTAGAGATGAAGCAACTACACCTTTTAATATCAGTGAGCAAGGAATCGATCTCTATGGTTTTGATATTGATGAAATACATCCTCTTGAAGCAGGGCTTTCGCCCTACGTGCATGATCCAAGTAGCATCATGCAGGAAATTATTCATTGGACAGGTGGTCAACCTCTTCTTACCCAAAAGCTCTGTCAATTAGTAGTCAGAAACGTCCAAAGTAGAAATACTAATGTTAATTCCATCGTCCATTCATCAATTATTTCTGACTGGGAAACCCATGACACACCAGAACATTTGCGAACAATTCGAGATAGAATCGTGGGCAAAAATCAAAGGTACACAGGAAAAATTTTAGAATTGTATCAGCATATTTTAGAGCACGGAGAAATTTTATTTGATGATAGCCCTGAGCAAAGAGAGCTTAGACTTTCTGGCTTAGTTGTAAAAGAAAAAGATGTCCTCAAAGTTTTCAATCGAATCTATCAAGAGGTTTTTAGCTCTGCATGGGTTCAGAGAGAGCTCGATCAGTTACGACCTTACCGAAGCAACTTTCAAGAATGGATAAGTTCCGGGAAAAAAAGGTCAGTGAGTTTGTTGAAAGGTACAAAATTATCTGAGGCCCAAAAATGGGCTGAGGGAAAAAGTCTTCCTGTTGATGATTATCACTTCCTAGATAAGAGTCGAGAATCTCAAGCATTACGACGTATTCGACAAGCGGCTACGGTGAGCGTAGCTATCTTCTCAGGATCAGCGATTGCTGCCATGATCACAACCAATCAAGCGGTTATCTCAAGCGAAAAAGCACGAGCTGCAGAGATGCGTACCGAGGAAGCACAACAAAGAGAGAAAACAGCACTATCTAATCTTAGTACCACTGAGAAAAAACTTCTTGAAACTCAAGACGAGTTAAAAGTCATACAAACGCTTTTAAGCGCAACACAATCTAGTCTAGATGAAACACAACAAGCTCTCGGATTTTCTAATCTAGCCCTTACAGATTCTGAAGAAGCAAGACGCCAAGCCGAGACTGGGCGAACTGCTGCCATTGAAGCGCGAGATTATGCTCAAGGTGAAGCTAAACTAGCGTTAATAAGTCGTGACCAGGCAATAGATGAAGCAAATTTTGCAGAGCATAAACAGTATCTTGCACAGGAAGGCACTCGACTTGAAAGAGCGGGAAATGATGCACTCCAACGATTTGGAATAAATCAAATCAGTGGTTTGCGAGCGGCTCTAAAAGCGTCTATTGAGCTTTATGAGCTTGCTACTAAGGAAAACCTCTCACTGTCGGAATATCCTGCAATTAGCCCGCTTTTTTCTCTACGAAAGATGCTTGAAACTTCGATACGCCAAATAACCTGGCGTGTCGATACAGTAAAAGTGCATCAAGATATAATTACGGACACTCGCTTTAGCCATGATAGTAATTTTATTGTAACTTCCTCTAAGGACAATACTGCAATAACCTTGAATTTATCAGGGAAAGTAATCACACGTTTCGGTGGTCACTCAGATACAGTCAATAGTGTAGATATTCATCCTACACAACCTCTGGTACTTACTGCCTCTAGTGATGGTACCGCAAAGCTATGGACTCTAGAAGGGGCTGAGATAAGTAGTCTTGAAGGCCACACAGATAAGGTCACAAAGGCTACTTTTAGCCCTGATGGAAAGTATATTGCTACTGCCTCAATAGATAAAACTGTTCGTATTTGGACAGAGCCAGAGAATCCTCCTATCGTGTTACAGCATATAGATCCGGTGCATAATGTTACATTTAGTCCCGATGGGCAATATATTCTTACGAAAACTTCTGATGGCATCCTTCTAATCTGGAACTTGTCTGGCCAGCCTTTACCGTTAATTGGTTTTTCTTCATTTTTTCCTCAATACACTTCCGCTTTCTTTAGTCCAAATGGTGAACTATTAATTATTCAAAAAGATGATGGCTCTATTCAAATCTGGAAGTGGAAAGAAATGCTCCAGAAAATTAGAGACAAAAGATATAGAAATATTCGAGTGATGCTTCTTCCAGAAAATTCCAACTCTTCAGATATTTTGAGAGAATCTATCCTTGCCGATACCGCCTCTAGCACAACAGATATCACTACTGAAATCTTAAGGACGGGAATTGGAAAAGAAATCATAAGCGGTTCATGTCAATCACCTTGCTTGCCGCTAATTGATATTAGCCCCTATGAGCAGAAGATCCTATTTTCAATGGGCGGATCAAGTCCTCTCAAAATCATAGATTATCTTGGGAATGAACTTGCCCAACTGAGAGGGCATGAGTTAGATGTTATGGATGCTCAATTTAGCGCAGATGGGCAGCAAGTTGTTACCGCTTCATTGGATGGTACAGCTAAAATATGGGATGTCAGCGGCAATCTGCTTGCAAGCCTCGTTGGGCATGAAGATAGTGTTTTTTCAGCAGATTTTAGTCCTGATGGAAAAACAGTCATCACAACTGCTGCCGATAATTCTGCCCGCATTTGGCACTTAGGATTTAGCCAGTCCCGTACGATCAGAAGTGACGTGTGTGACACACAATTTTATCCGTTGGGCTGCTTTAGAGATGCAGTTTTTAGCCCTGATGGGATATCCGCTTTGGTTATTTCCAGCGTAAGACCCATAGCTGAGATATGGGATTTATCAGGCAATAAGAAAACTATCCTAAATGGCCATACGGATGACATTTTTGTAGCTAATTTTAGTGAAGATGGAGGTAAAATAATTACTGCTTCTGCTGACAAAACTGCGCGCTTGTGGAATCTTTCAGGGAACCAGCTAGCTATTTTTCAAGGGCATCAAGCCTATGTTCGTAGCGCAGAAATAAGTCCGAATAGCAAACATGTTATAACTGCTTCTCGCGATCGGACAGTACGGTTATGGGACATTTCAGGAAACCCTATTAAAGTGTTCTCTGCAGCCAATGAGGTTTCCTCAACTACAAACCAAAACTGCCCCTATCAAGAGAATCGGCTTGATTTATCCGTTTTCGCTCATTTTAGCGCTGATGGAAAATTTGCAGCCATGGGACTTCAAACTGATCATGTAAAAATTATAGATATTTTAGGAAATGAGCTTGTTTCACTAAGAGGACACTCAGGGTGTATCCAACAAGCGCGGTTTAGTCCCGTTGGAGAATACATTGTTACTGCCTCAGATGACGGAACAGCAATGATTTGGAATTTTTCTGGTCAAAAGCTTGTAACCCTCAAAGGGCACCGCGCAAACGTAATTGATGCAAAGTTTAGCAAAGACGGAAAAAGCATCATTACTATCTCTTATGACAACACGGTTCGAATATGGAATATTTTTGGTCAAGAATTAGCTGCTCTTGGAGGAGTTGAAAACTGTGAAGGCAGTGTGCTCCGACGCAATTGCATTGAAGCGGCTGAATTTAGTCCTGATTCCCAAATGGTTTTGACTAGATCAGCTGACAATATAATACGAGTCTGGGATTTAAGGGGAAGGCTACTTGGTACACTATTAGGCTCTACCTCTGAAGTGGGTACAGCTCATTTTAGTCCAGATAGTCAGTCTACCCTCATCACTCTTGAGAATGAAGTTCAGATTTGGCCAATTAAGAAGCCAGAAGATCTTATTAGAGAAGGATGTAATTGGCTTAAGGATAGTCAGAATTCTAGTTGGCAAGGTATTCGCATTTTTTTGGCCGATGTAAACTCTTTATATGAGGAAGATGATTCAGAAATGTGCGATAGCTATCAGTCATCATTGGGAATGTAAATTGATTTTTGTGTAATTAGACACAGCAATAAGAGTAAACTGTGGATGTGTTACCAGCGCACCGCAGAATCTTAGCTGATGCGTTACGCTGTCACTAACAACATTCTACAAATGATAAATTTGAGTGTGATTTTTTCCCTGATGGGCAAACCCTCGCCAGCGACAGCGTCGATGGCACCATCATTACTTTAGAACTTTAACCTCGATGGCTTAATGGCCAAACGCTGCAACTGGCTGCGCGACTACATGACCAGTCCCGCCACCCCTGCCGAAGAGCGAGCCCTCTGCGCCACAGAACTGGGCCTTCCTACCCAAAGCCCTAACCCCCTACAAGCCCTCCAAGCCACCTTGCCCACAGTCCCCACTGGGCTATACCGCACCTACACCGTCATCAAAGACCGGGCCTCCGGCTCCTAATCCTAAGCGGTGAAATGTCTTGAGACATAACCGAAACAGTTTCACTAGTTCGCCTCCAGGAGAAACGAACCCGTGGTTTCTTGCTACTGTCGCGATCGCACCTCATCAACCGCCCTAGCGGCATCAACCAGCCCTGCCCCAAAAAAGTAGGCCTCGGGGTCGATGGCGATAGGCCTGGGGTAAAGCCCCGAAGGCCGAGCATAGGGAAAATCAAGCACCGTGCCAAAGCCCAACGCCTTCTGCACCTGGTAATGCAGTCGATCGGCCTCCGAGAGCGTTAGCCCCTCATAGCCAGCAGTCGTCTTGAGAATCTCAATCAGCTGATCGCGGTTGAGCTGTCGGTGGGGGTCTTCTCCTTTCATTAGAGCCACCACCGCAGCCACAATGGGCGATGCAAACGACGTCCCCTGCACCCGCACGTAATATCCCTTGGGGTCTAGACCATAGCCCCAGGGCTGCGTTGGCATCGGTAGCCTCTGCCATAACCCCTCTGCCCAGGTGCCGCCCGTGGTGAGAATGCCACCGCTGGCGGTTGGTTGCAGACTACCCCCAGGGGCGACCACATCCAACTGCCCCCCGTATTGAGAATAGGGAGCCCGCTGCCCCTCCACAGTTGTTGCGCCAACGGCCACCACCCCCGGAATCGCCGCCGGAAATGCCGCTCCATCCAGGCTGTCATTACCCGCTGAGGCCACAATCACCAGATTGGGATAAGCGGCCATCACCTGAAGCAAGTGATAGACCAGCACCTCGCTGGGCACCAGACTGCCAAAGCTGAGGTTGACCACCTCAGCCCCCCGCGCCGCCGCATAGCCCGTGGCCTCGATCAGGCGAGCCGTGGTGGTATTGCCCTCCAGATCAAACACCCGAATGGGGAGCAGTGTGGCCTCTGGGGCAACCCCCATCAGCCCCTGCCCCTGATCAGCCTGGGCTGCAATTAGACCAGCGACCCAGGTGCCATGGAAAGCGGAAGACACCTGCTTTTGCAGGCGATCGCGAATCAGCCGGGCCTTTTCGGCCTCTGGCAAACTGCTTAATTCCCAGACTAGCAAGGGGTAGGTGTCTAGCAGTTGGCGATCGCTCAGGCAGAGACTGTGGCTCAGCGTGGTTCGCAGGGTGTCTGCTTCTGGGGGGCTGAGGCGGGTATCGGCGTCTTCCCCCACAAAGTCCCAGCCGCAGGCTTCTCCCGGTAGGGCATCGGCAAGGGGTTCGCTCCGGCAATCTAGACGGTTGATCAGATCAGGGTGATCGACCTGGATGGTGCTATCGATGACCGCAACCTTCACCCCTTTGCCCCGTTGGCCATTCTCCCAGGCTTCTCTAGCGCGAATGTCAGTGCGGGGCAAGAGCTTGCCGCGATAGGGGGTACTGTCGAGGTGCCACGCCCGGTACAGCAATTCATCAGCGCTGAGGGAATCGCGAGGCGATTCGGTGGCTCCAGCGACCGAGGGGGCAGCATTCGCCGTGGCTGGCAAACGCGCCAGGGATAGGTTGGGCTCTACAGAACGCACCCCACTGGCCTGGCTGAGGTGGTGCGTTTGGGCTAACCTGGCCGCGTCGGCAGCGGTTTGTGACCTGACCAGGTAAATCGAGTCTGCAAACCGCAGGGGCCGAATAATTTCTAGCCCAGCTTGGGCCAGCAGGTTTTGGCGGTTAGCGTCAGAAAGGGCCGGGTCAAAGTGAACCAGCAGTTCATGCCCAGATGAGGCATGGGGAGTGGGGTCTTGAGGGGCGATCGCAGCAGGCAGGCCCAGAGTCGGTGAAGCGCTCAGGCACAACGCTGCGATCGCTGCAAATACAGCGATTCGGCATTTCATGATTTCAATCTCAAAAGGTTTTGATGGAAGAGGTTGAAGCGCTTCAAACCAACGGAAAATCAAGACCGGTCTATTGCCATAGGCAATGGCAGGGCACCCACACTTGGTCAGTCGGCTGACCGGTTGTACAGTACATTTCTGTTATCCCAGGTGGCTCTCGGCGAAGCTCCGGCGCAATCCAGGAGTTAGCTAGAATTTGGTTAGGTTTTTTCTGGGGTCGCTACACCTTTGGCCCACCCCACACAACCGGACTCGTAGGGAGACCGCCCGGCATGGTACCCATCACGCAACCCCAGGTGCATGTGTGGACTCGCGATGAGTACCACCGCATGGCCGATCTCGGCTTCTTTGAGGGGCGACGGGTAGAGTTAGTCGAAGGTCAGGTAATTGATATGGCAGCGATGAGAAGCCCCCACGCCGCCGCCGTTGACCTGGTGGATGCAGCACTCAAAGCGGTGTTTGGCCCTGGCTACTACATTCGCCAGCAAAAGCCCTTTGTGGTCAGCGACATTTCAGAGCCCGAGCCCGATGTGGCCGTGGTGCCAGGCACCATTCGCGACTATGCCGAAGCCCACCCCACCGAAGCGGCGCTACTGGTGGAAGTTGCCGATACCTCGGTGAGCTATGACCGAACGGTGAAAGGGAGCCTTTACGCTAAGGCTGGCATCCGAGACTACTGGATTGTGAATTTGGTTAAGCGGCAGCTAGAGATCTATCAGCAGCCGGTAGAAGATGACGAGGCCACCTACGGATGGCGTTATGGCGAGGTGGTGATCTATCAGCCAGGGCAAGTGGTTGCGCCTTTGGCTGCTCCCGACAGTTGGGTAGAGGTTGAAGACTTGCTGCCGTAGGGGCTGCTCTTTCTCAATCGGCTTGGGGCTGTACCAATAAGGTGTTGCCCTGCCGCCCCACCACCGCAACAGGTTGATGCACCGTTAAGTTAAACGCGCTGTCAGTCGCTAGACGGGCTGCCCAGCTGATGCCCATCAGTCGCACCCGTCCTGGTTGTCTAGGGGCGATCGGCTCTTCCACAACCCCCGACAAAGATTGCGAAAATATTTCAATCGGCAAGCGTTGAAAGAAGTCCATTTTCGACTCCTCGAAATTCTGAAGTTAGAGAGAGAAAACGGTTGAAGCGCTTCAACGGAGAGAAAAAGACCGGTCTAAACATGAACAAGTGGTCGATCAACCTCAAAACCCAAGGTTGGGAAACGGGCTGTGTTCAGGGGCACCACGCCCTATTCGAGTAAGAGCCCTCGAATATCAAACACAAACTGGTCAGACGAGGCCCCCGTGGCCCGGCGGATGGCATTCAGTGACCAACGCCCGTAGAGCCGCTGCAACCAGCGATCGCCCTGAATGGCAGGCCGCCCATGGACGCAGCGGTGATTGTTGAAGATCAGCATCATGCCCGGTTCGAGCACAATGGGCTGAGCATTCTGCTCACAGGTGGTCCGCAGAATGGCCAGGGCAATGCTGGCGTCGTGATCGGTCGGTTCCACTGTACTGAGATTGCCTGAAATCTCCCATTGCCCAGCCCAGTTGCGGGAAATAAGAGGCCGGGGTTCTGAGAAGTAGGTTTTCCTTACACCCAGATTTAAGGAGTGGGGTGGGCGAACTCGAAAATGTGCGTTTTGCAAAATCTCCATTGCTACTGGGGAAAAGTACCCTACCTGATGTAGAACCTCATCTAGGGATGCAATCAGCGTTGGGGTGTGGCTGAGGTCTGATTGACTGACAAAAGTTTGTCTGGATGCTGCTCAAATCCTCTTATGGCAAGGGTTTGAGGCGATCGAGAGCGTTTCATGGCTCTGTCTCGCCTGTAATGCTTGTCAGCTAAGGCTTTCA
>Ga0169931_10011753_pt1 | contig 12260 bp, 13 predicted proteins | sample Kivu_15m_20L_FD_129675 | JGI IMG/M metagenome (GOLD analysis project Ga0169931, IMG submission 129675) | Freshwater microbial communities from Lake Kivu, Western Province, Rwanda to study Microbial Dark Matter (Phase II) - Kivu_15m_20L... | ecosystem: Environmental > Aquatic > Freshwater > Lake...
CCTGATTATCAAGATAAGTCAATTTAACATCTAGAGCGGCTCTGATTTGGATTTTGCCGTTAAATCTCCGAATCCCATATCTACTCAGACCTCCAGGCTCTAATCAGACTACACCAGTGCCGATTGCTTGGGTGGTGAACTTAATTTGTGAACTATTGGCTCATCAGCAATCAAAGATTGAGAGATAAGCTGAGGATCAAAATCCTGCTCAGATCGATAGGGATTCTCCCTCGCGTGAAGTACAGGCAAGAAGCGTAACCGCCGATGCAGGGTATGGCCATTAAACGACCTATGTACAAGGGACATAAGCCCCCTGTACATAGGTGTCTGATAGGGCTACATTCCTTGGCGGAAGTCCCACGGGTGCACCGTAGTCCGGGCGTTTAGTCCGCCGTCAGCAAGAGCCTGACGTTATGGATAGTCCGGGAACATATTGATCTCTAGTACTAGCCTAGGATGTCTTTCACTGGTTGGGTGATTTCCAGCCAAAAAATTCCACGTCAATGGTTGGTAGCCTATCCCCTAGAATCCCAATAGAATACTCAGACATAGCAAAATAATACCAGCCATACCACCAAAAAACAGGGCCAGCCAAATCTTCTCCGCGACCACAGGTGGTTTTTTCTGCCATGCCCAGCGAGGCGACGACATCAGTGGCCCAGTGTAGCCTCGACCAGCAATGGTCTGCAAAGTGGGCTTAGGCAGCTTATCTCGATAGTCCGTCCCGTAGCGTGCCATGTGGGCAAAGGTAACTTCTCCCTGGGCGTGCTGGGGTAAAATACGTCGCCGTTGGTAAGGGACGGTGTTGTCGCCAAAGTTAGATAGATACTCTTCGCTGTTGAGTAAGTCGTCGATAAAGCCATTCAGTCCCTTGGTGGCTAGCACGATCGACCAGGCCAGTTTTTCGCGATCGCTGTACACGTTGCGTCCTAAAATTCGCTGAACGCAGATCTCAACAAATCGGTAATTGTTGTTGCTGTCGTAGACAAGTCGCCGGAAGGAGTCAGATGTGACTAAGCCTTGAATAAAGTTTCTGACGGTAATTTGGCCTGCCCTCAACTGGGATTCAAGAAAGCGCTGGCGATGGCTGACTAGCATTTGTTGTTCGTTATAAATCTGTCGGTAGGCCGACATGATCAACGTATCTAAATCCGTTGCAGCAAGATTGCTGTCATAGGTGTAAACCCATGGCTGTTCGTCACCCGGAACTTCAAACCCTGCCACTCGATGATTTTGGGATAGGGGCGCGTATTCTAGCAAAGGAATCGACATTGGGGTTCTCCAGGATTTAAGAATTGAGCAAGTTAGGAACAGGGTTTAGAAGGAACTAGCCTGCCGTATTTGAGAAATTTCTGCCAGTTTAAGGCAAAATCAGCCATTAAACATGCGACTGCGCCATTTATTTAGACTAAATTCTCCGATCGCCGCATATCGCCGAGCATCCGCAATCTGGCCTTGTAGTGCGGCAATTTGATCCGCCTGTGCCTTAGCCTGCTGCTGCCATGGAACAGATGCTCCAATCGTCTCAGCCGTGGCGGAGCTAAAGGGCCGCCAATCACTCTTGAGCTGAGTTGCCCCGATGGTGGCAGCAGGACTGATTTCTCTCAGTTGATGTTGTAATTGTTCAATGACTTCACTTTGCTCTTGAATGGTCTGCTGCAAGGCTTGGTCTAGCCTTCCCTGGGCTTCGGTGCCAGCCGCTAGGTTGGCATCAACCGTCAGCGGATCCTTAGGCTTGAAGACCTCTGCTAGGATCTCGCTGACATCCCTAACTTTTAGTTTGCCGTAGGGCGAATTCCGAATGATGGCTCGGGTCAGCTGGGGGCGATCGGGGGGAATTAAATGTTTATCACTGCTGGAGGCACTTCGCAATAATTGGAGCATGTTGGTAAACTCCAGCATCGATTGACCCGGTTGGGTGAGGTATCCCCGGTAGTAGGGAACAATATTTTCCCCATAGGTAGCCTGATACTCCTCACTATCGATGTAGGTATCAATGTCTGCTGCAAAGCTATCTTGATCGAGGATAGCGCTGTGATAGCGCATTTCCTCAAAGTTATCTGGTGCACGTCCCAGCAGATGTTTATAGTTCAACTCAATCGTTCGGTAGCGGTAGCAGGTGTAAAAAAAGCGAGAGCGGTATAACTCTGATACCGCCAACCGTCGGACAAACTCGCGTACGGTCAGCTCTCCCCGCTTCAGTTGTGACTCCGCCACCACCAAACGCTCACTCTCCATCACATGGGCATTTCCTAGAACCTGTCGGTAAACAGCCCTAATCACAACCTCTGCATCTGACACTGAAAACCCAGGGCAGAGTTCAACCGGCGATGTCTCCTTAAAAGGCTGGTAGGCATGATAGAACTGCCCTTGCCGCTCTATATCGACAGCGGCAACGTAGGGTAAGGCACTTGAGGACAACGGTTGATCCGGCGATCCGGTCTTAAGACCCAAGACAGTTGCAATTAACTGACTAAAGTCTGTGGTGGTGTCAGGACGCTGCCAGGGGAACGGTGCCCCCTTGACTGGGGCTATGACACTGGGTTGGTTAGCCATCAACGCCGCATTTAACCGAGCCCGATTCTGCTGGGTTGGGGCTTTGTCACTGCTGGCCATGCCGCGCAGCAGCTGAAACAGGTGGGTAAACCCAGCCATATTTTTACCCGCCTGGGTTTTGTGCCCCCGGTAATAGGGAACCGTATCTTCTCCAAAGGCAGATTGATATTCATCACTATCGATATAGGAATCGATCTCTGCCGCAAACCCACCTTGATCTAAAACATCGCTATGGACGGCTATGTCCGCTTGACCCTCAGGGGCGCGGCCGAGTAGGTGCTTAAAATTGAGCTCAATCGAACGGAGACGGGGACAGGACTCGAAAAACAGAGTTCGGTAAAGGTCTGACTGACCCACCTGGCGGACAAACTCCCGCACACTGATATCTCCCTGTTTAAGCCGAGATTCTGAAGCTACCAAGCGCTCACTGTCCATCACATGGGCATTACCTAACACTTGGCGATAAACAGCCAGAATAACGACATCCACCTCTGAACCGGTGGAATTTGGCCATAGCCTGGTAGGAGGTGAATCATCAAACGAGCCTAAGCCCAGATTGGCCTTGGAGTTAACCAGTGGGTTAATAAATGTACTGACCATATTAAGTATCTCCTTGGAGCACCAGCAAACCTCTATCGATGAGGACGAATGTAAACGGACCGTCCTTGAACCATACGGTTACTTAGGATCTAGGCTTTCTTTTATCGCCCTGCTGTCCTCGCTGATGTTTTCCAGTCCCACCACCATTTTTAGACGGGTGGTCGTGCCAATACTAATGGCCTGAGAATAGGTTTATACGGTTTGCTATGAACAATCTTCTAATAAATTGGGCAATTCTTCTTGGCGGGGTTCATTAATGTTTACGTTCCTAAGCTAAAAGTAATGACCAGCTCAGGGTTCAGTGCTCCCCCGTCGTCGCTCCCCGGCAGCCGCCGAGCGACGACGGGGGAGCCAATCCTCTCATCTCCCGGTGGACTGCTCTCCCCCCTGCCCCTGAGGTTGGGGTACCCGCTCAAGACAGACCCTCTCTGGCTTTTCAAACTCCCTCTGAGATGGCTTGTAGCCGCGGAGGTGTTTAGGCTTTGGCCCCGGCCTGGACGAGTAACTCGACCGCTTGCCGAGCTCGAAACGACTTGCGAGCCTCACTCAGGGCCGTTGCTCCCCAGCGGTTCTGGGGGGCAACGTCGGCACCGTGACTTAACAGGAGGGCGATCACCTCCAGATTGCCCTGGGCCGCGGCCATCATGAGCGGCGTCCAGCCCCCCAAATTGGCCGTATTTACAGCCGCGCCCAGATTTAGCAGCGCCTTTGCGGTGTATAGATGGCCGCGCTCTGAGGCTAGGTAGAGGGCTGTATCCCCAATTTTGTTGGTGGCATTCACCTCTGCCCCCAAGGCCACTAACCGTGGCACAAGATCGGTTTGACCGTGGCGGGCCACAACCATCAGTAAGGTGTCGCCATAGGGGTTACGAACATGGATATCAGCACCGTGATCGATCAGCAAGGAGATAATCTCAGGTCTATCACCCTCTGCTGCAAACATTAAGGCCGTGTAGCTGGCTCCATTTTTTAGGTTAATATCTGCACCGTAATCGAGCAGCAGTTGCACAATCTCGAGATGCCCTTCAGTAGCCGCCCACATTAGGGCTGTATTGCCGCCCTGAGAACCTTCGGAGTCGTCGGTGGTATTGGCATCAATCCCTTCAGCGAGTAGATGCTTGACCGCTTCAATATCTCCTTTAATAATCAGCAGCACAAAGTCTTTAGGCGTTACAGGCATGCTTAGCCACCCTTGCCTTCAACCTTAAAAACCGTATCGGCAGATCGCTGGGCAACGGTCGTATCCCAATCAATTTTTTGAAGAAATTCATCCCCAGAGGTGGTTTCGACCACATCCACCCCCCATTCCCCAGGCTGGAGCGCATCCGGGGAGCTACTGGTGGGAGGAGTAGTTTTTAGGCCGCCTAAAACTAGAATGTTGGGCATCGAGGTGGCTAGGTTTTGAGATTGCCGCTTGGCTGTCAAGGCCTGAGCGCAAAGTTCGCCCACCTGTAGAGGTGAAATTGTTTCTAGAGGAAACCGAATCTCCACGATCCAGTGGGGATGCTCCATCAGCTTGCAGTGGAGCAGGGAATTAGTACTGAGGCCGGTTTCAAACACCGCAGCAAAATCATCACGACTCAGCGGGGGAACGGTCGTGGGAGAAACATCAAAGTTATGGGAGAGCAGCATTCGCCCAGTCGTTCGCTCGCTCAAGGCTATCGATCCGGTTGTAAAACCCTAGGCTTACAGCATACCATCTGCGATCGCTATAGTTTAGCCCCAAAACCCAAGGGGTGGGGCCATAGGAGAGGGCCTTACCCCTGACGACTAAAGTCTGGGGCAAACGCCTGGCAATGCTAGGATTAGGAATACTACGGTAGTCGTTTTAGGTGATGGCCTGGCCGCACACCAACTGAAATATCTGAGCAGTCACCCGGTTTCACAGGTTGCCCGCAAGGAAAATTAACAGAAGTGCCTGCCAATCCAGATTAATCTAGCAAATTAGCTGGGTTTTGCTCTTAGCTGTGGCTTTGCAGCGATTAGGGAGAGTTGGTAACGACTATGGCCATAGGCTGGGCGGTAGCCAAACTATATTGATCATCAGGTCAATACTATTCAACTTTTCACCCAGCTACGGATCCAGAGTAGCGCAGAACTAATTACGCCTGAGTAAAACTCTCTCATCGAAGTTTATGCAACCATCCCTGCGCAGCCGTCAACATCCTCTAATCTGTCAATTGGCAGATTGCATTGAAGAGGTCTGGCGGGATCACCTAGAGCTATCCTCCTATACTATCCCGACGGATTTGGGTTACATCGAGGGATCCCTTGATGACGAAAGACTGGTGATTGAAAATAGCTGCTATCAGACACCCCAGTTTCGCAAATTGCATATCGAGCTGGCGCAGATTGGCAGCGGATTAGATATTCTGCACTGCGTTATGTTTCCTAATACCGACTATAACCTCCCTGTCTTTGGTGTTGATCTCGTGGGTAGGCGCGGGGGGGGCATCAACGCCGCGATTGTCGATCTATCTCCGGTCAGCGCCGATCGCTCATTGCCAGAGCCCTATCAGGTTGCTTTAGCTCAGTTCCCATCTATGACGTTTTCTCAGCCGCGTGGATTGCCAGAATGGGGAGATATATTTTCAGACTTTTGCCTTTTTGTAAGGCCAGCGAATGCCGAAGAAGAAGCGATGTTTTTGCGGCGGGTGCGAGACTTTTTGACCCTCCATTGCCAGCAGGCCAGGGCTAGCCTGCCCCTGGCCTCAGCCAAGGATATTTTGAAGGTTTTAGCGGGACAACGTAACTACTGCACTAAGCAGCAGCAGAATGATAAGACACGTCGTATTCTTGAAAAATCCTTTGGGTCAGACTGGACCAATCGATATATGACCACAATGTTATTCGACATGGCCGTAGAGTATAACCCTAGTGACATTGTTGGATCCAAGTGATTACTCTATAATTTTAGAACAGCTGTCAGCGCAGTTGAATAGCCCCAATATTAAAGACCGGGTGCTGGTCATGATTGAGCTTCAAAAAGAGAGCATGCCTGTCCAAGCGGCTTATCCGCTGATTCAGCAAGCTTTAAAGGACGAAGCCGTGCAGGTGCGGGGCATGGCGGTCTTTTCCTTAGGCATTAAACCCACCGCTGAAAGCTTAGTCCAATTAACTCAAATTCTCGAATCTGACCCAGACTATACCATTCGGTCTATGGCTGCCGGAGCCCTGGGGTATTTGGAAAATAAGGAGGCTTTCAGCGCCCTCCGCCACGCCTTCTTGGAAGATACCAGCTGGCTCGTACAATTTAGTGCGGCAGTTGCCCTGGGTAACTTAAAAGATCGTCAGGCTACTAGCGTCTTGCTAGAAGCCCTCGATAGCCGCCAAACGCTTCTGCAAGAGGCCGCTATTATGGCCCTCGGAGAAATTGGTGCTCTCGATCAAGTCGAGCGGCTTTTAGCCTTTGTCCCTTCGGACGACTGGATGATTCGCAAGCGAGTGGCCGAGGCCTTAGGCAATTTACCCTGTAGCCAAAGCGAATCGGCGCTGAGATACCTCAGCACCGATGGTCATCCCTATGTCGCAGAGTCAGCCGCTTTGGCCTTGCAACGGTTAGCTGAACTGCCTTAGTTGGGTAATCAGATGGTCGAAGTAAGGCTCTAGGGACTTGGTCTCGCCATCTAGGCGAGTCAAACTGGCGTGCTTAATACCCTCCAACCCTACAACCATGGCCTCTAACGGCACCTTGAGTTCTTGGTATAAAAGTTGCATGTTATATAGACCTTCAGCACTAGTATAATCCGTGCGTTGTCCGGCTATGCCGTAGGTCATACAGCGAAGAAAGTGCCAAAAGTCTCGCCAGCAAGCATCGGCTCGTTCTCCGGGATATAGCCCTCCCCCTGGTTGCGTGATACCTGGAAACCTATCCATAACAATGGCACGAGCATCATCAACGATGGGGTTGATCTGGTCCCGCAAAGTCTGTACTACAGACATCGGAATTTGTGTAGTAGAGGCCAGCCCTTGGATCTGATGTAAATCTTCATCGGTGAGATAACGACCTTGATCATCCGCCGATTGAAACAGCTGAATCATCGCCGAAGGGTAGGCCTCATGCCAAGTAGAAAAACTAACTATGCGGGCCTTGGGAATGAGTTCTCGTGCTTTTTCACTTAGGGGTATTGTAGCCATAGGGTGGAATGCCAGTGCTATACAGTCAGTTTCAATAGCAGTTATTTTCCCATCTGCTGAGGGCATAACGAAAATTCTCAAAAATTTGTTGCCTACGATAGCCCACGGCATTGACGGTAGCCCTAGGGCTAGTAGCACCAGAGCATGCCCCTTTCAAACACCCTCTAAGCTCTATAGTGAAGTTGCAACCATACTTCCTAAGATCCCTACCCATGGAATTGCACCAGATCGAAAGCAATTTGAACCACTCAGATTATGGTTATCGACTTAAGGCAGTCTCAGCCCTCAGAGACTATCCGCCGGAGGTCGCTCTCCCCCTGCTGGTCAAGCACATTCAGGATCCAGAGTTTTTGGTGCGATCCTTTGTCGCTAGAGAGTTAGGGCTACAACAAACCGCTGACGCCTTTGCTGGCCTGCTAGAAATGGTGATGTTTGACAACACGCCCAATGTCCGGGCAGAAGCCGCCAACTCCCTGTCTTTGTTTGGCAGAATTTCAACGCCCCATCTGGTGCAAACTTTTTTTAAAGACCAGCACTGGTTAGTCCGCCGCAGTATTTTGGCCGCCCTAGTGGAGATGGACTGTCCAGAGGCGCTGCTGGAGGTATGCCTATTGGCGTTGGAGGGGGGAGAACCCACCGTGCGGGAGTCGGCAGTAGATGCGTTGGGATCCTTAGCCAATTCCAGCCAATCGGATGACGCGTTGTCTCAGCTGCTGGCGTTAAAGTGTGAGGACTCTGCGCGCATTCGTACCCAGGTCGCCCACGCGCTGAAACATTTTGATACACCTGAGGCTAAGGCTGCCCTCGCAGAGCTCAGGTCAGATACAGATCACACCGTCGTCGGGGCCGCCATGGAACCCATGTTGGGCTATTAAGCGTATCCCAACTAAAACAATACCCCTGCCAGGGAGGCGAACTCGGCCTGTTGGGCCGGTGGCGGCGAGATTCTGGATAGGTAGATCGATCGATCTGACCTACTTTGTAGAAATGATGAAATGACCCATTGGGGGAATGCCTCGGAGAATAGCGATCGGCTAAGTTCTAGATCAAGTCAAACAAATACCGATTTCGACCTAAATGTCCAGCACGTTTGTATGAACTGTTACAGAAATTAACAATCGTCCTGACACAATAGGATGAATTCAACGGGCACTGGCCCACATTGTTCTCGAACAAGGAGTCAGCCATGTCTAACATTCCTAGCGGCGGTCAAATGCTGTGGAAACTGATTGGGGATGATAGAGTCTTGCACCTGCGCCATAACGCTTCGGAGCCGTGGCGTTACTACGAAGAGTTTCCCGAGTACGCCTTGCCAGACCCCCAAGGATTCTCCAAGGGAATTGCCACTTTTATGGCCTTGCTGAAGAAAGAGTGGACAGCCACTAAGTCATAGCTATTAAGCTATCTCGAGGAGTGTTTCGAGTTAGGCTGTGGGGCAGATCCAAATCTTGACTCGGAAAGCTGAGGAGTAGGGATCGCTGCTCCTGGGTTAGACCTTGAGCCAGGGTAAAATCCGCCCCGGCGATGCTTTCTAACTGTTCAAACTCAGCGCCCGTAAAGTCGACCGCCCTGAGGTCTGCACCCATGAGATTAGAGCCTTGCAAACGGGCGTTTCGCAGGGATGCACCGGTCAGAGAGGCGCTTCGCAAATCGGCCTGACTCAGCCTTGCCCTTTGCAGGTTAGCCCCGGTCAAATCTGCTCCGCCTAGGTAAGCTCCCAAAAGATTGGCTCCCTGCAAATCGGCATAGCGTAGGTTGGCTGTGTTGAGAGCCGCTCCGTTTAAATTGGCCCCTGGGCCAATGGCACCCGAGGCTTTGTAAGGAAAGTCCTGGGGAAAAATGGTCTGGCTGTCGTAGCAGGCTCCCTGGAGTTGAGCACCCGTTAGGTCAGCCTCGCTCAAATCAGCCCCCCTGAGATTGGCCCGGTAGAGACAGGCTCCCTGGAGATTGGCGCCGGCTAACCCAGCCTGACTCAAATCGGCCCCTCTGAGGTCAGCCTGGCTTAAATCAGCCTTGATCAAGGCTACACCGGCCAGATCGGCGCGAACCAGAATGGCTTGGCTTAGCACCGCCCGACTTAGATCGAGTCCAGCAAAGCGAAATTGGTAAAAGTCTTGACCGCTGAGGCTGATGCCATTGGCAATGGCCGTGGCAATTTGATCGGGCGTCTTGAGTTTAAACGGGATTACCATGCTCAAATATAATGTGGCAGAAAACTTAGACTTACGCCCAAAGACCGTCACTCTGTTGGGTTTAATCTGTTGGATTTAAAACGACAACGCCTTGGCGATCGGCAGTGCTACCCAGGCAGAAATCCTGTAAACGCCGATCCTGCTCCCGTCAGCGAGACCGCTGCCACTAGAAAAGCAGCTGAGTCATTGTTACATCAACGTTCCATAGGGTTGCAGACAGGTTCATGGACGTAGCCAATCTGAATAATCTTACACTGTAGCTGTCCCTGGGTCAGCGGCTCAGGGGTAGGAACGCCTATTCCTATGGATCCAGCTTAATTTTAATTAATGTTTCTTTGCGTGGAAAGGTGGAGAATAATTTAAAGCTACGGGTAGCGTTATCCTGCTATCGGTGAAAGTAGTGGTTAGTGAGGGAAGGAATGGCGATGTTACTGGTACCTCCCCTGACAATGATGGAGTTTTTTCAGAAAAGTGAGGGAACCTGGTTCACCCAGCGCACCGTGCATCACTTCGATACCGTTGCAGATGAGTCTGGGGAATCAAAACTTCATGTAGCTACCGTTACCCGGGAAGATGCTCGCATTCAAACTATTTGTGATGCCCAGGGTATTGATGGCTCCCTGGCTAAGGGCGGGGCTAGCTTCATGTGGCAGGCCTATGATGACAACGGCGAGCCCAACCCAGAGCAAGCCGCGATCCTAGTGGATGTGCCGGATGATGAAACCGGACTTTCGGGCAAATTGCTCCGCAATCAGGGTTATATTGAGAAAATTCCAGTGGTTTGTCGATATTGGTTTGGACGAGATGGTGTTTTAACCATTGACACTGAGTACGGACAGAATCAGGGACAAGAGCGCTGTTGGTTTCTCACCGATGTTTTTCGAGTCCGAGTGAGTACAGTGCGGATGTTGAACGGGGTCTACCTGATGACCTACTGTTCGGAGCGACGCCTAGTGTCTGAGCAAACTCTAGCTCAGATGGTGGAACATAATTTGTCACGCGCATCCTAAGCAGTGGCTGGCTGGTGGGATCCGAGGAGAGTCATTAAGGAACGTTACTTTCTACGTAAGATGTGAGACAGAGGGTAGTGAATCCCTTAGGCTCAGAATTTAAGGCCTATCCGATATTCAAGCGATGTATAAACCTTTTCTTAAATACCTCGAAGAGTCTCTGCAACAGCGGTTCAGCTTGCAGAGTCGTCCTATTCCGCCTGGGTTGGAGCATCAGGTCAGCGAACGGGGCAGAAGTCCCGCCACGATTCAAAGCTGGAGCTATCAATGCCCGGAGCTTCGCAAAATTCGTTATACCTACATCGATGCTGGGGCAACCTCTCAGATTTTCAATAGTGTGATCTATCCGAGTCATCACTATGCGTTACCCCTGCTGGGGATAGATTTTCTTTCCTTTGGGCAGGTCAAAAACCTGATTGTGATGGATTTTCAGCCTCTGTTCCAGGATGATGCCTATCTGGAGAAGTACATTTATCCTCTGAAAGCACTCCACGACCAATATCCTGATCTGTGTCAAGACCTGGAAATGAAGTTTTATGACGCCAACCAGTATTTTTCGAAATACTTGTTGTTTGCCAAAACTGACTCAGAAACCGTGAAGACCAGGGTTTTTGGGGCTTTCAAAGATTATTTGAAACTATACTGGCGCATGATTGATGAGGCTGAACCCCTGACAAATCCCGCCGATATCCGTGGTATTGCCCAAGCCCAGAAAGATTACGACCAGTACAGCGCAGATCGGGATCCAGCATCGGGACTATTCAGCAGCTACTTTGGTCACGACTGGTCTGATCGCTTCTTACATGAGTTCTTGTTTGAGGATGCTGTACCAGTAGCTGTTCCTGTCAGGTAGTTATTTAGGTAGTCATGACTCTATATCAACCCTTCCTAGACTATGCCATTGATCTGTTGCAGCAGTCTCTAGATCTGCAGTCGTACCCAATTCCAGAGGGGTTTGAATCTAAACGGGCTATCACCGGCAAGGGTAAGCGTCAAGAAGAGGTGTTAACGACCAGTTATGCTTCCCAGTCTCCAAAGCTGCGGCAAATCCGAGCGGCCCATGTGCAAGGGGGAGGCTCGCTGCAAGTGCTCAACTTTGTCATTTTTCCACGCTTAACCTACGATTTACCCTTCTTTGGTGCAGACCTAGTCACCCTACCGGGAGGTCACCTGATTGCAATCGACATGCAGCCTCTGTTTCGGGATGACCTGGCCTATCAGGCCAAGTACACCCAGCCGATTCTGCCTATCTTTGAAAAATTTCAGACTCATTTACCCTGGGGGGGTGATTTTCCTGAGGAGGCCAAAGCATTCTTTTCCCCGGCCTTTCTCTGGACTCGACCCCAGCAGACCGAGATGGTGGAGTCCCATGTGTTTGAAGCGTTCAAAGAGTACCTACAGGCGTACCTGAGCTTTGTTGAGCAGGCCGAGCCCATCACTGACAACCTAGTCCTTGAGCACATTGAACAGGCTCAATGGCGATATCTCCGGTACCGGGCTGAAAAAGACCCGGCGCGGGGGATGTTCACCCGATTTTATGGGCCAGAGTGGACTGAAGACTATATTCATGGGTTTCTCTTTGACCTGGAGAGTAAGCTGCCAACCCTGACGCCGAGCTGATGCCTTACCTGCTCCGTTGGTGTTAAGTAGTTAGACAAAATTAATTACATATTTATCTCCAAATTCTCTTAGCACTTCTTCTACATGCTTAACTAAGTAAGCCCAGCCTTGATAAGCCCTGACATCAAGCCATTCATACTTGATA
>Ga0169931_10011755_pt1 | contig 12259 bp, 12 predicted proteins | sample Kivu_15m_20L_FD_129675 | JGI IMG/M metagenome (GOLD analysis project Ga0169931, IMG submission 129675) | Freshwater microbial communities from Lake Kivu, Western Province, Rwanda to study Microbial Dark Matter (Phase II) - Kivu_15m_20L... | ecosystem: Environmental > Aquatic > Freshwater > Lake...
ATGCCGATGAAGAACTCGACCGCCACGCGTGGCAGTAACCCCACGCTCAACGGTGGAAATGTCCACACGCCCGAGCCGGCCCCGATCACCAGCAGCGGCATCATCACAATGGGCAGCGCAAACCTCACCTGCAGGGGCAGCAAGCCTTTCGGAAAGAACGGCAGCAGCGCGAAACAGCCGGACGCCCGCGCGAACAGCAGAATCACCAGCCCGCTGCGCTCCCGAATCAGGTCGCGCAGTTCAAACAACTCGGGCGACAGCATCAAGAACCCGGCTCAGGAACGCGATGAACAACTTGCCGACCCAGGGCGCGCTCACCGCTACGATCAACGCCACGCCCAGCAGCTTGATCGCAAACGGCACGCTCTGGTCCTGCAGCTGCGTTACCGACTGCGCGACCCCGACCAGCAGACCGATCACGGCTGCACCCAGGACTGCGGGCAGGCTCACCATCAGGACAAGCTGAAGCATTGCCAGCGTCAGCTCGAGCAGTCCGGACGCAGTGTTCACACGCCGCTCCGCCGCGACCGGCGAGGCAGACCGATCACCTGGGCGGACTCACCCGTCGGGCTGCCGGCTGGGGTGCGCACCGCCTCGGCGGCAGCACCACCCTCGTGACGCACGGTACCCACCCTGCCCGCCCCCACATCCGCGTTCGAGCTCGGCTCAGGAACGAGGGCGTCCGGCTCGCCGCCGGCGGCGCGTTCCGGCGTCGGACGCTCCAGCTCGATGGTCCCGAGCACCTGGATCCGGACGGTCATCGGCACGCCGTCGAAGCCGAACACCTGCAGCCGCGGGTCGATCGTACGTGCGACATGGGCGAGAAAGCGCCTGGCACGCGACTCGCAGAGCAGGTTGATCTCCGGAGCCTCGTTGGCATCGGCGATGGCGGTCAGCCGCTCGCGCAACTCGCCGAAACCTGCGCTGTCGCCCGCCCCGTCACCCTGGGGATCGATCACCGTCTGCGCGGTCTCGCCGATCACCCAGCAGCCCATCGGCCCGTCGCCGACGTGGGCGCAGCGAAGGGGCGCGAGCGCGGCCACCAACCGCTCGCCCACGACGTCGATCGGGGTGTTGATCGGGAGCATCGGCAGCAAGGCGTCCAGAATCGCGGGCAACCGCTGCAGAGGCAATCCGTCCGCCACCAGGTGCTGCAGCAGTTCGGCTAATCGCGGCAACGGAATGTTCTGGGTGACCTCGTCGATCAGCTTGGGCCGGTTACGCCGAGCCGCGACCGTGAGGTCGTGCACCAAGTCCAGGGTCACCATGGACTGCGGTCGCTGGCGGCACGCACACTCCACGATCCGGGCGATGACCGCTTCGTCGCGCCACGTCGTCGACTTGTCGGCCGCGCCGACCCCGATGAAGCCCGGCAGCCCGTCGCGGGGTCGGCGCATCGGATCGAAGCGCTGCGCCGTCAGCCCGTTCGCAGGCCACACGAACGACGCCCAGGTCACGCCGCTGATCCGCACCTCCAGGAGATCCTCGCCGATGCGATGATCGTCCGGCCCTGCAACGAGATGCAGGCCCGGGAAGGCGATGTGACCCGCCGCACGCAGCCGATCGCGTGCAGCTCGCAGTTCGGCGTCGAGCACGACCGGATCGAGCCTGCGCACCCGTGCAAGCGCTGCCCGCACCAAGAGCACGGCGTCGAACGATTCCTCGTCTGCAGCGAGCAGCGGCGGTGCCTGATCGGTGCCGGTCCGCGCGAACGATGGCATCGGCGTGTCGTGGTGCGCGCGCACAGCAGAGCGGCTGGCAGCCATTCGGCCGTACTGGATCCACACGGCGACACCCATCAGCGCCGCGCCGATCGGCCAGAACACGGCCTTTGGCATGGACGGAACGAAGCCCAGGGCCACGCAACACAGCCCCAACTGCAGCAGGACCACGGGGTGCTGCCGCAGGTCATCTGCGATGTGCAACGCCAGGCTGCGACTGTCCGATTCGCTCTCGACCACCCGCGTGATCACCAGACCTGCAGCGATTGCCACCAGCAGCGATGGAATCTGCGAGACGAGCGCGTCCCCGACCGACAAGACCGTGTAGTGGTGCAGCGCGCGCCCCATCGTCATGCCGTGATAGATCATCCCGCTCGCCAGCCCGCCGACGACGTTCACGATCGCGATGACCAGCCCCGCAATCGCATCGCCCTTCACGAACTTCATCGCGCCATCCATGCTGCCGAACAGCCGCGACTCGACGTACAGGGATTCACGTCTGTGCCGTACCTGCTCAGGGGACAGCGCACCCGCCCGGAGGTCTGCATCGATAGCCATCTGCTTACCGGGCATCGCATCGAGCGCGAACCGGGCGGCCACCTCCGCGACCCGTTCAGCCCCCTTGGCAACGACGAGGAATTGCACCAGCGCGACGATGAAGAACACGCACAAGCCCGCGAGCAGATTGCCTCCGACCACCGCGCGGCCTACCGTCTCGATCACCGCACCGGCCTCGCCTTCGATCAGGATCAGCTTGGTGGACGCCACGTTCAGCGACAGGCGGTAGAGCGTGCTCATCAGCAAGAGGGCGGGGAAGGTCAGCAGCTGAAGCTGACTGCGCACTCGGGTGGCGATCAGCAGCAAGCCGAGCGCCATGACGAGGCTGATGACGATCAGCCCATCGAGGATCCATGGCGGCAGCGGGATCACGAGCACCCCGACGATCGTGATCAGCAGCAGCGCCAATGCAGCATCGGCGCGCTGCGGAAGTGACCGCAGGCCAGAGATGTTCATGCGTACCCCAGCACCAGGAGTTCCAGGATGCGCTGCCAACCGTCGAACGCGACGAAGAGGAGCAGCTTGAAGGGAATGGCGATCGGCGTCGGCGACAGCATGTTGAGTCCGAGCGCCTGGGCGATCGCCGCGATCACGAGGTCGACCGCGAGGAACGCCAGATACAGGATGAAGCCGATCTGGAACGCCCGCGTGAGCTCACGCAGGGTGAATGCCGGCGCAAGAACGAGCAGAGATGATTCGTCGACATCGATCGCCGCACGTTCGCCCCAGAGCGCTCGCGAGGTGTCGACGAAGAAGCGCCGGTCCTCGGTCAGCGTGTGCTTGAGCATGAATTCGCCCAGCGGCTGGCGCACCGCATCCACCACCGATGCGATCGCCTTTGGGTTCAGCCGCCCTTCGAGGGCTCCCGAGGTCTGGATCGCCCGTCCTGCTGCGGCGCCGACCGGAGCCATGATGTACGCGGTCATGATGAGTGCCACGGCGGCCAGCACACTGTTCGGAGGCACCTGCTGCACGCCGATCGCGTTGCGGATCAGGCCGAGGACCACCACGATCTTCAGGTAGGACGTTGCGACGAGAGCCAGCACGGGCAGGAAGCCGATCAGCACGAAGGCCGAGCCAAGCAGGAGTGGATCGGGGAATCCGCTCATTCGGTCAGCCAGCCCGTTCGACCATTCGTGCGATCCGATACGGTCCGCTGTGGAGCATCTCGGCCACCCCGATGCGGCCGATCGGGGTCCGCAGCGTGCGTCTTCGGTCCGGACGCAGCGCAACCTTGAGCGTCAACCCGGGTGCGAGCGCAGCGAGACTGTCGGCGCCGAGACGGATGCCCCCGATCACGGCCGCGACCGATTCGAAGGTTCGGTTCGCAGGCTCAAGCGTTGGCGCAACCGGCAGTGCCGCCTCGAGATCGCCTGGGTCGAAGGCGATTGACTGCAGCTCGAACTGGCGGTTTCCGGCCGGCTCCATCGTCCCAACCTCGAACCATCGGTCGGCGTACGCCACCCACAGGCCGCAGCTGCCGCGCGGGCCGACCGGATCGAGCACGAGCCCATCCCCGGCCACCGTGCGTTGCAGTGTGGTGCTTGTGATGTGCGCATGCGCCTCGACCACCCATCCTCGCAGCCCAACGTCCGTGGGCTGCTCGGGTCCAGGGGACTCGGGGCGGACCGAGCTGGCGCCCTGGTCGGCGAAGACTGCGAGCAGCCGGTGGCGCAGCGACGCATCGCCCAGGCGCAGATCGATCCACGCCGCGTCAGGCGACGATTCCTGGTGCGACAGCAGGCGCACCGCCGCCTGAACCGCTGGCCCACGCTCCCCGGCCGCGCCGAATTCCACCCGAGGTCGGTCCCAGCGCACGCCGAGCCACCGGTCGAGCGCCTCGAACAGCGGGTCGAGCCGCTCCAGGAGCACCGCCGACAGGAAGGTCGGATCGATCTCCGGCTCAATATCCTGGGCCAGCCAGGCAGGACGGTCGATCCAGGCGGCGAGGCCGGCGTGTGCGTCGGTGATACATGCCCAAGCCCGCACGGGCGGCTCCCGCAGCGTGTCGAGCGCGAGGGAGAGGTTGTCGAAACCCGGGAGCCGCACTGGCCGCCCCCCGGCGTCGCGCACGTGCCGGACCCAGACCGCGTCGTGCCAATCGCCGTGCCCGTCCAGCAGCTGGGAGAGCGGCACGGCCCGAGGTCGAGACGGTGTGCTCACTGCGCGTGCGGTTGCCTGTGTCGGCGGAACACCCCGCGATCGTCCGCGACGTCCTCCTCGTCGCGCGCATCCCGCAACTGGGCGGATGCGGCGCGCTGCCGCTCGAGCGACGTGCGCCACTGCGTGCGGGCGGAATCGGCGCGAGCCCAGCGGGCCGCCATCTGCTCGCGCGCCTGCGCTGCTGCGCCTTCGGCCGCGCAAGCAAGCTCCGCGCGACGTTGGGCTTCGGCGATCCGCTCCTTCAGCAGCGCGCGGTTCGCCACCCGCCTCCACAGGTCGCCACCGTCGCGCGCCTCTGCTGGCGGCGGTGCGCCCAACAGCGCGTGGAGCGCCTGGGCGAGCACGCGCCTCGCCTCGTCGGCGTACTGCCGTGCGGCGCAATGCACCCGAATCGCCTCGGACAGGGCACGCCGCGAGCGATCGACTCCGACGTCGCGAACGAGCGTCACCGCACGATTCAGGGGCGTCACCTGTTGGCGCCCCTGGCCACCAGGCCGATCAGCCCATCGCAACAGTCCGCCCAACTCGAGGCTTCGTGAATGGGCTGGGACAGCCAGGCCACGATGTCCGGGTGACGGGCGAGCGCCTCGTCGGCCTGAGGATCGGCTCCGGGCGAGTACTCGCCGATCTGAACCAGCGGCTGCACGTCACGGTGCTTCGCGAGCAGCGTGCGCAGGCGGGCCGCCGCCAGCGTGACGTCGGCGCTGGCCACGCGGCTGGAGAGTCGGCTGATGCTCTCGAACAGGTCGATCGCCGGGAAGCGCCCCTGCGAGGCCAGGGTCGGTGACAGCACCAGATGACCGTCGAGCAGCGACTTGACCTCCTCGCCCACAGGATCGGACAGGTCCCGGTCCTCGAGCAGCACCGTGGCGACCATCGTGATCGAACCCAGACCCGTCGGCCCGGGGCCCGCGCGCTCGAGGAGCCGCGGCAGTGCGGTGAACAGCGAGGTCGGGAATCCCCGACGCGTGGGCATCTCGCCCTGCGCCAACCCGATCTCGCGGTGCGCACGCGCGAATCGGGTGAGGCTGTCGAACATGAGCAGTACGCCACGCCCCTCGTCGCGTAGCCCCTCTGCGATCGCCATGGCGGTGTAGGCGCAGCGCAACCGCTCGATCGGCGAGGCGTCCGCGGTGGCGCAAACGACCACCGAACGTGCGCGCCCTTCGTCGCCGAGCGCATCCTCGAGGAACTCGCGCACCTCGCGGCCACGTTCACCGATCAGCGCGATCACGTTCACGTCGGCCGCGCAATGCCGCGCCAGCATGCCCAGCAGCATCGTCTTGCCAACTCCGGCCGGCGCGAAGATGCCCACCCGCTGCCCCACGCCGAGCGTGAGCACGCCGTCGATCACCCGGACGCCGGTCGCAAAGACCGTATCGACGCGCGCGCGCGCGAGCGGCGGCGGAGGATTCGACCACAGCGGCCGTGGGACGCGATCACGCAGCGGCAGTGCCGGTCCATCGTCGATGGGCGCCCCGAACCCATCGAGCACCCTGCCGAGCATCTGCGGGGACACCGCGACCGTACTGACCCCCTGGTGTCGCATCACGAGCGTCGTTCGGTCGAGGCCTCGCGCGCCGTCTTCGATCCACACCAGCAATTCGTCGCGATCGATGCCGATGACTTCGCCGCGCCCTCGTGAGACCGCGCCGCTGAGGAACTCACAGCGGTCACCGATGGCGCCATCGAGCCTCGCAACCCGGACGACGTCGCCCTGCACCGAGACGACGGTTCCCGCGGAACGGAACGGGGACGGCAACCCCTGAGGCAACACGTTCATCCTCGCTCGCCCTCGGACGTGCCCGCTTCATCGCCGAATCGACCGTCGTCGAAGGAGCCCTGTACACGCCGCGGATCTCCGCCTGACGCATCGTTTTCTACAGGTCGCGCGAACTCGGCGCTCGCGAGGGCAGGCGCGAGCGCCTCGAGCCAGTCCTCAAGGTCGACCACCCACGCCTGATCGCCGAGCCGCACCGCACAGCGCCACGCCTCGAGCCGCGTGTCGGCTTGCACCGTCACCACGCCCGGCGTGAGCCCGGCCCGGTCCAGCCGCTGCGAGAGCACGTCCGAGGCGGAAGCCACCGCCTCGGGCGACACCAGCAGGTCCACCGCTTGGCGTCGCTCGAGACCCGCTGCGATTCGCAGCGCGACTTCGGCTTGCCAGGTCCCGGCGAGCTCGTCGCCCAGCAAGGTTGCCAAGGCATGACACGCGAGCGAAGCCATTTCCTCGGACTGCCGCGCCCGCGAGGCAGCGGCCAGGGATGTGGCGATGCTGGCCTGCGCAGCCGCGTCGGCTCGCGCCAGTTCGAGCAGCCGTTCGGCGGCCTGCCGCGCCTGCGTTCTGGCCTGCTCGCGAAGCCGGGCCGCCTCTGCAGGGAGGTCACTGAGCTCGATCAAGGTCGTCAGCTCGATCGCGGGTATTCGCCGATCGGGGACCGCGAGCCAGCGTGATGTATGAGGAATCCTCACCAGCACGGCAGACCGTCCCAAGATGGCGCGGACGCGAGCCGGCTCTCGAGCACTGCGAGCCGATCCAGCGTCGCGGTGTGTTCGCCGCGGAGCCGCTCGCGGACGGCGTCGCGTGTCAGCCGCAGGTGCCAGCGTGCGCGCACCGCTCGCGGCAGCGGCTGAATCAGCGTTCTCAGGCGCACCTCGCCCAACCGCCTGAGCATCGTGCCAAGCGCCTCCCCGGGGACCAGCGACGCATCGATGCGAACCGCGGACGACGGCACGATCGCCCGCGAGGCTTCGACCGCCTCGGCGACTCGACGATCCTTCGTGAGCGATCCGTTGGTGCCGGCGCGAAGCTGCGACAGACCGAGCGCTTCGAGCAGCGCGCGGTGCATGTCCTCGGGAAGCAGCGCCAGCCTCATGCCGGGCAAGGACCACTGCTCGTCCTCGATCGTGCCATCGCTCAGACGGCCCAGCAGCCAGCGATCGAGATACAGTCGGGCAAGCCGCGATTGCGGGCGCGACCGCGGGTCCTGGGTGTCACGCCGCACCGGTCCAGGCAGCCAAGTCGGATCGCAGTAGCCCGCTGGCCTCGCAGCGAAGCGATGCCGAGCCAAGCATAGGCTCGCATCCGAAGCGCTCATGAACGCAGATCCGCAGAGAGCTGCGCGTCCGAATCCTCCCGCCGCGGGCCGGCCGCGAGCTCGCGCGCCTCACGCCGGCGCCACACCGCGAGCGCGGCGAACGCGCCGAGCCCGGCACCAGCGAGCGCGCTGCCCGCTGCGATCGCAACCACGGTGCCGACCGCAGCGCCCGCCACCGGGTCGGGTATCGTCTCCACCTGCTGCGCTCGAGCCGTCGGGTCGATTGCGACCGTGACCACCGAAACGCGGTCGGGCACCAGGCCCTCGACGCTGCGGGCGACCAGCAGCTTGATCGGCAGCGTCATGGCGGCCAGGTTGTGCCCCGGTCGATGCCGGACGAACACCGAGGCCGAGGGCGGATTCACGACCCTCTGCCCGGGCGACGGCCGGTCGGGGATCGAAAGATGGACGCGCGCCTGCACCACCCCTTCGAAACTGCCGATGGTCGCGGCCAATTCCTGCGACAAGCCGTGCAGCAGCCGAGCCCGATCCTCACCTGCGCTCGCAACCAATGCGTCGGCGCGCAACGAGTCGAGCGCGCTCGCGTAACGCGGCGCTGGCAGGCCTGCACTGTCCAACACCAGCAGCGCGCGCGCGGCGAGCTCACGGGGCACTTCGAGCGTGAATCGGTTGCCGTCGGTCCTGACCTTGTGGGCCTCGATGCCCCGTGCGGCGAGCACCTGTCTCATCCGATTGACGTCGGCTTCGCTCAAGCCGCTGTAGAGGGCTTCGTTGCACCCGGTGAGCAACAGCATGGCCAGCAAGGCGGCAAGCAGTCGGGCGGTTACGACCACGTCAGCCGCCCTGCTGGTTCAGCAACTGATTGATCCCCTTCTGGAACGAACTCTTCGTCTGCAGGGCGAGCATCACGGTCAGGTTGGCGGCGTGCATCTGAACCTGAAACCGCATGGCATCCTGAAGGCTCTCCCTCTGTGCCCTGAGCGCAGTCTCGTACTGCGTCACCGCCGGGGAGTCGGTCGATCGACCCGGCGAGTAGATCGGTCGTCCGGGGTCCAACCGTTTCGGGTTCAGCAGTTGCATCAGCTCATGCGAGGCCCGCGTGAGCGGAGCGGTCCACTTGACGTCGCGGCTGTCGAGCGGTTGTATCGGCGGGGGCGCAGCCGGCACGTCAGGCGGGGCGAACGAGCGGAGCTCGAACGCATGCGGGAGGGCACCAAGGGGTTCGGTCATGGTCTCTTCCCTGCGGATACGGGCGGTGAGTTGGAAGGGTCCTGGGCTGCCACGGCTAGCCGTCCAGAGCGGCGCGGATCACTTCGCCGATGCCATCGCGTTCCCGCTCACGGCGCAGTACGACCAGACGAAGCGTCGTCCAGCTCGCACTGCACTGGATCGACCTCAGATTGGGAAATCGGTGCAGCCGCTCGATCAACGCCGATGGCGCGATCAGGACGTGATCCCCGCCGTGTGTGTCGAGGTGCTCGAGGGCATCGCTCAGCGTGCGCGACCAGGGCGCCGTCTCGATCACGAACCCGGCGGCATCCCGGTCCGAGCGGAGGGTTTCGCCGCGAATCCCCGTCTCGGGTGCGACGACGATCGGAAACGCCGCGATGTCGCGACTGCCAACCTCCGGCCGATCGGACATCGGATGATCGTCGTGCACGATGCAGATCGCCGCGGACAACACGACCCGGGTCGACCGATAGCTCGTCGGACAGGCATCCGCGGCCGAGTCATCGTTGCCGTCGAGCAGCACACCGATGTCGGCGTCGTGTTCGCCCATCGAGTCGGCCAGCCGCGCCGCCGAGACTTCCAGCAAGCGCACCCGCCCGGCGACGTCGCGCGCCGCGGCCCGGCCCAACCGATCGACCGCGACGAAGCGGGCGACCCTCGTGTCGCACAACATCCGCACCGAGTCGTCCTCCGGTGTCTCTGCAGACTTCACACGGTCGTGCATCGCGCGAAGGATTGGCTCGAGCTCGGCCCAGACGCCTGCGACGATCCGACCCGCTGCGGTGGGCACCACGCCCTCCCGACGGCGCACCAGCAGGGGCGCTCCGAACAGATCCTCGAGATCCTTGATGCGCTTGCTGATCGCCGACGACGTCAGCGCCTCGGAGTCCGCTGCCCGCGCGATCGAGCCCGACTCGCAGACGGCACCCAGCAGCCTGACCGATTCGAGGTCGATCCGATCGGCGAACCGCTGCGTCTCGAGGCGGCGGGCTAATAAACGCTCTGTCGGTAGGGCACCGGAACCCTGTCTCACACCCGCGCGTTCGACCGGAATCGGGTGACCGTACAGTGCGCTCAAGTGATCTCGTTCCATCGGTCAGCTCCCGTGCGGCGGACGCCGCGCTTCGGGGTTGGTCGTCCCCGCCGAACCCGCGCCGGCAGACGGACGCACCGGCAGCGAATCGACCATCGGAACGCGCAGTGGCTGCTGCATAACGCTCAGCAGCGCGGCCTCGCTCTCGAACCGAACCAGGGTCACGCCGGGGGCCAGTTCGTCCCCGGTTCGCACGATCCGTCCGTCCTCCATCACGAGCATTCCACGGCCGCCCGCCGCCCGGATCAGGCCTTGCCGCTTGTCGACCAGCTGGCGCGCGACCCGCGTCAGCTCACCGCCGGCATCGGGGGTCGGTCGAGCCGCCCGGACGGTCACCCCCGAGTGCACGCGAAGGCCCGGCAGCGCTGCCTTCAGCGCGGCCAGCCAGCGTTCGGCGTCGGCCTCATCGGCGACCCCCAGCAGATGCACCGCATCGTCGACCCCCTCGGCCCGCAGATTCGTACCGGCCAGCAGGTCGTTGGCGTGGTCGATGACCTCGGGCAGACACACGGTCCGATCGAAGAACTGGTCGACACCCCGCGCCGCCCGAATCCGCTGCATGCGGTCGCAGTCGGCCCGGGTGACGAGTACTCCGTCGAGTACCACGTCCCGGCGCGATGCAGAGGCTCCGCTCGACCACCTGGGCAGCGGGCTCGACAGCTCGCGTTCGGTGAACTCGGCCATCGAACGGTCCCTCGGCGCGGGGGTGGCAACCGTCGCCGACGGCGGGAGCATGACCAGGGCGCCGAGCAGTGCGGCGATGCAGGTCGCCGACCCGCCAAGCCAGACCCATCGGTTCGAGGGGCCAACGAACGGCATGTTCAGCACGCCCTCGCGCGGGATGGGGCGAGCTCGGCCGAGCAGCCTGAGCCGGACGGGTCCGATCTCGAGCAGTGTCTCGCGTTTGCCCACTGGAATGCGCCGAGCCTCGCTCAAGGCCTGGCCGTCGATCTTCACCGGCACTCTGGAGTCGAGCGCTCGCACCTCCACGCCGGCGCGTCCGACCCGAAGGCGAGCACCCTCGCACGACCACGGCAACGCCACGAGAAACGTACTCGCGGGCGTCGCACCGATCGTGTGTCGACCCTCGGGCAGGTCGATGGGTGCCCGGTCGACTGCTTCCGGCAGCAACCTCCACCCAGACGGACTCCCCGAACTCGCCTTCTTCGACACACCCTTCTCCACGTTTCCGAAACCACCACTCTCGACGAAGTCTTCGATCAAGCGCTCCACATGGTCTGGAGACCCCGGATCGCGACGATCACGAGCATCGGGCGAAACCGAGTTGTCCCTGGAAACGTAGCCTGTCGGAAGCACGGCCTGAGGCGACGATCGTTCAGGCCGACCTTCCGAAAGCGACGGTTCGACCCGAAGTTGTCCGGACTCCGGCACGCTGCGAATCTGGACCCGGAGGACCTGCGTGCTGACCGCTCGAACGGAGCGGACCCCTGGCCATCGCCGAAGGATTTGGTCGGATCCATGCGCCGCGTCGGAGCGGTCGACTGCCGATCAGCGCGAGATGACCCGCCGCTTCCGGAAAGGATGCGGAGGGCGCTCCGAAGCAAGCCCTCTACGGACCCGCGTTCGAGTCTTTTCATCGGTCTTTACCAGCCAGGTACAGTCCGATCGATGGGAAGCACATACGTACTACCACGCACGTAGGTTACAGAAACTACGCGTCAGTTTGAAGATAGCCCTAATTCCGCCAGTCACCCTCTGTCCTGCACGGTCCCGATGGGTCTTGGCGGGTCGATCGAGGGTGCGATGAGCTGGGCCACATCACGCATGAGCGTGATTGGGTAAGTAGTTGCGCGCTCACTGCAGCAGGACGCTGTGCTCGCGCCGATCGAACACCCCCGTGGCCGCACAGCCAGGAACCCGGCGCAGTACACCAACTGGCCGTCGGCTCTCATCGGGTCGTCGCCGCGGCCTCCCGCTTCGGACCTTCCGGGACGCAGGCCGCCGCGCCTGACGGGCGTTTCAGCGGAAACGTCTTGAGAACGGTCGAGTCATTTCGTGACGTCGACGCCGTCCCAGAAACGCAGAGCACTTCGCGGCCGCGGCTGCCGGCGGCGGTGAATGACGCGCATCACTTGACGCCGTTGCGTCGCAGGCTCTCCCGGCTGCGTTCGCCGAGCGACCCGCTGCGGGTGATCGGCGAACGCGGCCTGGCAGCGTACCGGGAGGTGACCGGCGACGTCGACCTGAAGCAGCTTAATCGCTCCCAGCGGCGCGGCGCCTGCGCGGCGATCCCGCGTACGGTCTGGGCGCGCAGCTCGGCGATGGAAGCCTCGACCCGGGCGCAGGCACGCTCCGGCTCGATCGGGTCGCGCCGATCGGCCGGGTGGCCGAACGCGGTCGCGGGTGGAAAGCGGTCGCCGCGCCTAGCGGGCCAGCCGCGCCCGCTCGACCCGCGCCGCTTCGCGTGCGGCCGG
>Ga0169931_10011756_pt1 | contig 12257 bp, 9 predicted proteins | sample Kivu_15m_20L_FD_129675 | JGI IMG/M metagenome (GOLD analysis project Ga0169931, IMG submission 129675) | Freshwater microbial communities from Lake Kivu, Western Province, Rwanda to study Microbial Dark Matter (Phase II) - Kivu_15m_20L... | ecosystem: Environmental > Aquatic > Freshwater > Lake ...
CACCCGCGCTCAAGCCGACAGCATCGCTGCTGCTGGCGGAATGGACTGGATGGACGAGTTTCTGCGTACAGGCAGTCAGCACGAGGTGAATCTGAACGCCAGCGGGGGCAACGACCAGACGACCTACTACGTGGGAGCCACCTACCTGCGCCAAGAGGGCTTTTTGGTGGGCAACATATACAATCGCGCCAATGGTCGACTCAACCTCGACAGCAAGGTGACCAAACGCCTCAAGGTGGGCGGTAGCATGGGCCTGACATACGTACACAACGAAAGGGTGCGCACTGGCGATGCGGGCGGCCTCGGCTGGGCGCAGCAGAAACTGCCCTTTGTGCCCATCTACAACCAGGGTGGCGATTATTACGACCCTGCAAGCAATCCGCTCTGGGCCATCAACAACCAGCAATTCGCCACCCGCAGCATCCGCACCATCAGCTCGGTATATGCCGACCATAGCATTCACAAGAACATTACGCTTCACACCGATTTCGGCATCGATTTTCTGAATCAGAATGAAGACGAGTTCAACTTCCGCAACATTCAGGATACCAACAGCCGCAGCAGCGCGTGGGACCGCACCACCCGCGTGGTGAACTGGACCAACAACAACTACATCACTTGGGAGAAGACTTTCGATAAGCCCCACTTCCTCAAAGTGATGGTGGGTCAGGCCACGCAGCGCAGCACCAGTGAGGGTTTCGGGCTTTACGGCTTCGATTTCCCGAACGATTATCTCACGAGCCCGAGCGATGCGGCCGTTGAGAACCAGAGCGGCTACAGCTACTGGACAGGCTATGGCCTATCGAGCGTTTTCTCGCGCATCAACTACAAGTTGCACAATCGCTATCTGCTCAACATTTCGCTGCGTGGCGATGGCAGTTCGCGTTTCGGGCCGGGCAACAAATGGGGCTTCTTCCCGGCCGGTGCTGTGGGTTGGGTTTTGAGTGATGAGAAATGGTTGAAGGACTCGAAGGCCCTATCGCACCTTAAGTTGAGTGTCAGCTACGGTCTGTCGGGCAACGACCAGATCCCAGATTTCGCGCATCGGTCGTTGTTCACCACAGGCTACGGTTATGCGGGCCAAACGGGTCTTGCGCCCACGCAGTTGGCCAATCCCAACCTTCGCTGGGAGAAGAGCGAGCAGTTGGATGTGAACCTCGACTTCGCTTTTGCCAACAACCGCATTTTCGGAACCGTTACGTACTACCGCAAAACCAGCTCTGACCTGCTCATGTATGTGAGTCTGCCCACCAGTTCAGGCTACTCAGGCGTGTGGAAGAATGTGGGCGCGCTGGAGAACTGGGGCGTTGAATTCACCCTAACGAGCCGGAACATTGACAAGAAATTCCGATGGACAACAGACCTCAACTTGGCCATGAACCGGAACACCGTGACGAATTCGGCCGACCTGCCGCCAGATGCGTTTGAGAGCGGGCAGCCGGGCGAGGGCCGTGTGATCGAGGGCTACCCTGTTGGTCAGGCCTACCTTGTGGAGTGGGCCGGGGTGCAGCAGCAAGATGGTTACATAGGCCGGTACGACCTAAATGGCAACGCCATTCTTGACGGCAGCGGACAACAAGAGCAGGTTTTTGTATCAGGTGGCACCGAGCTGTTTTATGACCGCAACGGCAAACTGATGACCTATGCCAACCCCACGGGTGGGTTGTTTTACGAGTATCACCGTAAGCCGATGGGCAATCCGCTTCCCATGTTCTATGGTGGTATAACCAATACGCTCTCGTTTGCCGGGATAGAACTCAACTTCCTTTTCAGCTTCGCTTACGGTAACACCATTTATGACGATGGGGCCAAATCGCAGATAGGCAGTTGGCAAAGCATCGCACAGCGCAGGGAGATTCTGGATGCGTGGTCGCCCACCAACACAGATACTGATGTGCCAAAGCTGAACGGCTACGTGGCCGTGAACTCGTCTAGGTGGTTGTATGATGGTTCTTATCTGCGTCTGCGCTCGCTCACTTTGGCCTACAACTTTCCTAAGAAATTGTTAGACAAAGCCAAGATTGGCAATCTGCGTATCTACGCCACGGGCGGGAACCTTTGGACCCTCACCGCTTTCCCAGGTTGGGATCCCGAGGTAATGCGCAATGTGGATCCCAACTCGCAGGCCGGCAACGTCAGCTTCGCAGGGCCCTATCTGGGCACCCCGCAAGCGAGAACGATAACGTTCGGATTTCAGCTAGGACTTTGAGAACGTGACTTGTAACCTGTTACTAAAATGAAACGACTGTTTCCAATACTACTCGCCACCGTGCTGATTGCTCCGGCCTGTGAGGACATTCTCGAACTGGAACCCGTGAATCAGATTCCGGGCGATAAGGCCGTAGAGAGCGTAGCTGACCTTGAGGCTTTGGTCATTTCTATGTACAACGGTCTTTCGGGAGGGCATTTTTACGGAAGTAACTTGTTTGTTTACAGTGATCTGTTGGCCGATGATTCGGAAGTGGATGAGAGCCGTTTGTTTGATTTCGGGACACGTGAGATCTATAACCGTGCTACCACCATTCAGATAAATCCGCTGCGCGACACATGGAAATATGCCTATCAGGCCATCAACCGCGCCAATCTGGTGATTAAGATCATTGACGAGAATCGACTGAGCGGGGCAGAATACGAGGCCAAGAAGAGCCGTTTCAAGGCCGAAGCCTACTTTGTACGTGCACTCTGCCACTTCGAGCTGGTGAGGTACTGGGCCCAGCCGTACGATACCGATGCACAGGGCGGAAACAGTCAGATTGGTGTGCCTTACCGGACCATGGCTACCGAGACCATAGACCAGGACCTGAACATGGCCCGCAGTTCGGTAGAGGACGTTTATACAAGCATGGTGGCAGACCTTGCCCAGAGCGAGAACTTCTTTGCGGAGGCAGGTGTCACTGTTTCGGGTGACCGCGCCTCGCAGATGGCGGCAACAGCACTCAAGGCGCGCATTCTTTTCTACAAAGGTGATTACACTGGAGCGGCACAGGCGGCTTCGAGTGTGATAAACAACAGCAGTTTCAGCATGGGCACCGACCTGCTTGCCCCGTTCGATGCCGAGGGCACTGCCCGTCCTGAAGAGGTAATCTTCCAGATAGCCTTCACCAGCATCAACCAATACAGCAACGGACTGCCCGGCAGTTACTCCCGGATCAACAATAACCCCGTGTTCAAGTATGCTGATCAGGCCTTGTACGACAGCTATAACTCCAATGACCTGCGCAAGACCGAGTGGTTCATCCCACAACCTATCACAGGCAAGGCATTCATCAAGAAACACGACCTCACGGGCAGTCTGATGAACAACATACCTGTTCTGCGCTTGGGCGAGATGCACCTGATAAGGGCCGAGGCAGTGCTGCTATCGGGGGGCAATGTGCAGGACGCGCTCGACAGTTACAACGCTGTTCGCCAAAGAGCATTCGGAGCCAATTTTGTACCCGAGACCGGCACTCAGGATGTACTGGCCAAGGTGCAACTCGAACGCAGGTGGGAGCTTTGCTACGAGAACGACCGCCTGCACAACCTCAAGCGATTGAAACAACCTCTTCGCAACGGTGTTAACTACAACGACCCAACGGTACTGTTCAAGATCCCTCAAGAAGAAATCGCTGGCAACAACCTGATCGTGCAGAATCCGTGAAGGGGTGGTTTGCCAAAACATGGAACCTCCATCTGACAACACAGCACACCGAACTCAGTTGCTCTGAACCTTTAAACTCACTGACCGGATTCCGAACGATAGGAGCCGGTTCACCAAATTCAAAACCGAAACCTCAAACTTCTCTTACACATGAATAAGGTCTACTTCTCCTTTCTTACGCTGTTCGCATCGGCCACGATTGCACAGAACCCGACCCATTTGGGCAGCAACATTGCCGATGGAACGACATATGTCGGCACTGATATGATCGATCATGGCGTGGTGCGGTCACTGCGCATTCAGGCCGCCAACGCTATTGCTGAGAACGATGGCACTTGGGAGTTTTATACTGGCAATTACTCCGACAACTGGCGCCCTTACACGGCCGATCAGACTTTGAGCGGATTCAATGTGATCATTGATCCTGCTACCGAAGATGCCTCGGCACGTTACAACAGCAATTTCGGTGGGCAGATAGGTAAACTGCCAGCCGTGACAGCCGGCAACTGGTACACCTTCATTGTTGGTGATCTGCCCGCCCAGAACAACAATATGAACGTGCTTGAGACCACCTTCGAACCCGTGGGCATCAACGCAGTGAGCCAAGTGCCTGTGGCCCCAGCAGCCGGCCAGGCAGTGACCGTTTCGGTCGAGATCTCGGCTGCGGCACCCAGTTCTGGCGAGCGTGTTTTTGTGCGTTGGAGCACCGATGTTTTTGCCAACAGCACTTTCACAGAGGTGACAGGTTGGAGTAACGGCACAGGCACAGCAACCATTACAGGTCAGGCAGGAGGCGCAACGGTGGTGTACTATGCCTTCACCACCACACAAACCACTCCCGACCCTGCGACCATCGATTATTTCACCCTCTTTTTCGGAAACAACAACGGACAGAACTATAGCTACTCGGTACCGGAGCCGGCTGCCACTCCGCTCAATCTGGGAACCAATATGGCCGATGGAATCGCATACAGCACCTACCCTCTTACCACATATGGTGTTGTGAATATGGGCCGCATGATGGCACAGAACACCTTGGCTTCTGGTGCGGGTAGCTGGGAGTTTTTCTTCGGAAACTATTTCTACAACTGGCGTCCTTACGATGCTGGCCAGACCCTCTCGGGCTTCGATGCTATTATTGACCCTATCTCCGAACCGGCATCGGCACGCTACAACGACAATTTCGGTGGACAGACCGGCCTTTTGCCTGCCATTCAGGCCGGAAACTGGTACACATTCATTGTGCAGAACGGTGAGCTCGACAATCTCATGAGTGTGCTCGAGACCACCTACCAACCAGCCGATATCACCAACGTGGGTCAGAACCCAGCACAACCGACCAATGTCAGCACTGTGAGTGTTCCTGTCACCTTCAGTGTGCCGAGCCTGAACGCCAATGAGCACGCCTTTGTGCGCTACACAAACGATGACTGGGCGACATCTTTCCTTGTGCCCGTGACCGGTATTTTGGGCGGAACGGGTACGGCCACCATCCCGTCATTCCCAGCCGGAACGGTGGTTGAGTACTATGCCCTCACCAGCGAGCAGAGCTCGCCTGTAGTTGCCACGGTCGATTACTTCACCCTGTCGTTCGGCAACAACAACAACCAGAACTACACCTACACGGTTGATCTGTTTGTGGGTGTTGATGCTCCCTCCAACAGTCTTCGCGTTGTGGCTCAGCCGGGCGCAGTAAGCATCAGCGGGTTTTATGGCGCGGCCAATGTCCAGATTCTTGGCCTCGATGGTCGTGTGGTAGCCAGCACCACCGCCACGGGCGGACAGGCTTTGGTCGAGACAGCATCCATCGCCCAGGGTGTTTATGTGATTCGCGTTCAGAACGGCTCAGAGATACTCACCCGTAAGGTGCTTGTCCAGTGAGCTATCCCTAATTGAGTTTAAGAAGAAGGCTACCCGTAGGGTGGCCTTTTTTTTTCGATTCTCTTGTTGATAGTTATGTGCTTGTCACACGCAAGAGCAATCCCGATGAAGGTTATTGATATTTGACAGCTGCTACTTTCATCTGCCTAGATTGAGTTGCTCTCTCGAGCGACACTAGATTAAACGAAGCGGGAAATCAGGATTCTCTGACAGCTGTTGGTTTCGAATCAGAAGTAGGAGCGTTTTCGTTTCAGGCAGAAAGGCAACAGGAACAGAATGGGAGGCTTATTCTATTTCCTCCTCCGCTCTGATAACCGCCTCGGTGGCTGTGGCAGCGTCTTCCAGTTCGCGCTTCCATCGTTCAGCATCAATCTCCTCAATGATGGGCATCACAGTGACCGCCACACCCGATAAAGGCTTGTATAGGTATGAGGCATGGAGTGCCGTGCCCTCTTCTGTCTCAGGGCTGATGATGGAGACACGCTGCAGCAGGTACAGCACCAGACTGAGTAGGAACGCGCCTTTCAGCAGCCCGAAAACCGCACCAAGAACACGGTTGAGCCAGTCCATCTGAACCGCTTTAAGGCTTCCCTCCATCAGTTTGCCGCCCAGCAGCATCAGGGCCAGTGCTATGGCGAACAGAAGAACGAACGACAGGATGGGCACCAGATCTGAGTGCCAACCCATGCGGATGTACAAAAGCTCAGTAAGCAGGTCGCTGAAACGAACTGCCATGTACACCCCGGCCACAAGGCCCACTATGCCTGCAAGCCCCATGATTATGCCTTTACGCAGGCCACTGGCGGCACTCAGCAACAGTATCAGGGCAAATACGGCATCGGCCCACCACATGCCTCAGAAACTGAACTTGTACCCTTTTGCCTCGGCCATCTCCACCATCTGCTGATTGACCACCCCGAAGAATGTGAGGCTGAAACGGTACTGATCGAGTTTCTGCTTCTGAAACCGGAGATGCTCCTCACGTTTGGAGCTCAACATCTTGAGAATCGATATGTACTCGGTGCGTTCATCGCGCTTCTCATCGAAATGCAGCAGGAGCTGCGGGAACGGCAGTTTCTGCAACTCTTCGTCAATGTACTTTTTTGGGAGTTTGGCGAGGTTGCCACCGGTATTGATCATATCAACAATATCCCACGATGCATTCTTGCCCTGATAGAGGTTCGATGATTTGAAGAATGCCCGCGCTTCGAAGGCATTCTCACCATGCAGCTCGGCTTCGCGGTCTATCTCGCTCTGGCGCTTGAATCGCTCAAGGCCGTCAGGGCCATGGTACACGTATGTGTTGTTGATCATCTTGCATGCCTCGAGCAGAAGCTCAGCACTGTAAGGCTTCTCGAAGTGGATGTTGGGTTCCTTTAGCCCGATGCGAAAGAACTTGCCACCTGCCTGTTTTGCCAGATTCGCCCATTCCTGCTGCTCGGTTGGATTGAAGTATGCCTCGAAATAAAGTGCGTGAATGATGATTCCTTTCTCCTTGGCCAGTTTAGCTGCTTTCAAGTATCCCGGACCGCTCGAGGCCGCTCCATTGCCTGCACAGAAGATCACTTTCATCGCATTGGGGTCCGTACTCCACGACACGAGGTTCAGTGCGGCATCCAATCCATCGCCCAAGTAATAACGTCCTGGTGAAACCACATCCTTGATCTGATTGAACTCCCATGCCACGGCATCCAGATCATCAGTCAGGTCATGGATGACCCGGATGTAGAGATTTTCTTTTTTGAACGTTGGGCGGCCCATGCCCACAATAGAAAAACGGTAGCGCGGGGTAGGGGTGAGGCGCGTCATGTTGTTCTGAATCTCCCAGAACTTACTGCGCACCGAGTTGAGAATACCTCCTGTACTGCCACTGAGGTCGAGCAACAGCACCACATCAATGGGCGGTGGGCCTGCCGGGGCCGTGTTTGGCGATGTCCCTTTGGGCAAAACGAGCAGCAGTGCAGCTGCCAGAACTGAAAGGAATCTCGCCATCAGTGAAGTGGCAAATCTAATGAAGCCCATGGATGTGGCCCGTAACTTTGCGCAGATCATGAACGACCTTGAGTTCCATCGCGAATGGGAAGCACTCCTTAACAGGCTGGCTGAGCGTTTCGGTGAAGGCCTCGACCTTGAAGCGGTGCTTTTCCTGATCGGTGTGCAAGAGCTGGGCCAAGGCTATCGGAAATTCAAGAAAGACGAGAAAATGGACCTGATGCACATTGCAATATGCCGTGTGCTGGTGCCATACGGTTTCTATGAATACACGGGTATGGACAATGATGGTTGGCCGCATTACAGCCCTACGGCCGAGCTTCCGCACCTTGGAGCCAAGGAACAGAGCCGGCTTATGAAGGAAGCGGTGCTCGACTATTTCCGCACTGCCGAGCTGGTCAACTGAGTACCTCAGGGCATGCGCTGCACCGCGGAATAATCGCGGTAACGCATGAAATTCTCGATGAAACCCTTCACGCCTTTGCGGTAAACGGTATAGACCGCATCAGCGGAGGCATCGTCATTACGGGTCATGACGTACTTCGGGGCCTCGCCTGAAAAATCGGCCATGTGTTCCTCCAGAAGGGCCTTCACCGGTTCGGTGTCCATGTTGGTCACGATATCGAGAGTCCCTGCGAAGAATGCCTCCAGTTCCTGTCTCTTATCCTCAATGAATGCCAAGCGCACTGTGTCAAGATAGGGCAGCGCATTTCCGAAAGCGTCTTTTGCGTAATGATCGGGGTGGCGTATCAGCATCATGCTTCCATCTGACTCTTGAAGCCTAAAGGACCCTGCTCCCACCTTACCAGCGTCACCATATTTCTCAACCGCTTCGCGTGGGACTAATGCCGTGGCTGGGCTGGCCAGCACAAGGGCAAAAGCCTGATCGGGCCTCAACAGATCGATGCGCACGGTGTGCTCGTCCACCACTGTGATCCCGCTTATGGAGGTGGCCGTTCCGGCACGGTACTCATCTGCCCCTTTGACCCGTCCTTTGAAAGTGGTGGCGAATGCTGTCGCAGCACTGTCCGGGGCGCAAAGCCGGTTGAAACTGTACACAACGTCCTCTGCAGTTATGGTGCGGCCCTTGGCCTCTCCGAAACAAGCATCGGCATGGAAACGCACCCCGCTGCGCAGCGTGAACAGGTACGTGGTAGCCGAATCGCTTACCTCAAACGATTCGGCAATGGCAGGCACCGGCATAAGGGTGGTCGGGTCGAGGCGAAGTAGACCCAGATGCACCTGACCTGCCAGATGTGCAGCATTGGGTGCCACAACAGTTCGTGGGTCGATTGAGGTTGGCCGTTCTACGAGATTGACTCCTATGCTCCCGCCCAGCACAACGCCCCCAGCACCCGTGCGTGCCACTGGGGTAGGTGCCTGATCGCAGGCCGTGGTGGACAGGATTGCGGTGATTGTCAGCAAATTCAAGTAGGTTCTCATGGTCTGCGAGTCGAAGGATGATGCAGGGCAATGTTAGCACCATATGCCTATGTGCGTGAAATTTTACCCGACAGATCGGCCAACGCACCCGACAAGCGTTTTGAAATACCGATGTAGAAACGTATTATTGCGGCTTGTTCCACCAGAGCATTACCGTTCAATAGATTCAGGCATGAAAAAAGTGATTCTCTCGGCCCTGACTGCGATGTGTGCTATTCCGGCCATGGCAGGTGTCATAGTACTTGATGGCAACTATCAGGGTAAGAACCTTTACGTTCAGAACCCGTTCGCATCTGAGGGTGTCGGTTTCTGCACCTTTGAGGTACAGGTCAATGGCAAAGTGACCACAGACGAAATCAACTCAAGCGCGTTCGAGATAGATTTGAGTTTCTTCCAACTCACCCTCGGAACACCAGTTGAGATAAAGATCAAGCACAAGGACGATTGCAAGCCCCGTGTGGTTAATCCTGAGGTTTTGAAGCCCATGAGCACCTTTGAGGTGACCGCACTGGGCATTGGTAAGGATGGAAAGCTGGCTGTGACCACCACCAACGAGACAGGTAAGATTCCTTACAAGATTGAACAGTTCCGTTGGAACAAGTGGGTGGAAGTTGGCGAGTTTGAAGGCAACGGCAACCCTGAGAAGAACGATTACACCCAACAGCTCACCACGTTGCACAACGGTGCCAACCGTTTCCGCATCAAGCAACTTGATCACCGTGGCAAGCCACGCTACAGCTACGAGGCAAAAACCACCACGGTATTGCCCGAAGTGACTTTCCAACCGGGCGATGGCAAGAAGGTGGATGCCGCCATCAACTTCAGCGAGAGCACGCTCTATGAGATTTATAATGCCTATGGCAACATTGTCGACAAGGGCATGGGTAAGCGCGTAGATGTGAGCAAGCTCGAAAAAGGCGAGTACTACCTCAACTACGACACCAAGACAGCCACCTTCAAGAGGTGAGGTTTATTTGAGTGATAAAGCGAAGGCCAGCCTTTAGGTTGGCCTTCTTCATTTTCGGAATAGACAAGTAAATAATGGCATTCGGGAACATTGAACATCTGGGCATCGCGGTGATGAACCTTGATGAGGCTGTGCCGCGCTACGAGGCACTGATGGGGGCCAAGTGTTACAAGTACGAAGCCGTGGAGAGCGAACATGTTCGTACAGCATTCCTCATGGCCGGGGTGAATAAGATTGAACTCTTGGAAGCCACTTCGGCTGAGAGCGCCATTGCGAAGCATATTGAGAAAAGAGGCGAAGGACTGCACCATGTAGCCTATGCCGTAGTCGACATATTTTCGGAGATGGAGCGGCTGCGCGGTGCTGGATACCGCTTGCTGAATGATGCACCTAAGCACGGTGCCGACAACAAGTTGATATGCTTCGTACATCCGAAATATGCAAACGGTGTGCTCACCGAACTGTGTCAGGAACGAGGGTGATCCAAGAATCGCTATCTCGTTGCTAGCTTCGCTCCTCTAACCCCTTTAGATATGCGCAACACACTTACCCTCCTCGCACTGATGCCCATGGCGGTTGTCTTGGCCCAGAATCAGGCCCCACAGATAAGCAATGTGCAATGGGATGTGCCCTGGGGGTCTAACCAGCTTACGCTCACATACGATCTGGCCGATGCCGAGGGCGATGCGAGTGACGTACATCTGCTGATTAGCAATGATGGTGGCGCCAGTCACGTGGTGAATGTGGGCACAAAGACGGGCCATGTAGGTCCTGGAGTTACCCCGGGCAACGGCCGCCAGATCATTTGGGATTTTGACACCATCAGCAATATATACGCCTACTCGTTGCGCCTTGTGGCCGATGACGGGCAAGTGCCAACGGTGCAGGAAATCGTTGATCAGATTGATTCGGTCAATCTTCTGAGCGATATGCAATTGGTTGCCGGTATCCGCCATTATCAGACCGATCCCATCCATTTACAAGAGGTCCGTGACCTAATAACCCAGCGCTTCACGCAGGCAGGGTTTCAAGTGCGCGGTCAGGAATTCCCAAGGGCAGGTGTAACGGGTATCAATATTATCGGTCGGAAACCGGGTCTTGCTGATGAGCGGCCCACGTACATCATGGATGCGCATTACGATGGTGTGAGCAATACCGCTGGGGCCGATGACAACGGCTCGGGTGTGGTAGGTTTCCTTGAAGCAGCGCGCGTGTTGGCTCCATACAATTTCGCCCGTTCCATTGATTTCATCGGGTTTGATTTTGAAGAGTCAGTCAACGGCACAGGTCTCTACGGTAGTCAGAAGTTTGTTGAAGAAGGTCGTATGCCGTATGAGACAGTTCAGGGCGTCATCAATTTCGAGACCATGGCTTATTATTCTGATGTGCCTAATTCACAGAGTGTGCCTTCGGGTTTCGGAACGCTGTTCCCCACCCAAGTGGCCGAGTTGGCTGCCGATGAGTACCGCGGCAATTTCATCGTGAATGCTGGCGATACTGAAAGTGCGGATCTGGCACAAGCGTTTGAGGACGCTGCCGCCACTTACGTCCCCGAGTTGAAGGTGACCACCCTTGTGGTGCCCTTCAATGGTGCCATCGCGCCTGATTTGTTGAGAAGTGATCACGCACATTTCTGGTTGGCCGATATCCCAGCCCTGATGCTCACAGACGGAGCCAATCTGCGCAACCCTAATTACCACACTCCGAACGACACCATCGGGTCGCTCAATTTCACCTTCATGTCGCGCGTTGTGAAAGCGGCCACCGCCACTCTTATCGAATGGGCCGGATTACAGAACAGTTCGTATGTCGATGTTGAGATACTGAACAGTGCCGTGCCGCTGGCCACCGGAGGCTGCGAGTTGAACCTTTGGCCCAACCCATCGGGCGGGGTGTTCCATGTTCAAGGGGGTGGCTGTTTCGGTCAGAAGGCCACCGCACACATCTTTGGCCTCGATGGCCGTGAGGTTTCAAGCCGCACAGCGAATATTGATGGTAACCGCCTCACCTTCGATTTTCAGGGTCTCGCCTGCGGGACGTACTTCCTCCGCGTGCAAGAAGGCACGAAGGCCTCTGTGCGCAAAGTCGTGATACGTTGATCGGTACTCAGGGTAACTTCGCAATCATGGAATCGACCCGGCAACAGAAAGTGGCCCGCCTGCTGCAACGCGACTTGGGTTCATGGTTTCAGCGCAATGGATCCCGTTACGCCCCAGGCGGAATGATCACTGTTACGGTAGTGCGCGTTAGTCCGGATCTTGGTCTTGCCAAGGTGTATCTCAGCATTTTCGCCACTCCCGACAGACTGGCCGCCATGCGCGCCATAGCCGAGGA
>Ga0169931_10011757_pt1 | contig 12256 bp, 5 predicted proteins | sample Kivu_15m_20L_FD_129675 | JGI IMG/M metagenome (GOLD analysis project Ga0169931, IMG submission 129675) | Freshwater microbial communities from Lake Kivu, Western Province, Rwanda to study Microbial Dark Matter (Phase II) - Kivu_15m_20L... | ecosystem: Environmental > Aquatic > Freshwater > Lake ...
CAACCGAACCAAACGCAACGCAAGCATGACATCCACCCAACACAAAAGCTTCCACCTAACCAGTTCCAACGGCTTCTACCCCCAATACCAGCGAGTCAATTCCTCAGTATAAATCAACTACGCCCATATACCCATGCCCAAGGAGTACCCACGATGGAACCAATCTGCTTCAACTTGGAGACATTCTTCACAAAACTATTCGTTTAGCAAAAATGCTAGGTTTAAAGACTCACCTGCATATTACTCGGATATACTTTAACCTGATATCCCGAGCTCGCTTGGCTCGAAGACTTGTACTTTTGGTAAGGGGACACGCAAACCTATTTCTTGCGTTATTTTGAGAAACGCCAAGGAAAAACCAGGACCTGATAGGTACGATATATCAGGTCAAGACTAGTAGACCAGACAGGCCAGTAAGGGCAAGACTTTCGGCTAGGGCTGGAAAACCCATGAAAGAACTTTCATTACGCATCGTAGTGACGCATACGCTCCGTTTCATAGCTAAAACAACCCACCTGCCAAATACTAAGGTATACCATATATCACTCAGTTCGCTAAGTTCCAGGCAAGAACAAATTGAAATTCACAGCATACGGCAGATTGAAAATGTTTTCTTAGAAGAAAGCAAAAGAAAAAGATTGGGTGCCTGGGCCATACCATCAAATAAATGATAGACATTTGTATGGGACTGTAGGGATGAAAGATAGGAATTTTGCATTTGGAGAGAGGATTGATCTATCAAAGCCAGCTAATAACAATCCTGAAGCGATTTATCATATTGCTGGGTTTACGGAGAGGTTTAAGAGGTTGAAGGCGAAGCAAAGAAGGAGAAGGAATTAGATGATCGAGGATTGAAACTATTTTTAAGAAAATGTGGTATTAAAACATAAATTACAGCTTGCATATTGTTTTTGTTGATATTAATATTAGTATTAGTTTAGTGTATATGTGTCTTTGTTGTTGTTAGATTATGATTTATTGATAGTAGATATGGTGCTATTCATGCCAGGTACGATTAAAAATCAAATGCCCGTATCCACTTATCCGAAGCCACCACCACATGTTTCCCATCAACCAACTCCACTAGATTCGGTTCTCCTACTTCAATCTTCAAAAAAGTCCTTTCTTCTTTCTCCAAATCCCACAGACTCATCCCCTTGCTGCTACACATCAAAAACCTATTCTGATCCACTCTCATCACCCGATAATCCACAATATCAGTAGGCTAGTCAGAACGCATCACCAGATCGAATTATCCGTCGAATACTCTGAGAGAGTCATCTTTTTTGACTAGGAGGTAGTCTCCGAAAGGAGAGGCATAGGACACACCCATCTCGAGCTAGTTTATCTTTTCAAGTCTGTGTTTAGATGAAGGATTGATCGAGTAGATTGACAGTTTGTCTGAAGCCAAAGCGAATAACTGATTCTTTTATGTCAGCTATAATGCTCTTATATTGCTTGGTAGTTCGTAATCTCCAATCTTTTTTGCTTTGAAATCCAGCAAAATCAACTGAGATTTACTCTGAGGTGTTTCCTTCTGGAACAAGTCATACATCTGCCCCTACTTGCTCGCTTTAAACGTCAAAATCCTATCAAAAGGATACAATTTGATCAGATCAAATTGCGTACCTCCTACGATCTACCTTTTGCTTATTTCTTTGACATTTGCTTCAGGAAAAGGAGTCCATCTGAATATGAATTTCTTCCTTTGACCTTAGTCGTCTTCGTTCATTATGAAAAATATGCTACCTTAGGGGCTGACCACCGAAGAATCTATGTCGATTTTGTAGGTCATTTTGACTATGGCTTTCTTCGAGATATCGATTCCTTTCTCGAAATCAAAGAGCTACATTTTATGTAGTTTTTAAACTTGAATGTCTTCATTGACCAGATTGCTGACTGTAGCTTAGAGCATCAAGACTACTCTAGTATCGCTTATTTTCAATACTTTTTTGACTACTTAGGTAGGAAACATATGGATGGTTGGCTACTTGACACTCCCCCATACCACCACATATTTCTTATCTGTATTTATCCCCACAACAGTGCCCTAAGAAGTCAAGTAAAGCGTCTATACAGGATATGTATTGGACTGAGAATACACAACAGGTTCGACATTATTCTCTAATTTCCATTGTTTGACTCCCTGGTTTGATATAGTATAATACTATCTTTGTTGTCCATTTTGTCTCACTGCAATCTTCTTGAACTCTTCTTTATCATTTGAAAAAAATCCTTTTTCTTTTCCGTCTTTTTTGGAAGTGATAACAATCTGCGCAACATTGATCTAACAATACGACTACGCATCTCCATCTACCAAAAAAATCAACTGTTTAGCTTTATTTCTTCTTTGCTGTAAATTTCTTCTAGGATCGATTTATAGCATGGTGGTACTCTTGCTGAAATAGACATAGACCTTGACTGCTCCATCGAATGATCGTATCACTGCCATTTCGAGTCGTTACTAGCTGCATTATTAAAAATCAGGTAGATCTATGTCCATCGCATCGAGTTGTCTGAGTCCTTTTCCATCGCTTTAAGTGTACCAACAGTGCAGTAGTTTGCGTTAGCCTTACTAGTCTGAAGTGAGGATGACGACTGCTCCGTCTCTGGCTTCGACGTATTCGATCATGGCGGGTACTTCAACTTGTGCGAGGATGGTCATTTGTGGCACGTTGACCACGTAGAAGTTATACATCCCAAAGACGACGACTGAGTCACTACTGAGAACGCGCAATTTGGCACAATACTGTTCTCCCTCACTAAGCACGTTCAAAACAGATCGGAAACGAATGCCGTCAATGTCGTACAAAAACAAGCGATGACCGTCGATATCGACCAAGTAACTACCCACCACCACGGTCTAGTAGAGGGAAGGTCGGCAACGGTAGCATTTGTCCAGCTGCCATTCGAATTCAGGCTGTTGCATCCAGAATATCAAATATCAAGCAAAATTAAATATATATGACTCTTCATATTAGAAAGCATTTTAAAAAATAGCTTTATCACTATAGCTTTCATCTCATCTAGTTTGATTTATCAAAAAACAAAAAAGATGTAGATGGACATAAGTACCTCACTGTGGACCCTAGCCGTCATCTTACTCACTCTTTGCATCTACAAGCGAGTTCTCTTGCCTTACAAGCAATACAGCCTCTACCGAAAAATAATTTCAAACTCATACCACGCTCTCATCCGCCCCTATTCAATCCTCGGAATCAACCTAACCAGTCACAATCAGTTCAAAAAAGACGTCCAAAATCACGGAGACTGCCTCTACACCCACAAGACCACCCTCCGAGACTACCAACTGACACTGGGCACATTCAAAAGAACAATCATGCTTGATTTCTATGATCCAGAACTAATCAGATTGTTCTATTAGAGAACTCTCTAAGGATGCTATGTTAAAGAAACTCAAGTTCCTTAGGTAGGTTCTTTGTAGGTTATGATCGGCAACGGATTATTGCTCAGTTAGGGTGACGAATGGAAAAGGAAGAGAAAAGTAATGAGTAAGGTGTTCAACTATGATTTCCTTTACTCGAAAATAGATGCCATTCAGGAAATATGTCTGAAACAGATATAAATTACTGAAGAGCACCCTTAGAATGCTGGAAAATCATAGATTACTGTCGATGTCAATAACCTTCTTTCGAGAATATTTGGTAATGTTGTGATAAGATGCTTTTTTGGGTAGGTGTAGCTTTCGACCATAGATGGCGTAGAGGTGTTTAAATTTTTAAATGATTTGTTCGAAATGAATGTCAAAAGATCGTTTAGCTTTGCACCCTTGGTTTTTGGTAAAGGTTTCATGAGTCTAAATCTTAGAAAAATTGATAGATAGTTTTCAAAAAATGTTGTAAAGTTCAAAAACTATGCCATCTAAGCAATAAGAAAGCTTATCGATAACTAATCCAATAAAAATAAAGAAAAAGATTCAAATCAAGGACAAAATGGAGTGATATCTCTTTTGGTCAAGTAAAACCTATTAAAATAAAAGCCACAATCATAAACCTAAAAAGACTACTACACAATATAAGACCTGATCAACTAAACAACAACATTTTTCCTTGCAGGCACCGACACCACTGCCAACAGTACTACCATCTTGATCTACTTATTAGCCCAGCATCCGAAAGTGACCTAAAAACTGAGACAGTAGATATAAAAAGTATGCAAGAATCAAAAAATAACCCAGGCTTAACTCAAATAGATGAAATATCTTGACAACTGTATCAAGGAAACTCTAAGAATGTACAGTCCTACATCTGGAATACTACCTAGAAGAGCAGTCAAAGATCACTACATTGGTAATATCCCAGTCAAGTAAGGGTTCTTAGTGGGTCTTAAGATCAAACCAAATCATTTTAAATAGGAATATTATCAGAATCCTTTCGAGTTTGACCCGGATAGATGGGACAAGATAGATAGCAAACAAGAACCGTTCAGCTATTTTCCGTTTAGCTCGGGCAACAGGAACTGTATTGGGCAACACTTGGCTATGTTGTAAGCTAAAATAGCGATTATTTACATATTGAAACGATACAAGACGATCACACCTCAGAAACCTAATTTTAGGAAAGTAATGAGGACTGTATATGGAGCATAGAGCATGACTACGATCTTCGAAAAGAATAGTTGATGATAAATAAATTTAAATGTTCAATCAAGTATTTATAAAATAAACAAATTGTTAATATCATTTTTTTGAGTTTTTTTGTATATTCTCTTTCTAGTGAGTTGATAAATATTTTTGATCTTTTTTAAGAGTTTTTATTGTTTCTTTATTGTAAGTCCCCTTAAACAGCTTAAGCAATTCTTTACGATCGATAGATTCACTGTTATCAGTATCGAGATACATGAATACATCTTCTATTAAGCCCTAGCTGATTCCGGCCGCCTACGATCTGTTTTTATACATTTTTTTAATCATTTCTTTAAATTAATTCAAATCTATGACTCCGTTACCATCAGCATCCATAGATCGAACAAAAACACGTACTCCTACAGCAGTAGGCGAATAATTGCATTTTATACGCTCACTAATACTCTTCATTATGTTTTAAATAATCTTTACTTACTATTTACTAAACTCCTTTCGCTATTTTTTGCTAGTTTATGGGATTTTGTTTAAATCAGGTAACGGAAAATTTACTATTTATGTTTTAATCGACTCAAAAACATCAGAATCCACGACTTTCTTTAAATTGTTGAACTCAGATTATCTTTCGATCATACTCTTAAGCAATTTTACAATCCTAGGATCTGTTTTATTGATTTAAGGTGAATCGAATTTAACCTTGTATCTGTTATCTTAACAAAATTTCTTAAAGTCTTTTACGTATTGAAGTTTGTTGTATTATTTGATCGTACCGTCTTTTTCTACTAGATCCGAGACAAAATCGAAAGCCTTTTAACCTCCAGAGATAACTTAATAACATGAAAGACCTAAAGTAAACGTTTAGAATTCCTGCAGTCTTCCAAAATACTCGTTTAGCAATTAAAGTCTTTAAGGGTGCTGATATATTACAGTCGACAGATTCTGTTTCCAAACGTCAAACACGTTGTGAACTGTCTCCAGATCTATGAATTTGATGCAAGTGATCATTTTGCTGTCATCGAGAAACACCACAATATTTGCGGTTTTGATGTCGTTGTGAACCAGTCCGTTCGAGTGCATGAAAAAGCATGCTTATATCAAAATAACGATAATTATCGTCTTTTGTCTGATTTTCTATGAATCAGGTAAGCCATTTAAGTAACCTTCATTAATGTATTTATATAGGCTCATCGAGGCTTTTTCTTAATAGATGATCAGATCTCTTTCTTCGAGGTCACATTCGTATTTTAAGACTATGACGAAGATGTTTTTTAGTTCTGGCTTGGAGGCTTGGAGTTCCATCATGAGGATGTTGGAACGTAGATCGCGACATAGGCGTCCGATCTACTTGGTTTTGAGAACTTTCATCAAAGTTGGAGAGTCTATGTTTTTGTAGTAGATGTTATGATGTCCTCCCCAAGTTCTGGTCATCTGGCTTTCTCTCAGCTAGGTGCCAGGGTCAACATCCATTAACGATAAAAAATTGATTATAGATTAAGATCTTAAATCTTAACAAACAACATTTAAACAACATTTAAACAAAAAACTAGATATGTTACAAGAAATAAATTATGACTGTTGTATTGACCACTAGAACGCTCTATAAAGCATAAAATCACCTTTCAAAGGCCCAATCTATTATATATTCAATCTCATTTTAATCAACAGTTTATTAAACAATAAATATTAATATCAAACATTCGAATTGATGTTTTAATTGGTCTCTTCCTAAATTAAAATATTTTATAAAAGCCTATGTAATTCTTTCAATTGTCTACGATCGAAACATTATTCGAATAACTTGAGAACTTCACTGCGACTTATGATATCACTATTATCACTATCTAAGTTATTGAAAACATCTTGGATTTACCTATTATTAATTGTCTGTTTTTTATTTTTTTGTAATTTCGTAAACTTTTCTTTGAATTATATAGCACTTATTTATTTGTTGCGATCTTTGTCTATAGATTTTATAAAACTACAGGCTCCTTTGATATCAGCCGAATAGTTCAAAAAGATCATTTGAACCATCTTTTTCTTAATTTCTTTGATTCTTAGTTCCTCCTTGTTATTATTTATAGGAATCTAGTTTAGATCTGGAAGTTAGTAGCCTTCGATTGAGCCTTTGAGTGAATGGTATAGTGTCGACTAGGCAATATTTTGTAAATTTTTGTAATCTGGTAGTTTATTGATCATGTTTTTGATCAAATCTATGAGGTTATCATCGGTTCTTTTAAGCTAACTATAGTCTATATTATAAGTCTTTCTATCTTCAATCATTTTTTGTATGAACTATACTTCTGTGACTCCTTCAGGCCTTTCTTAACAAGGATATGCTGTTTTACCTTCAGAAGCAATAAAATAGAGTTGTAAACCTATTGTAAAAGTTTATCTTTGGAATGTTTTTAGATACATTTTAATTATATCTTATAACTATTAAGGATCTTTTTAATGTGGAGTCGTGCATTTCTTTCTAAAGTTCTATAAAGGTTCCTCTACTGTCTCAACATCACATAATTTTAGACATTTTATCTGATTACTTTAATCAAAAAATAAAAGTATGTTACCAGCTTTGATGTCGTAATGGGCTATTTTTTTTGAATGCATATACAAGCATATTTATATTAAAAGCACGCAGATCCTTGTTTTTTGCTTTTTAATCTACTCCTAGGGTAAAGCGTTGAAAGGCTAACTTTTAATATAGTCATAAAGGTCCATTGAGCCTCGTTACTAATAGGTCGTCAACTCAAGTTTAGTAAGGTCAGCTTAGAGTTATTAAACTACAGTGAATATGTTTTTCCATTGAGGGATCTAGTTTTGTCTTTACATTGTTTTGATATTTGCCTTTACGTCACGCCAATATCTGTCTATCTTTATTGTAATCGATTTTTTTCGTATCAAGTTAGGGTTATAACTCACCAAATAGTTTTTATGATGGCCTCCTTTGCAGAGAGTTATCTGACTGTAGCTTAGACTTTGAGCCCTGTTAACGTGCATTTTAATATATTTAGTATTAAAATTAATGATAAACTTATAAATAAGTATATTAATGTAGACTTCCTATAAGAATAAAATATGATTATTTATTCATCATTAAACCACACTATACCGTAACAACATTTTCGTCAAAGCAAAGTTCTCTAGTTTCTTTCGTTTGTTTTATTATTTTTTTATCCTTTTGAGCTTCACACTTTGTCTTGGGTAATCGACTATTGTGTTTTATTGGTTAAAGCTTACTCTGTTTTCCTTGGCCGCCACGCAACTAACGAAACTGCGAAGCAGATACTTGTCGGTTTAGATGGAGTTGACATGTGAAAATCTAATCGTTTTCGTAGAGCCCTATTATATAAAACTCTGACTAACACTTATCCCTCTTTTTTTCTTTGATTAGTCCTTCTATTTTTAACTAATTGTTTTTAGAATTCTTGCAAATGTTTTTGAAATGAGCTGAAAAGGACGCTAGTCATTATGTTTCAAAAGTACATCTATTATTTCTTTCCTACCTTTCATGCATTTATATATAGTTTTTATGTGCTTTTCTTCTACAATTTCATCTTTGGATGAGTAAAAAAATGTGCATGGCTTATGGCATATAAAATTTGTCAAATTGATTTACCTTAGATCGATTCCCTATTTTTCTTTGATCTTTTTTGTTATTATCTCCACAGCTTTCTCTGCAATAAACTCAGGTAAGTGCACCATTCTTGATATTTGTTGTTTGGCGATCTAATCGAATGAACTAAAAGGCGAGTCTGCTATGATATACTTGACTGTAGCAAGCGCAGAATGGTTAGAATATTTCGCTAACGCTCTCAAACAGGCCACTGCACCCATGGATCGACCATAAAGGATGATAGACGAACAAGGCTAGCTTAGTTACTTTATGATTTATACTAAATCTATATCTAATTTACATAATTATTAAGCTTAAAGCAGGCCATAAGTAACAGTATTAGCTTTGTTTTTGCCATGACCTCGCGAGTCATACAAACATAATGAAAAATTGTTACCTAAATGAGGTATCGAAAATTTCCCTTAAAGACAATAAGAACCTAATCCATGTAAGTAGACGATAATATTATTTCTGTTTTTAATATTGTTGATAAGATGCAGACTTATCTGATTTTATCTCTATTTAATGTTTTTTATATTGTTTTTTACAGAGATGACTTTAGATGAGTACTTCAGATTAGGATATGCCTTGAGAGTTGGAACTCAGTAAAGAAAAAGTTACGAATTTATGATGCAAAGCTGTAGTAGCAAGGATGAGGACTCAAAATACCCGCACAAACGTCATCTACTAGACCGAAATTTCCGAAAAGATTCATAATATTCTATTATATAGAACAATATATCCAATACACAACATTAAGCTGTTAATTTAACCAAATAATATAATTATATCATTCAATAGACTCGTTAGCCGCTTACCCCATACTATCAGCATACGACTGAGACCGTCCCTTGCCTTCCTTCATATCCAACTAAACAAACTTATCCAGCGACGTGAAATCCATATCATTAATTGGATCTTATAGCAATTATTTCATAGCTGCAGAGTGTTTTTCTGAAAGCTAAGCCTGCTGCTTCAGTTCTTCTTCCACTGTTTTCTCAAATGTTTTAATAGTCATGTAGAAATCTTATATCAGTTGATAGAATGCTTGTTAGGTCTATGCCGTGAAGAGTTGCATTAGTTAGTTATGTAGTCTCTGGTTGAACTAGCTCGGCTAAGGGAATATCCTTTGTTTTATCAGCTGTATTTTCTAAATATCAGGCGAAAACTATTGTTATTACTCTTACTAAGGGCTCTACTATTTATCTTTATCTTGACCCAAAACTGCCATCAGAATGTTTCTCGCCTCAAGTGTAGTCTCAGAATTCTATATAACTTACTTGATTTCTATCTAAGTCATCTTTTTTGATAATTTTTGAAAAGCTCGATCTAACTACTAATTTGGCATTTTGAGAGTCTACGCGAAAAGATCTCTTTCGCTATTCAAAAAATACAAACAATCCTACAACCTCTCATTCTACGTCGCCCCTGCTTTTTTCAAAAAACTTTGTAATTAATTTCTGCTAACCGAAGCCGCCATCTCCTAAAACTCACTCTGGCTGCACTTACTCAGCATCTCCAACGGATTCTTTTTCTTGATATTTAAAGGCTTGCTTTAGAACAATGAAGAAGGGTATTAGTTGAGTTAGTTGACTGTCTTACCTGCAAGTTCATCTTGAAAACGACCTAGAAGTTACTTGATGCAATCGATCTGATTGAAAAGATACTGATCGTCTTAGAAATACATCCTGAGCTCTCCTAAAAGATTTTATACTTATTGTCTGACCAATCCAAAACGATTGTTTAAATGCGGCATTCTTTCTTTGCTGATATCTAGTTCTTCCTTGACTGATTCTAGAGCCTTGACGGTTTGCAAATAGCTAAGTCTGAGTTAATTGATTTCTTCCGAACTCGGATTATTCTCTGAATTCGAAAACGACATAAAAATATACCCCTGACTGCTCCTAATCGACGACGCCTTGTCCTCATTAACAATATCTTCTCGTATCGCTGGCATACTACTCTTCAAAACATCCCTTGCTTTTCTCATAGATCGAGATGACTCTTAAGGTTTGATTTATTACTAGACTGATACTCGGACTAGCACTTGCTAGAGGGCGGTTATGTATTAGTTTATGTTTTAGTGGATGATGCCGGGTTGGCGTTGGAGGATTAGTTATTTTAGGATGTCGAGGAGTTAGAATTATGTTAGTTATGAGTTTATTTTTAGCTATTTGTCTGTTTTAGATATTTTGCTCTATACTTACTAAAGTTTGGTTAAATATTTTTGTTTGTTTGATTGGTTGAGATTGGACCATGTTTTCATTTACCCAATACTTTACCTACAATTTCGTTATATTTCGCCGATCTTATCCAAACAAACCCTATAAAACTATATAGCATGCTATTTGTCAATAGATAAACTAGTGGTTCTGTGCAACCCTCGACTGCCTTTAGATGCTCCCTTGCTTGAAAAATGTTCATTACCGCCCCTGAAATCTCTAGATTTGCTTACAGATGAAGCAATCTATGATGATAGATCTGGGGACATGATGGAATCGGAAGATGACTACTAGTGTTACTACTATAGTATCTAGAGGCCCTACTATTTTGGTAAAGGTTTATCACTTATTTTTTTTAACTATGTTTATAGCTTGAAAATATAGTTTTTTTGTGAAGATATTATGGCCTCTAGTTTGATCTTTTGTTCGATAGTATCGTTCAATATATCATTCATTTACTGATTTTTCTTGTCCCAGTTCTAGAAAGATTAACATTTTTTAGTCAAAAATTACTAATTGCTCTTCACTATCTTCAACTATTATGATAATTAGGTACTCTATTGCTGAAGCTAAGCAATCCTTTTGTCTCGCTAGTTAAGTATTATTGTATCTTTTTAGAGTCGATAAGCAATTACGCTTAGAAGCTATCCGAAATCTTTGTTTTGTAGACGATCCAGCAATTCTTATTGTTTTTACAATAAAGATTATTATCGAGAGTAACCTTATACAAACTCTAAAATCAGCTGTATTTTTTATCTGTAGCCTTTGCCTCTAACACTTATTGAAGAGTTAATAGAGTTATCTTTGACTTAATCTTTGATCCTTAGAGATCGTTTAGACACCCCTGAAGTCTTCATATTGAACTACTCAAGCTAAGTAATATACGCTTCAAGTGCTTCTATCTTCATATTTAAGGTCTATATTTGCATCTCCATCTATTCGTTAGCCTACAGCTGCAAATCCAAAGAAGTCATAGGCTGACGTGTCTACGTCTACTTGTGCGCAACTTAGTTCTGAAGTTGTTGGTTTTATTACTACAACTGAATGATATACGCTTAATTGGCTTAATTTTTATTCTTTAACTACTATAACTACATGGTAAGAGCTTGATTTTTATCATCGAAAATATTGCTACTACGCGCCCAACTATCCGCCGACCCGTTTCTTTACCTATTCATCTTCTCCACAAACATTTTCAATTCCATTTCACTCTTCTATTTTTAATTGAGAGTCATCTGAAGATTAGTTGATCTCTGCTGTAATTCCTTATTGGCCATCTCTAACTAATTGATATATCCTATGGGATTATCAAAAGCAGTAGACTATTATATTGATCTATGCATATCCTAATTGGGTCCAAGTATCCTCAACTTGATTTGTTATAACTCTTCCTGTTGTTTTTATATAATATCCTTGCATTAGTAAATCTAATTATTCTTCTGCATCACCTCTCCTCTAAAATTCTATAAGACATCTTGCATCTACCTATGTTATTGCGTCAATTGAAGATTCTAGTCAGTAAGTTTACCTATTTCATTCTAACTTTATTTTGTTTTTTGGGAGAGTTGTGTCTAGTAGGTCTGTTTTATTTATTATATCATTTTTTATACCTATTAAGGGGAAGAGGAACCTTTCTACTATTTTTATTGTAGCTACATCATCATCACAGTGTGGTTCTAGCATACGCTCGCCAGCTACTGCTATAGTTTCTCTCTCATTTACTTTTAAGTCTAGAGCTATCTGACTAAATACTAATTTTTTTATTTTTAGGCCTAGAGCTATCTGACTATTTATTAACCTTTTAAAACTATTTCCTAG
>Ga0169931_10011760_pt1 | contig 12255 bp, 9 predicted proteins | sample Kivu_15m_20L_FD_129675 | JGI IMG/M metagenome (GOLD analysis project Ga0169931, IMG submission 129675) | Freshwater microbial communities from Lake Kivu, Western Province, Rwanda to study Microbial Dark Matter (Phase II) - Kivu_15m_20L... | ecosystem: Environmental > Aquatic > Freshwater > Lake ...
AGCACCCCGCAACTGGAGGCCAGCCAGGGCGATCGGGACCTGCTGCAGGAGGCCATCGATCTAGGCCATGGTCGGGGGATGGCGGTGATTCCCTGGTTTGAGTTTGGCTTCATGGCCCCCGCCGATTATTCCCTCTACCGCCGCCACCCCGACTGGTTTACCCAGCGTCAGGCTTCTCCCCTGGCTGGGCGCTCCGCCGGGCTGGCCCGCCTGGCCAGGCAGAAACAGGGGGGGGACTCACCCCTGACCGACCCCGGCATCTGGATGGAGGGCAACGTTATCCCCCGTCGTTGGCTGAATCCCTTTCATCCCCAGGTGCAAAAGTTTTTGCTGGAGCTGATCGATGATCTGGTTTCCCACTACGCGGTGGATGGGTGCCAATTTGACGATCACCTGGGCTTGCCGATTGATTTTGGCTACGATCCCTACACCGTCAACCTCTATCGGATGGAGCACAACGGTCAAGCCCCACCGGCTAACCCCAAGGATCCGGAATGGGTGGCCTGGCGAGCCCGAAAAATCTCCGACTTTTTGATCCTGGTCAACAAACTGGTCAAGGCCCGTCGCCCCCAGGCGGTACTCTCCATTTCCCCTAACCCCTACCCCTGGTCCTACCAAAACTACCTACAGGATTGGCCCACCTGGGTTAATCTAGGCCTGGTGGATGAGCTAGTGGTGCAGGTGTACCGCAGCGATCAAAATCGGTTTATCTGGGAAATGACCAACCCCTCCCTGCAGGCCGCCCTGGCCAGGGTGCCCACCAGCATCGGCCTGTTGAGTGGGCTGCGGGCCAACCCGGTGAGGGTGGAACATCTCCGGGATCAAATCTATGCCCTGCGCGATCGCCGCCTGGCGGGCATGTCCTTTTTCTTTTACGAATCTCTCTGGCTGCCCCCCTCCCGGGAAAGTCGAGCGCAGCGCCTGGCCACCCTGGAACAGGTGCTTTCCCCACCCCTTCCCCGGCCCAGATAGGCTAGTACTCGGTGGCGTAAATAAAGCTATACTTCCACCCTAACCCTATCGTCTGGGAACAACCCAGCACCAGGATTTGTATGATGGATCGCCGGCGTTTTATAACCCGTTGTGGGATAGGGGGCCTGGGGCTGGCCCTGGCCAGCTGCCAGGCCAGGGGGCCCGGCCTTAACCTGGCGGTCTGGGAGGGAGCACTGCCAGGACAACTGGTTGCCGCCTTTGAGCGCCAACGCCAGACCCGGGGATCGGTGCAGTTAACCCAGCAGCCTACCCCCGCCAAACTCTATGGCCAGATGGAGACCTGGGCCAGCGATCAGGGGCAGGGCGGGGGTGAAATTGCCGACTGGGTTAGCCTCCCCGATGCCTGGCTGGGGCCCAGTCAGCAGCGGTCCTTGATCCGCCCCATCGATGCCCGCTCCCTGGGGGCATGGTCGACCCTGGCTCCGGTTTGGTCCCAACTACTGGGCCAGAATGCCCAAGCCGCCGCCGGGGCTGGAGAGCCTATCTGGGGGGTTCCCTACCGCTGGACCGCCCTGGGAATTCTCTACGATACTGACCAATTAAAGCCTGATGTACGGCTTCAGGGCTGGGGTGACCTGATCCAACCCCAGCTGCGGCAGCGACTGATGGTGCCAGACCAGGATCGACTGGTGCTGGGGCTGGGACTCAAGGCCCTGGGGTCCTCCGCCAATACCCCTGACCTGGGCACCGTCCACGGCCTGGAGGACTGGCTGGCTCAACTCCACCAGCAGGTGCGCTGGTATAGCTCTCAGCATACCCTGAAGGCCCTGATTACCGGCGATGCCTGGGCGGTGGTGGGCTGGCTAGACGCCCTGTTGCCGGTTTTGGCCCAGTACCCTAACCTGCGGTTGGTGATTCCCCAGGAGGGTACCCTGGCCAGTGCGGATCTCTGGCTAAGGCCCCAGGGGCTGGCCTCGCCGGGGGCACTAGACTGGGAGTGGTTAAACTTTTGCCTCAGCCAGGACTTTGCTACCACCCTGGGAATCTACAACCAGGCCCTGGCCCCACGGCTCTGGGGGCTCACCCCCCAGCACCTACCCACCGCCTGGCAACGCTACGGCGATCGCCTGGAGGCCTCCACGGTGTTGACCCAGAGCGAGTTGCTCCAGCCCCTCAGCCCCTCAGTGCAGGCGACCTATGCCGCCCTCTGGCAACAGCTACGGCAGGGCTAACCCTTTGCAGGCCCGGAGTGACCTGCTATAACAGTGGCTAGTTGTTATTGCGGCCTAGCCGACTCCATGGTCAGGGAACCCTATCCATTGCCCCAGGTGGGGTTTTTGATTAAATTGATTGAGCCTGACTTGACCGTGGATCAGCTGACGGAGGAAATCCACTACCTGCAGGCTGATCTCCGGGCCCTGGCAGGTCTGGGTCAAACCCGTTTCCGGCCGCTGCAAAGCCCCCGCGATCAGGACCTGGTGTCCGACGGACTGCAGTTCGAAGCCGCCGCCGATCGCCTGCGCCCTATTCTCAAGCGGCTCTGCGATCGACTGCGGGACAAACCCCTGGAAACCCTGGTATTGATTCAGCAGGGCAGTCTGCGCCTGCAGGTGCAGACCCACGCTGCGGAGGTGCTCGCCGGTATCCTATCCGCCGCGGAGGCGATGCTGCCCCCCCAAACTCTCTACCTGGGCAAGGCCACCCTCTACAGCCAGAGCCAGGGAGAACTGTCCCCCGCTGAGCTTGCTAACCTGGATCTGCTGCGGCAGCACCTGGGTCTATCTGAGGCGGAGGCGGAGGACCTCAAGGCGATCGCCCTCGGGCCCTACCGGACCCTGGCGGAAAAACGGCAGCGCTTTGCCCAGGTATTGTTGCTGGAGCTGAGTAGCCACAACCGCCGGCCCCTGCCGGCGGAGAGCTGGCGGGTGATGGAGGAACTGGCAGACAACCTTGGCCTGCCGGAGGCGGAGGCCAACCAGATTTACCAGGAACAGCTACACCAGATCCAGGTGGAGGCGGAGGCCATCCGTCAGCAGGAAATGGCGGTGGTGGCGGCCCAGGCAGAGGCAGAGGCAGAGGCGGAGGCGGCTCGCCAGCAGCAACAACAGGAGCGTGAGCACCAGGTTGAACAGTATCGGGCCATGGTGCGCCAGGCCCTGGCCACCAGTCTCTATCCCCCCACCTTTGATCAGGGGCGTCTGGAACAGGCCCGACAACTGTGGCAGATTTCCCCGGAACGGGCCCTGGGCATAGAGGAGGTGATTCGCAGCGAGATCTATGGTCCGGTCACCTCCGAGTTGGGGGTAAACTATAGTCGCCTGCGGCAATTACTCTGGGCTCAAGACTGGCGGGCCGCCGATGAGGAAACGGAGAATGCTATCCTCAAGGCCCTCAGCCCCAATCGCCAACCCCTGGACCGGGAGGCAATCGCCCATCTCCCCTGTGTCGATTTAATGACCATCGATCAGCTGTGGAGTCGCTACAGCGAAGGCAAGTTTGGCTTTCGGGTCCAGCAGCGGGTCTACCACCAGATAGAACAGCACAGTGCTAACTTTCTACGCACCCTAGAGTGGCGAGGCCCCACCGTCAGCCTTAGCTTGGGCCGCAAACCCTATAAACGGCTACAGTTTACGGATCAAGCTCCCCCCGGTCACCTGCCCACCTGGCGGTGGTGTTGCCCCAGCCTGGAGGCCGGCTACGATCTGAGTGAGACGGTGGTGCAGGCAATCATGGATCGCCTGAATCGCTGTTTTCCCCTAGATACTCCCCAGGGGGGCGAATAGCCAATTATGGTCGTTGATTCAGACTGGACCCGGCAAGACCTGATCAACTTGCTTGATGCTGGGGAGTGGCAGGCCGCTGATCGGGTAACCCAGGCCCTACTCCTGGCCGCCGTTAATCACCCCCCAGAAACCCCGGCATCGCTCACCACCTTGCTAGACCGGTCCCGCCAGGGACTGGGCTACCTGAGTTCCTCTGCCCTGGCCCAACTTCCCTGTGACCTACTCCACGATCTGGATTACCTCTGGGTGAGGGCCAGCCAGGGCCAGTTTGGCTTTTCGGTGCAGGAGCGCCTCTATCGCCAGCTCAATCAGGACTTTGATAGCACCCAGTTGAGCCCGATCAACCCTCACCCCTTCTTCCCGGCGGTGGGCTGGTTAGTGATCGGTAGCCCCCGTCCCCTGACTTTCTTCAAGTTCTACGACTTCCTTAACTTCAGCCTCACCGCCCCCCTGGGCCATCTACCCGCCCTTTGGTACTGGCAACTATCCTGGCTAGAATCCCTGCGGGTCGGTGGTTTTGGCTCCGGGCAGGGGGGTGGCTTTGGTGATCTGGCCCGGCTGGATGCCCTGATGCTACGACTATCCCGCTGCGGACAGCTATAGCATCTGAATCGTAATCGGTTGGGCTGAGGCCTCCCCGGTCACCTGGCCGATCACGGTGGCGGCGCCGTAGCCCTCGGCCCGCAGGGCCTGCAGACAGTCCCCTAACTGCGCCGCCGGGATGGTCGCCAGCAGCCCCCCCGCCGTCTGGGGATCAAACAACAGGGGATAGTCGGGATGGGCCTGGTAGTCGGCCCGGTTGGCGATCGCCTGGGCCGACTGCAGGTTCTGGGGCTGGAGGGAGCTGACTATACCCTGGGCCAGGGTTTCCCGGGCGCCAGCCAGCACCGGCAGTGCATCTAACTCTAATCGGACGGACACCCGGGAGGCCCGCACCATTTCCAGTAGGCGCCCGATCAGGCCGAAACCCTTAATATCGGTACAGGCGGTGGCCTGGTGGGCCTGTAACACCGCCGCCGCCCCCTGATTAGACTGCACCATCTGCTCCAGGGCCGCCGCTATCCATCGGCCCCGGGCTAGCCCCCGCATATCGGCGGCAAACAGAGTGCCCGTGCCCAGGGGCTGGGTCAGGATCAGCCCATCCCCCACCCCCATCCCCCCCTTGCGCAGCAGCCGATCCGGATGGGCCACACCGTTGCAGGCCAACCCCAACCCCAGTTGGGCAGCCTGGATGCTATGGCTCCCCACCAGTAGGGCCCCGCTGGGCAGGAGCCCCTGGTGTATCCCCACCAGTAGGGAATAGAGGGTGTCGGCCTGCTTGGCTGGGGTGTCGTAGGGAACCTGTACCATGGCTAGCACACTCTGGGGTTTAGCCCCCATGGCATAGAGATCGCTGAGGCAATGCTTCAGACAGATCTGGGCAAACAGGAAGGGGTCCTCCACCAGGGCGGGGAAGAAGTCCATCGTGTGCACCATCACCTGACCGGCGGGAACCTTAATCACAGCGGCATCGTCCGGGGCCTCCAGGCCAACCAGTCGATCATCGTTCCCCACTCCAAAATCCGGGAAATCCTGCCGCACCCTCTGCAGGGCCAGGGCATCGCTACCCACCTTGGCGCCACAGCCGCTCCAGGGGGCCGGTCCAGCAGTCAGGGCTAGCGGTGGGGGCCAGCGGTGGGTCGCCATGGCGGGAAATTCCCGCAGGCGGGCCATAAACCGCTGATCGATGTGGTCCTTCCAGCGACGACAGAGGGGAGATTCCCAGCTCCAGGGACCCCGGGCGGCCAGGGTGCGGCCATAGCCGAGGTCGATCAGGGTGAGAAATTGGCGCTGGGGGTGGAAGGGTCGCAGGGGGCGGTTCTGGAGGAGGCGGAGCAGGTTCTGGTACAGGGGTTTGCCCTGGCGGACGGCAAACACCCCGGCCTTGGGGCGGGGATGGTGGACCATGGTGGCCACGTCACCGGTGGCGAACACGTGGAGGTGGGAGAGGGATTGCAGGGTATCCCCCACCTGGATGAAGCCCTGATCATCCAGGGCTAGGCCGGAGCCCTGCAGCCAGGGGGGAGCGGCGGCCCGGGTCACCCAGAAAACCCGATCGCAGCGCAGCACCCGTCCCGACTGCCCCTGGATCTGGACGGGACCCTCGGGGCTAGGCCGATCCAGCCGCACCACCGCCTCCCCCAGGTGCACCTGGATACCGCGCCGCTGCAGGATGCGCCCCAGCCGCTGGCGGATCAAGGGGTGGCGATCGGGGGCCAGGGCCTGACCCCGCTGAAACAGGTGGAGGGTGAGGCGATCGGGGGATTGGCCCAGGTCCGCCAGGAGCTGCTGCAGGCGCTCCTGCATATTCAGCACCAGTTCCACCCCCCCCACGCCGCCCCCAACCACCGCCAGGGTCCAGGACTGGCCGGGGTGGGTCTGCACCGCCTGCAGCAGGTGATGCCATGCCTGCAGGAGTTCTGGCACTGGCTTAGCTGGAATAGCGTATTCCCTGGCCCCCGGCACCGCCACCGTGGCCGGGGTGCTGCCGGTGTCAATGGATAGCACGTCAAAGGCCACCGGTGGATGGTAGGCGCAGAGCACCTGCTGTCGCTCCATATCCACCCCGATCACCCGATCCAGGTAGAGCCGACAGTTGGCAAACCGGGTCAGGGGGCGCAGGTCAATGTGGGATTGATCAAGGCTGTAGCGGCCGGCGATGTGGGCAGGCAGCATCCCCGAGTAGGGGGTCTCCACCCGATCGCTAATCAAGGTGAGCCGCACCCCCGGTAGATCCACCATGCCCAACCGGCGTAACACCAGGGCATGGCTATGGCCACCGCCCAGGAGAACCAGATCGGTGCTGATTGGGGTGACGGGCTGCTCCATTACCCCTACCCTCCCACCCCCTCCCTTAGCTCTGGCAACGGGGGCCGAAGCACCAGGTACAGACAGGCCCCCACCAGGGGTAGGGCCATCACCCCAGCGTAGATCCAGGGGTGTTGGGGCAGACCCCGACGGGCCAGGTCATCCCGCAGCAGGATAGGGAACAGCAGCCAGAGGGCGCAAAAATCGATCCCCGTGACATGGATGAAGCGGCTGGTTTGCCACTGCTGCCCAAAGGCGGCCCAGTCTCCCTGGACCAGGCCAAGACCCAGCACCGCGATCGCCCCCACCAGCAACACAGCCCCTAACCAACGAGCATCCACCAGCCGCAGCAGGGCGGTTTTAGGGCCGAGAAATTTGGCCTGGGGCTGCCGTAGGGCCAGGTAGGGCAGCAAGGCAAAGGCCCCAAGGGCGAAGCACCCCACCACAAAGGGCCAGGCCGGAGGTCGCTGGCCCTGGCCATCAATCAGGGCCACACAGGCGTAAACCATCGGCCAGATGCCCATGGCACTGAACAGAGCGATGACGGCGGGGTTAATCCCCCCCCAGTCCCCCACCGACAGCCTACGGATTAAATCAAGGGTGTCGGGTTGATCGGGGGGAGCCAGGATAGCGGCATAGGCGATCAACCCCAGCCAAAGGGCGATTAAGAAGACGGGTCTCATAGCATCCAAGATCTGGGTTTTCACTAGCCTATAGCTATAGCCGGAAGTAACGGGGTGAAGGTAAGTCAAAATGCTTAGCCTCCTAGGTTACCACGGCCCTATTGGTGAATAGTTGCTGCTGCTTTCTAGACTGGGATGGTGCCCAGATCAAAATCGGCTTCGGCCCTAATCGCCTCGGTTAATAACCAATCAGGGCTAGATCCGTTTGGATCTCCAGGACCAAGGTATTTCTCCACCAGCGCAGTCAGTTCTTCTGGGCCAAAGGGTTTGGTTAGATAATCACTAGCTCCAACCATGCGGGCTTTAACCCGGTCTAGAAAGGCCTCCTTACCGGTCAACATGACAATTGGAATCTGGCGAAAGGCACTAGCTTGACGCAGCATGGCACAAAGTTCATAGCCGTCTAACTCCGGCATGGCGATGTCGCAAAGAATCAGATCGGGCTGAAGTTGAAAGAGTAGCCCTAAAGCCTTGAGGGGGTTGCCAATGGAGGTGGCAGCATAGCCCTGCTGTTCTAGAATACCCTCCACACTGGCTCGGACAGTGGCACTGTCATCCACACAGACCACCCGAAGCTGGCGATTGGCCCAAATTTGATGGGAGATGGGGGGGGCAGGAAGTCGTACCGGAGTCGGCCCCACGGTCAGGAAACCAGCGTGGATAGCCGGTAGGAGATACTCGACTACGGTGACCATATCTTGCTTGAGATAGCGGGCCAGTTGTCGCAGGGAAGTCTGGCCCACTAGCCAGGGGTTCAGATTTCCATAGGTGAAATTAAGTCCCATCTGGTTAAAACCCTCTGGGTCCACCAGAGTCAAGCATTGATCGGGGGATTGGAGGAGGGGATGAAACTGATGCCAGGTCTGGATCTGTTGGGTTAGCCCGGTGACCAGGGCACTTATATTTTGGGTGATCAGTTGGGGACTCAGGGCCGCCGTTAGCTGGAAGATAAAGGATCCGTGGTGTAAGCTGAGCAGGTCAAACAGGGTTTCCCTCACCATATGGGTGAGGATGGTTCGGCCCTGTTCGGGGCTAAGCAAATGCCTTTCCAGCATCAACCAAAGGGTGCCGTACTCGAGGGAATTGAGGGACGCGATCGCCGATGTTGTACTCGGGTCCGGCAGATAGTCCACCATGGCTAGGGGTTGGAAATAATCCTGCAGGCGATTGAGGGAGTTGTCGTTAGGACCCGCATAAACCAGTTGTCCGTTAGCTAGAAACACTAACCAGGAGGCGCTAACTTCCGGTGAATCTGCACTGATATTGGTGATACGACTAGCGCACTTCAGTGAACCTGAGCCATAACTTTCCAGGTATAGGACACCCGTACGCTGACCCAGCTCAATAAGCTGTAAAATACTGCGAATATCGATCTCAGAGAGATAACCCTGCATGGGCCAAAAGTTTCAGTACTATGGACAATATATACAAGCCGTCAGCCCTGAGAACCGGATGAAAGTTTATAATTCTAGTATAGGCGGTATTGCTCTAGAGATTAACAGGCCGTGGATCAACTGCCCTGGAGCGGTTAATCCGACGGTCTGTTATGTCGTCTTCTGATAGCTTACCCCTCCATGGCATGGGCCAATTTTGACTAGAGTCTTATCCTTTTCCCCTACGACTCATCCAGGGAGCACCACCAGCTATTTTGGCTATTCTAACGAGGACCACCAGTGTGCTGTATCTAGCAGAAGTCCAAAAGAAACCAGGGTTTATCGGTGTTGGACGGCCAGAGTTCAAATTGTTGGCCTGTCAGCGCAGCGAATACATCTGGACCGCTCTCAACGGTGATGAGGTGATTACTGCCCCCGATGACGCCTCTTATAATGCCGGTGCCCTAGTCATGCTAGAGGTAAATGGCAATCGGCAAGTACAGCGCCATTACGAAGCCGGGCGTACTTTGACGACAATTCTGCAAACTTTCTCTAACTTGAGTAAAAAGTCTAAAACCCAAGAAGAGGAAATTGAACAGTGGAAACAATCCCTTACCTATCAAAGTCAGGAATTAAATCGACGGGAATTAGAAATCGAAGCGCGTCAAGAACAGCTAGAACAGGCGGCGGAGGACCTGGAGCAGCTTGAAACCCAACGCCAGGATCTGGAAAAACTACGCCAGGTTCTGGAACAGCAGCAAGTCGATTTAGATCGTAAGACCAATGATTTAGAGGGAGCCTGGGCCCATTTGCAGGGGGAAATGCGCCGTTTGGAGGAGCACCAGGATAACCATCAAGCATCCCCTGCTTTAGATAAAGGTCAAGCAGAACAAATTGGAGGAGCCCTGCAGCGACTCTCAGAGTCGATCATGCCCATGGAAATCCTGCGGGAGCCCCTAAGCCATGCCCAAGAGGGTTTAGGTGACCATCAGGGGTTACTCGGCGCCTATCGTCAAAACCTGGAAAAACAACGACAGGGGTTGGAGGAACGTCGACAGGATCTGCATCGTCAAGATCAGGAGCTTTCCCAACGGTGGGCTGACTGGCATCGGGCAGACGCTGATCTGGCCAGTAAGAAGGAAACCTTCAGGCTATATCAACAACGAATCAAGTTCCTGCAGGACCAAATCCAAACCCTCTCCCAGTCCCTGCAAAGCCAAACCCATTTACATCGACAACTCTACGGTCTGTTGAGTCCTACTGATAAAGTGCGACTCAGCAAGAAGGTTGATGTTAGTAGTTTAGACGCGATGTCTTTAGAGGGACTACAAAACCTGGTCGCTGGTCTAGAGAAGGATTTGGACCAAGCCTCTCGCTTCGTATCTGAACAGGAGGAAGAACTCACTGCTCTGCACCAGGGAATTGAGGAGATGCAGGCCAGAATTAGCCAGATGTCAACTCTTGATCGCCCGCAGTTGGAAACCGAACTAGCAGAAGAACAGGACCGTTATCAGATGTTGAATGAAACCCTGGTGGGGCAACGGCGTAATTTGATGGAACGGGAGGAAGTGATCAGCCAACATCAGGCTATTCTTAAGCGGCGCCAGGGTCTGTTTGTAGAGGATCAGCCCAGCGCTACCGCCGATCTAGAAGGGCCACTCAATCTACTTGATGAAGAACGGCAGCGAACAACCGAGGCCCTTCAGTTGTTAGAGCAAACTGTTCAACAAACCCAAGCCGAGATCGGCCAATTAAGACAGGAAATTACTGTTCTTGAAGGTGACCTGGGGAATCAGCGGTCTCAAGTCGAAGAGTTAGAAATTCAACTACGGCAACAATGGGCTGATCTATCCACCCTAATGGGTAAGCTGGAGACCTGTGAAGAACTGATTGGCCCAGCCCAGGAGAGTGCCAGTAGGCTCCGGCAGGGCCTGGACAACCTTGCTAAGGGGGTTGCTAAGTTACAGGAGTTAAATGATTATCAGATTCAAGCGGTTTTAGAACTTCGTCAAGCAGTCTCTAGTGCCAGTAGTGACTATGCTCAGGTTTGAGTCCCTAGGTTCTACCCTTGCTACGCTGGGGCTATCTTTGCTATCCCTGACGGCATGTGAAAACTACCCAGCTACGGGGGATAGTTTTACCACCGGCACCTATGAAGCTACCGCCACGGTAACCTACACCTGGCAGGTCGATTATGCGAAAAGCTTTGATCAAGCCCGTACCATTCATCAAGAGATCTTTGCCTCCACCTCTCTGGTTAACCGCAATGGCCTACGACCAGAGGGGGCTATCACTGGCCCCGATGACGAGGGTTTATGGTGGCCCGCTCTACCCCCTAAGCCCACAGCGGATGAACTGCGAGACCGACAACGGGAAAGTATGGAGCAGCGGTCCGAACTGCTGTTACAAAAAGACGTCAAGTATCGAATTACTTTCGACTATGATGGCCAGCGACAGACCCTGCCTACCCATGCCAGCGTTTACCGTGAGGCTGCCAAGGCCTTTGCTGACCAACAGGCCCTTGAGCTAACCTATGGTCCAGCCCAGGAGAGTATTGGTGCTGCCCGTCCTATAGCTAGCTTCGATCGCTAAGACCTCCGTTCTACAGACCATCCTCTAGCCAAGTATTGCTGAACAATCAGAGGAATATGGAGGCGGGTACACTTTACCCGCCTCCAGGCTAGGCCCAGGGTGCCAGAGGGAGAAACCAATGATCAAAGTTCCCATTGGCTGCCCCATGGGAATCATTGACAGCCAGATCCTTTGCAAGATAAGGAGATTTTCAGAGCTTACCTGGGTTAGGGGAGAGAGTTAAGACTAGCTCAGTCCTCCTCCCAGGACTGGACCGCCAGCAGCTCTGAGATTGGATCCTGGGTGGAAAACTCAAACTCCTCCAGCTCCCGCTTCCAGTATTGCCAGTCGTCACCAAACAAAAAGGCAATTTTCCAGATCGGGTCACTTTCTCGAATAGCTTTGGACTTTGCCACCAGGGAGGCAACCTGCCGTTGGAATTTCGCCATAGGGTGCAGGACGACTAAGTCAGCAATTGCTTGGGTCATACTTGAATTTTCAGTTTGAAAAAGCTTTAGAACTACCGTTAAGGACTTAAACGATGGCTACAAACTACTTATTGGGGCGCTAATCGTTGTCATCCTATATAAAAGGTGAGCATAGCACAGGTCTCCGCAAGTGAGACAGAAGTCACCCGAAAAATCAGCAATTCTCATTCTAAAATTTTTACAGGAGAAATGGCGTTTCTAACCTAGATCGCCCAACGGAAGCAGTCAAGGTTTTCATGATCAGCATTGCTGCAGGAAAATAGCCTGGGTCACTTCCCCAGGAATTCACCATGTTTGGCTTAGCATTCCTCGCTACACTGGGAGGGAAAGCCTTATCCGTCCCTAATCCATGGCCCAGTCCGCCCCCTCTCCCGCCGCTGCGATCGCCCTGCCGCGCACCAGTGAGTCAGACTCCCTGAAGCGGATTCGCCATACCTTCTCCCACGTGATGGCGATGGCGGTGCAGCGGCTTTTCCCTAAGGCCCAGGTGACCATTGGCCCCTGGATTGACTACGGTTTCTACTACGACTTTGATCACCCCGAGCCCTTCACGGAGGCGGACCTGAAGTCGATCAAA
>Ga0169931_10011763_pt1 | contig 12250 bp, 10 predicted proteins | sample Kivu_15m_20L_FD_129675 | JGI IMG/M metagenome (GOLD analysis project Ga0169931, IMG submission 129675) | Freshwater microbial communities from Lake Kivu, Western Province, Rwanda to study Microbial Dark Matter (Phase II) - Kivu_15m_20L... | ecosystem: Environmental > Aquatic > Freshwater > Lake...
GATGCCTGCCCCGCCCACCTCACCAAGATGAAGGCCGTCAAGGAGCAACTCGGCGACAAGGGCAATGACCTGCAGGTGGTCTTCATCACCGTGGATCCCGAGCGCGATCAGCCCGAGTCACTGAAAAAATTCCTGGCCTCTTTCGACCCCACCTTTGTTGGCCTGCGCGGCTCCACCGAACAAGTTGCGGCCATCGCCAAAGACTTCCGCGTCTATTTCAAGAAGGTCGAGACGAGCGCCGCAAAGCAAGATCCCATGTCCTACACCATCGACCACACCACATTTGCCTACATCTACGACAAGAAGGGTGCGCTGCGGCTGGTTGTTCCGCATGATCTGGCCATCGAGAAGCTCACCGCAGACATTCAGTCCCTCATGTGAGACTTCGCAACCGCCGCGAATCGCAACGACTCTCAGAATCCACGCCCACAGTGTCGCAAGCCATTAGCACCGAAAACAGCCCCTACAGCTTTGGCACCGCCCTTCGCTTCTGGCTGATTCTAGGCTGGACCTCCTTCGGTGGGCCGGCGGCCCAAATTGCCATGATGCAGCAGGAGCTTGTGGAGAAGCGCCGCTGGATCTCGCCCCACCGATTCCTGCATGCCCTGAACTACTGCATGGTGTTGCCCGGCCCCGAGGCGCAGCAACTCGCCACCTATATGGGCTGGCTGCTGCACGGCCCATGGGGCGGGGTGATTGCAGGCCTTCTGTTCATCCTGCCGTCGCTATTCATCATGAGTGGGCTCGGCGCTGTCTATGTCATCTACGGCCAGCTGCCCGAAGTGCAAGCGCTCCTCTATGGCTTAAAGCCGGCAGTACTCGCCATTGTGGTGGCCGCCTGCGTGCGGCTGGGCCAACGCGTGCTCAACGGACCACTCTGGTGGGGCATTGCAATTGGCGCCCTGCTTTTACTCCTTATCAAAACGCCCTTTGTGTTGGTGCTACTGCTTGCAGCACTCACAGGCTGGTTTGTCTTCTTGTTCTCCAAAGAGCCGATCAGGGGTCTGCCCATTAATTTGGGCCTTCACTCGGCGCCCCTGTCCGCCAACAGCGGCAATCACTACCTTATCGATAACACCACCCCGCCCCCGGCCCATGCCCGCGTGAAGGGCAGCCACCTTCTCTCCACCCTTGCGCTGGGCATCACGCTATGGGCTTTGTTATACGGGCTCATCTCCACCTACTTCCCAGGCATGTTGGTGCAGATGTCGGCCTTCTTCACCAAGGCTGCGCTCATCACCTTTGGTGGGGCCTACACGGTGCTGCCCTATGTATTCGAAGTAGCGGTGGAGAAGATGCAGTGGGTGAGCACCGCTCAGATGATGGATGGCCTGGCGCTGGGTGAGACCACACCCGGCCCACTGATCATGGTCAACGCATTCATTGGGTTTCTTGCAGCCGCCCAACACCCAGACCTGGCCTTCATGCCCATCTTGTATGCAGGCATTTTGGGGGCGGTCACAGTGACTGTATTCACCTTCTTGCCCTCATTTGTATTTATTCTGGCGGGCGGACCATGGGTGGAGGCGAGCCGCCGCCTCCCCGCCCTCATCGCCCCGCTCACCGCCATTAGTGCTGCGGTAGTGGCAATCATTCTCGATCTCTCGATTACTTTCGCCCAACACATTCTCTGGCCAACTGTTGGCGAGGGCATTCTCTCCTGGAGAAGCCTCGATATCGTTGCGGCGGTCATCTCCGTGCTGGCAGTGCTTCTCATGCTTCAGTTCAAAACGGGTATGGTCAAGACCATCGTGGTCTGCGTTGCCCTGGGGATTGTCGCCAAAGTCATTGGTCTGCCCTAGGCCAATAAGCGCACCATTGAGTCAGAAGCAATTGACACCCCAATGATCGGCATATTTGGCGGCCGTTTCGACCCCGTTCACCGCGCCCACATAGAGATTGCAGTGGCGGTGGCCGATCAACTTAACCTCAAAGAAGTGCTCTGGGTGGTGAGCGCCAATGCCGTTCACAAGCCCATTCTGGCCAGTGCTGCGCATCGGTTGGAAATGGTTCGCTTGGCCCTTGCAGAACTCCAGGACCCGCGTATGAAGTTGGATGACCGCGAGCTTTGTGCGGCCGAGCGCGGCGAGGACAACCCCAGCTATAAGACGCTGCAATCTCTAAAAGAAGAGCGACCGAACCAAAAGTGGGTCTGGATACTTGGAGAGGACCAGTTGCAGGCCTTCACCAGTTGGCAACGCTGGGGGTGGCTGATTCAAAACATGGCCTTGGCCGCCTGCAGAAGACCCGGGGCTGCTCAGACCGATGTATCCCAACTCATCGCAGCCGGATCTCAAGTCATCTCAATTAACTTCAAGGCCGACCCGGTCTCTTCAAGCCATGTTCGAGAGCGTCTTGCCAGGGGCCTTCCTGTTGACGAGCTGGTGCCCCAGAGTGTCGCGCGTTACCTCGCAGCCCATGATCTATACCAGACACCCACAGCTGCTCGCCACCCCAACTCGGTTTAACATCAAGCTATTTGGAGCCACACCCTATTTGGAGCCTCACCCTGGATAACGATCTCCCCCGCCTTCAGTTTCTGATAGTCGATGCCTTAGAGGATGTAAAGGCTCAGGACATCCAAGTTTTCGATACCACTCCCATCACCAGCCTATTCGATCGTGTGGTCATCGCAAGCGGCACCAGCAATCGCCAAACACGGGCACTCGCAAAAAGCGTTCACGACAAGGTTCGTGAGACGGGCGCGCCGGTTCTAAGCATCGAGGGTGCTGACACCGGAGAATGGGTTCTGGTGGACCTTGGAGATGTTGTTGTTCACGTCATGCAGCCGGCCGTTCGGGACTACTACCGGCTTGAGGATCTATGGGGAGAGAACCCGATCGAGCTCGATCAGATCACTGGCCCATTCCGAAAGAAGCCTGCCGCCAAAAAACCCGCCGCCAAAAAACCCGCCGCCAAGAAACCCAGCGCCAAGAAATCTGCGCCAGCCAAATCATCCTCCAAGAAATGAAGCCTCTCTTCCAGTTTCTTCGAGAGTCCCAAGCACCGCAAGACCTGCAGAGACTGGTGCTCAATATCGCCGACATCTGCAAAACGATCAGTGCTCAGATACGGGAGGGTGCTCTTGCCGGCGTTCATGGCGAGGCCGGCACGGGCAATGTTCAAGGCGAACAGCAGAAGAAGCTCGATGTCATTGCCAATGACTTATTCGTAGAGGGTCTCTCTGAGGCAAAAACCGTCTGCGGACTTGCTTCCGAGGAGATGGATCACGCCGTGAATGTGCCCGGAGGTGCTCGGCTTCTCGCTGCATTCGACCCCTTGGATGGGTCCTCAAACATCGACGTCAATGTCTCCATTGGCAGCATTTTTTCGATTCTCCCCGCGCCAGACAATCTAGATACGCAGGGGGAGATGCCTTCGCGGGGCGCCGATGCCCCACCCATCCAGGATGCGCATTTCTTGCAGCCCGGACAGCAACAAATCGCCGCGGGCTATGTCATCTACGGCCCATCCACCGAGATGGTTTTAACTGTCGGGAATGGTGTCTATGGCTTCACGCTGTCCGCCACAACCGGCGACTGGCTGTTAACCCGAGGCCGAGTTCGAATTCCAGCAGAGACCACAGAGTTCCCCATCAACGCATCCAACGCCCGCCACTGGCACCCCCCGGTCAAACAATACATCGCCGAACTTCTTGCAGGAAAGGCCGGAGAACGCGGCAAGGACTTCAATATGCGGTGGGTGGCATCCATGGTGGCAGATGTTCATCGGATCATAACGAGAGGCGGTATTTTTCTATACCCGGCCGATCTTCGAGACCCGAGCAAGCCGGGGAAGCTAAGACTTCTCTATGAAGCCAATCCCATGTCTTTTATCGTTACCCAGGCGGGCGGCGCATCAATTGACACCGTGCGCAATATGCTCGAAGTTGCCCCCGCTGGACTTCATGCCCGAACGGCAGTTGTGTTGGGGTCTTCGTCGGAGGTAGAGCGTGTTCGCGCGCTGGAGATCCATAGTGCAAAGGCGCTGTAGTTTTTCGACTGAAATGACACTGGTTTGGTTATTAAATGTGACATTTCCAAGGTGACAACTCCCAACAGCAAGGCGTTGATTTTTCTTCTGACCGTCACTTCTTTTTTGACGGGACCGGCTTGGGCAGAGGGAACCACCAGGACCGATGAAATAAACACCTGCCTGCCCGGGGAATTGCAGACTTGGGACGACCATCAAGACGTGCGACCCAGCCACAGCGTTTTTGCCTTTGATTATCGCCATTCTCCGCGAAGCATATTCAGCGAGAAGGAGGTCACCGAGAGAATCGAACGCTCACTGCAGGCTTGGCGCGAATGTGGTTTGTCGCTCTCATTGCGCCAGCCTTCCCTATCGAGTCCAGCCCCCACGAGTCACAAAATTCAGATTGACTGGGACGCCCAAGCGGCACGAATTGGAATTGCCGTGGCAGACCTAAATCGCAGGCGCCTGAGTCTGAATCCCACTGTTTTCGAGTTACTTATTGAACGCAGGGATCACCGCATTGCCTTGGAGACACTACAGATGACTCTCTCTCATGAAATCGGGCACTTTTTTGGGATGCTGGCGCACTCTCGGAGATGTGTCGATGTAATGTCCTACTACGATGACGGCAAAGGTGCGCAGTGCATGATTCGCGACCGAGCGGAGTTTCGCAAGGTTCCGGAGTACCGGTCCAGCCTGCCAACCGCCTGCGACATTAAGCGCTGCCAAATTCTTCAACAAACCAAAGAAAAATAAGGGTGGGGCTTGGCCGATCGGCATTGCCAAAAGCATGCTGTGTCTTAAAGGCAACTGCCATTTACAATATCCAACTATGAAAAAGAAAGCACTCATCACAGGGATTACGGGGCAAGACGGTTCTTACCTTGCAGAGTTTTTGCTTGAGAAAGGATACGAGGTCCATGGAATTAAGAGAAGGGCCTCCTTGTTCAATACAGCCCGTATTGACCACATCTATGAGGATCCCCACCAAGCCGGGCAGAGACTCAAGTTGCACTATGGGGATTTAACCGACTCAAGCAACCTAACCCGAATTCTCCAAGAGATTCAGCCTGACGAGGTCTACAACCTAGGTGCGCAAAGCCATGTCGCGGTCTCGTTTGAGTCACCCGAATACACCGCAGATGTTGATGCAATCGGCTCGCTTAGACTGCTGGAGGCCATTCGATTTCTTGGGCTCGAGAAGAAGACCCGGTTCTATCAAGCCTCAACAAGCGAACTCTATGGGCTCGTCCAAGAGGTCCCACAGAAAGAGACCACCCCGTTTTATCCTCGAAGCCCCTACGCAGTTGCCAAACTCTATGCCTATTGGATCTGCGTCAATTATCGTGAGGCCTACGGAATCTATGCCTGCAACGGGATTCTGTTCAACCATGAATCGCCTCGTCGCGGAGAAACCTTCGTAACCAGAAAGATCACGCGTGGACTCGCAAATATCGCCCAGGGGCTTGAGCGGTGTATTTACATGGGAAACATGAACGCACTCAGAGATTGGGGGCATGCGCGTGACTACGTAAGGATGCAGTGGCTGATGCTCCAGCAACAGGCCCCGAAAGACTATGTCATCGCGACAGGGCAGCAGTATTCAGTTCGCGATTTCATTTATAGATCGGCAAAGCGGCTCGGAATCGAGCTTGCCTTCGAGGGCGCAGGCATTGATGAAGTCGCACGAGTCGCACGGGTAGAGAGACCCGATGACACTCCATCCGTGAAGGTTGGAGATGTCATCGTTCGAGTCGATCCAAGCTACTTTCGGCCAGCCGAAGTCGAGACGCTGCTCGGAGATCCCAGCCTGGCAAAGGCTGACCTCGGCTGGGAGCCAGAGATCAGCCTAGATGAATTGATCGCGGAGATGGTCGATCACGATCTACAGACATCTAAACAGCATGCGCTTCTCAAGCGAAATGGCTACAGCGTCTCGGTCGGTAGGGAATAACGCGCCCATGGAATTGGCATGAAGATCTATGTTGCTGGACATCGGGGGATGGTCGGGAGCGCAATATTGCGAGTCCTCCAGAAGCGATTCCCCAAGGCCGTATTGCTAACCCGACAACACAGTGACCTTGATTTAATCAGCCAGTCCGATGTCGAGCAGTTTCTCCTAGAAGAGCGCCCAGACTACATCTTTGTTGCTGCGGCCCGCGTGGGAGGAATCCACGCCAACAACACCTACAGGGGCGACTTTCTTTATCAGAACCTGATGATCGAGGCGAATCTGATTCATGGCGCGATGAAAGCAGGGATCAAAGACTTAATGTTTTTAGGGTCCTCTTGCATTTACCCGCGTGACTGCCCCCAACCAATCTCAGAGGAGTACTTGCTCACTGGTCCCCTTGAGCATACAAATGAGCCATACGCTCTTGCCAAGATTGCCGGAGTAAAGCTCTGTGAGAACTACAACACCCAGTTTGGTTGCCATTTTGTCTCGCTTATGCCGACCAATCTCTATGGCCCAGGCGACAACTACAATCTAGAAACAAGTCATGTGCTTCCTGCGCTCATCAGAAAGGCGCATGAGGCCAAGTTGGGTGGAGAGCCTGTGCTCAGTGTCTGGGGAAGCGGACGACCACTCCGTGAGTTTCTTTATGTGGACGATCTTGCTGAGGCATGCGTCTACTTTATGGAGATGGCAATCCAAGATCGCCAAGAAGGCAAGCCGCCTCTGCCTTTAATCAACATTGGGACTGGCGAAGATATCTCGATTGCCGACCTGGCAGGCCTGGTGATGAAGACCGTCGAGTTTACCGGGGAGATTAAATTTGACTCAACAAAGCCAGACGGAACACCTCGCAAACTACTGAACGTATCCCGAGCCAAGTCGCTTGGATGGTCGGCAAAGGTTCCACTTGCCCAGGGATTGGAGATGGCCTACCGAGACTTCACAGAGAATCTCCATCTCGGAGCACCTAACCAACGTTAACTCGACTTGGTCAGCGTTCACCCATTGACTCGTCAAGAGTCTTCACAATGGGTTTTGTGAGATACCGAAGCACCGTGCGACTTCCCGTCTTTATCTCGACCGAGGCTGTCATGCCCGGCTGGATATCAAGCACTGCGTCGGGCCGACCCGAGAATTGGCGCCCGGAGGTTCTCACTTGTATCTGGTAGTAGGGCGCCTCCCCTTGACGCAAGTCCTCTCTGAGCGTATCGGCGCTAATGTAGATCAACTCTCCTGGCAAACCCCCGTAGATGGTTGAGTCATAGGCGTCTATCTTCACGGTCGCAGGAAGACCCAGCTTTAAAAAGCCAATATCAGCAGCAGCCACCTTGGCCTCAATCAGCAGGGTGTCCTCGGCAGGCACGATCTGCATCGCCTCATCTCCAGGCCGAAGCACGCCCCCCTTTGTCGTCAGTCGAATATTCTTGACCACGCCTGCCATGGGTGATCGCAGAATCGTTTGCTCCAATTGGCTGGCGCGCTGGGCAAGTGTTTGCTCCAAGGCGTAGTACTCCTCTTGGGTTCGGCTCAGCTCCGCCTGAACCTCTTGGAAGTATCTGTTCCTTCGATTCAGTATCTGCGCCTTCAAATCTGCCACCTGGCGCTCTGCCCGAAGGACATCGGTTCGACTGACATCGCCAGTGGAAAGCAATGGGGCAATCATCTCCAACTCTTGTTCGGCCAGCCGAAGAACCAATTCGATCGACGCAATTTCGTCACTTAATGCAGAGCGTCTCTTGTTGTAGAGCCCCGCTTGATTACGTGTAATCTCGGGAAACGCCTTCGCGGTCTTGGAAAACTGAAGGGGTCTGTCTAATAACTCGGCATTCAAGCGATCAATGGCTGCCGCAAGGGCAGCAAGCCTGGAGTGAGCCTCTCTGTACGCCGCCTGGGGGCGCGTGCTATCGAGTTCCATGAGCGGCTGACCAAGCTTGACACTGTCACCTTCCCTAACAAATATCTCCGAGATCATTCCACCATCTTGGGTTTGAATGACCTGATTCTTCGAGCTCACGACGACTGCCCCAGGGGCCCTGGTAATCTCGTCGAGCTCCGCTATGGCAGCCCACAATAAAAGAATGAGAAGACCAAAGAAACTGACCCATACGGCACTCCTGAGATACCGCATAGACTTTGGATACGCATTGGCATCGGGAGCCAAGCCGAAATAGGATTTGAAGAACCAGAGCAACTTCATTCTGTTGGAATTATTTCAGATTACGCTTGGGGGTTGCTCGGGGCGGGCCGCAACTCGGCAAGCACCTTGTCTCGGGGACCATCGATTTGTATTTTGCCCTGATGAACAACCAGAATCCGCTGAATGTGCGGCAGAATCGCCGTCTTGTGTGTCACAACAACCAGCACAGACTCCTTCGAGATCTCCTGGAAGAGATGCCGCATAACGCGATTCTCGAGTTGCCCATCCATTGAGGCGGTCGGCTCATCGAGCAGAAGTATCTTCGGTTGGGCAATGAGCAGCCTGGTCAACCCCACCAGCTGTCTCTGGCCACCAGACAGACCTTTGCCGCCCTCCGATATCGCAAGCTCAAGGCCTCTGGGGTGATCACGAATGACTTGATCGAGACCCGTCATCTCGGCAGCACGTAAAATTTGAGAATCAGACGGAGACGGCAGCCCCAGAGTGAGGTTGTCGCGAAGTGTTCCGTTGAATAACCGCACATCCTGCGGCAAATAGCCAACATGTTCCCGAACGAATTGTGGCGCCAGGTGGGCAATATCCACTCCGTCGAGAAAGACCCTGCCCTCCTGTGGCCGATAGAGACCTGAAAGCAGCTTGATGAGGGTTGACTTGCCAGAGCCAACGGGTCCTACAACTGCAATCCGTTCTCCCGGAGCTATCGAGAGCGCGGGAATGCTGAGACCAGCTGCATCTTTTCTATATGAAAACGCCACCGTCTCAAGGCGCAAATTCCCAGAGCAAGACTCCGGAATGACCAATCGAGTGTCCGGCTCTCGCTCACCTGGAAGCGCCATTATTCCATCTAGCGCCTTCAGAGCAATTTGCGCATGCTTCCACTGAACAACCAGGTTTGGTATTTGGGTCAAGGGTGACAAGGCCCGGCCACTAATAATCGAGCAAGCAATTAAGCCGCCCATGGTCAGGTTTCCGTGGGCGATTGCATACGCACCAATGGCAATGATTCCCACATAAGTGATCTGCTGAAGGGTCTGAGTAAGATTGGTCGAGAGCGTCGACATTGACTTCAGGGCAAGATCGCTCTCTGCGATACGAGCGGTAAGTAGCCGCCATCGGTCTAAGAGCTTCGACTCGCCAGACACAGCCTTGACCGACTCAATTCCATCGATGGCTTCGATCAATAGCCCGTTCTTATAGTTGGACTCCGCCATGTTCTTTTCTGTTGCTTCCTCGATGGGTCGCCTGAAGGACATGCCAATGAGAAACGCCAAGGGCACTAGAAGCAAAGGGACCAGGGCCACCGGCCCGGCGAGCATTGCAATTACAACAATGAAAAATAGAGCGAACGGAGCATCTGCAAGAATAAATAGAGTGGAGGAAGTCATGAAGTTTCGAACAGATTCAAAATGCCGAATCTGCGATGCGAATGTTCCAACCGTTGGTGGCCGGGCATCCATACGAATCTCGAGCGCCTTGCCAAAAAAGACTCCAGAGAGCTCTTGATCGACCGCTTTGCATGCACGATCCACCATCAAGGCACGCACCTGCTTCATAACCAACTCAAAAACAATCGCAAGACTCACCCCGATGGTGAGCACCCAGAGGGTTGAGAATCCATTGTTGGGCACAACGCGGTCGTAGACTTGCATGGTATACAGAGCAGACCCGAGCCCGATCAGACTGACTACAAGAGTGGCGAAGATTGCCTCTGTAAATATTCTTTTGTGCTTGCGCAGTGCAAAAGCAAACCAGTCCGAAGCGGAGCGCGGTTGGTCTTGATCGCCAAGGTCGAACATGGTTCGTGCGGCCAAGTGAATAAAAAAACCAGCCTCAATCTCCTTTTCGTCGAAGGTAACTGGCCTGCCATTTGTGTCCTCTGCCTGAAGCCCTCCCGACCTCAGTAGGCCCCGCACCAGACGAATCTGGGCCTGATCGGGAGAGAACCAAACAAGCGGCAGATCTTCATCGGTCAATCGACCGGGCAGGACTCTTCGCGCTGTGCCTTGAGGAAAATGGCCAAGCCATAGTTCCATGGCACGTTCCACTCGGCTCAACAGGGATAGTTCGGCGCCCGAGGCCCCCACCGACTGCATGCCGAAATGATGAGCAGGAACCGCATGGCCACATATGCCCGCCATCTTGGCCAAGAGTGCAGCAAGATCGGGGTCGATGAGGAGGGACTGGCTTGGCTGTGCGGAAGCGGTTCCGTTCAACTGAGCGATGGTTTCACTGGCCACGGATATCGCCCAGCCTATCGGGACGAATGTCTCCCGTAATTGCCCCCAGTCGAAGTCTAGACTTCTCATATCGAAAAACCACGTCCGCAAGCGAGAAGAGTGCCTGCGTTTTCTCACGCTGCGCATTAAGAACATCGAGCCAACCTTTGCGTCCGATCTGGTACTGACGCAGGGTCGAGGCCATCGTGTCGGCAGTTGCCTGGGAGGCGATACGAGCGGGAACAATCTCGGAGCGGAATGATTCGGTATCGAGCAGCAGGTTACGAGTCTGTGCCGCCAACTGCCGCTCCAGAAGGGAGATCGACTCCTGTGCTGCAACTCGCCGCGATTGCGCTGCCCGAACGGAGTCAACAGCGGACAGACCGGCTCCGGTATCAATCTGCACCAGCATAAAGGTCAGTCCCTCGTCCTCATTTAACTGCCCCTCCGAACGCCAGTTGTGTTCATACACAAGCGAGAGGCGTGGCAGGGCCCGGGCCCGAACTGCTGTTACCTCGGCCGCCGCCGCCACCTCGCGTTTGCGCGACTGAAGCAACTCGGGAGAGAAAGTCCGTGCCCTTGTAACCCACTCCTCAGTCTCTCTGCGCTGGGTATCACTCTCAATGCGTTGCTCCAACGCTTGAGTAATCCAAGTCGGTCGATGCGGGCCAATGACAGCGTGCAAAGGTTCCCCAAGAAACTGCTGCAGAGTGCTCAAGGTAGTGTCTCGTTGGCGAATAACCTGAATCTCCTCAGAGACCGCCAACTGCAGGCGGGACCTTGCAATGACCAAATCTGCCGCGGGGCTATATTCGCTCTTGACCCGCCGCTCGATCAAATCGACCAGCCGCTGGTGCTCCTGCAGATTCTCGGCAGCAACCAGCACGGCATGTTCTAAACGAAGCAAATCAAAAAAAAGCTCTCCGGCCTGAACAATCACCGCCTGCTGGCTCGATAGAACCTCTGCCTCCGCGGCCTCGGCTCTTGCCCGCGTCTCGTTGATTCTTGCTTGTATGCCACCGCTTGCCCACAGAGGCAAGCTAAGTCGAACGGTGCGGTCGGTGATCTCAGTCTTCTCCTCCCTTCGACCAATGGCAGACAAACTCGGGAATCGACCCCACCAGGCTGAGGCAGCCTCCTGGCCTGCCGCCTCTTTTTCAGCCCTGCGTTGAGAGAGTATGGGGTAGGTCGACAATGATCTCTCGATTACCGCAGAGACAGCAACAGAGAGTGACTCCGGACTGGTGGGTAACGAGGGATTGCTTGAGGCCGCTTGCGCCAACGAGCTGCAAAAAAATGCGAAGGCAATGGCCCCCGCCCAACCCACCCAGATATGGCTCATGAGATCGGCTCTTCCAGGCCGACCCAAAGAGCCATCGGTCTATGCAATAAAGTCGCCTGCTGAGAGAAGAATTGGCTTATTGAGGAATGAGGCCACAAGCATGGCACCGGTCGAGCCCGACGCATCGGCATCATAAAAGAGGTTTCCGGTCTTAGAATCATAGATAAACTTTTCACTGCCCAGTGAGTTGCGCCCGCCTGATCGCGAGACGAAAAGCGACGCCTCAAAGACGATACCAGTGTCGGCGTCAAAAGAGATCTTGTCCTCACCAACTTTAAAGTCGACGATTTTATCCACATCTGCCGGGACCAGATTAGAACCCGATACTACGAATGTATCTGCGCCTTTGCCCCCGGTTAATCGATCATCGCCTTTGCCACCCGAGATGGTGTCGTCTCCGTCGCCACCAACAACGGTGTCGTTGCCTGCGCCCGCATTGACAGACACCCCTGTCTTGGACTTAACCCCTAGGCTGCCCGCATCAAGCGCTAATTGGCCATTCGATGACGTAGAAGAGTTTGGTGGTGCCGGAGAGGTCGTTCCACTGTCCAGCACTGCCACTGCCCACCACCACCGCCTTGGCTCCACTGCCCGTCTGCTCA
>Ga0169931_10011767_pt1 | contig 12246 bp, 7 predicted proteins | sample Kivu_15m_20L_FD_129675 | JGI IMG/M metagenome (GOLD analysis project Ga0169931, IMG submission 129675) | Freshwater microbial communities from Lake Kivu, Western Province, Rwanda to study Microbial Dark Matter (Phase II) - Kivu_15m_20L... | ecosystem: Environmental > Aquatic > Freshwater > Lake ...
ACGCCGTATCGACCACCGGGTTAAACATCATCCCGTTGGCGGCCGCGTAAAACTTGTCGTAGTCTTCAACGGGCTTGCCCAAGGGCGAAGGCGCGCGCAGCGTGTCGTCGATGGTGCGGAGAAACCGCAGCCGCGCGTCGGACCGCGTCTTGCCGTCCGTGTTCGATGTATTCGGCAAACCCGTCGCCGCCGGCGTTACCTTAAAGGGCGCATAGGTCGCCGGAAAATAGCCCGGCCCCGATGCGGCGTTCGAGTTCAGCGCCAAAAAAGCCGGAAAAACCTGCGACGCCGTGCGCTCTCGATCCTTCTCCGACGCAACCACGGTGCCCATATTCGGCGAGACATCTCCCAGCGCCGCGGCCGGGTTGCGTCCGATCTGCGTCCACGTCTGGCCCAGCGAATGGACCAGCGCCCAGGCGCGCATCGACCGTACGATGGCGATTTTGTTCAACTGCGCGCCTAGCTTCGGCATGACGCCGTTGGGCCACATGACGCCATTCACCGTTTCAACCTTGAGCGAGGCGGGCGTCGCTGGCCCGATCTTGGCGTCGAAGGTGTCGACGTGGCTCGGCGCGCCGGTCATCAAAACGAAAATGCAGTTCTTGGCCGTGTTGCGCGTCGTGACTCGCGCGCCGCCGCTCTGTCCGAACGCCGGGCTGGCGAGATACGAGGCGCCGACGCCCGCCCCGGCGACCTCAAAGAACCGCCGGCGTGATAGGTACGGCGCGGCGCTGTAGGAGATGTGCTCGTGCGGATATTTGACGAGGTGACGCTGTAGTTTTTCTTCGTTGAACATATGGCCTCCGGGTCTAGTAGTTAAAGATAAAGTCGACTTTGTTGTAAAGCGACCACAACAGATCTTCGGCCTGCGCAGTCCGATTTCCAGAGGTGAGTTGCGTGCGCGCCGAAGCCAATTCCGCGTCCGAAGGAGGCCGCGACAACACAGTGAGAAACAGCGTCTGGATCAAGTCTTCGTCGGACTTGGCGAGATTCTTCTGTAGCAGCAGGTTCGCGTTGCCCGTGCCTCGAATCCGCGTCAGCACGATCGGGTCGTTCATCAGCGAGAGCGCCTGCGAGATCGATCCCTCACCGCGGCGCTCCTCGTCGTCGCGGTTGCCGCGCAGGAATCCGTCCAGGAACCGGGACGCGTTACCGCCGCGATCGGGCGTCCGCATCGGCTCGGGAATCTTCATCGCCCAGGTTTCGTTCGCGCTCGACGCCGGATAGTCGCGTTGCAGGTTGTAGCTGGCGTTGACGCCCGAGGATTGAATCAGCGCGTCGTGAATCTCCTCGCCCCACAGCCTCCGCACGAAGTGCCGCGCGTAAAGCGGTTCCCAATTCGGATCCCACGCGCCCGGATAGCGGCTCGACATTTGATAGGCTTCCGAACTGACGATCTGTTTCATCAATTTTTTCACGTCGTAGCCATTCGCCACGAAATCGGCGGCGAGGTCGCGCAGCAGCGCCGCGTTGGTTGGTTGCAGCGCCCAGCCCTCCGCCTCGGGCGGATTATCCGGATCGAGCCGCGCCGGATCGAACCCGTCGGTGGGCGTCACCAGCGCGAGACCGAAAAAGTGCTCCCAGACGTAGTTGACGGCGGCTCTTGAGAATAGCGGGTCGTCGACGATCTCGCGGGCCAGCGCCGGCCGATAGTCGGCCACCGACGACGGCTTGTTGGCGGTGAACAGGTACGCCGGCGCGACCGTTGTCGTGGGCGTTGCGCCTTGCCGCGCCGGGCGGTTCCCCGTGGTCGTGTTGAGTGTGTAATCGCGCACGAGCCGCGGATCGGTGAGGATCGACCAGTAGTACGGATTCACGTTGCCCGGAACGATCGAAGTCCTTGTCAGGCTCGTTCGCGAAAAGTAGCTCGCCATCCCCCATGCCTGCTGACGCGTTGTCGAGGTGCCCCACAAGCTCAGCGTATTCAAATGGCCCCGGCCGTTGTGGCAGAGCAGGCAGTTCAGGTGCCCGAGTCCGAGAAATGTCTTCGCCACATCCGCCGCCTGCTGGTCGTAGGTATCCTGTACCACGACCATCGCCTGAAACGATCCCGGCAAGAAGTTCAGTTCGCCGTTCTCAAAACTATTCGAGCCCGTGGCCGTAATCAGTTCGGTCGCCATCTGGCTGTAGGGCTTGCCGCTCCGCAGCGCCAAAGCCAGCACGTTTGAAACGCCGACACGCCATCACCGTCGCGGCGAATCTGCGTATTGACCGAGTTCATCCGGAACAGGTCGCCGTAGAACATGGTCCATTTATCGACCCACTCGGGCTTGGCCAGCAACTCGTCAATCAGAACCTCGCGTTTGTTGGCGCGCGCATCGGCCAAAAATGTCGTCACCCGTTCCGGCGTCGGAATCCGCCCCGTCAAGTCGAGCGTCACACGCCGGATGAACTCGTGATCGGTCGTCCGCGGCGCCGGCGTCACGCCCCTCGCCTGCAGCGTCCCGTAAATGTGCCGGTCGATCGTCCCCAGCTCATCCAACTGCAACTGTGAATTGGTCCTGCTTCCACCGGGCACGAAATTCTGCATCTCCCCCATGCGCGACAACACACGCGCCGTGGCCTCCGAAAAGCGGCCTGGCTTGCTCCGAAACTGCCCGGCTTCAATGATCCGGTCATGCTGCGGGCCGAAGAACATGCACTCTGATGATTCCTGCGCCCACGCCAACGCGACGGCAGCCGCCAGCAACGGTACTTTTGTACTCATTTTGAAATTCCTTTACAATTACTCTCGCCTACCGAAACACCAAAGCCGATGTAGAGTTTCAGATAGTGGTTTACTTTTGCCACTTTTTCCGAGCTAACGATCATGCGAACAATTCTCCCACTTCTCCTATCGGCCGGATGGCTGTTTAGCCAGAGCCTGACCAACACGTCTTTGAACGGCGCGTACTTCTTCCGTCACGTCTTAATAATCGGAAACACCGCCGGCGCCGTATCAGAGATGCGCACGGCCTACGGAACGATCACCTTCAACGGCGCGGGCAGCTACACGCTGACTGGATCGCAGATCATCGGAAGCGGCGCGCCCGCGGCGTTCACAGCCAACGGTGCATACTCGGTGCGCGGAACCGGCTACGTCACAATCGCCAATCCGCAGCGGAGCGGCGTCGAAATCTATGCAGGACTCGGCCAGGGCGCGGTTGTCGGTTCGACCACCGAAGGCGCCGGGGGCGTCTACGATCTCTTTGTCGGCATCCAAGCACCTTCCGGTGGTCAAAGCAACGCTTCGCTGAATGGAGCTTACCTGGTTTCGGCGCTCGAGTTTCCGGGCGGGAACGCATCGCAAATGCGCAACGCGTGGTTCCGCATGGCGCCCAATGGCGTCGGCGCGGCGGGCAATCTCACGGTGTCCGGTAAAGCCGCCAATGCCGCCGATCGCGTCAATACTTCGACCGTTACCTCGGCGACCTACACCATCGCCACCGATGGAACCGGCACTCTGACCCTACCCGGTTCAGGCCTGCTGAACGGCACGCGCGCCATCTCGGTCTCAAGTGACGGCAACCTGACGCTCCTCGGATCAACATCCGCCGGCGGCCACGGCCTCATGATCGCAGCAAAGGCGTTCGCCGGTACAGCCAACGCCGCGTCGTTTAACAATCGCTTCTTCCGCGCCGGCCTGCGGTATGAAGCCGCGCGCGCCGGCGCCTACTCCGGAGCGTCGAATGCGACTGGCACCGGCAAACTGGTCTCCAGCCTCCGCGTGCGCCAGGCCGAAGGCGTCCTCGATCTCACCGGCGCAAACGCGTACACGATTTCCGCCGACTCCAGCGGCACGCTCGAACTCGGCCGGCTCGCGCTCGGTTTCGCCAGCGGTTCGTTCCACTCCAACGGCGTATCCACGACCGATTCCAATAACTACGAACTCAGCTTCGGCATCCGCGCCGCCGCGCCGACCGGCACGGGGATCTTCGTCAGCCCGCAGGCCGTACTGAACGCCGCAAGCTTTGCCCCCGTCGGCGCGCCCCTGTCGCCCGGCGGGTTCTTCACACTATTCGGCACGGGCTTGGCCGCATCGACCACCGTAGCCGACCGCCTTCCCTTCCCGGCCACCCTCGGCGGCGTCCAGGTGCTCGTCAACAACACGCCCGCGTCGCTCTATTTCACCGCACCCACGCAGATCAGCGCGCTCGTTCCCTTTGCGGCCACTGGATCGACCGCGAGCATCGTCGTCGTTAATGGCGCGCAGCGATCGGCGCCGGTCGAAATCCCCCTCGCCCGCACCTCACCAGGCATCTTCACGATCCCGCCGGCCGGTACCGGCCCTGGCGCTTTGTTGCACGCCGATTTCACCCTCGTCTCGGCAGCCTCGCCGGCTAAACGCGGCGAGACCGTCCTGCTCTTCTTGACCGGCCTCGGCGCGGTAACGCCACCATCGGCCGACGGCGCCGCGGCTTCGTCGACACAACTCTCCACCGTCAACGCGGACGTGAAGGTTTACGTGGGCGGCCGCCAGGCCGCGATCGTATTCAAAGGCCTCGCACCAGGACTAGCCGGCCTCTATCAGATCAACTTCACCATTCCCGCGTCGTCCCCCACCGGTTCCGCGCTGCCACTGGCCATCGAAACGCCCGAGGCCTTTCACGATATGGCCGACATCGCCGTGTCCAACTAGCCCGGCGCTCTCGCAGCCTCCGTCGCGCGCCGCGCTCTACTCCTGCGTGCCGTCGATCTTCTGGGCCGAAAGCAGGTTCATCAGCAAGCCGACCTTCAACGTCGCCAGCGCGCCCAGCGCCGAACTCACGCGCCGCATCAACCCGCCGCCGTGGTGCTTGCCAAGGAACGTCGCCGCGCCTTGTTCAAAATCCGCGCCGACGAGCGAATCGCTCAGAGCCGGGGGCGCATCGGATTCGTGAAACACGCCCGTCGCGTCCTGCAGCAAAACAATCTTGCGCCCGGCACGTTTCACCTGCACCGCCACTTCGGCGTCGCTCCACAGCTCACCGTAGCGCTCGTCGAGGAAGTTCATGCCCTTTAGAAACGCCTTGCGGATGAGCAGCGCGAACATGCCGGGAAACTCGACGTTGACGGTATCGGCGGAAGCGGCAAAAAAGGCGGGCCGCAGATCGGAAGGCGAGGGCAGTTTGCGGAAGACCTTCGCGCCGGCGCCATCGGGTGTCGTCAGCGACGCACAGGCCGCGGCGGCATCGCTTTCTTCGCTAACCGCGGCGGCCAGCGTTTCCACGGCTTTCGCCGAGAGCTCTACACGCGGATCGAGAAACAGAATCGAATCGGCCAGCGTCGACCGCAACGCGATATTGGCGGCTTTGGTGTAGCCGAAGTTCTTCGGCAGCCGCAAATAGGTGATCGATTCAAAGTCGTCCTGAATGACGTTCGAACCATCGGTCGAAGCGTTGTCGACGACAATGATCTCGGTCTTATCGGCGATGGCCGACTTCGTCAGCGCTTCGAGACACCGCCGCAACGCGCGCGCCTGATTGCGCGTGACAATGACAATCGACACCCGCGGCGGATCCGCCATGGGTTGCGGAACTAGATTCGATTCGGAGCCGGTGGGAGTCATGAACTAAGAAGGGCGCGGATCTCGAAGAGTCGATCCGCGCCCTGGTGCTGCGGGGGTAAAACGTTTACGACTTGGGCTGATCGCCGGCCTCGCCGCCCTCTTGCTGGGCTTTGAGCCGCTCTTCCCGGCGCTTGGCGCGGTCGGCCGCGCGGCGCACGAGTTCGGAACCGACCAGCTCGAGCATGGCGGTTTCGGCGCCATCGCCCTTGCGGACGCCGACGCGAACGATGCGGGTGTAGCCGCCGTTGCGCGCCGTGAACCGGGGACCGATCTTATCGAACAGCTTTTGCACGCTGGCCGGGGTCATCAGGTAGGATGCCGCCTGACGCCGCCGGTGCAGCTGGTCGGCAGGCGTACCTTCGCGCTTGGCGAGCGTAATAATCCGCTCGACAATCGGCTTGGCAGCCTTGGCTTTCGGAACAGTCGTGACGACGCGTTCTTCGAGAATGACGCTCGTGACGAGATTGCGCAGCAGAGCGCGCCGGGCGCTCACATCGCGCTTGAGTTTGAAACCGCTTACGTTATGCCTCATGGTGGCGTACTTTCGTGAAAAATTTTATTCGTCGTCGTCGTCGCCGGCGCTCAACGTCGTCGAGCTGGCGGGACCGGGGATGAGACGGCCTTGCGAGTCGATCTTCATGCCGAAGCCAAGGCCCATTTGCGTGAGGATTTCCTTGATTTCGTTGAGCGACTTGCGGCCAAAGTTCTTGGTGCGAAGCATCTCGGCTTCGGTCTTCTGGACAAGATCGCCGATAGAGGAAATATTGGCGTTCTTCAGGCAGTTGTAGCTGCGGACCGAAAGCTCCATCTCGTCGACCGAGCGGTTGAGAACCTCGTTCATCTGGTTCATCACGCGCTCTGCCGGCTCTTCGCTGACCTCGGAGGTCTCTTCGAAGTTGATGAAGATGCTCATGTGATCTTTGATCAGCTTCGAGGCCTGGCCGATGGCGTCCTGCGGACTGATCGCGCCGTTGGTCCAGACTTCCAGCATGAGCTTGTCATAGTCGGTCATCTGGCCCAGACGGGCGTTGTCGACGCTGTAGTTGACCTTGCGGACCGGCGAGTGGACCGAGTCGATGGCGATGTAGCCGATCGGCAGGTCTTCGTCGAAGTTGCGGTCGGCCGAGATATAGCCGCGGCCTTGCTTCAGGCGCATCTCGATGTTGAGCTTGCCGCCTTCGCCGACCGTCGCAATATGAACATTGCGGTCGAGCACTTCGATATCCGATGACGTTTCGATCTGGCCCGACAACACTTCGCCCGGCCGGTCGACAACCAGGCGCACCGTGTGCACCGCGTCGGTCGACATCTTGAACGGAACCTGCTTCAGGTTCAGGATGATGTCGGTGGCGTCTTCGGTCACGCCCGGAATCGGGCTGAACTCATGCGCGATGCCGTCGATGCGCACGGCGGTGATCGCCGCGCCTTCGATCGAACTCAACAGCACGCGCCGCAGGCTGTTGCCGATGGTGGTGCCGAAACCGCGCTCAAAGGGCTGGGCCGAGAAACTGCCATAGCGCTCGTTGAGCGTCTCGGTGTTGGCGACCAACCGCTTCGGTTTCTGAAAACCCTTGAACATAGCTCTCCTTGGGGGCTCTTACTTTTGGTGTTACCCGCGCGCGGCTTCGAAAAGCCCCGCGCGAGCCTGCGTTATTTCGAGTACAGTTCGACGATAAGCTGTTCGGTCATGTTGATCTGAACAAGCTCTTCGCGCTTGGGGTTGCCGATGACGCGGGCTTTCAAATTCTCGCGGTCAATTTCGAGCCAGCTCGGCGAAGGCAGATGCGCCGTCGCTTCGCGCGCCGACAGAACCGCCGGGTTTTCCTTGCTCTTGTCGCGAATCGTAACTTCGTCGCCCGCTTTAACCTGGAACGAGGGGATGTTGACCTTGCGGCCGTTCACGTGAACGTGGCCGTGGCGCACCAGCTGGCGCGCGCCGGCGCGGCTGGTGGCGAAACCGATACGGTAAACCGCGTTGTCCAAGCGGCGCTCCAGCATCTGCAGCATGACTTCGCCGGTGATGCCCTTGGTGGTGGCGGCCTTCTCGAACAGATTGCGGAACTGGCCTTCGCCCAAACCGAAGTAGCGCTTGGTTTTCTGCTTCTCGCGGAGTTGGAGTCCGTAGCCGACAATCTTCGGCTTACGCGCCTGGCCGTGCTGGCCGGGGGGGAAGTTCCGCTTCTTCTCTTCGCTGACGGCGCACTTGGGGCCGTAGCAACGTTCGCCCTTTAGGAAGAGCTTCATGCCCTCGCGCCTGCAAAGGCGGCACACAGGGCCGATATAACGAGCCATTCTTGGTTGGTCCTTGAACCTTTCGGATTTCTGGAAGGTGCGGTTTACGGCGTTTCGGCCTTCGTCCCGCTTTGGTGGGTATAGACTTGCGCGAACGCGCAAAGTCCGATGGTTACGATTATGACACACCCGGAGTCCAGTGCGCAAACTTCGGCACGGAAATTAGGGGGTGGCCCGACGGAGGGCGTTTGGGCGGGTACTCCGTCGGGCCGTTTTGGCGCGCAGGGCGGGTGGGGGTCTGCGCACCAAACTTGAAAAATCTTGCCGTCCCGGAGGAACGTCCCGCCACAAGTCTCTACTATACACGATTGGGGGGCGGTTACAAGTGGGAGTTTATTTGAGGTCCGCGGCCCAGTTCACCACCACGCGGTAGCCGTTTTGATCGCCTCGACTCGCAAGCTCCTCGGCGATCAGGAACCGCTGCCCGTCCGCCGACGCGGCGAAAATGTTAAAACCGTCAAGGCTCCAGTGCGCCTGCGCTGGAAACAGCAGCTTCGGAACGGACGCGGCCAGGTTAGGCGAGGTTCGAATTTCCGCGCTGAAAATCGAGCCGGCGTTGTTCGCGAAATAGAGTTCCTTGCCGTTGCGGCTCCATAATGGAGAAATTCCTCCGCCAGATGAGACCTTTCGTTTTTCGGCGAACGAAGGAAACGACGCGACGTAGATGTCGCTTCCTTCCGCCTCATTCGAAGCATAGGCCAGATGCCGTCCATCGGAAGACAATCGAAGCTGGCGCATAAAGTACGGAGTTTCCAGCAGTAGACTCGGTTTCGCGTTGGGTCCCGGTTTAAAGAACGAATACCGGCTAGTCGAGAGGTCCGACACAAGCAGTGTGGCCCCATCCGGCATCCAACCCCTTGCAGCCAGCGGTTGCGGCGCCAATGGAGCGGACTTCCCCGAATCGGCAACCACCTCTACAATCCCGCCGTTACTTTCGGTGACCGCGAGGCGCTGCGAATCCGGCGACCAGACCGGTGGGTAGAGTCCAGACAGCGTTCCCCCGCGAGTGAGACGCGTGACCACTTCGGTGGACAGGTCCATAACCCAGGCGTCCGGTTTGGATCCGCTGCCCGACAAACCGTCCATGTACAGCGCTAGGCGCTTCCCGTCTGGGGAAATGACGGGATAAAACCATGCCCCCGGTTTTCCGAGGGGAGCGATGCGCCGGCCGGAGCGATCGTACCAGGCGAGTTGGCGAACCGATGCGGAAGCGGCGCCGCTGCGATACGCCAACACACCACGCGGCGAAACCGAAAATGCGGCGCGTCCGATGGTCGCGTTGAAGGTTACATTTTCCGCTACGGTGAACGGCTCACCTTGTAGCTGAAGGGACTTTGGGTCCATTCGTCGCGCCAGCAAAGTGCCTTCGCGAACAAAGAGGAGGTAACCGGGTTGCGCCCATGCGGCCAGTGAAGCGCTCTCGGTCACCAGCGTGCGCGCGGTAGCGCCCACGTCCTGAACGTACACTCCATTTTTCGACGAGGTCTTGTTCGCGGCAAAGTAAAGCAAACGCCCGTCGGGCAGGAACTGCGGCCAACTGTGGCGGATTTCATCCGGGGCCAGTGTCGTCGCCGGTGTCGGGACACCGCCCACCGCGGGCACACGCTGAAGCGGGCCACTCCCGGAAGAGTAGACAATAACGCCTTCCGGACTCCATGCGCCGCCGCCGCCAAGTAGGCTTAATCGGCCGTTCGGCGTTGCGGCCTCCAAGTCACAGATGGTCTGGATCGATCCGCCCGAAACGGCGATCCGCTTCAGCTTCTCGCTGGCAAAATAGGCGATGAACTGGCTGTCTGGCGACCAGAACGGAAAGTTCGCGTCTTCGGTTTGGTCGAGACGATGGGGCGTCGGCGCGCCCAGCGGTCGGATCCAGAGTGAATTCTTACCGGACGCGGTTTCCACCACTACAAACACAATGTTCTTGCCGTCGGGAGAAGGCACGGCCTGTGGCGCGCCGGAGGCTGTCGGCCGGCCCGTCCCCTCGGGGTGCGGAATATCGAATCGCGCGACGCCTGGAGTCAGAACTTGCGGCTTCGGCCAGAGCCACGCCGCGGCGGTAGCAACACAGGCCACTCCGGCCACCGCCCACGGCAGCCACGGGCGGCGCGTTGTCGCCGTTACTTGCGGCGCGTCCTCCAGCAACAACCGAGCCCCGGAAATATCGCGCAAGCGCAGCTTCGGATCGCGCGTCAAACACATCCGCAGCAATCGCTGAAACCGCGCCGGCACAAGCGCGAAATCGATCTCCTGCCGCAGAACCGCCGCCAAAACGTCGGAGATATTCTCGCCCTCAAACAACTGCTTGCCCGTGAGCAGTTCGTAGAGCACAACGCCAAAGCTCCAGATATCAGCACGCCGGTCGACATTCGATCCCCGCGCCTGCTCCGGCGACATATACGACGCCGTGCCCATAATCACGCCCGCCACCGTCCCGCCCATCGTCAACGTCGGCGACAGCGACGGATTGGCCACCGGCGCCTGCTCGGGCGACAACGCCTTCGCCAAGCCAAAATCCAGAACTTTGATACGCCCATCGGCAGTGAGCAAAATGTTCGCCGGCTTCAGATCGCGATGAATGACCGTTTTATCGTGCGCGTATTCCAGCGCGTCGATCAGTTGCCCGATCAGCGGCAGCGCCTGGTCGTCCGTCAGCGGACCTTTAATGGGCGCGCCTTCGACCAACTCCATAATGATGGCGCGGTCTTCCACGCCATAGATCGTGGCGATGTTCGGATGATTCAGCGAAGCCAGCAACTGCGCCTCGCGCGCAAAACGGGCGTAGCGGTCAGGATCGAAACCGAGATTATCCGGCAGCACTTTCACCGCAACTTCGCGGTTCAACTTCATGTCCGTCGCCCGATACACCGCACCCATGCCGCCTTCACCAAGCTTGCCGGTGATGCGGTAGTGGGCGATCTGCGTCGGAGCGCTCATGGACTCGCGCTATTGTATCGTTTCTATTCGCCGGTTTCCGCGAGTGGCGAATGGCGATGGCACGCGATCCTTCGGTTGTGCACCGGCAACTCGGGCAGCGGCTCGTTGATCGAGTCGACTTCGGGAGCGCCATCAATCCGCCACACGTTATCGCCTTCATCAATATTTCTTGGTGTACTCCGCCGCACCGCCGTGATACCCTCTCAAGAAACCCGTACGGTCGCCCCGCATGCGATTCGGGTCCGGTTCCTCAAACAGTGGACCGCGAATTGCCCCTCGGTCAGCGGCTGAACTCAAATCGTTTGTCGTTGGGGGGTACAGTGATCCGTTTCGTCTTCACGCTTTTTGTTGCCGGTAGTGCGCTACCGGCGCAGATTCAAAACGCCCGCATTGAGGGCTCCGTTCTCGATTCCTCGGGCGCAGGCGTTCCCGGCGCGAAAGTTGCAATCGAAAACACCCGGACACAGGTCCGGCTCGATGCCAGTTCCGACGCCACCGGATTCTATTTCTTCCCCACCCTGCCACCGGGGTTTTACACCCTAACGGCCGAGGCGACGGGCTTCCGAAAATTCACTCTCACTAACATCGAGCTAAACATCGGCGCGACGATTCGCCAGGACTTGAAGCTCGAACTGGGCGCCGTCACCGAAGCGATTGTCGTTGAGTCGAGTTCCGTACGCGTGCAGACCTCCGAGGCCACCATTCAACGCTCGGTCACGTTGCGCGACATCGATACCCTGCCGCAGCTGGCGCGCAATCCGATCGCACTGGCGACCTATCAGCCCGGCGTGCAATTGGGAACCAGCCCCAACGATCCAAGCTTCGCGCGCGTCAACGGAATGCGGCAGGGCTCGAACAATAACACCCTCGACGGCATCGACGTGAACGACGCCGTGTTGCCGCGGTTGGGCTTGACGATGAACGCCACGAACACTGACTCGGTCGAGGAGTTCCGCATCATCACCAACGGCGCGAAGGCGGAGTACGGCCGCAACGCCGGCGCGACGGTCGAGTTGATCACGCGGTCGGGAACCAACCGCTTCAGCGGCAACCTGTTTGAATACCATCGCAACACCGTATTGAACGCGAACAACTTCTTCAATAAATCGAGCGGCGTGGAACTCAAGCGGCCCAAGTTCATCGAGAACAAATACGGCGGCTCGATCGGCGGCCCGGTTACAATTCCGAAGCTCTTCAACGGCAAGGACAGGCTGTTCTTCTTCTACAATTTTCAAGGCACGAAAACCGCGCAGGAGGTGGTTCGGAATCGCACGGTATTGACCCCGGAAGCGAAGTCGGGCATCTTCCGCTGGGTGGTGCCGGCGAATCAGCCGGGCGCTGGCGAAACGCGCAGTTTCAACATCGTCCAGAACGATCCGCGCCGGATCGGAATCGACAGGAAAGTCGCCGCGAATCTGGCATTGCTGCCCGCTCCTAACAACTTCGATGTCGGCGACCGGCTCAACACCGCCGGCTTTCGCTTCAACGCGCCG
>Ga0169931_10011768_pt1 | contig 12244 bp, 6 predicted proteins | sample Kivu_15m_20L_FD_129675 | JGI IMG/M metagenome (GOLD analysis project Ga0169931, IMG submission 129675) | Freshwater microbial communities from Lake Kivu, Western Province, Rwanda to study Microbial Dark Matter (Phase II) - Kivu_15m_20L... | ecosystem: Environmental > Aquatic > Freshwater > Lake ...
CAATCTTGATGGCCGTGGCGATGGTGTTGGCCTGCACCGGGGTCACGTCGCGACCTTCCTCGAACGCGCGAACCAGCGGATTTGCACCGCGTGCCTGCACCACCGCGATGCGGGGAAGGCGATTAATCATGCCGCGCGCGTGCAGCTCTGAAAGGCCCTTGAACAGCGCCGAGCTGTTGCCCAGATTGCCGCCGGGCAACACCACCCAGTCGGGCACCTGCCACGCGAGGTCCTCGAGCAGCTCGAATCCGATCGCCTTCTGGCCCTCGATACGGAACGGGTTGATGGAGTTGAGCAGGTAAATGCCCTCTTCGGCGCATACCTGCTGAACGAGCTTCATGGCGGAGTCAAAGTCGCCAGCGATCTTCAGCGTGATGGCACCGTAGGCGGTTGCCTGTGCCAGTTTGCCCAGTGCCACGCCCGTGTTCGGAATGAACACGAAGGCCTTCATGCCGGCCTGCGCTGCATACGAGGCCATAGAAGCCGACGTGTTGCCAGTGGATGCACACGCGACCGCTTTCATGCCGAGCGCCCGCGCTACCGACACGCCGGCGACCATGCCACGGTCCTTGAACGACCCCGTCGGGTTTTCGCCCTCGTGCTTGAGTACCAGCCACGGGACGCCAGTGTATTCCGAGAGACGCTCCGAGCAGTAACTGTTGGTGTTGCCTTCGGGCTTGGTGACGAAGGCCGACTCGTGCAGGGGCAGCACCCACTCCCGAAACCGCCACACGCCTGATTTATCGAGCGGGTTTCGGGACTTTCGACGGTCATCGATCTGCGCGAAGCCAGGTACGTCAACCGAGAGGTCGTGAGCAACATCCAGCGTGCCACCACACGCACAGCGATAACGCAGCTCCATGCCGGCATAATTCGTGCCGCAATCCACACACTGGAGCGTCCATGAAGGCTTCCACGAAGCCGCGGGGGTCGAGGGGGTCAGCATCGCGTGGCTCCGGGGCAGTCGGCAGCAGAGATCAGAAGCGAGGACTCCAGACCTGCGCCGCGGAAGGCCTGTTGCATGACGTGTCCCACACGGCGGGCGATCTGAGGTCCGTGGCACATGGCGAAAATCGACGGGCCCGAACCGCTGATCGAGCTCGCCAGGGCGCCCGCACGTTCGGCGGCCTGCATCACCTCAATGGCGCCGGGGATCAGCGTCGCACGGGCGGGGGTGACGACGTCATCGACCACACAACCGGCCAGCAATCCCAGATCACCGGCGTAGCAGGCAGTGACGAGCGTCGCGATGTTGGCGCTGTTGCGCACCATCGCCGGAATCGTGATGTGTCTGGGCAGGGCTTCACGCGCAAGGCGCGTGGACAACTCGAATTCCGGCGTCACGACGGTCATCAGCAAGCCTTCAGGCACCGGCAGGCGCTGAATATCGAGCGGGTCAACCGAGCGCACCAGAATCAGGCCACCCAGCACCGCCGGTGCGACGTTGTCGGCATGGCGACCGGCTACCGCTGTCTCGGCTTCCACGCAGGCCTCGACCAGCTGAATACGACGCAGCGGGCTGCCCAGCAGGATGTTGGTGGCGACCGCCGCGGCCGCCGCGCTGGCAGCCGACGAACCAAGGCCCGAGCCAATGGGCATGCCCTTGTGAATCCGAAGACCGATGCCGGCTCTGACGCCCGCCCTGCGAAGCGTCTCGATGGCGGCAATGCCGGCGGTATTGTGTTGCGCGTCGAGCGGAAGTCGTCCGTCGTCACCTGTCACTTCCAGAATGACGACCTCGTCGCCGTCGACCCGTTCGGCCACCACGGTGTCGCCTTTGCCCTGCAACGCCAGACCCAGCACGTCGAACCCCGGTCCCACGTTGGCGACTGTCGCCGGCGCGAACACCCGCGCGCTCTGGCGGGGCGAAGTGCTCGGGGAGCGCTGCACGGCAGGCATGCCGGTGGGTGCAGTACCCACGCCGAGGGCAAAGCGTCGGTGCAGAATGTGGAGGGATTCGACCGTGTCCGACTCCAGCACGGCGACCGTGATGTTCAACTCCGAAGAGCCCTGCGCGATCGCCAGAACATTCACGCCGGCGTCGCCGAGCGCCGAAAACATGCGTCCGGCAATGCCCGGGCTGTGCGCCATGCCAATGCCGATTACGGCGACCAGCGACACATCGGGTTGAATGGTGACCTCTTCGACATCGCCGTGCGAGATCTCCATGCGGAAGGTTCGCTTCAGCGCGACCTCGGCGCGCTTGGCGTCGGGTCCTGCCACGGCCACGCAGATGGACGCCTGCGAGCTGGCCTGGCTGATCATGGTGGGGATAATGCCTTCGGCCGACAGCGTCTCGAACAGGCGGGACGAGATTTGCGGGCGGCCCGCAATGCCGCGCCCTTCGACGGCGATGAGCGTTTGCCCGCGCACAGCGCTGACGATTTTCGCCGGCAGGTCGCCGGGGCTCAGCCGGGCGTCGATTCGGGTACACAGGCCCGTGGTGTCGCGGAATCCGCGCACTTCGACCGGAATCTCAAGTCGTTTTAAAGGGTTGAGTGACCGCGGGTGAAGCACGTCATGTGCGTAAAAGCTCAGTTCAGAGGCTTCGCGGTAGTTGAGCTGCTCCAGCGGCCGTGCGTCGCTCACAATGGCCGGGTCGGCCGAAAAGAGCCCGGGGACAGAGTTCCAGAGCACCACGCGGTCGGCAGAGAGCGCACCGGCGATGAACGTCGCGGTGTAGTCGGCACCACCGGTACCCAGCCAGACCGGCGTGGAGTCGGGAGCCATACCCACGGCGCCGGGTACAACAAAGCGCTGACCGCTGCTCACACCATCGAGCAGATACCGGCGCACGCTGCGCTGTGCCAGGCCGGCCAGGGGCTCGGCCTGAAGCGCTGACGCGTCGGTCTCGAGGAAGCTCTCGGGCTCGGCGAGCTGCCACTCGGGCCGCGCGATCGCGCGCAGCATCAGGCGGGCATTCAGCCGGGCCGCCGTCGTGCGAATGCGGGCTCGTGTGCGCTCCGAGACTTCTGCCAGCGTGGCGCAGGCCGCGAGCGTTGTGCTGATGAGGGTGACGTCGTGCTCCAGCGTGGGTGGCAGCGGCTGGTCAGAGAGCTGGCTCCAGATGCCAACCGTCCACTCCAGAAGTGCAGCGACGGCGGGGTGGTGAGCGGTGAGGTCGCCCGCGGCAATCGCGTCAAGCGCGTGATCGAGAGGCGCCGCGATCGCCGGACAGAGGGCCACGACCGTCAGGGTCGCGGTGGGATGGCCACGTAAGATGCTGGCCGCCGCAACGAAGTCGGCCGCAGTTTCGAGGCATTCACTCCCGAAACGATGTATTTCCATAGTGAGAACAGGGGCGTAGAGGAACGTCGGCGATCGTGCCGGTAAACCGATTCAGGCCGGAGGGTCCTGATCGTCAATCGCTGGAGGCTGCAAACCCCGATAGAACGAGGTGTTGCGATAGAAGTCCAGCAAATCCTTGGCAACAACCGTTCCTGCGGCCACTGCCGGTATGGAGAAAATGAGGCCGAAGAACCCAAACAGCGAACCGCCAATCAGTAGCACCACCATGACCAGAAGCGGGCTCATGCCCACTGCGCCACCCACCAGGCGCGGCGTAATCAGGTTGCCTTCCAGAAGCTGAACCACCGAAAACACCGCCGCGACCCCCACCAGTTCGAACAGAACATGGTCGCCCATGAGGGCCATGACGATCGACAGCACCAGCCCGAAAAAAACACCCAGAAATGGCACGATATTCAGAATGCCGGCCAGCATGCCAATGACCCAGCCCAGCCGCACCCCTGCGATGGTCAGACCAATCGCGTACAGCACGCCCAGAATCAGTCCCACCTGAACCTGACCACGAACCCAGCGTCCCACAATCGAATCCATGCGGGAGGCACGCTCCACGAGCACTTCGTGATAGCGCGGTGGCACCATCATCATGGGGAGCGAAACAATCCCCCGAAAATCCATGAGAAAATAAAACGTGAAGATGGGAATCAGCAGCAGGTTCAACAGCGTACCCGCAGACTCAGAGACCGACCCAACCACGCTGTTGAGAGCGCCGAGCAGCGCCGAGCTGGTGCTGGACATCACCGTATTCAGGCCGTCGCGCAGGCTGCTGGTCACGTCGACGTCTGGTGCGAACGTTTGCAGCAGGCGCACGAAGACATGGTCGGGATGCGCGGCCATCCATGCGTCCGGGTCGCTCAGAAAGTTGGTGATTCCAGCCTGCAGGCGGGGCAGGGCGGCGGTCACCTCGGGCACCACCGCCGCGACAAATACGGCCCCCAGCCCCACTGCTCCGCCCAGCAGAACCGTCCCTACCGCTGTGATCGCCAGCCAGCGACGAATGCGCAGGGCCACCAGTCGCTCAATGAGAGGGTGCAAAAAGTACGCGAACAACAGCGACAACGTCACCGGCGCGAGCACTGGCGCGACCACACTGACCAGATAGCCTACCGCGTACAGGAGCGCGCCGAAGATCAGGAACTGAGCGACGCGCTCTGTCCAGGACTCAGGAAGGGAGTGCAGCTTCATTCCGGGGTTCCGTCGGCATGGTATCGTGGCGAATCATGGCGTGACCGTGAGCACACCCATGTCCGTGGTCTGAAAACCGTTCGATGAGCCCGCTCCGCGGTCGCAATATACCCATGTGTCGCCGCCGTCACCCGAGAATCGATAGGCGTAGCTGAATGTGCCGGCTGTAGCCGGACTGAGCAGCCCGGCCTGATACTCGTCGTTGTTCGGCTGCCCTGCCGTGGCGGCGTTCCAGCCCGGGTTGGGCACGGCCAGCGACCATGACCACGTGACGTCATCGGGCACCGAACCGGCGGGGCCATAGCCGACCTGACCCACCAGGGCAGGGCTGGTGTCAACCGCGTTGGTGCGCGTGGTAAGACCGTTGGCGAACACAATGCCATACACGGTGTTGAGCGTGTTGGGCGCCACGTTCAGGGTCTCGGGAAACTGCAGTTTACAGTAGCCGACGGGATACTCCCGCTGCACGCACGCGCCGGCTTCGCACGACGCGTCGGACAGTGAACAGTCCACCTCGTCGTAGAGGTATTCGCAGGTGTTCTCTTCGTTGCAGACCGCCGCCGCCACATCGGTGGAAGCCAGCGATCCGGTGCAGAATGGCGTGAACGCTCTCGCGAGACAGTCGTCCACAGTCAGGCACCCGTTGGCACCCAGCGTCACCACCATCTGCCCGGCGTCCGCCGGCGCATAGCCGTTCTCGGCTCCATCCTGTCCCGCTCCGCGGTTGCGATCGCAGTAGGTCCAGGTGGCTCCTGCATCACCCGAGAAGCGGAAGGCCACATCGTATGTGGTTTGGTCGAGCGGAGCGGCGAAAGTGGCAAAATATTCGTCATTGTTGGGCTCACCAAAGGTGGTCCCGTTCCACGAGTCGTTGGGTTGTGCGTCGATCCATTCCCACGAGGCATCAGCGGCCGGATCGGTCCCATCGGGGCCGTAGCCGAAAGCGGCCACCACGCGCGGCGCCGCATCCACCGTCACCGTCAGGTCGGTGAGACCCGCGCTGAAATAACGACCAAACACGGTGATGGATTCACCCGGTATGGCCTCAAAGTCGACCGGGAACTGCAACCTGCACCAGTCGATCGTGACGTCGTCGGGCGGAAGCGGTGCGCGACATCCAGCCACGCCGCCGGCGGCGAAGCACTCCTGTCCGGTCTGCTCGCAATCCACGCGCTCATTCTCGGTGTAGTCACACACAACGTCAGCCCCTGCCGCCAACGAACAGGTTCCGGTGGTTTGCCACGTCACCACCTGATTGCCTTCGCAGCCCGGTGCCGGCGGCGCGTTGCACGGGTTCGGTTCGCAGGGATCCACACAGGCTCCGCCGTCGCAGACGAGCCCGTCGATCGCGCAGTCGGTCACGGTTGGCGCGTAGGTACAGTCGGCCGCGATGCCGTCTGCCGAGCAGCTGCCGAGGGGACCATACGTGGTCTGCAGGTTGGCGTCGCAGCTTGCCGCAGGAGGTGACGAGCAGGGGTTGGGCTCGCAGGGCGTGACGATGTTCAGGCGGGCCGCGTTGGCGACCTGATAGCCGTTTTCGGCACCATCGGCGCCGGGCCCCAGATTGCGATCGCAGTAGAGCCAGACGAGTCCATCGTTTCGGGAAACCCGGAAGGCCATGTCGCGCAGGCCAGCGATTTCAGGTGCAGCCACCGTCGCCTGATACTCGTCGTTGCCGGGCTCTGCGCTGTCGCGCCACGCCACGTTGGCTTCTGCCGCGCTCCACTGCCAGCTGTCGAGAGACGGCTGCGTACCGGTGGGTCCATACCCGAACTCCACCCGCAGCTCGGGAGCGACATCCGTCGCCGCCGTCCGGTTCGTCAGGCCAGCCTCAAACACACGTACATAGGCGGTCGTCGTCATGCCCGGAGCGAGCGTGATATCGGAAGGAAACTGGAACCGGCACCAGTCCACCTCGGTGTCGGGCACCACACACGACAGGTTGGCTTCGCCCGGCGTCCCCGAGTCACCGCTGCCGTACGTCGTGGTCGCAGCGCACCAGCTGTCAAAGGACCGCTCGGTCGGTGTACCAATGACCGCAGGGTCGACAGCCGCCGACGCGCATTCGGCGTCGGGCAGCGTCGCTGCGGTCCAGGTGGTCGAAAGAAGCTCTGATTCACCATCCAGAAGCGTTATTTCTCCCCCATCGGGCGAAAAATCGAGCCCTGAATAGACAAGGTCAGGCGTGATGCCGCCGTTGATCGCAGGGTCGTCACTGGCAGCCACGACATACCAGCCGCCCGCCGCGACGGGGGGCGCATCACTGATCAGGAAGCTGCCACCGGCACCGTCCTGAAGGGTGAGTCCGTTGAGGCTGACGTCCACGTCGCCCGGATTGTGCAGCTCAAACCACTGCCCTGCACCCGGCGCGCTCTCGCAGGGCGCGAGCATGAGCTCGGACAACACTAAGCCCAACGACCGAGGGCCTGTGTCTGCCGTCGCAGCGTCGGTAGCATCTGTGTCAGCCGCGACGTCGGTGCTGGTATCGGCCTCCGCGTCCGGCTCCACATCGACGTCCTGCAGGAGGGCATCGTCAGCATCCGTCGTGTCCTGATCGGTGGCGTCGCGCGCATCATCCGGCGGGGCGACATCCGCCGCAGGTCCGGAATCCCCGGTAGAGTCCGTATCGAACAAGGGTACGTCCGTCGTTCCATCAGCGCGGGCGTCAAACGCGGCATCGACTCCAGGACGCACCGCTTCACTGTCGTCTCCGCAGCCGGCCAGCGCGACCAGGGCACAGACAATCGCCAGAGAACCGTATTTTGACGACTCCATATTCTCTCCAGAATAACCTGAAACGAGGGGGTATCCGGCCTTTCGGCAGGGCGGCGGCCGTGTCTCACCGGGCAGGATTGTCGTGGCGGGTCCTTCGCACGTCAAGGGGGGACACGCCGGTCAGTCGCCGCTGCAAACAAGGCCTACACGCCTTCCAACGGGGTCCTGATATGAGCCTGATCGGGTTCAGGACGAGCGCCATAGAACTGCCGGGCCCAGCGTCGATAGCGCATGATCGGGCCATCTCCGGTAGCCAGCACCGGCGGGTGCACGTAACGCTTGTTTTGCCAGACGGCAAAGTCCTGCATCACGTCCGCGCTAAAACCCGCGAAAGCCGCGCGGGCGATCAGGTGATTCACCGCCAGCCGCGGCAGCATCTGCAGCGCCGGATGAATCTGGTGGGGTGCGCTATGTTCTTCCATGCTGAGCGCGATGGTCAGCGTCGAGTGTTCCTCGTCGATGGGGGTCACCTGTACGAAGTGCCGCGTGTGGATACCGGTCTCGGGAATATGAACATCGACCCACGAGTAGCCTAAACCCCACACGTGGACCTCGAACTCGGCCCGAATCAGCGATGAGCGACCAATAAAGCCGGCCGAGCGGCTCATGGCGTATCTGGCGTTCAGGTACGGACCATCGACCCGCAGCTCGCTGAGCATCTCCACGTTTTTGTACCCATGCACGACCGTCAGGTGCCCCAGGTCTACCGAATTCTCGGTGGTCTCCTGCGGGTGTGCCCTCAGCTGCCAGGTCCTCGACAGCAGGGGCAGAAAACGGCCTTCCACCGGCAACGTCGGAACGTGCCAGTCGGGCTCACGACCGTCGCTCGCGTGCCAGACCAGAATAAAGCCGTTGCGTTCCATCGACGGCCACACAAACAGGCGGGCGTCGGCTGGGGCGCGGGTGCCATAGCCCGTCCTCTGGCAAACGCCGGCGCTATCAAACTCAAAGCCGTGAAATGGACACCGCAGGTGTTCACCCTCGACCGTGCCACCGTGAGCAAAATGAGCGCCCATGTGAGGACAGTAGGCATCTACCACGGACACGCGGCCACCCTGTGAACGAAACACCACAATGTCATGCCCAAAGACTGTTCGGGTGACCAGCTGACCTGCAGCCAGCCGGGCTGACGGTCCAACAGAAAACCACCCGTCCGGAAAGCCCAGTCGATGGGGCACCGAGGGACGTAGGCGGCTTGCTCGCTCGTTCATGCGGACTCACCTGGCCGTTGCCGGCGCGTGTGTGGCGGAATGCAACGCACCATGTCGCAGTGTGTCAAACGAAGTCAACGAGAGCGCGAAACGGCGATTCGGGGGGAAGGGCTCAACGGTCGCTGCGATGAGTGGGCACCTGAAACAGCACGCCATCTTCAAGCCGCATCATGGTGAGCGACTGTCCCCATACACAGCCGCTGTCCAACGATTGCCAGCCGGGGCCCGACTCGACGCCGAGAGCCGCCCAGTGACCAAAGAAGAGCAACGGATCACCGGGTGCAGGTCGGCGTACGTCGCACCATGCCTGCAGGTCATCTGGCATGTCAGCCCGGGAAGACTTGAAGTCGTGGTTCAGCTGTTGCGACGCTCGCTGCAGCGCGCGCATTCGGGTCAGCACGGTTACACTGGTACAAAGGTCGTCGTCGTCAGCAGCTTCTTTCGTGGGGCAGCTGCCACGTTCACGCACAATCCAGTGCAGAAAATCGGTGGGATCGGCGGCCATCAACTCTCCCTGCACAGCGGCCGAGCGTTCTGCCGCCCTGTCCAGCGACCAGCCGGGCCACACGCCGGCGTGGATCATGGCGGCGCTCCCCGAGCGATGAAACAGCGGCTGATGACGCAACCAGTCGATGAGCGACCGCCGGTCGGGGTGGCGCAACACGTCGTCGATGGTGTCCTTGCGTTTGAGCTGCGTGACGCCAAAGTGCAGCGACAGCAGGTGCAGGTCGTGATTGCCCAGCACCAGGCGGGCGAAATCGCCAAGCCCCTGAACAAACTGCAGAACTTCGACGTTCCGCGGGCCGCGGTTGACCAGATCGCCCACAAACCACAGCCGGTCAGCACCCGGCGACACGCGGGCCGTCTCAAGCAGCTGCCGAAGGGTAGCGCTGCAGCCATGGACGTCGCCGATGACGTAGGTGGCCATGTCGAACTACGGGAATGCGGGTCAAAGCAGGGGGCAGGGTGGCGGTCGCATGTCCCGATGGCGTCTGCGTGTGTGAATGTGCACGCGACTCTGGAACATGGCACCGGCAGGCGGTAGTCTGCGCGGACTGCGTAGAACAATCGACCCCCACCGACAAGGTGCGGCTTCCGGACATCAGGTGTGAGCATGACGAATGATCGCCCTCGACGAGATCCTCGCGAGCAGGCCGCTGCGCCTCCTGTCCAGTCACCGTCAGGTTCCCTGCTGGAGCAGGCTTCGAATGGCAGGACTGCGCTACCGCATTCCGCATCCGACTCTGACGACGGGGCCCGCGTGCCATCTGCTTTTACCGTGGCGCCCGTCGCGTCGAACGCCCCGGCCGGCGACGGTGATGAGTGGCTGGCAGACGACCTCGTGCTGGAGAGTGATGAGTCTCCATCAGAAGAGTCGTCGCTGGGCCAGACCGTCGCGGCGCCGCCATCGCGCGCCGCCGCATCGGAGCTTCAGCCTGAAGATCGGGGGGGCGCGATCACGCTCCCTCCGGGGCTGGGGAGCCTGATTAGAGGGGTTGCGCGACCCCGACCGTCTGGTCATCGGCCCGCCGCCGAGGCTGACGAGCCGCGTGCCGATTCCCGGTCGCAGCACGCGAGTACGCCTTCGTTCGATCCCGCACAGGCCACAGGCCCATGGAACGCCGCGCCGTGGGGGCCCGGGGATGATGCGTTGCTGGAGCAGAGCGAGCTTCCGCTATCGCCCGACACGCTTCGACCGATAGACGACAGCGCGCCTGTGCACCCGACGAGACCGGCGCAGCCGTCACGTACGGATGTGCACGTCGTGGCCCCATCGAGCGGCGATGCCTTCGGCGAACCCGCGTACGAGCCCGCCTATGGCATTCAGCCCGTTGATCCACCCATTCCGTTCAGGCAGCCAGTGCCTGTACGAGAGGTGTCAAAGGCAGCGACCGGACGCTTTGAGCGCATTCCCCGGACCCCGACGCCGGAGGTGGTGCAACGCGAGACAGCACGCACCGATACACGCGATGATCAGATCGCGGGACCCGCGTGGGACCGTGTCGGCGGACACGACACCGCAGAAGAACAAATCGCCGCATCAAAGCGCATCACAACCGAGCGTGAGCTGACCTTTGCTGAGCTTGCGTCAATGAAGGGCGCTGGCAGCGAATTCCGGCCCGGGGAGCCGAATGTGACGGCTTTGTTCCCGTCGTCGCCGACGGTGACCGAGCCCGAAGGACATGCGCAGGCCACGCAGAGCGTGCCCGCAGTCCCCGAGCCCGAAATCAACGAGCCGGAGGCGCGCAAGTGGATGCGGCTGGCCGACCTCGCGCAGCAGGCCGGGGAACCCTCGGCGACGGTCATGGACCTGCTCGAACGTTCGGTTCGCGCGTGCCCCACCAGCGCGGCGCTGCAGCAGATCGAGGCGCATTACGCAGCAAACGAACCCGCAGCGCTCGCCAGAATGAACAATCTGGCCCGACTCGTCGAGGTGGCCGAACGACCGTATCAGCATGTCGTGGAGGTCGGGCGGCAACTGTTGGAGCAGCATCCTCGGCAGGCCTGGTGCGCGCTCGCGCCGCTTCTGACGGTACGGCAGGGCGAGGACGAGCTTCGCCTGCGGCTCCGCGAGCTGCGGCGTGACCACGAGCGTCCGCCGCTACTCGTCGCCGATGCCGCCGCCCGCAGACGGCTGTTCCCGCAAGGTACCCCCGGTCACGCTGTCGCGCTGCTCGATGCGCTGCGATGTATGGAAGGCGAGGCCGTCATGGGGGCTCAGTCGATGGTCGAACTGGACGCGCAGGAGACCTTCGAGGTCAGCCGTCACTCCCCCATCGGACGCACATTCGCTGCCATCGCGAACGCCATGGGACTCCCGGGCGCGTCTCTGTACCGGGCAAACGTGCTGCCGGAACCCTGGATGGTCTGGTTCCGGGACCAGACGGTCGCCGTGGTGCTGCGTTCCGATATTCTTCAGACCATGGTCCGAGCCGAAATTGGATTCGTGCTCGTCTCGGCGCTCGAGCTGGCGCAACCGGGTGGCCGGGTGCTCGCGGCCACCACGAACGAAGGGCGCCGCTCCGTTGTCGCTGCAATTCGGCGTGGGCTCCATCTGCCCGCCGGAGCTCCGCATGACCCCGTGATTTGCTCCATCGTACAGGCACTCTCTGCCGATACCCGTGAGACCGCGACGGCGCTGCTGACCCCGTACGCCACCATCGACGACGAGACGCTGCTGCGAGATGCATGGCACGCCCTGCAGGGTCGGGCGCGCGCTGCAGGTCTTGTGGCAGGCGCCGATCTGTCCCAAATCTTCCGTTTGTTTGGTCGCATGACCCGAGATAGCGATTGGGGTGGCGCATTTGCCAGCGTATCGGCTATCGACGACCTGCTGCTGCATGCAGACGCCCAACGACACCTGACCGCCTTTGCGGCCAGCACGATTTTCGGCGAGCTTCTGTTACGCTCACCCGAAATCAGTGGATAGCGACGTTCACGGGGAGGTCCCTGGGAAAGCGTCGCGCCAACCTCCATGTACCCACTGCCTGAAATCCGAGAAATACGAATGAGTCGCGAACAATTATTGAGCCGCCTGCTCGAGTTCATTGATAGTGGGGCTGAAGCCAGCCATCTGACGCGTGAAGCCGTACTGGTTGACTCTGGTGACTGGTATCGCGAGGCCATCGTAACCTTTGGCAGCTGGGACCAGTATCTGGCGGCGACTCTGGTACATCTGCGTCGCTTCTACGAGACGCAGGAACGCCGTGAGTCGGATTCCGCGACGGCCGAGCTGGTCGATGATGAACGCCCTGAACGGACCATAG
>Ga0169931_10011769_pt1 | contig 12244 bp, 10 predicted proteins | sample Kivu_15m_20L_FD_129675 | JGI IMG/M metagenome (GOLD analysis project Ga0169931, IMG submission 129675) | Freshwater microbial communities from Lake Kivu, Western Province, Rwanda to study Microbial Dark Matter (Phase II) - Kivu_15m_20L... | ecosystem: Environmental > Aquatic > Freshwater > Lake...
CAACCCCAACCCCAACCCCAACCCCCTAGTGCATCAAATATCAGAATAAACCATAGATTTAGCTCATATTTTTCGATTTATATGATAATTACAATAAAGCATTTTATCAGTTCATCTGCCTGCCTGAGCTTACATCATGGCCTTAAGTTGCTCATAAGCCAGTGGATCTTGATGTTTGAGCATCTCCATCTGTTGTTCCATCATTTGCTAATATGCCTGGGGATTTTGATTTCTCATCATGGACATTTGTTGCTCAATCATTTGCTCGAATCCTTGCGGATCTTGTTGCCTGAATCTTTCCATCTATGCAGCCATTCTCATTTGCTCCTCAGGAGACATACCGTAGCCCATGCCGGGTCCCATGCCCATAGCTTAGTTAGGAAAACCTCCAGGAGCAGCCTGGAAGCCTCCATAACCTCCCATACCTCCCATATGATCTCCTATGAGCGCGTTTTGGAGCATTCCCATCAGAGGCATAAGAACAGCTTAAAGTTCTTACATTTCTTTGACTAGCTACTTTTTATAAGATTCTTCATATTGCAAAAAGTACAAGCAGCGATGTCAAGTTCTTATCTATCTAAGTTTGGTTCATGCTAGAAGACCTCATCACTAATGACTATGTTCAAAAAGATTGGGATGACTTGCTTTTCTTACATGCTGAGAGAAGCGCTTAACTATACTAAAGCATCAACTAATCTGTTTCCATGATCTTTGAGATAGTCAGTTTTAAGTATAATAGACTGTCTAGTGTCCTATAAAGATGCATTTTGTTTGTTAAAGACTATTTCTTGCATGTATGTAGCTAATTGTGGTCCATTCTTCATGAGGATGGCTTGGGTGATTCCGCAGCTTGCAAAGAGCTTTTCTTGCTATCCTTGCAGCTGCATGATTGTATTTTGCAATCTCATTATCCCTTCACAGGAATACTTCATGTACTCTGCAATCCTGCTAAATCGCAACTACTTAGGAAACTTCTTTCTTCTTGAAATTTTGGCTTCATGAGTGAGAGCTATGGCGTGACTCGTCGAATAGTCAGATAGCACTTTCATGACCTTTTTTACATCGGCAAGAGAAGGATTCTGTACATTTATTTAGGCTCTGATTTTAGCTAGCTAAGCTTGGATGTCTATGACCTGGGGCTTACTTTGACTACTCGAAGACTATTCTTCTTCTTGTTCTTAATTATATTGCTGTTTGGTCCTGAGTTAATCACAAAATACCACAGAAGCAGACCTGCTATGCCTGCAAGGGAAACACCCGCGGTCAAAAGCCATTTGTTTTCCTTAATAACCTTCCAAAAGCTCATACTATCAACAACGCTCAATTAATTATAAAAAAGATTCAGGTACGGTATAGCTTTCATAATCGCATTAAAAGAAAATCTGTTTTATTTTGATAGTATGAATGAAGGTGTATGTTTAAATAGCATCATAGCATGCTCTGAACGAGAGGGTTGATGAATTCGTCGCGGTTTCCCCAATCTCCTTGTCTTTGGAAGGGGTGACGTTTGGCTGAGAAACCTCCTCTGGGACCTCTGAGCTTGAAAGGCCACAAGAAGTTGTTGGCTTCCTTGAAGTGGGGGCCAACTGTGTAGATCTCCTGAATGAGGTCTTCGACTGAAGCGATTCCGTGTTTGCCAAGAGTTTGTTCGACAATTGCGTTAGTAGCCAAGGGAATTCTTTGCTTGTTGACCTTGCCGAATCCACGCTTGAGAACCAATCTGCGGATGGTTTCACGGGTGGGGTAACCGTATGTAATGTAGGGCTCAACTCTTCTGAGCATATTGACGGAGGCTTTGTTGATTCTAACGAAGACACCGTTGTGGAGCTGTCTAAGTCTCAACAATCTAAGGATTCTGATGGTTCTGGGATTGAGCTTGTTAATACCTCTGATTCTAATAACGAAGGCAAGACGGGGCTGGGCAGGTACGTGGATCTGTCCGTTAATCTTGGCCTGAATGGAACAAAGCTTACTTGTCTGCGGGCATCGATCTAAGCACGAGTGCTCTTCTGATAGCTGGCTTCGTATTATTGGGCTCGCTTAAGGGCTGCCTGTCTTTTGGTCTTGTTATCAGCTCTGCGCTTCTCTCTCAATGTCTTGAGGGCAGCTGCTAATTTGGTATCTCTTTCGGTTTTCTTTCTCTGTCCTTCGGGTTGGGGAGGGACTTTCTTAGCTACTTCACCAGGCATCACTAAAATATTAAATATGTAATATTAATAAAAAAATTCAATACATAGAGATCTCACTCAGTCATCACCTGTATACATCATACACTATCTACAAACATTTATCTTAAAATATTAAACAGAAACATGCCTTAAAAAACGAAATAGTTTAGAGACACTACTAATTCAAAATTTACATTTGATTTTTTTTTGAGTATGATTAAGTTGATTTATCCTTGAATCATTCAACATTAATAGATGATATGAATGCTGATGATTTGTGATTTATATATATCTAAATCTAATGAACGAAACATACGACGTGGTTGTCTGTGGAACAGGACTCATCGAGTGCATCCTTTCAGGACTGCTTTCTCAAGACGGTACTGATTTCTTGACTTAGGCAAGAAAGTTCTCCATATTGACAGAAATCCTTTTTACGGTGGTGAGGGCGCATCTGTAAACCTGACCAACTTGTGGAAGCTCTTCCGAGAGAAAGAGGAGCCCAACAAGGACCTGGGCCACAACAGGGACTGGAACATCGATTTGATTCCCAAATACATCATGTACGGAGGCAAACTTGTCAAGATACTCCTCAAGACCAGGGTGTCCAAGTACCTCTAATGGAAGCGTAAACCAGTTTAAACGCAGCAATCGACGGCACTTATGTGCTTCAGAACAAGGAGGGTGGCTTTTTCTCTAAAGGAGGACTCAAAATTTTCAAAGTACCTGTGACCCCCAAGGAGGCTCTTTCCTCTGATTTGATGGGTCTCTTCGAAAAAAGACGTTGCCAGAAGTTCCTTGAAGCTATCCAGAATTTTGAAGAAAATAACCCTAAGACTCACGGTGACATCAAGCCTAACGCTCCAGCCAAGGACATGCTCAAAAAGTATGATCTAGAAGACAACACAATCGATTTCATTGGTCACGCAGTCGCTCTTTACACTAACGACTCCTTCATGGAACGCCCCGCCATCGAACTCATCCGCAAAATACAGCTCTACATGGACTCAATGGGTAACAACCCTAGCCCCTTCATTTACCCAATTTTTGGACTTGGAGGTATCCCTGAGGGTTTTTCCCGCATCAGTGCAGTCAATGGAGGAACTTTCATGCTCAACAATGACATTAACGAAATACTTTACGAAAACGGTAAGGTTGTTGGAGTCAAGGGACCTGAAGGCATCGCAAAATGCAGCACTGTCATCTGCGATCCAACATACGCCATTAGATGTGGACTTAAAGAAAGAGTCAAGTTTGTTGAGAGAATCATACGTTGTATTTGCATTTTAGACCACCCTATTCCCGGCACTGAAAACTTGCCTTCAGTTCAGATCATTCTTCCTCAACGTCAGCTTAACCGCAAAAATGGTAAATGTATCTTTACTCAGACATCTATGTGATGATGGTGTCATCTGTGCACTGCATCAGCAAGAAAGATTTCTACGTTGCTATTGTGAGCACCACCATTGAGACCGAAAAGCCTTAGCAGTAGATTTAGGTAGCACTTGGAATGCTTGGCAAGATCAAAGAAAAGTTCATTAGAATTTCCGAAAGATACGTACCCACAACTAAATCGAATGACGGTCTGTTTATTTCTGAAAGTTTCGATGCCACTTCGCATTTCTAGTCTGAAACTGAAAACGTGCTCCGTCTATACACTGAAATCACCGGAAAAGCTATTGATTTAGAAAATTTACCTGAAGACGTCGACGAATGATTGTGATCCTCAACAATAAACATCATAAACTATATTTTAATTCAAAATTATTTCAAGCTGACTATCATAGAAAAAAATTTTTTTATTAAAAACAGAGGACTTATTTACATATCTAAGGTCTTTGGCTAGAGAATCTTGAATGATTAGAGTCATATGTTTTGATTAGAAGTTTTGTAGCATTTGGATGTGTTGTCGGTTGAATATTAAAAGCGTATTATTTTGACCACGATGTTTAACTTCGCTTCGCTCTTCAATCAGTTCCGTTCGCAGTCAAACAATGGACTCAATGATCTGCTCTAGCAGTCCAGCACCCAGATCGGTAGATTACTCGACGAAGACACCTTCGTGACCGAGTTCAAGTCAGGCAACCCCCGTGTCATGGAATAGTAACATTTTGATGACTTAGTATGAAGTATGACAAGTTCAAGGACCTAGTGGAGCTTGTGACAGTGGTTGGACCGGCCTAGGATAAAAAAAGAGGGTATAAGTACAAATCTTTTCAAATTTAGATATCCCTTCAACGCGTGCTAAATCCTTAGTCTCGATAGTAACAACATCATAGACTTCTTTTTCCCTGAAAACACTCTCACAGTTGAAGAAAAAATAGTAGAATAAGTCTAAGTCGAAGAAGAAGTATAGATCGAAGATGAGTCAGAAACTACGAGTCTTTCATCCGCCCCAGAAGTCACAACAGCTCCTCAATAAGCTACCTAAGCTAGTAATTCCACTGAAACTCAAAAGCCTGCTGAGTAAATAAAATAGACTCCTGTAGAGTAGAGTGAGGAAGATAATACCAAAGATCTCAAAACAGGTATCACAAAAGAGTCTAGAGGATAAATGAATACACCTTAAGGAGAGAAAAAAGAATAGGAAAAGAAGTAGGAAGAATCTCCTTATCCTGAATTAGAAGCAGTGCCAAAAGCAGTTAAGACTATAACTCGTAAGGTTAAAAAGCACACCGAAAGGATCGTATCTCACGAAGTAGAACCTTTAATTGGAGCACTTATGTCATATTTTGATGGTGAAGTCAATTACACACTAGCAGGCTACGTATCTAAAATACTGACTACTTTCTTTACCAAAAAGCCTACCGATGTACAATTAGATCTATTTAGTTCATGCGATACATTCTAGAAAAAGGTCCTTCAGAGAAATTGCTTAACCACAGTGAATCTCGTTCAGTGGGTGAACTCATAATCAAAGTGCTTACTCACTAAACTACTATTAGTTTAGAAAAAAGAGGAATCTTTTACAAATCTATTCTTGACAAACTTTCTACTTTTTCATAGGTTTTTGTGATGAGTAACTTGTCTTCTTATGTCTGTGAGGTCATCGAGAAGGTTGCCGCCAACCTAAAGGGCAATAACAGAATCGCTGAATTCAATGACACTTTCTTCTCATTAGACGTCATTACTCAGGTTATCAAAAACGTGATGAGTCCCGAGGAAAACGTAAGTATATATAATGCACCTATTCTTTTCACTTATCTGACAAGTGTGCCCTTCATCCTGCCCTAGGACCCACAGATCGTCGAAGAATTCAAGAAACTTTTGGAAGTTTTTGTGGAAAAAAGTTGCGAAAAACTCAAAGTAACTTCACGCTAACGTCCAAAACTAGGCACTGGAAGACTGAAAATAGTCTAAATCTTGAGATTTATCATCAAGGAAAACATTCTTAACTCAAGAGAAATCGTAGCAAACACCGAATCCTTCTTCCCTCTGCTGATCAGCCTCATGCAAGAGTATCAGTGGAACAATTTGCTTCACAATTAAGTCATGAAGATTATAGATGTAGCCCTGCTCGAGTAGGAAAATTCAGCCCTTAATAACGCCATTCTTAAAGACAACATTCTTACTAAATTTATCATCGACTAGACTGAAGAAGACAAAAAAATTAAGGCTGGAGATTCGCTCCATCGCCACCGTAAAGGATATATTGCTCACATAACAAATCTAGCTGTCAAACTCAAAGAGGTAGCTAACAAAAACAACAAAGTTAATGCCCTTGTGTAGAGTAACAAGATATATATTCAGGCAGTTCCTTTAGCACTGTATACTAGGGCTTTGTTGAAAAAGAAGTTTTCAATGGTCGAAAATCGTTGGCAGGATACTCGATGCGCAAAGACATTAAGCATTAGATAATGTTCCAAAAATAAGTACTACCATATTTACACAGGACATTATTGCAACTTATGCAACTTTCCTGCAAAAATGCCCGCCTGCAGTATTTGAGAAAGAACCAGAACAAATTAATATCGAACACCCCGATCTGATCTAATAGCTTCAAAAACAACTCAATGATCTTAGCGTAAAACCTAAAGAAGAAGACGAAATCATGGAAATAAAAGAGAAAATCACAGGAGCACCGAGCTAACAGAATACAGCTCTGGCTTAGCCGATTGAACCTCAATATTGGGTAAGACATTTGGAGTACAACATTGACGATTTAATTGATGATTTGTGATCTAGAAAAGTCACTTCTAAGTTTAAAGCTCTACTTTTGATTGAAAAATTGTGGATTTAGATTGAGCTGGTCCTATTTTATGTTATAGTGTTGATGCGTATTAAATAAATCACAGTTTAATGAGTTCTGAGGAAGCTCGTGCACCCACTCCGGCTGTCTATAGAGTGTCCCCTCTTTACGACATTTACGGACAAACTCTCTATCCTTACATCAACCACAAGCTGTCAGGCGTTACTCCATACCTCAGTATCTCAGCCATTAAGCAGCCAGCTTCAAAAAGGCCATTTCCGGCTTCAATCCTTTCGCTCTACAGCAAGTTCCTACTACTGACAGTGTTGCACAATCGGCTAGATTTGGATAAAGATCCATCAATCTGCATGTAGCTGCCATATTACTCAGCCCTATCCCTCGAGAATCACCAGTGATCTCTTCTTCCCAAGTCATTACGACCCCTTCAAGAACCCTAGGTACACCATCCTAAATGCAGACTAGGAAGAGTCCCAGGAACAATCATTCATTCTTATAAGCCCGGCTTCAGACTTTAGTTCTTCCCAAGACACTGCACCAACTCAGTTGACACCTATCGTACCTGCTTGATCGCAAACGATGACAACAAGGACAAGTGTACTCATGAGGGAGAAGATATTCTTGCCATCTGTCCTCCCTGGGCCCTCGACAAAATGAAAGATAACAATCGTCTCAAGCTTAAACTTGAAGCCCAAGCTAATCAAAAATACAGAAAAGGCATCGAAGTCAGTGAGTATAACAGAGGAAGAACTGTTGCTGATGTTCCTCTGAGGACCTGGGAGGACGGAGAACGCGCTTCCCTCAGAAGTCACTCCATATGGTCTGACGACAGATACGTCGATATCACCCAAAAGGAAGTTGACGAGGCCAAAGAAAGAGTCGCCAAGCGCAGACTCGATCGAGGTCAATTGTTCGACAAGCATGTTCACATTGAAACTTATGATCGCAAATACGAGGCACCATCGACCAATACACCCCTGTACCCCTGATCAGAAGAAAATATGTTCAACCTATTATCAGACATCAAGACAAAACATGTATCAGCATATAAAATCTTAAATTTTCTTGACAATCTTAAAGATATTTGAATTGTTAGACGCATTGATACAAAATCATTCTCTGCGGCGGTAAAACAGAACATAGCTTGATTGAGAAACTATACTTTACTCATTTTTGACTGAAGACACGTAACTGTCATCAAACTAGTACCACTATGATGTCGTTATATCCCTATATTTATAATTTTTTACTTGCAATAAGCTGTGTAGTGACCGCCACCAGTACTTCCCATATGATTTGACACTGCAATAAGGTCGTATACAGGTTTCGACTATTCACCGTCTTTTTCAAGAGGCGAGTGTGTGGGCAGTTTAGGATTTATTATGTACTTTCCCATGTCAAAATTATTGATGGGATAGTCCACTAAGCTGAATCATCTCAAAATTACATGCTGTACTTCTCGGAAAAGTACTCTTTTTTCTTAAAGCGTTTTAAAGCTAAGATTAGTATTTTCGGTGCACGGTAAATCTTCATCTGCTTTCTAGCCAAAACAAAGTCTTTACATTTCGGACAGTACCATGCGTTCTATTCATTAAGTGTCTCAGGCTACTCGAAAAGGTCGAAACACTCAGAAATTTTGATTCCACCTTTGCTAGCAGCTTTGCCATTGCCATCTTGTTTGGTCTTACCTTACATTTTATCTGATATTTCCTTGTCATTTTTACGCCAGTACAGCTCTATTTCGATTTTCTTGGGCACCTATACGTCACTCAAAAATTTTTAATCGCTGAACTGTAATTGGCAGCCTTCGCATCCTTTTTGTTTGCAATACTAGCAAGGTGAATATCGACTAGAAGTCGTACATAAGATTCTAAAAGGTTGATCTTCAGGTTTTTCCTTGATTACATCATTTTAGTAGTTAGCCACATGGTAATATTACTTGTAGTAAGAGTATATACGGTAATGCACTTGTTTGTATGTGAAATTCTTGCTAAAAAAGTAAAGACGTCCTGATATTATAGGGCGACGGTAGGTCTCATTTTTGGAGTAACTTGAACCGTTGTAAACATTACTCAAAATGATCTTATAATCATTCTAAGGGTCTTCATCAGGCAAGATTTATCTGACATAAACAGATCGAGTAGAATAGTGGTCTTTCTGAAACTAGCTAAGCAAGGCAGACTCGGTTAAAATTTCACATTAGTAATAAGAAGCTCTATAAGCAATCAATCTGATGTCTTTGTTCAGTTACATCTTGATTTTTACAAAATCTAAAGCCTGTTTGATAGTAGATTTGCTATTCACATCGTAGCTGTATATTAATTTGATTTCTTATACATGATTACTCAAAAAAGTAATCTAGAAATCTTTTTTATTGTTGTTAACCAGGGGGAGAGAGCAGACCAAAAAAGGGTCAAACTGTATAGATTTATGTGAGCATTTAGGACAATCCACTACAGACTTATACTGACCGTACATTAAATCGACTATAATAGACTGATTGCGCTTCAGAAAAGTTTACCAAGCTTAGGCTGCCACTATCTGGTCAGGTCGACCGTCATAGTCTTTTGTTTCAGTGTAGGGTTTGGTAATCACTCTATTGAGATCTTAATGCAGACCATCTAGCATATAATTTATAAGTTAGCTTGAGTCATGTTGACTGTAGCCAGAGAACATGGGTTGGAATTTGCCGATAGCCCTTTTAACTTGACTTGGAGCGACTGATTGTTACTTACCGAGCCACATTTGTTGAAGAAGTTTTGCGTATGTAGTTGAAAGCTCTCCCTTGGTTCCCAAAGGATTGCCAGTGTTGATTTCTTTAGTATAACTTTGCTTTTTTACGAAGTACTAAATAAATTATTTGATATGCGATATACACTGAAGACCTGAGTTCATAAAACATGTGTTTCCCAGATTTCTAAGCCCCACCATACCTTTCAGAGATTAAGAAGTCAACGTTAGAGCTACTTACTCCTACTAAGACTAAGCATCGTTCGGACATCTCGATTTGTGATGATATTTGTCTTTGGATTTGCACTATTTAGAGCAATATATGGCATATTTGCACGAACAAAATACTTTTAGTAATTTTATTTATCTGCACCCCTAACAGGTAGATTTAATTAAATTTTTATGATTGAAAAACATCCAGTTTGGCTGTTTTTATTCGTAAAGTTAGGCAATTATCCATCTTGTATCAGTGATATCATAATCGTTTAGATTTTTGCTACTTTCTAGGTACTATCCGTCCATGAAGAGCTTATATTAAAATGAATTGTTAGCTTTACAGCCTTGATACAAAGTATTGAACCATATTTTTTTGTCAGTCTAAAAGGGCAAAAGCCAAAATTTTATAGGATCTTGCTAGCTCAGGTAAATTTTTCTTTTTCTTTCGATATAGTTTTTGAGATATCGAAGAATTTCCTGCTAAAATAATTCTACTGAAGAGTAGTGAGAGTACTGAAAAGATGCCTAAATAAATTTAGTCATTTTGTTTTGCTAAATTTCTTGGCAATAAGTTCTAAAAAGCAAGATACAGTTAATCTGAATAGACAGATTATTACAGTGAAATAGTAGAGTTCAACTTTTTTTGTTTCTTTGGTGAAAATGACTTCTCGCGGAATGTTGATCATCGAATAGTCCTCACAGTCTCTAAGACAGTAGTGCATTTCTTTAGTTATGAACTCATAGTCTTTGCCTTCCTGCAGATCGGCTTTGAGTTTGACATTCAAGTGCTCAAAAGGTGCTTCGAAGTCAAAACTATTAGGTTTTTTTGAGCATACAATATCCTAGTTAGCAGTAGGTAGCTTTCCACAACCAAAATGCTGCATAGGCTATTATTTACTTTGTTGAGAGGAGCTGCTGAGTTTATTTACTTATAACCTACATACACCTTCCATCGCTAGATCCTTGTTTATAGCACATGTACCATCTTTTGGATATCAAGTAGTACTGTTGTCTTTAAAAAAATGCTTCGGATTTGAATTTCTTTTAGAGTCCATAATATTTTTTGGCCAGCTTGGTAAGTTCCTCGACTTTAGCCTGTTCGACATGATGATGTGCAGGCTGGAGTGAGTACAGCTAGTTTTCTTATGGCAGTTTTTCCTACATTTTTTCCTACTCAAAATGCATTTTTTTTTGGTACAAATATCAAAGAATTATAACTTAAAAAAAGATCAATTTTTGGGTAAAGTTTTCAAAATGCTTTCGTTGAACATTATTTGGTCAATAAGGTGCCAATATCCTATCATTTGTGGAGTTAAGATGTCTAAGATTGCTGCTTTATTTGCACCATTGTTAACTGCGTTGTAAGCTCTAAGGTATTTGTTGCTTCCTAGAGCTGTCTAGCAACGATGTTTGAGCACTTTGATCTTATCGAGCAGCCTATAATAGCTTTTGTTATAGCTTTAGGGCACTTCTTCTTCATCCTCGATGTTGAAAGTAGACTGTAACTCTTCATCTGATTCCTAATTTTCCCTTATATCTTACGAAATTTCATCCATTTCTATTTAGTCATCAATATTTTCTTCTTCCATACCATAGTCCTCTTCGATTTTAAACCGACGCTGGTTAACCTTACTATAATCCATCTTTTTCAAATCCAAAGAATTTCTTTTTTATATTTTTTACATCATTCCTTAGTTCTTGTGATTGACAAAAGCATCTTTCTACTCCTATTAGTTTCTCTTATTGAAGTAATTTTTGCTAGTAACAAATTGCTTTTTATCTAGATCTTTTGAACTTGGGTATTTTTTTATTCCTTATTACTAACCTGTAGATATTCCTAACTGTATTGCTTGTTCTTTCAGGGTGTCCAAGAAGATGTCGTCGACGTCTAGAGGAGCAAAAGAACGAGTAAATAAATCGTTCATGTATTTTTAAGCTCGTGTGCTTATAAATGGTTTATTCAAGATGTCGATTATGTTGGGTCTGTCTTGTGGTTTTTTTGACAGCATAGAAGTTATGAGATCTCTCAACTGTTTTGAGTAGGTAGGCATGATCGAAGGATATGTTCCTTTGAGTATTTTCATAGCGAGAGCGTTGTAATGTTGAGCTTCAAAAGGCAGTCGTAGATTGCAAAGTTCGTACACTATGATTCCAAGTGACCAAATATCGCTATATAAAAAAACACAATACCTTTTGTATGAGTAAGGTTTGTACTTGAATATTTCAGGCGCCATGTAGTATGGAGTACCTATACAGGTTCGCGCCAAATCCTGGGTAGTATCAAGTACTTTTGCGATACCAAAGTCTCCCAGTTTGATTCTTTCATCTTTATGTTCTTTATTTTTTTAATCTTTTCTATCTTCTTTTCTGTCACCTCCACGATCCTAGTCGTTTCTTTTGTCTCTTTTGAGAAATAAATTTTGAGTTTTTAGGTCTCTATGCAAAATTTTCTGATTGTGAAGATAGTAAATGGCTAAGGCTATCTGCGTAATCCAATCTAGTATCTGCGATTATGTAAAATTTTTGCCTTTTTCCTTCATCAGTTTAATTTTAGTGTGCATATCTCCCAGCTAGCAGTATACCATTACAATGCAGAGGTTGCCTTCCTTGTCTGTGAAGGAGTCTTTGTATGATACGATGTTAATATGTCTCAGTTTTTGGAGAATCTTAAGTTCGTTTTCGATGTTTTCTCGTTACTTTTAGTCGATTTCGAAAGTTTTGATGCGCTTTAGAGCATAGTTATAGTTCTTATCAGTTTTATGTTTGCAGAGAAAGACGTCTCCTGAGGACCTGAATGAACCTAGTACTACCCTGTACCGATCAGTTTGCCGATCTCATACAGCTACATTCGACCTATAAACTACCGATAAATCAAATTACAGAACCACTGCTCGATTTAAATAGCCTCCTTATAATCGGCACC
>Ga0169931_10011770_pt1 | contig 12242 bp, 9 predicted proteins | sample Kivu_15m_20L_FD_129675 | JGI IMG/M metagenome (GOLD analysis project Ga0169931, IMG submission 129675) | Freshwater microbial communities from Lake Kivu, Western Province, Rwanda to study Microbial Dark Matter (Phase II) - Kivu_15m_20L... | ecosystem: Environmental > Aquatic > Freshwater > Lake ...
GAGAACGGTTTTCGCCATCTGACCAACAACCGTCGCGAGGTCAAGTCCCCTGCTGATGCCAAGGGGCTCAAGATCCGTACGATGGAGAATCAAGTTCATTTGCAGGCCTTCCGCACGCTCGGCGCGCTGCCCACGCCAATGGCATTCCCAGAGCTGTTCAGCGCGCTGCAACAGGGCACGGTGGACGGCCAGGAAAATCCGATCGGCGTGATCGTGTCCGCCAAGTTCGCCCAGGTCCAGAGGCACCTCACCCTGTCCGGCCATTTGTACTCCCCCGCACTGGTGCTGATGTCGCCCGCCGCCTACAACAAGATGTCCGCCGAGGATCGCAAGCTGATCGTGCAGATCGCCCGCGAAGGCGCTCAGGTCAGCCGTCAAAAGGTCGAGCAGGCCGAACGTGAAGGTGTCGAATCGCTCAAGGCAGCGGGCATGCAGGTCCGGGCGCTGACCCCTGCGGAGAAGGCTGCCTTCCAGAGTTCGCTTGCTCCGGCCTATGCCGATTTCGCCAAGCGCTTCGGGCAGGCCAACATCGACGCGATCCGCAACGCGAAATAAGCCGGGCGTTTTCGCGAGTCCCTCCCGGTCCGGGCCCGGCCCATCGCGTGCCGGGTCCCGGTTGACGGATCCTTTCCGGCCATCCAGCCCCGCTGCGGGCAAGGAGACCGCCTTGCGTCAGTTCATCCTGAATCTGGATCGTGTCGTCGGCCGCTTCGTGATGGCCGTCGCCTGCCTGGCCATGGCCGGGGCGGTGACGGCCGGTGGCTACCAGATCATCGCCCGATTCGTGCTGCAGGAGCCCTCGATCTGGACCGAGGTGCTGACCCGAACGCTGATCGTCTGGAGTGTATTTCTGGGGCTCGGCGCCGCCCTGCGAGGCGGGGCTCTGCTGTCGGTCGATTTACTCTACCGGACCATGGCGCGCACTCGCTATCTACCCTGGCTGCAGGGCCTGATCGGCGGCTGCACGATGCTGTTTCTGTCGCTCGTCATCTGGTTCGGCTGGGTGGTCGTCTACCGGGTCCGATTTCAGAATCTTTCCGGGCTGGAGATTCCAATTTCATGGGCCTATGCGGCGATCCCGGTGGGCGCGATGTTCGGCATCCTTGGCCTGCTGGCCAACTTGCTCGATCCTCGCCGCGGCGAACTCGAAACGCAGCAATAGGAGACACACGCCGTGGTCGCCACCATCTTCACGCTATTCGTGCTTTTTCTTGCGCTCAGCGTACCGGTCGCCGTCGCGATCTGGCTTGCCTCGGTGGCAGGCATTCAGTTTTTCTCCAATATGCCGATGCTCGAATCGGCGCGGCAGTTGTTCGTATCGATAGACAAGTTTCCTCTGGTCGCGATCCCCTTCTTCATCCTGTCGGGCAATTTGATGCAGGCCGGTGGCATCTCCGAGCGCTTGGTCAATCTCGCCCGTGCGCTGGTCGGTGGCGTGCAGGGCGGACTTGCGATGAGTTGCGTGATTACCTGCATGATCTTTGCAGCGGTGTCGGGCTCGAGCGTGGCCACAACCTTCGCAATCGGCGCGATCCTGATTCCGGCGATGGTACGGCTGGGATATCCGGTGCAAAGGGCGGCCGCACTCCAGGCATCCTCGGCGGAACTGGGGGTGATCATTCCACCCTCGATTCCGATGATCCTCTACGGCGTCTCCGCTGAAGTCTCGATAGGCGAACTCTTCATCGCCGGCTTCGGGCCCGGGCTCCTGATCGGCGGGGCGCTGATGCTGTTCGTTTATGTCTGGTGCCGGATCACCGGGCATGGCAAGCGCGATGGTGAGGGCCGACTCGAGTTTGGGGTTGCCCTGCGGCAGTCAGTGCTCGCGCTGATGATGCCTGTGGTTGTGCTGGGCGGCATCTACGGTGGTGTGTTCACACCGACCGAGGCCTCGGTGACCGCGGTATTCTATGCCCTGATCGTCGGCGCTTTGGTCTATCGCAAGATCGGCTGGACTGAGCTGAGTCGTGCGCTACAGAAGACCGTGGTGTCGACCACCGTGATCATGCTGATCATATCGACCGCAGGGCTCTTCGCCTTCCTGATCACGCGGGCTGGTGTGCCCGCAGCAGTCGGCAACTGGGTCGCGGTCAACTTCGATAGCGGCTGGGCCTTCCTGCTCGGCGCTAACCTGTTCCTGGTCCTGATCGGCATGTTCATCGAGACGGGTGCTGCGATCGTCGTGCTCGCGCCCATCCTCGCGCCTGTGGCGATGCATTTTGGCATCGACCCGGTCCACTTCGGTATCATCATGGTGGTCAATCTGGCGCTGGGCATGATTACACCGCCCTTCGGCGTGAATCTCTTTGCGGCCTGCACGGTTGCCAAGATCTCCTATGACAGGATCATTTCATCGATCCTGCCCTTCGTCGGGGTGGTCCTCGCCTGCCTTCTCGTGATCACTTTCGTGCCGGAGATCAGTCTCTGGCTGAGGGATTTGGTGTATCGATAGCGCTTGCTTTAAATGCCAGTCATACTGTACAGTATGACTGATATGAATGATTCGAAGACCTTCACTCTCGACGAGATCGCGACTCTTGCCGAGTTGCCGCGTCGTACTGTCCGGTATTACATCCAGTCCGGACTGATCGATCGTCCTCAGGGCGTCGGCAAGGGCGCCTACTACACCCAGCGCCACGTCGAGCAGCTTCTGCTGGTGCGGAAGTGGCAGCTGGCGGGGCTGTCGCTGGAGCGGATCGGCGAGTTGCTCAAGCAGCAGGCCGCCGGCCCCCTGCCCCCGACGCCACGGCGCGCCGGGACCGTCGAGGTCTGGAGCCACCTGGTCGTGGCCGACGGCGTCGAGCTCACCCTGGAGCCCGGCCGCGCCGGTCTGAGGCCGGAGCAGGTGCGGGCCTTGTTTCGCGCGGTGACGCAGGCCTACGCGCAGATTCACGAAAGCGAGGAAAAAGAATGAGCAAGCTGGCATCGGCCCTGACCGGCCTCGGGGGCGAACGCATCGCCCTCTGTGACGTCGCGGTCTCCGCAGTCCTGCAGGATCTGCTCGCCGAAGTGACGGTCTCGCAGACCTATCGCAACGACGAGCACGTGAACGTCGAGGCGGTCTACACGTTTCCGTTGCCGCTCGATGCGGTGCTGCTGGATCTCGAGGTCGATATCGGCGGACGCGTGCTCAAAGGCGTCGCCGTCGAGAAGAGAGCCGCGGAGGAGGAGTACGAGGACGCCGTGGCGGCCGGCGACGCGGCCGTGATGCTCGAGGTCCTCGAGAGCGGCCTCTACACGATGAATGTCGGCAACCTGCTCCCGCGAGAAACAGCAAAGATCACCTTCCGCTACGCGATGCTCTACCGATGGGCAGACGACAGGCTCCGGTTCTTCCTGCCGACCACGATCGCGCCGCGCTTCGGCGAGTCGCCTCACCTGCCTCATCAGGCGCCGGAGGCGTCACTCACGGTCGAGAACCAATTCTCGCTGTGCGTCGAGGTGCGCGGCGCGCTGCGCGACGCGCAATTCGTCTGCCCGTCGCACGCCGTCGAGCTCGTGAAGTCGTCGGAGAGCGTCGTGGTCTCGCTGAGCCAGCCCAAGGCGGTCATGGACCGCGACTTCATCTTGAACGTAAAGGCTCCCCAGGCGACACGAAGCTTCGTACTTTGCGGTCAGGACGGCGACGGGCTGGCTGCCGTGGCGAGCTTCCAACCCTTCTTCCCAGGGTTGCAGCAGCCGCGACCGCTAAACCTCGCCATCGTCATCGATTGCTCCGGCTCCATGCAGGGAGACTCGATGGAGCAGGCCAAGCAGGCGCTCGAAGGCATTCTCGATGGGCTGCAACCCCACGATCGAATTGCGCTGATTGCTTTCGGTAACTCGACCAACGTGTTGTCCGATCGGCCGCTTCCATGCAACAAGACCAACCTGGCCAAGGCCAGGCGGTTTGCCAAGGCACTCGACGCGGACATGGGCGGCACCGAGATTGGCAATGCACTGCGTAAGGCGTATGCGGTGGCCGGCCGCTCAGAGTCGGCTGACGTCTTTCTGGTGACGGACGGAGAGGTCGCCGATTGGGCGACCGTCGTCCACGATGCGAAGAAGTCGGCCCACCGGATCTTCACGGTGGGCGTCGGCAGTGCAGTCTCGGAGGCTTTCGTTCGCGAACTCGCGGCAGGCACTGGTGGCGCGTGCGAGCTCGTCTCGCCCCGCGAGGGCATGGCGGACCGCGTCGTCCGCCACTTCGAACGCATGCGCGCGCCGCGTGCAAAGCGGGTGACACTTCGCTGGCCCGATGGCGCCGCAAACATCACCCCAGCACGGATCGGCGCAATTTTCGGGGGTGACACGGTGGTCGCGTGGGCACGCTTCAATCGCGCGCCAGCGCAGGGAGCCGCGATCCTGGAGGTCGAGACCGACCAGGGCGAGACTTTCCGGCAGGATGTGCCGTTTCCGGCGCCACCACTTTCCTCGTCACCGGACGGCTTGTCCACAGTGGCTCGCGTGGCAGCTGCGGCCCGCTTGAACGAACTGGACGATGTCGCGGGCTTGGAGACGGCGCTCCGTTACCGTCTCGTGAGTCCGTGGACCAACTGGCTGGTCGTTGCACCAAGGACCGAAAAAGAAAAGACTCAGGACCTTCCGGCGCTGCGAAAGGTCCCCCAAACCTTGGCGGCCGGCTGGGGCGGGGTGGGCATGATGCAAATGTGCTTGAGTGACGTTTCGCCGGTGGTCTACAGTCCACATCCCCAACTCGACCGCCTCGCAATTCCGGAAGAATTCCAGCGCCCTCGGCTCGAGAGGTCGGGCCGAAAACGGCACCCCGACTTGCCAGAGCCTTACGGCCGAATGCTCGAACTCATCGATGCAAATGCTTCCCGGCTCGACATGGCGGGCGCACTCGACCTATTGACGGAATCCGGCCTTGCGGGCGAGTTCGACGACCTCTTCCGACACGCGGCCGATCTCGGCCTCAGCGTCGATGTCGTCGCGGCGATCGTTCTCGCGCGCATTCTCGTCGGCCCACTGGGACAGTTCCAGTCCAGCGATACACAAGCGGCACTGGCACTGCTGCAAGGGCGGGCCGAGAGCGCCACGGAAGCCCTGAGGGAGATGGGGCATCACGGGAGCGCTCTGGCTCACCTGACAACAGCGTCAGTTGCACGCGCGGTCATTCAGCTAGGTTATGAGCACACGGGCCTGGAACGCTTCGCGCGTATACCTGAGTTTCTCGCACATATCGACCATGCTGTGCACCAGTCGCACGAGCGCCTTCAGCACGTCTGAGCCCGTCGACCCAAAGGACCCTGATCCGTCACGTGAAGTCGCCGATGCTGTCGATGGTGGCCTGAGCGCCCTTGCCCAGCGCCGTCATGCCGGGGATGTACTCGTTGGAGATGAACGAGCGGCAGCGGTGCTTGAAGGCCTCGACCACGTGACGCGGCTTTTCCTGTTTGAGCCAGGCAAGGCCGAGCTGCATGGGCCGCTGCCTGCCCGCAAGCGGCACGTTGATGATGCGCTTGCCATCGAGGGAGTGCGCGGAGCGGGGCCGCACGTTGGCGAGCGAATAGCCGACTCCGTTGGCAACGAGGGAGCGCACTACGTCTGGACTGGTGGAACGGGCGCCGACCAGCGGGACGACGTCCGCCTCCCGAAACAGCGACAGGAAGTATTCGCGGCTCAGGGGTAAATCGAGCAAAACCATAGGCCGGCTCGCGAGTTCCCGGATGCTCGCCAACCTGGTGCCAGCGAGCGGATCGCCTTCCCCGACGATGACGAACGGCGGAAGCGACGCGAGCGGCTCGAAGGAAATATCAGGCTCAGCGGTGTTGAGGTCGTAGGTGATCGCGACATCGATCTGCGCACGCCGCAGCCGCTGGACCAGTCCTTCGTGATGGTCCTCCACCTGGGTCACGTCCACGCCCGGGTGTGCGCGCGCGAAGCCCTGGCACAACTCGGGCGCGACCATGGCGGCGAGCGTGGTGAAACAGCCGACGCGCAGCGGACCGCGCACGGAGTTCTGCGAATTCCTTGCCAGATCGTAGAGGCTTGCCGCCTGATCAAGCAGTTGCCGGGTCTGCCGCAGCACCTCGACGCCGACCGGTGTGAGCGACAGGCCCTGACCATGATGGCGCACGAAGAGCGTCGCCGACAGCTCCGACTCCACCTGCGTGATGGCCGCGGAGATGGAAGAGGGCGAGACGTGGATGCGCTCGGCGGCCTCCGCGATGCTTCCGAACTCGCCGGCGGCCAGGCAGTACTCCAGTTGACGGAAGGTCAGTCGGGTCAGCATCTTGGCTTGCTTCGGAAAAAGAACGGTCAGTTTAGCCGGGAGCCCGGCAACCCCACCTGCGACCTGTGTGCTTCGACTTTTCCGAATCGCCGCGTCGGTATTCTCGAAGGACAGACGGAGGGTTCTTCGCTCTAATACAGAAAATCATACGCAGATTTTGCGGAGATCGCCTCGTCGCAGGAGAGCAAATGACTTCAGCTCAGACGGTCACAGATACCTTGATCGTGGGTGCCGGCCAAGCCGGCATCGCGATGAGTGAGCACCTCTCCCGGCTGGCTGTGCCACACCTCGTTCTGGAGCGCGGGCGCATCGCCGAGCGCTGGCGCAGTAACCGCTGGGATTCGCTGGTGGCCAACGGCCCGGCGTGGCACGATCGATTTCCGGGCATGGAGTTCGACGACCTGCAGCCGAACGACTTCGCCTCCAGAGACCGCATCGCAGCCTATTTCGAGGCCTACGCACGCAAATACGAGGCCCCGATTCGCACTGGGGTGGAGGTGACTTCTGTCGAACGCATCCCCGGACGCGCCGACTTCCGGGTTCAGACCTCGCAGGGCGAGATACGGGCCCGCCGCGTGGTGGTAGCGACGGGCGCGTTCCAGACGCCGGTGATCCCGCCGATCGCTCCCCAGAGCCCGTCGATTCAGCAGATCCACTCCGCCAACTACCGTAACCCCGAACAGTTGCACCCGGGCGCGGTGCTGGTGGTGGGCGCCGGCTCGTCCGGCGTACAGATCGCCGATGAATTGCAGCGGGCCGGCCGCCAGGTCTACCTCTCGGTGGGTCCGCACGACCGCCCGCCGCGCGCCTATCGCGGGCTCGACTATTGCTGGTGGCTGGGCGTGCTCGGTGAGTGGGACAAGGCGACGCCGGCCGAGGGACGCGAGCACGTGACGATCGCCGTGAGCGGAGTGCGCGGCGGCGAAACGATCGATTTCCGCAAGCTCGGCCACCGCGGCATTACGCTGGTGGGCATGACCACCGATTTCAGCGGCGGCGTGGCACGCTTCGACGGCCGGCTGAGCGAATATGTGCAGCGCGGCGACGAGAACCACTTCGCTGTGCTGGACGCGGCTGATGCCTACGCCGCGCGCAACGGCCTTGACCTGCCCGAGGAGCCGAGCGCACGCGCGCTGTTACCCTCGCCCGAATGCATGACGAACCCCTTGCGGGAGCTCGACCTCGCTGAGGCGAACGTCAACGCCATCGTGTGGGCGACTGGCTACACGTCCGACTACAGCTGGGTGCACCTGAACGCGTTCGACGCCGAAGGCAAACCGCTACACCAGCGGGGCATCTCGGTGGAACCCGGTCTTTACTTCGTTGGCCTGTCGTGGCTGTCGCGGCGTGGCTCGGCCTTCATCTGGGGCGTGTGGCACGATGCCAAGCACATCGCCGATCACATTGGCATTCAGCGCAACTACCTCGCCTACGAAGCGGCATGCCGCCGCGAGGCAACGGCGCTTGCGTCCTCGTGAGCTGGGGGACCCCACTGGGCTGCAGGTTCTAAGCGGCTGCGCGGACCCCTGCGGCCTGAACCAATCATGCAAACAAATGCACTGGAATCATCGCAGGCGCCTCGGGCACCGGGGGCACAGGTGCATCCGCACCCATAAAAACCTCGAGCAGGTTGGTCCGGCCAATCGCCGTAGCCCGCATCGCATCGAAGGTCAGGCGGGCCAGATCGGCGGGTCCGTGATCCCTCAGATGCAACAGGAAAGGCTTCAAATCATCAGCGTTGTCGAACCCGAGCCTGTCGACCAGCGTCTGCTGCAGCACGCCATTCACAGCGCCCCCTACGATCGGGTCTCCCGCGCCCAGATACCCCTGACCCAACAAGGCTCGCAAGCTTGAGTAGTCGCCCGACCGCAGCATGGTCTTCAGAATTTCGCCCCGTATTTCGCGATTGGATGAATGGCGATTGCTGAACTCGATCGACACCGCCTCGGCGCCCTCTGGCCGGAAAACCGCCCGAAACGTCGCAGCCGTCGCGCCCGGCTCGATCCTGACGAAGTTGGCCGTACAAAAGACCGGATCGTCGAGCCGCTCGACCAGGCGCGCTCGATCACCGGGATCGTCGACCGCGTCCTGGGTGTTTTCGATCACGAAGTTTTCCTCGCTGCGACGACCTGACTGCTCAACCGAATCGAGTTGGGTCTGAGCCTGTCGGGCGGCATGCGCCAGAGCGTCCGTCCAATCGCCCTGCAGGTGCTTACGGGCTGTATCGAATCTCTGAAGCTGATCGGCCTCGGGAATGGACTTCTGAAAGCAGATATCCATCAGGCTGACCTCTCCGAAACGCTCCGACCGCAGCAGTTCGAAGAATGGATTATCGACCGGACTGAGGTCGCGTACGAAGGCAAACATCTGCTCCGGACTCGGATCATCACGGGCCATCACCGATCGGATCGCTTTATGGAGATCACCGGTGGCCGAGCCCAAAGAATAAAAAATCAACCGGTCGTCCCGGCTCAAATGGCCACGCGACAAAAGCTCCCTCAGGGTGCCCTAGTCATCGCCGTGCAAGGCGTCGCGCAAGGTCCGCGCACGATATTCATTATTCGTGGCTGGGCGGTCCGAAAGCGTGAGGGTGACGGGCGGCTCGCCTTCTCGCTGAAACACCGCGCGAAAGCTGACACCAGGCACATCGTCCTCAAAGCCCTTGAAATGACTCCGGGACAAGACAGGATTGTCCAGATTGCGCTGAAGAAAGTCCTTGCCGGACCGCTGGTCAGCCATGCAATCGATCCGCTCGCCGGGCAGGCGATCGGGTGAGTTCAGGTTATCGGCCAAACTGGCCACGGTGCTGCGAAAATAAGCGACCGTCTTGTTCAGCCCGTCATAGAGCGTCAATTGATCCCGAAAGCGCGCCGACGACTGATCGGACGCTTCATTTAGCGGTCCGGAGTGATAGACCTGAACACGGGCCAGGTTGAGCGAGAAGCCCCACTGATTGCCCTGCTCACCCAGGCCCGCATGCTGCTCCACGACGAAGGCAGCATGGTGTGCGTCGGAGGCGAGCGAACGCAGGCGCTGGAAGCGCTGCAACATGGGAGTGGGCGCGGTCTGGTCGGAGGGAGGCGCTGACACCTGATCATAGATCTGGCGAATTGCATCAGCCTTGACCCCTCCCTTCCACCAGTCGCTCAGCCGGTCGAATAGCCCCATACGCTGAGCCTCACCCAGGGTGCTCGCATTCAGGATTCGAGCCACGCGAGCGTCGCTGAATGATGCCGCGCTTGCAGCACCTGGCGGCGCGCCCGGGATCGACAATTGAATGGTCATCTTAGCCTCCTGTCGGCATGGTCCAGCCCGAACCAGCCGGACGCCAGCATGATAATGGAGCTTGAATAGCATGTAGAGCCAGGCAGTGTTCCCGGCGCCCCCAGATAGCCGGCCTGGATTGCGACCAACAACGTGACCGGAATGAAAACATTCACCCCAGGTCAGTAACGCAAGCGGGGTAAGCAAAGACTACACAGGGATCGGAGGCGGTTTCCGATCGCGTCGGCTGTTGGTATAGTTGGTCCGCCCATCGTTCACTCGGCCTCGGTCATGCCTTCCGCACCCTCGGATTTCGCGCAATCAATCTCACAAATCCTGGGCGCCGAGCACGTCAGCACCCGAGGCCCTGATCTTGATCGCGCGACTCGCGACATCTTCCCTTTCCCTTCCCCGCCTCCAGCGTGCGCGCTGGCAAGCCCGGGTAACGTCCACGAGCTGGCCCGCCTGATCGCACTGGCCCGTGAGCATCGCGTACCCGTTCTGGCCCGGGGCGCAGGACTGTCCTACACCGGCGGTTTGGCCTGTGCAGGCCATCCGCTGGTTATCGACACAAGACGTCTGAATTCGATCGAGGTTCATGCTGCCGATCGCTACGTGATCGTGGGCGCGGGGACGACCTGGGAGGCGCTGAGCTCGCAACTCGCCCCCATCGGCCTGCGCACCCAGTTGGGGGGTCCGGTTTCCGGTTCGGCCAGCACAGTCGGGGGCGCTGTATCACAGGCCCTTCCCGGCAGCATGGAAGGCGTGATCGGGCTGAAGGTGGTGTTGGCAGACGGCACGATCGCCCGAACCGGTTCCTGGGCCCGCGCGGGAACCTCCGCATTTCTTCGCCAGGCAGGTCCCGACCTCACCGGTCTTTTCATAGGTGATCAGGGTGCACACGGGATCAAGGCATCAGTCGTCCTGAGACTGGTTCCGCGCAACGAGTTCGCCTTCGCCTCATTCGCCTACCCGGACGGTGCATCCCTGATTGCAGACCTGGTCCGCGTTCAGCAAGGCGGCATGGTGATGCGCGTGCTGGCCCTCAACCGCGAACGCGGTAGCCAGGCATCGCAGGTGGGGTCGGCCGAGGCGCTCAGCGTCGCGGGCGCCGTAGCCGCCGCATCGAGTTCGCCCCTGGCGGCACTGCGCAACGTGGCGGGTCTCGTCAAGGGCCGTATCGACCTCGCTCGATCGCAGTGGACGATGCACCTGACCGCTGAAGGCGAGTCGGAGCAGATTGCGCAGGCCCGCATGAATCTGGCACGGGCGATCTGCTCGCCCAATGCCCGAGAGATCGAGGACACGGTGCCACGATCGATCGCTGCGCGCCCGTATTCGATTCGCAGTTTCCTGGGTCCGAAGGGCGAGCGCTGGGTGCCGCTCCATGGCATCGTGCCGCTGTCTCACGCGGCGGCCGCACTCGCCTCGATCGAGGCCTACATTGCCGAATCAGCCACGGCTCTTGCTGCCCACGAGATCGCACATTCGATGCTGATGTCAACGGGCGGGGCGTTCGTCACCATCGAGCCGATGTTCCTGTGGATGGACGAACTGGACCCGATCCACTTCGCGCACCTCGAGCCACGCCATCGGGAGCGATTCGGCGGACGCAGCGCGCGGCCCGCAGCGCGCGAGGAAGTATCTCGCCATCGCGAAGCCCTGCGTAAGATCCTCGAATCGCATGGCGCAGTTCATGTGCAGATGGGTCGCTTCTATCCGCACGCCGAGCAGCTGGATACAGGCTCACTCGCCCTCCTCGAGAGGATCAGCTCAGCAATTGACCCGGAGAGGAGAATGAATCCTGGCGTATTGGGCGTATCGAAATGACCATGATCGACGCAGTCCTCCCTTACCACTCAAGCTGAACGGCAATGTCCATGCGAACACTCGGTGCCATTGACATCGTTGTCAATGTGCGAACACCCCAGGAGATGACAGCAGGCCTCAATCCAACCGACGAATCATTTGCCGCCCAAGTGCGTCAGGGCGATTCGATCGCACGGGCGCAAGGCGTGCCGATCGACGATTACCTCCGGAAAATGGACCGTTGCGGGATTGAGCGATCGCTGCTGATCGCGGTGCGCTGCGGCGAACGCGATCGCCGCAGCTCGGTGCATCTGCCCTACGAACGTGTGCATGAGATCTGTCAGGCCTATCCGGACCGGTTCTCCGGCCTCGCAGGGATCGACCCGACGCAGGGCCTGTCACAGCTACGCGAACTCGAGCATGCGATCCACGACCTCGGGTTCGTCGGCGCGCATTACTACCCGCACTGGTTTGACATGCCTCCGGATCACCCGTACGTCATGCCGATCAATGCCAAGTGTGCAGAGCTCGGGGTGCCCATCATGATGCAGGTGGGCCAGAACCTGATCTACAGCCGCAGTGTGCGACTGCCTACGGTCGCCAAACCGCTCTGCTATGACCGCATCGCGATCCTCTACCCGGAGCTGAAGCTGATCGGCATCCACCTGGGTGTGCCCTGGGTCGATGAAATGATCTCGATGGCCTGGAAGCACGATAACGTCTATCTTGCCGGCGACGCCTACGCGCCCGCCCACTGGCCTGCGCAGGTCATTCACTACGCGAACACCTACGGCCAGGATAAGTTCATGTTCGGCACCGACTGGCCAGTGATCGAGCCCGAGCGGGCCGTCAAGGACATCCAGGCCCACAACTTCCGACCCGAGCCCTACCGCAAGATGATGCGCGAGAATGCGATCAAGGTGTTCGGCTTACC
>Ga0169931_10011771_pt1 | contig 12241 bp, 9 predicted proteins | sample Kivu_15m_20L_FD_129675 | JGI IMG/M metagenome (GOLD analysis project Ga0169931, IMG submission 129675) | Freshwater microbial communities from Lake Kivu, Western Province, Rwanda to study Microbial Dark Matter (Phase II) - Kivu_15m_20L... | ecosystem: Environmental > Aquatic > Freshwater > Lake ...
CTGCGTGCTCGAGATGTCCATGCGGAATTCCCGCGGGGAGACGAAGTAGGTGACGCTCCGCAGGGCGTCCGGGAGGTCGAGTCGCGATGGGTCGACGAACGCGCCGTCCCGCTCGCGGCCGAAGACGATCAGGCCGCGCGTGCCGGTCGCGATCCTGCGCAGGGCGTCGTCGGCCGCCGTGGCCGATCCGCCGTAGTAGCGGGGATCGGCGAGGCGCGTGAACGTGTCGGCCCCCATGACGAACGTGCTCTCGGGAAACACCTCGATCTTCTCGAGGAACGTCGCGGCGCGGGTCAGCCACAGGCGTCGCCGACCCGCGGCCTCGTCCGCCTGCAGTGACGCGACGCGTGCGGTGATCTCGCGGTAGTCGAGCGTCGGCTTGTCGACGTTGGTGACCGAGATCTCGTACTCGACCGGCCGCTCCGCGATCTCCTCCGCGAGCACCGCCATGCGTCGATGACCGTCGTGGAGCGGATTGAACGACCCCGGGAAAACGAGCCCGCCCGCCACGGGCACCTCGGCGTCGCCGCCCGCGAAGGCGACCACGCGTGTCCCGGCCAGCAGGTCCCGCCAGGCAGCCGGGGCCTCGCAGCGTTCGTCGCAAAGCCGTTCCCCATCGCGCAGGCGACCCGCCAGCATGACCGCGGCGCCGGGCGCTACCGTCTCCGCGGCGAGCATCTCCAGCACGAGCGCCGCCGTGATGCGTTCCTCCTCGGCCCGCGACCGCGCGCCCTTTTCGAGCACGAGCCCGGCGACGCGCGTGGCCGCGAGTCGCTGCACGGCCACGAAGATGCGATGCTCGCCCCGTTTCGGCTGTCGCGTGCGGAGGCCGGCGGTCACGCCCACGCCACATGCCGCAGCCGTCGCATCGCGCGGCGGCATGTCGTGCCGCGCGAGGGCGCAGGCACGCTGGAAGGCGGCCATCGCCAGGAGCCTCGCCGTGCCGGATGCACAGTACGACTCCGGAGGTCCGCCCAGCCACCCGTCGACCGCCGGCCGCGCCGACGCCACGGCTGCCTCGAGGATCACCCCGCTCGCTCCCGGGCACGTCGCCAGGTGGCTGATCGCCTCGCTGCCGCCGCCGGCGGCCACGAGCACGACCCGCGCGCCCGCGGACTCGAGCGCGGAGACGAGGGCGGCAGCGTCCGGCAGGGGCGCGCTCATGACGCTCCGCTTCCACGTTGAACGGGCGTCGCAAGCATACCCGCGGCCGGAGGCGGCGGCTTGTGCGGCATCGGGGCGACCGACACACTGGTCGGGGCGTTCGCTCACCCCTCGCGTCCCGCACGGTCCACCCTCATGCGCGCGGCCATCATCGGCATCGGAGCCATCGCCCGCTTCCATGCGCGGGCGCTCGCCGACATTCCGGGCGTCGAACTGGTCGCGGCCTCGTGCCGCACCGAGGAGAAGGGGCGTCGGTTCGCTGCCGAGTTCGGCTGCACGTGGCATGCGGACACGGCGCGGATGCTGCGCCGTGAGAAACCCGACTTCGTGACGGTGGCCACACCGTCCGGTGCGCACCTCGATGCGGTGCTGAAGGCGGCTCGGCAGGGGGTCCACGTGATCTGCGAGAAGCCGCTCGAGATCACCGTCCGCCGCATCGACCGCATGATCGCCGCGTGCGAGAAGGCGGGAGTGACGCTCGGAGCAATCTTTCCCCAGCGCTTCAATCCCGTGGTGCAGGCCGTCCACGCCGCGGCCGTCGCAGGCCGCTTCGGCCGGCTCGCCATCGCCGCCGCGTACGTGCCGTGGTGGCGCGACGACGCCTACTACGGGCCCGGCCGCTGGCAGGGCACGAAGGCCCTCGACGGCGGCGGCGCGCTCATGAACCAGTCGATCCACGGCATCGACGCCCTGCAGTGGATCGCGGGCGCGACGATGGCCGATGCGGGCCCGGGGCGCGGCCCGATCGAGCGCGTCACGGCCCTGACGGCGGTGCGGGCCCACGACCCCGAGCGGCTCGAGGTCGAGGACACGTGCGTCGGCATGCTCCAGTTTCGCGACGGGGCGCTCGGCCAGCTCCTGGCCGCCACCAGCCTCTATCCGGGACACCTGCGGCGCCTGCTCTTCGGCGGTCGTGACGGCACGGTCGTGGTGGAGGAGGAACAGCTGATTGCCTGGCAGTTCCGCACGGACGTGGCGGACGACGCGGCCGTGCGCGAACGGTTCGGCGGCGCGAGTCGCACCTCGGGCGGCGCGGCCGATCCGATGGCGATCGACTTCTCATGCCACACGCGGAACTTCGAGCAGTTCGTCACGGCGCTCCGCGAGGGGCGGAGGCCGATGCTCGACGGCACCGAGGGCCGCAAGGCCGTGGCGATCGTCGAGGCCTGCTACCGGTCGGCGCGCACGGGCCGGTCCGCGAAGGTCGAGGATCCGGCATGAGCGACACCTCCTCGCACGAACCGGCGACGGGTGGTGACGCGGGCGACTTCCGTCACGCCATCTGCAACGAGACCTTCGGTGACTGGCCGCTGGCGAAGGCGTGCGACGTGGCTGCGGCGTGCGGCTACACCGGCGTCGAGATCGCGCCCTTCACGCTCGCGCCGCGGGCGACCGACGTCACCCCCCGGGAACGCGGCGAGATCGTCCGGACCGTCGCCCGCGCGGGCCTCGAGTGCGTCGGGCTCCATTGGCTCTTGGCCCGGACGGAGGGTCTCCACGTCGCCCACCCCGACCCGGACGTCCGTCGGCACACCGTCGAATACCTGGGCGAGCTCGCGCGGCTGTGCCACGACCTCGGGGGCCGCGTGCTCGTCTTCGGATCGCCGAAGCAGCGGAGCCTGCTCCCGGGCGTCACGCCCCGGCAGGCGATCGACTCGATCCACGAGGTCTTCTCACGGCTCGTGCCGGTGCTCGAGGCGACCGACACGGTCGTGGCGCTCGAGCCGCTCGCGCCGTCCGAGACCGACGTCCTGACGACGGCCGCGGAGACCTGCCGGCTCATCGAACGGATCGGCTCACCGCACGTGCGGCTCCATCTCGACGTCAAGGCGATGTGCAGCGAAGCCGCGTCGATCCCGGAGATCATCCATGCCTCGGCCCGTCACCTCGAGCACTTCCACGCCAACGACGAGAATCTCCAGGGCCCGGGCTTCGGTGCCGTGGACTTCGCGCCGATCCTCCGGGCTCTCGCCGAGATCCGCTACGGCGGCTGGGTGAGCGTCGAGGTGTTCGACTACTCCCCCGGCGCCGAGCGGCTCGCACGGGAGAGCATCGAGCACCTGCGCAGGGTCGAGGCCGAGATGGATTGAGGCATCCCGTGCGGCGGGGTGCAGGCGCCGGAGTTCACCCCTACGATCCGGGTCGGGCGTCCGCGGTTCGCGGGCCGGGACAGGTCGCTTCACACGAGGATTCGCACCGATGCGCTGGCAGGGACGGAGACAGAGCGAGAACGTCGAGGATCGACGCAACGTCGGTCAGCAGGTGGTCGTGGGAGGTGGACTCCTCACGCTCGTCGTGATGGCGGTCATGATGTTCCTCGGGGCCGACCCGGAGCAGGTCGCGCAGATCGCGCCCAATCTGGCCGGGCCCCAGAAGCAGAAACAGGCGGCGCCCGCCGACGACAAGCGCACGCAGTTCGTCAAGACCGTGCTGGCCGACACGGAGGACGTGTGGGGCAGGCTCTTCCCGTCCTTCACCGGCCGACGGTACACGCCGCCGGTGCTCGTGCTCTTCTCGGGCCAGGTGAAGAGCGCCTGCGGCTTTGCCAGTGCCGCCGCGGGGCCCTTCTACTGCCCGCTCGACAAGAAGGTCTACATCGACCTCGCCTTCTACGACGAGCTGACCCGCCGCTTCAAGGCGCCGGGGGAGTTCGCGCAGGCCTACGTCGTCGCCCACGAGATCGGCCATCACATCCAGAACCAGCTCGGCATCAGCACCAAGGTGCAGTCGCTCCAGACGCGGTTGTCGAAGTCCGACTACAACCGCATGTCGGTGCGGATGGAGCTCCAGGCGGACTTCCTGGCCGGCGTGTGGGCGCACCACGTGGCCCGGTATGCCGGCATCCTCGACGAGAACGACATCAAGGCGGCCGTCAACGCCGCCGCCGCGATCGGCGACGACCGCATCCAGAAGATGTCGCAGGGCTACATCGTCCCCGACGCCTTCACCCACGGATCGAGCGAGCAGCGCGTGCGCTGGTTTCTCTACGGCCTGAAGACGGGCGATCCCAACCTCATGGACCGGGCGTTCGAGGTGGACGAGCCGTAGGCCCGGGGGCACACCCACCAGACGCGGAACCCGGTTCGCATCCTCCGCGACAGCCGGTCCCCTCGATCTGGATCGTGGCGTGGCTGACGTGGAAGCGTCCGCCGACGAGATCGTGGGCGGACGCGAGCACCGCGTCACGGTCGACGTCGGCCGCGACCGTGAGATGGGCCGTCAACGAGGTCTCGGAGGTGCTCGCGCCCCAGATGTGCAGGTCGTGCACCGCGACGACGCCGGGCAGGTCGCCGAGCGCCTCGCGCACCGCGTGCGGGTCGATCCCCCGAGGCACCGCGTCGAGCGCGAGGTCCACGCTCTCGCGCAGGAGCCCCCACGTGCCTGCCACGATCAGCGCCGCGATCACGATGCTGACCACCGGATCGATCCACGTGATGCCCGTCGTCATGATCGCGATCCCCGCGACCACGGCGCCCGCGGAAACCGCCGCGTCGGCGGCCATGTGCAGGAACGCCCCACGGATGTTCGCATCGCCGTGACCGCGGACGAAGAGGAGCGCGGTCAGCGTGTTGATCACGACGCCGATCGTCGCCACCGCGATCACCGTCGAGCCGCCGACGGCCGTCGGCGTGCGCAGTCTCCCTGCCGCCTCCCACACGATCAGCATGCACGCGGCGAGGAGGAGCAGGGCATTGACGAGCGCCGCGTAGATCGTCGCGCGCCTCAGGCCCCACGTGTAGCGGACCGACGGCGGCCGACGCGCGAGCCAGGCCGCACCCCAGGCCAGCAGCAGCCCGACGATGTCGCCGGCATTGTGCCCCGCATCGGCGAGCAGCGCGAGCGACGACGACCAGAGTCCGGCGGCGATCTCGACCGCCACGAAGGTCGCATTGAGACCCACGCCGATGGCCATGGCCCGGTCGAGGTGTCCCGCCGACAGCCCGTGCGCGTGCGCCCCATGCGCGTGCGGAAGGCGGTCGTCATGGACGTGACCGCGGTCGTGATCGAGAGTGGCTGGGGCTGAGGGCACGGCGTGTGTCAGACGGGATCGAGCGACCGGGTACCCGCATTGTGCGCTCCCCGTGCCCGCCCGGCGAACCGCACGCGTCGGGGTCGTCACCGCACGGACGAAGCGTCGTCCCGCACTCCGGCGATCCGCGCGAGCGGCGGCCGTCGCGCGGGCACGTCCGCCAACTGTTCGAGCGCGCCGAGCGCCGGGCCGCAGAACCCCCAGCCCTTCTGCGGCAGCATGAACTCGAGCATCTCGAGCACCACGACGTCCTTCTCGAGCAGGGCCCGCCGCCAGTCGGGGGCCTCCGCCTCGAGCGAGCAGACGCGGTGTCGCGGGAACCGCTCGCCGGGCTCGAGTGGTGCCGCGCCGTCGGGACCGCGGTAGTGGGTGCGGTTGTAGTAGAAGAGGTCGACGTCGCGGCCCGAGCCACTGACGTAGAGCGCGTCCATGAGGGTCCAGCAGAAGCTCGATCCGACGAACAGGAATCCGGGCCGCTGTTCCGGCGGAAGCGGGTCGACCCGGACCACCGGATAGGTCATCACCGGCCGGCCCCCGGGGGGCACGAAGGCGTTGACCATCTTGCCCAGATCATGGTCCGCATGGCGGGCCCGGTCGCGCGTGACGGCGACGATCTCCGGGATCGGGATGCCGAGCCCCGACGCCGCGTTCACGACGGCGAGCAGTTCCCGCCAGAAGAGCAGGCAGCCGTGGTAGCTCCAATGCACGCCGGTGCGCGAAAAGAGATGCTCCCCGTGGGTGGACTTGAGCCGACGGAAGATGGCCGGACCGTCGACGACCCGCACGCCCTCCTCGGCGAGAAGTTCGACGAACGCGTCGTAGTCCCGGCGGCAGTCGTTGCGGCGCCGCGCCTCCACGACGTCGTCGGGAAGATACTCGGGATAGAGCTCGCACTTGCTCGGGCTGATCGCGAGGACGAACGTCGTGCCGCGATCCGCGAGACGGTCCTGCAGCGACCTGAGTTCGCGGACGAAGCCGCGCAGGTCCTCGTCGGTGAGACGGCGGGCCGGATTGGTGTAGGGGTCGAGGTACGGCCGCCCGAAGAGCCAGTTCTGCTTGCCGATGAAGACCTCGCCGTTGTCGAGCGTGCATCGCGGATCATGCCAGGCGAGCCGCGCCTGGTTCACGAGCCGCACGCTCACCGGACGAAACCCGATGGCCCGTCGCACGCGCACGTCGAGGGCCGCGGCAAGCGAGCCGTCGGACCAGGCGGCGACACTCCACGACAGTGGCGGCAGCGGGGACTCCACGCCCTCGAGCTTCGGGTCCTTGACGACGGGCAGCACCATCTGCACGGCGGGGAGGATGAGCAGCGCGACGAACCCGGCGCGCAGCCATCGCCGCCGCCGCGCCGCGGGGTCCGCCGCCGTCGCGGCGTCCCGCCCGCCCGGACCCGCCGGGCCGTCGGACTCGTCCAGGCTGGGAGCGTGGATCATCGTCGGGGGGGCCCTCCTCGTGCGGCGGAGGCCGCGGTCAGAACTGGAAGTAGATGAAGGGCGAGAAGTCGGACGACGCCACGATCACGAACGAGGCCGCGACGAGCGCGGTGCAGACGCCGGCCCGCAGCGCCAGCGAGCGCGACTCGTGCACGCTGCCGGGAACCACGATCCAGTCCCCGAGCCAGGCGGGCGAGCGCGTCCAGAGCGGGGCGACGGCGAGCATCGCGGCGCACGCGAGCATCGGCACGGTCCACGGGCGGGCGATCGCCGCGAATCCGACCGTCGCATCCCCATGCGTCGGCCCCAGCATCGTCTCCAGGTAGCCCCAGGCCTGCGGCAGGGTCCAGGCGCGAAAGAAGACCCAGCCGAGCATCACGAGCACGATCGTGCGCGGGATGGCCACGAGGGCGGGCCACGGTCGCGTGCCGCGTCCCCTCGCGAAGCGCTCGATCGACAGCAGGGCCCCGTGGAACGCACCCCAGGCGACGAAGTTCCACGACGCGCCGTGCCAGAAGCCGGAGAGCAGGAAGACGATCCAGAGGTTGAGATAGACCCGCCACGAGGCGACGCGGTTGCCACCGAGCGGGATGTAGAGGTACTCCCGCATCCAGGTCGACAGCGAGATGTGCCAGCGCTGCCAGAACTCGCTGATCGATCGTGACACGTAGGGATGATCGAAGTTCTCGAGGAACCGGAAGCCGAACATCCGGCCCAGCCCGATCGCCATGTCGCTGTACCCGGAGAAGTCGAAGTACAGCTGGAGCGCGTAGCAGGCGGCCCCGAGCCAGGCGGCGGTTCGCGTCAGCGTCGCGGGATCGACCGCCGCCGCGGCCGTCGCTCCGAATGCGGCGTCGGCCGTGACGGCGAGCGTGTCGGCCACGAGCACCTTCTTCGCCAGGCCGACGCCGAACCGCCAGACGCCCGCGAGGAAGTCCTCGTCCTCCACCTGCCGCCGCACCAGTTGCGCGGACACGTCGCTGTAGCGGACGATGGGGCCGGCGATCAGCTGCGGGAAAAGCGTGACGTAGAGGAGGTAGTGGCCGAAGTCCGGCGCCGGCTCGACCTCACCGCGGTACACGTCGACCACGTAGCTGAGCTTCTGGAACGTGAAGAAGGAGATGCCGACGGGCAGCACGATCGCGGTCCAGGCCACGGGCTCCGCACCCGCCCAGGCGAGCGCCTGATTGGCCTGCTCGACGAAGAAGTTCATGTACTTGCAATAGAGGAACACCGCGAGGTTCGCGCCCACCCCGGCGAGGAGCAGAAGCCGACCGGCCCTCGTGCCGCGACGTGCCGGCAGCGCGTGGCTGCAGAGGTAGTCGACGAGGCTCGAGGCCACGAGCACGACGACGAAGCGCGGCGCCCCCCAGGCGTAGAACGCGAGGCTGGCCGTGAGCGCCACGGCGTTGCGGAACCGCTCCGGCACGGCGTGGTACACGACCAGCACCGCCGGCAGGAACATGCAGAGAAAGACGACGGAGGTGAAGACCATCACGGCCGACCCCGGGGTGCGGCGGCCGGGACCGCCTGACATTTGGGGGGTCGAATAGCAGGCCTCGTGGCGTCCCCACAAGGCCGACCCCGGACGGGCACCCTGCGGGCGGCATCGCGCGCGGCCCGGCGGGTAGGATGCGGCACCGTGGACCCGGGCACCTCGAGGAGGCGGAGAGCATGGATACCCTGCGCGTGGCGGCAATCGGGCGGACGGGGCGTGGCGACTGGGGCCATGCCATCGACGAACTCTGGAACGACCTTCCCGGCATCTCGGTCGTGGCCGTCGCCGACGAGTCGCCCGAAGGCCTGGCGAAGGCTGCCGCGCGGCATGGGCTGGCGGACACGGCCGCATTCGCCGACTGGCGGCGCATGCTCGCGGACGTGAAGCCGGACGTGGTCGCGATCTGCATGCGGCACATCGATTGCCATGCCGAGATGGCGATCGCGGCCGCTGAGGCCGGTGTGCGCGGCATCTTCATGGAGAAGCCGTTCGTCCGCACACTCGCCGAAGCCGACGCGGTGATCGAGGCCTGTCGCCGATCCGGGACGAAGCTGTCGCTGGCCCTGGTCAACCGCCACTCGCCGACCTACGCGACGGTGCGCGAGATGATCGAATCGGGCCGCATCGGCAGGGTGCTGGAACTGCGGGGACGGGGCAAGGAGGATCGGCGCGGCGGAGGGGAGGACATGTGGGTTCTCGGCGCACACGTCCTTGACCTCATGGCAGACCTCGGTGGCAGCGTGCGGTGGTGTGCGGCGGTCGTCACGCAGGACGGGCGCGTGATCGGGAAGGCGGATGCCGCGGAGGGCCCCGAGGGACTCGGGCTCATCGCGGGGGATTCGATCGCCGCGATGTTCGGTCTGGACGACGGCCCGACGGGATACTTCGCCAGCACGCGCGAGGCGGGCCTCAAGCAGCCCAACTTCGGCCTGACCGTGGTCGGCACGAACGGGGCGATCCAGATCTGGCCCGATCGCCTCCCCCATGCCTACTTCCGGGCGGCGCCGCTCTGGCGTGTCGATCGCGAGGCGCCCTGGCAGCCCCTCGGGCCGGAGGGCATCGAGAGCGAACCGCCGAGCGGCGTGGACCGGTCCGCCGAGCGGGCCGAATGGGGTCGGCGATGCGTCATCGATCTCGTCGACGCGATCCTCACCGACCGGGAGCCCGAGACGGGGATGTATGCCGGCCGCGCGACGGTGGAGATGAACGCGGCCGTGTACGCATCGGCGCTGTCGGGGCGACGCGTCGATCTGCCGCTCGGCGAGCGCGGCAATCCCCTGGCGTGAACGCCGGGGCGGCTCCGGCGTGTACGCCGCGGCGCCTCCGGCGCCAGCGCGGTTACCGCCCCGTGCGCGCGGGACCGGGGACCGAGTGTGCGAAAAAGCCATGCCCGGCGGAGGGCCCTCGGCAGCATCCGTGCTTTCGGGTTCCGATCCGTGAGGTGTGCATTGCCTGGCCGGATGAGACCGACAGGTCAAGAACGCCCCTCCGTTCCGGGCATGGCTGAAGCTGATTCATGCCGTGAGTTCGTCCATCCTCCGGCGAAAACCGGGCATTTCCCCGGTGACGAAGGCGGCCCATGCTGCCGGCTGCCAGAGCTCGACACACACGGCAGCTCCCACGACGACGAGGTCGGCAGAAGGCTCGACCGCCAGGAACTCGCGAAATCCCTCCGGCACGACGAGCCGCCCTCGAGCCGCCAGCGACACCGTCTCGTGACGCGTCGAGAGCAGTCGACCCAGTTCCTGCACGTCGCCGACACGCTGCGCGAGCAGGCCGGCCTGCATCTTGCTGCGCACGACGGCGACCGCCGCATCGATACGCGGCTTCCAGATCGCGGACGACCAGAGTGACAGACAGCCGAACCGTTCCTTCGCGAGCACCAGCCGGGCACCCCCCGCGAGAAGCGGGTCGACGAGTTCCTGGGGCAGGGAGACCCGGTATCGCTCGTCGAGCGTGCGAACGTACTCGCCGATGAGCAGATCGGCTGCGGTCATGGACGTCGCTGCTCGCGTCGCTCACGAGACCCGCCTCCGCGGGAACCTGTGTGCCGGCACGCCACCGGCACACCCATCCTCGCCATCCGTATTCAAAAATTTCGCAAAATGGGCCGTCAACCCACAACATATGTGCTTTTGCGCACATATTTGGGTCACCCGCCCACAGAACGGCAATGTACCGGCTCCCCAGCCGAATGCAAGGGGCCGGCCGCGACGGTCTGCGGCGGCGCGCGAGAATCACGCCGGCCTGGCGACGGCGACCGTCAGTGGCAGCCATCCGGCCCACAGGCCGACCCGTCCGCTCCCACTTCCTTGCGGTACGCCTTCTGGGCCGCCGCCTCCTTCGAGAGCTTGAACTCGGGTCCGGCGGGGAAGTACTGGATGTCATCCTGGAGGTAGTACGCGCTCGGCAGCGTCTGGCCGCCGACGTCCACCTGGCAGCCGGTGACGAGGGCCGGCCCGGTCACTGCCAGCACCAGCATTCCCATGCGCCCCATCGGGCGGCGATCGCGTCGATTGCCGTTCATGCTCGTCATGCCTCTGTCCCTCGTGCGGACGATTCGAAAGGACTATCGGTCCGGGCAACCGGCAAACTTGTGACAATCGTCACGACCGGACGTTCGGCCGTGCTGCCGGGCCTTGAGTGCGGCACCCCGAGGCCCGCGCGACGTTCGATCGCCCGCGTCCCTCCCCCACCTTGCCCAGCTCACGGTGATTCGCCGTGGCAGACGGCGCCGTCGCGGAGAAACGGAACGTGTACAACCGGGGCATGTGCTGCCCCGTCGCGTCGAGTGCTCCGGATCGCCGGCTCGGACCGGCGCCCCGTCCCGTCCGCCGCCTGACCGCGTCTCGCCAGCCACTCGCGGCCGTCCTCATCGCGATGACCACGGCGGGTGCGCTCGTGTCGGCGGTGGTGACCGGACCGTGCCTGGCACAGGTCGTCCTGCCGCCCGATCTCGGTGTGGGAGGCGGCGGGCCGCGCCCGTCTCCGTCGTACGATCTCGCGCTTGCCGCACTGGCGGAAGGGCGGTTCGACGTGGCGCTCGAGCTGGCGACCACCGAGTATCGCACCGCGAACCGCACCGGCGCGCAGCGCTGGATCGATTCCATCGCCGCCGCTGCGGTCGCGGCCGAGTGCCACTACGAGCTCGGCAACCTCGCGGCGGCCGTGGCCGCGACCGACGAGGCGCTCCTGCTGTCCACCGTCCATGCCAACTGGCTTCTGTCGGTGCAGTTCGGCGCGACCGGCCCGCGCCCTCTCGACCGACCCCGCGTGGCGACCTGGGGAAAAAGCCGCCGCACCGCGTCACCGGCCCGCGTGCCGGATGCAGTGGCGATCCGCCTGGGCACCGCGGACCCGCAGGAGGTGCTCAAGCGCGGCGGCGTGCTCGCGGCGCCGAGCGACCGGATCATCCGTCCCCAGGAGATCGCGCGCGGCCTCGTGACGGCCCTCTATCGACATGGCGACATCCTCGGCGATCTCGCCCGTGATTCCGCCCCGCTCGATGCCGCCGCGCGCGCACTCGCACGCCGTGCGGCACCTCCCAACCACTATTCCCAGTCGTGGATCGACGTCGCATGGGGCACGGCGCTCTGGGCGCAAGGCAAGGCGGAACAGGCGCGGCCGCTGCTCGAGCGGGGGCTCGTCCTCGACGGCAGCTTCGACCATCCGCTCGCAGCCTGGGCCCTCATCGTGCTCGGACGGATCGCCCTCGATGCCGGCCAGCCGGCCGAAGCCGCGCGGCTCTTCGAGGAGGCGACGTTCACTGCGGCCGATTTCGGCGACGCGCGGTCGCTCGAGGAGGCCTTCCGCTGGGCCTTCGCCGCGCACATGGCGGCGGGCACGCGCGGCGTGCCCGCCTCGATCGCGCGCGGTGCCGACTGGGCCGCGCAGACGGGGACTCCCGTGGCGGTGCTCGCCTCCCGCATGCGGGCCTGGCAGGCGGAGTGCCTCGCGATCAGCGGCGACGCCCGCACCGCGGAGGCGGCACTGGCCCAGGTCGACGGCCGGCTCCTGCGCGCCGAGCCGGGGCGTGGCAGCCTCGGCACCGACGTCGGCTACGCGCGCGCGATGCTCGCCTACACGACGGGCGCGGCGGGCAAGGGTGACACC
>Ga0169931_10011773_pt1 | contig 12241 bp, 8 predicted proteins | sample Kivu_15m_20L_FD_129675 | JGI IMG/M metagenome (GOLD analysis project Ga0169931, IMG submission 129675) | Freshwater microbial communities from Lake Kivu, Western Province, Rwanda to study Microbial Dark Matter (Phase II) - Kivu_15m_20L... | ecosystem: Environmental > Aquatic > Freshwater > Lake ...
CGATGGGACAATGAGGCCTGCTCGGAATATCGCCCCCTCATCGACTAGTTTAGACCCTATGCAAGCGACACGGAGGTTGCATGAGTCAAAACCAGCCTAATAGGCTCTAAGTGATCACCCTAGGGTAGGTAAGCAATCCCTACCCTTGAACCCCACTACAATTACCCCCAAGATAGCCATCACAATCCAACACCGGGCCAGCGATCGCTGGGTTCTGCTGCGCGCCACCCAGCCTACTCAATGGGCACAGACTACCCTTGACGATCGGGGTCGGTGGTCATTTCCCCCTAGTCATCGGCCCAGTTCTCCTCCTCGGTCTCGACACTCTCGATCGCTTCAGTATCTACGATGGTGACCACCGGAGGCTGGGCTGGGTGGGGCGTAGCCTCGGCACTTGGCGCTGGGGTGACAGATTGTTGTTTGAGTTTAGCCAGGGGCGAAGGCCGGGGTGGAATCTCAATCACGGCCCGCTTAGGCTTGGGGGTCGTCTTAGCTTTCAACACGTCCTTCACCCAGGCGGTCAAGCCCGCTAGCCTGGCCCCCACCGGGGTGGCCTTTGGCTTAGGCGTCCCTGGCGATCGCTGGGGGACTGGCGGAGTCTGCAGAACTGGCGAAGTCTGCGGGACTGACGGTCGAGGGCGGCTCGCGGCCCGCGACGGCAGAGGATCTGGGGATCTGGTTGGCTCCATGGCCACGGGCTCAGCCTGGTTCAAGGCAGCGGCGGTAGACCGGCGAGGGCTAGAGGCCAGCTCATCCACAAATTCGTAGTCCACATCTTTCAGGGACGAGGCCCGAATTTCGCCTGGGGCGATCGCCAGGTCTGCCGCCTTCATTTCCCTATCGACATCAGGCAACCAGCGCCCCAGGGGAGTGCCTCCCATTAGAGTCAGCGCCGAAGCCTTAAGCTGGCGGCCAAAGGTCGGCCAGGATTCGGGGGTGAGCGGAGTTTGTAGATCGAGGGGCGTGCGCTTACGACGCAGCGTCAGGGTTTGCCAGCCCAACCAGCCCAGCAGGGTGACGCTGGCCCCCTGACCTAGTAGCTCAGTAGGCGAGGTCTGGGCAGCACAAAACCACAGCACTAAGCCGTAGAACGCCCCCACTCCACTCCAAAAAAAGTCATGGCGACGGTGCACCTCCGGAAAGAAGAAGGCGGCTCCGTACAGCGCCAGGCTACCTACCCAAACTGCGATCGCTAAGCCGTGAGCCAACATGGCCCCACCCATTGCACAACCCTTTTACTGTATCGCGGCTTGCCCAGCCCAGATCACCCACATCCCGCCCTAGGACGCCCCGGCCTTCTTTGAAAACAGCACCAGGATAGTCTTAATAATCAGCTGAACGTCATACATCAGGCTCCAGTTTTTCTGGTAGTCCAGATCCATCCGGATCACGTCCTCAAACTTCTTCACCGTCGAGCGACCGTTGACCTGCCACTCGCCGGTCATGCCGGGTTTAACGTCGAGGCGCTGCCACTCGGGTACCTTGTACTGCTCAATTTCATCGGGGGTCGGGGGTCGGGTACCCACTAGACTCATGTCACCCTGGAGCACATTCCAGAACTGGGGCAATTCATCTAGGCTGGTGCGCCGCAGCAGCCGACCGACCTTGGTAATGCGAGGGTCATTCTCATTCTTGAACAGGGGCCCTTCGACTTCATTCTTAACCTGGGCCTTCCGGGCTTCGGCATCAGTCACCATGGAGCGAAACTTCCAGATCTGAAAGCGCTTGCCCATCCAAGAGCACCGCACCTGCTTAAAGAAAATCGGGCCACCGTCTTCGAGCTTAATGACAATCACAATGGGCACCGCTAGCACCGCCGTAATGCCCAGACCCACGACGGCCCCCACAATATCCATCACCCGTTTTCCCCGCGAAGCCACGGACGGATGGGTACTTAGGGCCATAAACCGCATTTCGGGTTTGGGCGTAGGCGCTTCAATCTGGCCCTCAGTCGCCTCAAAGGTGAACAGTTGCTCTAGGTCGGTGAGCGATAGCACCATCCGTACTTGCTCTTGCACCCCACGCAGGATCAGGGCAATCCCCTCGGTCTGGCAAGTGCGATAGCAAATGACCAGCGCCCCTAAACCACTACTATCAATAAAGTTAGTTTGACTGAGATCAACAATAATAGTTTGAGGAGTGGGATCACTCTTACAGTGACGCTTAAAGGTCTGCTCAAACTCGATCGCCTCAACGACCGTAAGCGTTTGGGGTACAGCCACCACGCGGGCCGTACCCAACCCGTCTAAGGAGGGCTGAGCTGTAGTTATTTGAGGATCCTGGTCTGGAACAATGGATGAGGTCATACCGGTATCCCTGGCCATAAGCTATAACTAGATTAACGGTAACAATATAATGTCAGAGTTCCCTCGACATTCCCCTCACTATACGAGCCCTTGGGGACGCTTGCCGATACGGTCACGGCATCTTTAAGGAGTCTTGACAAGTCGTTGAGGACTTAGCTAGAAAAATTTTCTAATCCTGCTGGATCGCCCTAGAGCAGGCCCAGGGCAATCAAGGAGCAGAGCTACCTAGGCCACCAACAGCTGCCGCAGGACGTAGGGCAAAATGCCGCCGTGGCGGAAATACTCAACTTCGTCTAGGGTGTCGATGCGGCACAGCAGCGGAGCGGTCGTCATATCTCCCCCGCTCCGGTGGATGACTAAATTGACGGTCATGCCGGGCTGAATACCACCGCTTAGCCCCGTTAGATCAATGGTTTCGCTACCGTCTAGGCGCAGGGTACCCCGGTGCACACCATCTTTAAATTGCAGGGGTAAAACCCCCATCCCCACCAGGTTAGAGCGGTGGATGCGCTCAAAGCTTTCGGCCACGACGGCCTTGACCCCCAACAGCCGCGTGCCCTTGGCCGCCCAGTCGCGGGAGGAGCCGGTGCCGTACTCCTTGCCTGCAATCACGACCAGGGGCGTGGCACTGGTCTGATACTCCATGGCGGCATCGTAGATGGATAGGGTTTCGCCGCCGGGCATGACCTTGGTCACCCCGCCCGAGGAGCCGGGCACCATTTCGTTTTTGAGGCGAATATTGGCAAAGGTACCGCGCATCATGACCTCATGGTTGCCCCGCCGCGACCCGTAGGAGTTGAAATCGGCGGCCATGACCTGGTTACCGACCAGGTAACTGCCCGCTGGACTATCCGTCTTAATCGCCCCAGCGGGGGAGATGTGGTCGGTGGTGATGCTGTCGCCCAGAATGGCCAGGGGCCTTGCGCCCAGGATATCGGCAAAGGCCTGGCCGTTGACGCTGGGGGCCATACCGGTAAAGTAGGGCGGGTTTTGCACGTAGGTGCTGTCGCCACTCCAGGTGTAGGTTTGGCTCTCGGGGGTGGCAATCTGCTGCCAGGCGGTGGTACCGGTAAACACGTTGCTGTAGCGGCTGCGGAACATTTCGGGGGTGAGGGCCGCCGCCATCACCGACTGGATTTCAGCGCTGGTGGGCCAAATATCTTTCAAATACACCGGGTGACCAGCGGGATCCTGGCCAATGGGGTCGGTTTTGAGGTCGATGGCTAGGCTGCCTGCGATCGCATAGGCCACCACCAGGGGCGGCGAGGCCAGGTAGTTAGCCTTGGTGTGGGGGCTCACTCGCCCCTCAAAGTTGCGGTTGCCTGAGAGCACCGCACCCACCACCAGGTCGTTGGTGTCAATGGCGCTGGCGATCGCCGTGGGCAATGGCCCTGAGTTGCCAATGCAGGTGGTGCAGCCGTAGCCCACCAGGTTAAAGCCGAGGGCATCAAGGTCGGTTTGTAGACCGGCCCGCTCTAGATAGTCAGAGACCACCTGGCTGCCGGGGGCGAGGGAGGTCTTCACCCAGGGCTTAACGGTGAGCCCCCGCTCGCGGGCTTTGCGGGCCACGAGGCCCGCCCCAATCATCACGGAGGGGTTAGAGGTGTTGGTGCAACTGGTGATGGCGGCGATCACCACATCGCCATCGGTGAGGGCGTAGTCAGTACCGGCTACGGGGACTGACTGCTTCTCGCTGTAAGCTTTGCCGCTAAAGCCAGGGAAGTCAGAAATCTTGAACTGGTGGGCTAGCGCCGCCAGGGTAACGCGGTCTTGGGGGCGTTTGGGCCCAGCTAAGGAGGGCTCTACCGTCGCCAGGTCTAAGGCTAGGGCGTCGGTAAAGATCGGTTCGGGGGCGGTGGCATCACGCCAGAGGCCCTGGGCCTTGGCATAGGCTTCGACCAGGGCGACGCGATCGGGGTCACGACCCGAAAACTCCAGGTAGCGGAGGGTTTCGCCATCGATGGGGAAGAAGCCACAGGTAGCCCCGTACTCGGGGGCCATGTTGGCAATGGTGGCGCGATCGGCCAGGGTGAGGTGATCGAGCCCGTCACCGTAAAATTCTACGAACTTGCCGACCACCCCCTTCTGCCGCAGCATCTGCACCACGGTGAGCACCAGGTCGGTGGCGGTGGCTCCCTCGGGCAACTGCCCGGTGAGCTTAAACCCCACCACTTCGGGAATCAGCATCGAGATCGGCTGGCCCAGCATGGCCGCCTCGGCTTCAATACCGCCCACGCCCCAGCCCAGAACCGAGAGGCCGTTGATCATGGTGGTGTGGCTGTCGGTGCCCACCAGGGTGTCGGGATAGGCCACAGTTTCACGGTTTTCGGCCTTGATCCACACCACCTGGGCTAAGTATTCTAGGTTGACCTGGTGACAAATGCCGGTCCCTGGCGGTACCACGCGGAAGTTGTCGAAGGCGCTCTGTCCCCAGCGCAAAAAGGCGTAGCGCTCAAAGTTACGCTGAAATTCTTTTTCGACGTTTTCGCCAAAGGCCTCGGCACTGCCAAAGGAATCCACCATGACCGAGTGATCGATGACCAGATCCACTGGCGAGAGGGGGTTGATCTTGTTGGGATCGCCCCCCAGGTTGACCATGGCGTCGCGCATGGCCGCCAAGTCGACTACGGCGGGCACCCCGGTGAAATCTTGCATCAGAACGCGAGCGGGCCGATAGGCAATTTCGCGCTGGGAGGTTTGGCTCTGGAGCCAGTCGGCCACGGCCTGCACGTCGGCGGCGGTCACCGATCGCCCGTCTTCATGGCGCAGCAGGTTCTCGAGCAGCACCTTGAGGCTGAAGGGCAGGCGGCTGATGTCTCCCAGGGTGGCGGCAGCGGCGGGCAGGCTGTAAATAATGTAAGTGGCGTTACCGACGGTGAGGTGGGTCTTGGCGTTAAAACTGTTCACAGGGGTTGGGCTCTCCGATCGCGACGGGCATAGCGTTTGCGATTCTATTACATTCGCTACCCCGCTGTGCTGTAGGCTGTGCTGCTAATCGTACCTTGGACCTCAGGTTGGGCCTAGGGATTGATCCGGGTCTAGCGGCTGGGGCCCTTAGAAAATAGGCCGCCAAACAGTGATCGCTTGCCGGAGACCGGCACCGGCACCGCCTCAGGGGTAGGGCGGGGAGAATCGGTCAAATTCACGTTAAGTTGCTTGGCATACTTGAGGGCGACAGCATTGCCAGGGTTGAGGCGCAGGGCCTGCTTGAAATGCACCTTAGCCATGCCAGGCAGACTGTGGAGTAGATAGGCCTGACCGATCAAGCAGTGGTAGCTGCTGTTTTTGGGATCCAGCTTGAGGGCATCCTTGAGCTCTTGAATAGCGGCGGCGGCGTTCTTACCCTTTAAATATTCCTGGGCTCGACCAAAGTGCCGCTCAGCGTAGACCAGCCCCGAAGCCACGGGTTCCTCGAAGGGGGGTGGGTCGACCACCGAAGTAGCGGGACGGTTGATAGACGTGGTCGCCATCAACCCAGCGCGCTTTTCACGAATGACCGGGGCACCCATTTTGCGCCGCAGGTAGACCAGGTTCAGCTCGCCCAACTGCTGGGTAAAGTCTTCAAAGGGATCCAACGCGGTGTATTGGCGATCGCCCAATTGGTCAACCGCATGCTCATAGAACACGTCAACCTCAGCCTCGTGGATCGTCAGCAGCGCCTTGCCCAGATCGCTGGTGGGCTGGATCTGCTGGTCGCGGCTGAGGCGGCGCACCTTAAATCGCAGGGTAGCCAGTACCTCACTGCGCCCCTTGTCTTGCTTCAGGCGCTGATAGGCTGGGTTAACCAGCTTCGGCAGCACCTGGGCGGCAAACTGTTTGAGCTCTGCCAGGGCCTCAGGGTCACCCGGCGTATTAATTAACGTATCGGCATGGAGCTGCTTCGCGATCGCGTGGTACCGCTTGAGAATCCGGCGATCGTCCGCCGCCACAGACACCCCCAATAGCGCGTAGGGATCGGTAAAACGGTGCACCCATTCAGTGGAGAAGTCAGCTTGAGGCATTCTGAGGAGAGGAAGGAGGTAATTTTATTGTCTCGGATGACCGGTAAAGCGGAACCCTGGCTAAGAGGGTAAATGTCGATTCTTTATGACCGTTTTATACTGGGCTGATGAGGTTTAATCCCACATTTAAATTCAATAGCACCAATGGCAGGCTACAGAACTACTGAAAGGGAGTGGTGATGGCACAGCGCAATCGTCGGCTAGCCGTACTGCTGGCCGGGCTAGGGGTAGTTACTCCTTTATCGGGTCTTCACAAATTTTACCTGGGGCAGCCTGGGTGGGGAGTGCTTTATCTGCTGCTAGGGTTAACCCCAATTCCGAAGGTGGCCTGTGCTATCGATGGTGTCATGCTGCTGACCCAGTCGCTGGATGACTTCACCCAGCGGTGGGGCCAACCTGTCTCAGGCTCTAGGGCCTCAGAGTCTGCGGCTCCCCTGGATGCGACCCAAGTTAATGCCCTGGGAGCTGCCCTGCGAGAGCTAGATGCGCTTCGCCAGGAGGGTTTAATTTCGGAGCTGGAGTTTGAGCAAAAGCGCCGTCAGCTCCTGGGACAGGTGGCCTAGAGGATAGAGACGTAGTGTAGATGCAAGAGGGTGCTCAAAGTCTAGCGCAGCGTCAAGTAAACGACCTCAGGCACAGTTATTTTTGCCAGTTATTTTTAATGGATACTCCTAGGCCCTCAGCACCTGGAGCAGATCAGACATGACCATGTTCAAGCGTTGGCAGAGCCTACGGGCGCAGTTTAATCCCCTGGCTAGCCGCCTGGCGGTCGATCCGAGCTATCGGCTGCGGTCTTACCACGAGCTAGCCCAGGCCGCTCAACTGGGCTTTAGCCTGGATGTTAACCGGGCTACGGTAGACGACTGGCTGCGACTACCGGGGCTGTCAATTCGCCAGGCCCAGGGGCTAGTCCGGTTGCGCCAGGGAGGCGTACAGTTTCACTGCTTAGAGGACTTGGCGGCGGCCCTGGGGGTTTCTGCTGGATCCCTGGGTCCATTGGCCCCGGTGCTGTCGTTTTGCTACTACGAAGAGCACCAGGGCACCCTGCCCTCGGTGAACCTGAACCAGGCGTCGACCCAGCAGCTTGGTGCCATCCCTGGGCTACCGCTGGAACTGGCCCAGGCCATGGTTCAGGAGCGATCGCGCGGTGGGCCCTACCGAGATCTGGCTGATCTACAGCGCCGCCTAGGACTGCCCTCTGACCTGGTGCGATCGCTGCTGTACTACCTGCGCCCCTAGGTCACTGGGTTACAGGGCCTTAATCCAAGGCTAATCCGGCATCGATAGTCTGGTCGATACAACGCAGCAATGGATGACCGCCATGGATGGGCTCTGGGCGTTACTGAATAGCCAGCCAATTTTGACCCTATTTCTGGTGATATGTCTGGGTTACGCCCTGGGCGAGGTCGTTGTGGCCGGGTTCAGCCTGCTGGGGACGGGGGCCATTACCCTGGTTCTCATGGCCGGGCTCAACATTGCCCCACCGATCGGGGCAGGTCTATTTACCGGTGCCCTGGTCAATACAGCGGCGCTGGATGCCGTGGTGACCAGGGCGGGGTCAGACCTGCCGGTGGTGGGCTACGCAGTGGCCTATCTCTTTGGGGTGTTTGGCCCAATTCTGTGGATTTATCTGCTGATTCAAGCTCTGAAGCCGCAGTTGTCCCAGGCCAAGCGTCGCAGCGTGCAGGGCACCGAGGTGCTAGTCACCCAGGCCAGCGTGGTGGGGCAGCCCCTCTCAGCATTAACGAGTCGGCTGCCGCCCGAGGTGCAGGTGGTCGCGGTGCGCCAGAATGGTCATAACTACCTGCCCCGAGGCAGTTTCCGGCTCAACTCCGGCGATGAGCTGCTGCTCGAAGGAGAAGGGGTAGCCCTCAGCCAGGCCCGCCAGCTGGTTGGCCCTGAGACCGCCGTTAGATCCATCGTGGACATGCGCGATTTGGAGGATGTCACGGTCTACATCTCGCGATCGGAGGTGATTGGCCGCAGACTGGGGGAGCTAAACCTGGCCGAAACCCTTAACTGCGTGGTCATTTCGGTGCTGCGGGGCGACTCTGACCACTATCCTCACCCAGGCCTAGTGCTAGAGGCGGGCGATCAGCTGCACTTAGCGGCGGAGGCGGGCCATGGGGATGCGGTGCAAGCTTACTTTGGCAACTCGGCCCGCAGCATTACCGAGGTGAGCTACCTGGCCCTGGGTTTGGGCATGGTGCTGGGGGTTCTATTTGGGCTGATTCCGTTGCCGTTGCCGAGACTGGGATCGTTTTCCTTTGGGGCGGCAGGGGGAGCGATGGTGGTGTCGCTGCTGCTGGGCTGGAGGAAACGGCTAGGCCCGCTCAACTGGGTGATGCCGCCATCGGCCAACCTTACCCTGCGCAACTTTGGGCTGACACTGTTTTTGGCGGTGGCAGGGCTGCGATCGGCGGCAACATTTTTTATCACCGTGCAAGACACTGGCCTTCTCCTTTTTGGGGCCGGCATGGCCATTACTATAACCACAGTGCTGCTGGCCACCCTGCTCAGCCTCACCCTTTTTCGCCTGCGCTTTGATCAAATGATGGGGGTAGTGGCAGGGGTGACGGGCAACCCGGCCATTTTGGCCTACGCCTCCAAAACGGTGCCTACGAACCAGCCAGAATTGGGCTATGCCATGGTATTTCCCACCAGCACCATTATCAAAATTGTGGTTGCCCAGGGAATTTTGGCCCTGGCGGGGCGCTAGTATTCCTTAGCGGAGGCTTGAGGGTTGTTGGCCAGGGTGTTCTTTGGGAGCCAAGCCATAGATTGTTTCACTCCAAGGCTAGAGACAATCCCTATCCATCCGAGGGCAAACTTCCCCTATGCTGGTATCACGGCTAACATTGCTCAGAGGCCTGAGCCTGTTTTATGGAGAGGTAAAGGGCTCGGTTGATGTCTTGCCATCATCATAAATTGGGCGATCGCGTCAGGGAAAAAATACCCTGATGCGATCGCCCTAAATCCTCTCCAACTGCTTGAAAAAAGGCAACTAGACCCCTATTAGAACCATAACCGGAACTTAATTTTGCCAGGGTATCGTCCAGGCAATGGAAGACACCATTCAAGGATAAACATTAGCAGAGATAAAGATAAGGACAGACTTCAATTGCTGAATGTTTTTCTAGATAACGCACGATGATGAATACTTCTTCTTGGAACTAGCGCCATGGTAGTAGCCTCTCCTCTCCAGACCAAACCTCTTACCGACGAAGAGCTGCGTAAAATGCATGCCTACTGGCGGGCCTGTAATTACCTTGCCGTGGGCATGATTTATCTGCTCAAAAATCCCCTCCTCAAGGAAACCCTTAAGGCAGAGCACATTAAGCATCGCCTGTTGGGCCACTGGGGGGCGTCCCCAGCCTTGAGCTTTACCTACGTCCACTGCAACCGGCTGATCAAAAAATACGACCTGGACATGATCTTCGTGGCTGGCCCCGGCCACGGTGCCCCTGGCGTGCTCGGGCCGGTCTACTTAGAGGGCACCTATTCTGAGATCTATCCCGATAAGAGCCTGGACGAAGACGGCCTGCGCCGCTTCTTCAAGCAGTTTTCCTTTCCGGGCCATATCGGTAGCCACGTTACCCCTGAAACTCCAGGCTCCATTCACGAGGGCGGGGAGTTGGGCTATAGCATTTCCCACGCCTACGGCGCAGTGCTCGACAACCCCGATTTGATCGTCACCTGCGTAGCGGGCGACGGCGAGGCCGAAACCGGACCTCTGGCCACCTCCTGGCACTCGAACAAGTTCATCAATCCGGCCCGCGACGGCGCAGTACTGCCGATTCTCAACCTGAACGGCTATAAAATTGCCAACCCCACCATTCTCTCCCGTATTTCCCACGAGGAGCTGGAAGCGTTGTTTGTGGGCTACGGCTACACCCCCTACTTTGTGGAGGGCAGCGACCCCGCCGAAATGCACCAGAAAATGGCGGCGGTGATGGAGGAGTGCGTCCTCAAGATCAAGGGAATTCAGCGGGAGGCGCGCATCAACGGCAACCTGGAGCGGCCCCGCTGGCCCATGATTGTGCTGCGCAGCCCCAAGGGCTGGACTGGGCCGAAGACAGTCGATGGCCACAAGGTAGAAGGATTCTGGCGATCGCACCAGGTGCCCATGGGCGGTATGCACAGCAACCCCGAGCATGTCCGCCTGCTGGAAGAGTGGATGCGCAGCTATGGCCCCGAGGAGCTGTTCGATGAAAACGGCACCCTGATTCCTGAGCTGAAGGAACTGGCTCCCGTCGGTAACCGCCGCATGAGCGCCAACCTGCACGCCAACGGCGGCATGTTGCGCAAGGCGCTGAAAATGCCTGACTTTCGCGAGTATGCGATTGACGTGCCCAAACCCGGCAGCGTGGAGTTTGAAAATACCAAAGCTCTGGGCATTTTCATGCGCGACATCATGCGCAACAACCCCACCAACTTCCGTCTGATGGGGCCGGATGAAACTGCCTCGAACCGCCTGCACCCGGTGTACGAAGTCACCAAAAAGGTCTGGATGGCCGACTTCTTGCCCGAAGACCTCGATGGCAGCGAGCTATCTCGCGATGGCCGCGTCATGGAAATGCTCAGTGAGCATACCCTCCAGGGCTGGCTCGAAGCCTACCTGCTCACCGGTCGCCATGGCTTCTTCCACACCTACGAAGCCTTTGCCCACGTGGTCAGCTCCATGTTTAACCAGCACGCCAAGTGGCTGGATATCTGCCGCAATCACGTGCCCTGGCGGCGATCGGTGTCGTCGCTAAACATCATGCTGTCCTCCCTGGTATGGCGGCAGGATCACAACGGCTTTAGCCACCAGGATCCCGGCTATGTCGATATGGTGACCAACAAAAGCCCCGACGTGGTGCGAGTCTACTTTCCGCCCGATGCCAACTGTCTGCTATCGGTAGCCGACCACTGCTTTCGCAGCGTGGACTACGTCAACGTGATTGTCTCTGACAAGCAAAACCACCTCCAGTACCTGAATATGGATGAGGCGGTGAAGCACTGCACCAAGGGTATTGGCATCTGGGACTGGGCCAGCAACGACGACGAGGGTACGGAGCCCGATATCCCCGATGTGATCATGGCCTGCTGTGGCGACATCCTCACCAAGGAGTCTCTAGCGGCCACGGCGATTCTGCGGGAAGAGTTTCCCTACCTCAAAGTGCGGTTTATCAATGTGGTAGATCTTTTCACCCTGATTTCGGCCGGGGAACATCCCCACGGGCTGAGCGATCGCGACTTTGATTCGCTGTTTACCCCAGACAAGCCCATCATCTTTAACTTCCACGGCTATCCCTGGCTGATTCACAAGCTGGTGTATCGTCGCTCTAACCAAGACCGCATTCACGTGCGGGGCTACAAAGAGCAGGGCAACATCAACACTCCGCTAGAGCTGGCCATCAACAACGAGGTCGACCGGTTTAGCTTAGTCATCGACGTGATCGACCGCGTGCCCAAGCTCGGCTCAGCGGCGGGCCATGTGAAGGAGAAGATGAAGAACAAGATCATCGAGTGTCTCAACTACGCCCACACCGAGGGCAAAGACCAGGACGAAATCGTCCACTGGCAGTGGCCGTATTAGGGTTTAGTGGTGCCCTGACGGTCAGGCACTGACCTGATTGAATCAACCAAAAACGGCCTGGTTGACCAGGCCGTTTTTGGGTTAAGCGGGTGGCTACTCGTTTGCATAGGTCATGACCTGGTGCATTTCCTGCCAGAAATCTTCCAAACAAAAAAGTAATCTGTGTTACAGTTAAGGGATATCAGCTGTTTGACTCAAAAGCTCAATTAAGGCATGAGCTTTTCGCCGTTTTTTTGGGTATCAACGTAAGGCGGGACTAATGGATATTGGGTGCGCCGTATCAATAAGCACTCTATGGAGAAAAGATAAAAGGCTCTGCGGCCGTGCCCAGAGCCCGGTATCGTTACCAGTAC
>Ga0169931_10011774_pt1 | contig 12241 bp, 8 predicted proteins | sample Kivu_15m_20L_FD_129675 | JGI IMG/M metagenome (GOLD analysis project Ga0169931, IMG submission 129675) | Freshwater microbial communities from Lake Kivu, Western Province, Rwanda to study Microbial Dark Matter (Phase II) - Kivu_15m_20L... | ecosystem: Environmental > Aquatic > Freshwater > Lake ...
GCATGGCTTCATGACGATCACCGCAACAGCCTGATCGCCAACACCCTCTCCGCTTGACCAGCCCTGGCCGGCTTCAGGCCAGGTATTGGCTCGCCTCCATCATCGTGTCTTCCACATTAAGGGGGAGCTTAGATCTGTCACACTACGGGTCAATTGTGACAATTCTGTGAGGTCGTCCTGGGGCTTTGCTGGCGGGCGGCAAGCCTTCAGCGCACAATTTCGACAGACCCGATTCCGAGGAGACTTTCTGATGAAACCAGCCCTTTCTGCCGCCAGGCTCTGGCTCGCGGGCGCCGCGCTCGCCACTCTCGCTCCGACCCCTGCGCTCGCTCAGTCCAACCGCGAGGTCAATGTCATCTGCTCGGTCCAGGCATCCTGGTGCAACATCATTGCCGTGACCTTCGAGCGCAGTCAGGGCGTCAAGGTCAACATGACCGCCAAGGGCTCGGGCGAGGCGCTGGCCCAGCTGGTGGCCGAGCGGGCGAATCCCAAGACCGATGTGTGGTTCGGTGGCACGGGTGACCCGCATCTGCAGGCGGCCGAGCAGAACCTGACGCTCGAGTACCGGTCGCCGACGCTGCCGCAACTGCATGACTGGGCGCAGAAGCAGGCTGCCCAGTCACGCTACCGGACGGTTGGCATCTACTCCGGGCCGCTGGGTTTCGGCTATAACCCCGAGATCCTGGCCCGCAAGAAGCTCCCGGTGCCGCGCACGTGGGCGGATCTGCTCAAGCCCGAGTACCGCGGCGAGATCCAGTCGGCCAACCCCGCGTCGAGCGGGACCGCCTACACGATGGTGGCCACGGTGGTGCAGTTGATGGGTGAGGAGCAGGCCTTCGAGTACCTGAAGAAGCTGCACGGCAACATCAGCGTCTACACGCGCTCCGGCACCGCGCCGATCAAGGCGGTCGCGCGCGGCGAGAGCGCGATCTCGATCAGCTTCGTGCACGATGGCCCGGGCGAAAAGGCCCAGGGTTTCCCGCTCGAGACCATCACGCCTTCCGATGGCACCGGTGCCGAGATCGGCTCGATGTCGATCGTGCGCGGCGCGCGCAATCTCGAGGCTGCCAGACGCTTCTATGAGTGGGCGCTCACGCCCTCGGCTCAGGCGCTGGCCGCTGCGACGCTACAGTTCCAGTTGCCCTCGCATCGCGATACGCCGGTCGATCCGCGCGTACCTGACTTTCGCAGCATCAGGATGATCGACTATGACTACGCGAAATACGGTCAGACCACCGAGCGGCGCCGCCTGATCCAGCGCTGGGAGAAGGATGTCAACAGCCTGCCGCGCTGACCGGTGCGCCGTTCGCAGGATCGCCGGCTCGCGCTCTGGGCTGGCGCCGGACTGCTCGCCTATCTGGTCCTGCCCTGGTACAGCCTCCAGCAGCAGAGCCTGAGTGCCGCCTGGGCCTCGCTGCTGGCCGGGCCTGAGGCCGCCAGCGGCCTGATGCAGGCGATCGCTCACCAGCGGCCCTGGCTGCTCGCGGGCGCTCTCGCTCTCGCACTTGCGCTCTTGTCGCTGCTTGGCTCGCCCGAGCGAGGGACCGCAGCACAGCGCGTCCGTGCCTGGATGTTGTCCCTCGCCGCTGGTGCCGGACTCCTGGCGCTCCTTGCAAGCGGTTTCGCGATTGGCGCGGGGGGCTGGGCCTTCGAGTCGCTCGAGGCTCTGTTCGGCCCCCTGCCGTCCGGGCAGTACGGCATCGGCTGGGGCGGAGCCATGGTGCTGTTGTGCCTCCTGGTGCTGCTCGGGGGCGGTCTCGCGCGGCTGGGCGGCTTTCGCGGCGACACCGTCGTTGCCGCGGCCGTGCTGATCTCGATCACGCTCTTGGCGCTGTTCGTCGCTTATCCGGTGATGAGGGCGCTCTCATCGGCCTGGGTCGGCGACGACGGCAGTCATGCGTGGCGGTGGTTTTTCGAGCGCATCGGCAGCAGCCGGGTCTGGGGGATCGACTGCGTGCTCGGGCCGATGCGTTGCGGCAGCGCCTGGAACACGCTGTGGCTCGCGCTCCTGACGGCGACCGGCACGACCGTGCTGGGTACTCTCCTCGCCCTCTGGGCCGAGCGTGGGCGCAGTCGCCTTGCGCCGGCGCTCAATTCGCTCGCGCTCCTGCCGATCATCATGCCGCCCTTTGTCGTGGGGCTGGGGCTGATCCTGCTGTTTGGTCGAGCGGGGCTCTTCAACCAGGCGCTCGACTGGGCCTTCGGCATCGAGCCGACCCGCTGGTTCTACGGCCTCTTCGGCATCTGGCTCGCCCAGATGTTCGCCTTCACGCCGATTGCCTTCCTGATCATGCGGGGCGTGATCCAGGGCGTCAGTCCCTCCCTCGAGGAGGCGGCGACGATGCTGCGGGCGAGCCCTCGCCACGCCTTCCTGACGGTGAGCTTTCCGCTGATCCGGCCTGGGCTCGCCAACGCCTTCCTGGTCGGTTTCATCGAGAGCATCGCGGATTTTGGCAATCCGATCCTGCTGGGCGGCCAGTATTCGGTGCTGTCGACCGACATCTTCTTTGCGATCGTCGGTGCCGCCATCGACCCTGGCATGGCGGGCGCGCTCGCGCTGATCCTGACCCTTTTTGCCTTGATCGTGTTCGCGATCCAGCGCCTCGCGCTGGCCGGCCGGCACTACACCACCGTCACCGGCAAAGGCGATGCGGGCGTGCCGATCGCGCTGCCGGGGCCCGTCCTCGCGCTATGCCGGACGGTCGCTGGGCCCTGGCTGGTCTTCACCGTGGTGGTTTACCTGTTCGCATTTGCCGGGGGCTTCGTGCAGACCTGGGGGCGCGACTACAGCCTCACGCTCGCGCACTTCCGCACTGCTTTTGACCTGCAGTGGAGCGAGCACGGCCTGATCTGGGCGGGCACTGCCTGGCGCTCCCTGTTCACCACGGTGACCTTGGCCGCGATCGCGGCGCCCCTGTGCGCGCTGTTCGGTCTGCTGGTCGCCTGGCTGGTCGAACGCACGCGATTCCGCGGCCAGTCAGCCTTCGAGTTTTCGGCGCTCCTCACCTTTGCGATCCCTGGTACCGTCCTGGGAGTCAGCTACATCCTCGCTTTCAATGTGCCGCCCTTCGAGCTGACCGGCACTGCGCTGATCATCGTGCTCTGTTTCGTGTTCCGGAGCCTGCCGGTCGGTGTGCGCTCGGGCAGCGCTGCTCTTCGGCAGATCGATCGTTCGCTGGACGAAGCGTCCCTGATGCTGCGCGCAGGCACCCTGCGCACGCTATGGCGGGTCTCCCTGCCCTTGCTGAAGCCCGCGGTCGTCGCGGCGCTGGTCTACAGTTTTGTTCGGTCGATGACCACGGTCTCGGCCGTGATCTTCCTCGTCACCGCGCAATACGAGCTCGCCACCACCTATATCATTGGCCGGGCCGGCAATGGCGAATATGGCGTGGCGCTCGCCTACTGCTCGGTCCTGATCGTGCTGATGCTGCTGGCGACGCTTGCGATCCGCTTGATGGTCGGCGAACGACAGCTGGGTCGCAGAAAGGTGCAGTGATGAATCAGAACCCTGCTCAGTCGTCACCCGGCGGCGTCGCCGGCATCGAGTTGCAGGCAGTCAGCAAGCGATACGGCGGGCCGGGCTCGCCGCTGGCCGTCGACCGGGTCAGTCTGGTGGTCCCCCGCGGCACCCTGACCACACTTCTGGGGCCTTCTGGATGTGGCAAGACCACGACGCTGCGGATGATCGCCGGCCTCGAGCCGGTGAGCGCGGGGCGCGTGCTGATCGATGGCGTCGATGTCACCGGGCTGGGTCCCTCCGAGCGCAACGTCAGCATGGTGTTCCAGAGCTACGCGCTCTTTCCGCACATGACCGTGCTCGAGAATGTCCGCTACGGCCTGGTCGCGAGCCGCGTGCCGAGGGATGAATCGATCGACCGGGCGCGCCGCAGCCTCGCAGGCGTCGGGCTCGCGGGCTACGAGGAGCGATTGCCGGCGCAATTGTCGGGCGGCCAGCAGCAGCGAGTGGCGCTGGCCCGTGCACTGGTCCTCGAGCCCGCCGTCCTGCTCTTCGATGAGCCGCTCTCCAATCTCGATGCCCGGCTGCGCCGCTCGATGCGCGACGAGATCCGTCGCCTGCAGCAGTCCCTGGGCCTCACGGTGGCCTATGTCACGCATGACCAGACCGAGGCGCTGGCGGTCAGCGATCAGATCATCGTGATGGAGCGTGGCCGGATCGCGCAGGCGGGTGATGCGCGCGCGGTCTTCGAGCGCCCGGTGAGCGAATTTGTGGCAGGCTTCATCGGCGAGGCGGCGGTCTTCGATGCCGAGCGCCGCGCCGACGGGGTCTTGATGCTCGGTGGCCTGCCGCTCGCGCGGGCTGCTGACGGGTCGCTGGCTGAGCCCGCGGAATCGGCGGGTAAATCATCGGCCGCAGCAGCGGGGCAAGCAAGGGATGGCCCTGGCGCCGCCAACGCGCCGGCAGGCCGGGCCCGGGTCGCGATTCGACCGGAAGCCTGGCAGATCGCCGACAGCGAGGCGTTCACGGTCGACGAATCGAGCGCGAGCGCCTCGGACGTTGATCTGGGCGCCGCAGCCCGTGTTGCGGGTTTGCCCGCGACGCTGAGCCATTTCGCCTGGCTGGGTGCAGTGATCGAGCTCCACTTCGACACGCCGATCGGATCGGTTTTCGTTGTGTCCCGAGAGGCTGATCGATCCTGGCGGATGGGGGATCGATACCGGATCGCACCGGTGCCGGGGGCGTATGCGGTAATCCCAGGCTCCGCCCCAGCCTGAAGGGTCGCATGCGCCGCTGAGGCTTATTTGCGGGGTCCGCCGAGGGATGCTAGTTTCGCGCCTTTCGCAGGAGTGCTAGCCCGACATGAACGCGCCCCCTACCGAGCGTCTGCTGGCGCTCTTTCGAACGATGATGCGGATCCGAGCCTTCGAGGACGCAGCCGAGGCCGCGAGCCAGGGAGGCGTGCAGGCCTTCGGCCAGAGCGCCAGTGCGCAGCCTGCCCGGGTGCGTGGTCCCCTGCATTTGTCGACCGGGCAGGAGGCCGTTGCCGCCGCCGTCTGCATGCACCTGCGCAGGGACGACCTGCTGACCTCCACCCATCGCGGCCACGGTCACACCCTCGCCAAGGGCGCTGATCTGACCGCGATGATGTGCGAGCTCTACGGACGTGCGACCGGCACCAACAAGGGCAAGGGCGGCTCGATGCATATCGCTGATTTCGGGGTCGGCATGCTGGGGGCCAACGGCGTCGTGGCGGCCGGCATCCCGATCGCGGCTGGTGCCGCGCACGCGCTCAAGATCCAGGGCAGCAACGCGATCATGGCCTGCTTCTTTGGCGACGGCGCGGTCAATCGTGGCCCCTTCCTGGAGGGCCTGAACTGGGCACGGGTCTATCAGTTGCCGGTGCTGTTCGTCTGCGAGGACAACCGCATCTCGGCGACCACGCCGACTGGTCCGATGACGGCTGGCGCAGGCACGGCCGAGCGCGCCCGCAGCCTCGACATCGCCGCCGAGACTGTGGATGGCAACGACGTGGTGTCGGTCGATGCCGCCGCGGGTCGGCTGGTCGAGCAGGTGCGTGCTGGTGGCGGCCCCCGTCTGCTGCACGCGATTACCTACCGGCTCAAGGGTCATGTGTCGATCGATCCAGGTGCCTACCGCGATCCGGCCGAGGTCGCGAGGGCGCTCGAGTCCGAGCCGCTGCGCCTGGCGCGTGAGCGGCTCCTGGCTGATGGCGTCGACGGTGCGGTGATCGAGGGGATCGAGCGCGAGGCGCGCGCCGAGGTCGCCGCCGCCCAGGCGGTCGCCGAGGCCAGCCCCTGGCCGACCGAGGATGAGGCCTTCAGGGACGTGACCACGGTGGCCGAAGGAGTCTGGCAATGAGCGCGCCGCAGACCTTGAGCTATGCACAGGCCGCCGCGCTTGCGCTTTCTGAGGCGATGACGGCCGATGCCCGGATCGTCGCGCTGGGCGAGGATCTCGGGCGCGGTGGCGTGTTCGGCCAGTACCGGGGCTTGCAGCAGGCCTTCGGTATCGAGCGGGTGATCGATACGCCCATCTCAGAGGCCGGCATCATGGGCGCAGCCGTCGGCATGGCGCTCGCGGGCCTCAAGCCAGTGGTCGAGATGCGGGTCATCGACTTCGCGCTCTGTGCGATCGACGAGATCGTCAACCAGGCCGCGAAGAACCGCTTCATGTTTGGCGGGCAGGGCCGCGTGCCGCTGGTGGCCCGGATGCCGATCGGGATCTGGGGCGCATCGGCCGCGCAGCACTCGCAGTCCCTCGAGGCCTGGTTCGCGCACATGCCGGGCCTGCTGGTGGTGACTCCCTCGACCCCGCAGGACAACTACAGCCTGCTCAAGGCGGCACTCGCCTCTGGCGACCCGGTCGTCTACCTCGAGCACAAGGAACTGTGGGGTGAGACCGGTCCGGTGGACACCGCTATCGGGGTCGAGTTGGGACGGGCCGCCGTTCGCCGGGAGGGTTCGTCACTGACCATCGTCAGCTGGTCGCGCGGCGTGTCGGCGAGCCTGCAGGCCGCCGAGTTGCTGGCCGCCGAGGGCATCGCGGCCGAAGTGATCGATCTGCGCTCCTTGTGGCCCTGGGATCGCGAGGCGGTCATGGCCTCGGCTGCGCGTACCGGTCGTTTGCTGGTCGTGCACGAGGCGGTGCGGGTCGCTGGCTTTGGCGCCGAGATTGCCGCCACCGTCGCCGAGGAACTGCGCGTGCCGGTCGGGCGGGTCGGTGCACCTCGCGTGCCGGTCGGCTACGCCCAGCCCCTCGAGCAGGTATCCCGGTTGCAGCCCGTTGCGATTGCACAAGCCGCGCGCCGGCTCTGTGGCTGAACCGATTTCCCGTATCATCTGATCATTCAACCCACCGCCGGCGCGTCAAAGCCGATCCAGCCGGCACACCCAGGAGACAGACGACCATGAGCCTTGCCCGTACCAACACTCGCCGTCGCATCCTCGCCAGCCTGTCCGCCGGTGGCGCGACTCTCGCAACCCCCTGGCTTGCCGGCGCCCAGGGCGCGCTGAAAGCCGAATACCGCCTGTCGGTGGTCGGCAACCGGCCGATCCCGATCTCGGATACCGCGTTTCGCTGGGCCGACCTGATCCGCGAGCGCAGCGGTGGCCGGATCAATGTCAAGGTCTACCCCGGCTCGCAGCTGGTGGGTGGCGACCAGACCCGCGAACTGCTCGCGATGCGTCAGGGCACGATCGACTTCACCGTGTCCTCGACCATCAACCTGAGCCCGCAGGTCCGGCCGATGTCGCTGTTCTCGCTGCCCTTTCTGATGCCGGATCACAAGGCTTTCGATGCGCTGATCAGCGGGCCGGTGGCGGCCGAGCTCAACAAGGTGATGACCGCCCAGGAAGTCGTGCCGCTGGCCTGGGGCGAGAACGGCTTTCGCGAGATCTCGAACAGCAAGCGGCCGATCCGTGCCCCCGGCGACCTGAAGGGCATGAAGATCCGCTTCGCGGCCGGTAACATCTTCGTCGATATCTTCAATGCGCTGGGTGCCAACCCCCTGCAGATGAGCTTTGCCGATCTGCAGCCGGCCCTGACCACCGGGGCGGTCGATGGCCAGGAAAACCCGATCAACCTGTACCTGTTGTTCAAGATGGACACGCTGGCGCAGAAGCACATGACCGTCTGGAACTATGTCGCCGATGCGGCGCTCTACCATGTGGCCCGTCCGGTCTGGAACAGCTTCTCCAAGGCGGACCAGGAGATCATCGCCGAGTCGGCCCGGGAGGTCGCGCGCATCGGCATCGAGGCCTCCCGCAAGGGCCTCGGGGCGCGCGGCGACAACTCCGCCTTCGACGAACTGAAGAAGCGTGGGGTCGAAGTGCAGATGCTCACGCTCGCCGAAAAGGCTGAGTTCGCCAAGGTCACTCGCCCGGTGTTTGACAAGTGGGTGCCGACCGTGGGCGCGGAACTGGTCAAGATGGCCGAGTCCGCGATCCAGCGGCGCGGCTGATCGAGCCTGCCGCCCACGCACCCTGGGGCTGCTGCAGTGGCCGAGTCGATCAAACCCGCTGATCAGTCCGCGTCCGTGCCCGCGGCTGATCCGGCGGGCCGCGTGCCTGCCGGCCCGGCGGGCGCCGATGCCGCGCCCGCTCCGGTCCAGGAGCCGCGCGCCTGGGCGTCGCTTTCGATCGAGGGCGCAGTCGGTGCCGCGTTGATGGGCCTGCTTTGCCTGATCACCTTCGCCAACGTCGTGACCCGCTATTTGACCAATGTCTCCATCGCGTTCACCGAGGAGTTTTCGGTGGCGATGATGGTGATGCTGGCCCTGGTCGGAGCGGCGGCAGCGTTCGCGCGCAATCAGCACATGCGGATGGGCTTCCTGGTCGATGGCCTGCCCGCGCGCGGGCGCCGGGCGATCGAGTTGCTGGTGCTCGCGCTGGGCTGCTCGCTCTTTGCCTTGCTCGTCTGGTACGGCAGCCGGTTGGCCTGGGATGAGTTCCGATTTGACGTGGGATCGCCCGGGCTGGGCGTGCCGCAGTGGCTCTACACGATCTGGCTGCCAGTCTTGAGCGCGGTGGTCTGCGCGCGGATCATCGGGCGGATGATCCGGCTGGTTCGGGCTGGGCCTGCGGAGGCCTCGACGCCCGGCCGCCCGGGGTCTTCGACCACCGGGGGTACGCGCTGATGCTGAGCGGCGGCGCGCTGCTGCTGATCGCTGCCTTTGCGGTCCTGTTGCTCCTGGGTGTGCCGATTGCGGTCGCGCTGGGTCTATCGGGCGTGATCGTGATCCTGGCGCTCGATCTTGGCATCGCGTCGCTCCCAACCACTGTCTGGACCGGCATCGCCAAGTACCCGCTGCTCGCACTGCCGGTGTTCATCGCGGCCGGCATGATCTTCGAGCGTGCTGGCGTTGCCGAGCGCTTGGTACGGCTGATGTCCGCGCTGATAGGCCGTCGCGCGGGCGGCCTCGCGCTGGTCGCGATCCTGGTCTCGATGATCCTCGGGGGTATTTCCGGATCGGGCGCGGCGGATGCTGCAGCGGTCGCCACCGTCCTGTTGCCATCGATGCTCAAGCAGGGCTACCCGCGACCCTTCATCGCCGGTCTGGTGGCGGCGGCCGGGTCGACGGCGATCCTGATCCCGCCTTCGATCGCCTTCATTGTCTACGCGGTCATTGTGCCCGGCGTGTCGATCCCGGCGCTCTTCATCGGCGGCATCGTCCCTGGCATCCTGGCGGGTGTCTCGTTGATGGTGCCGGCCGTCTGGTTCGCCCGCAAGCACGGCTGGGGCGCGCGCGATGACGAGGAGCGCCCACCGATCGGGCAGGCCTTCCGCGAGGCGTCCTGGGGACTGGCCGCGCCGATCGTGATCCTGGGCGGTCTGCGCTCGGGCGCCTTCACGCCCACCGAAGCCGGTGTGGTCGCTGTGTTCTACGGGCTCTTCGTCGGGGTCTTTGTCTACCGCACGCTGAACCTGCGGCGGATCTACGAGGCGCTGCGGGATTCGGCCGAGATCTCTGCGGTGGTACTGACCATCATCGCGATGGCGAGCGTCTTCGCGCATGCTGGTGCCACCGTCGGCGCGTTTGATGCGATGGCCCGTTCGCTGATGGCACTGACCGACAACGAGACGTTGATGCTGCTGATCATCACGATGATGCTGCTGATTGCCGGCATGCTGCTCGATGCGATCTCGATCTTCATGATCTTCATCCCGATCCTGATGCCGGTGGTCAAGGCCTATGGCTGGGATCCGACCTGGTTCGGCATCATCGTCACGATGAATCTGGCGATCGGTTCCTTCACCCCGCCGATGGCAGTCAACCTGATGGTGACCTGCCGAATCGCCGGTTGCACGATTGAATCGACTACCGGATGGGTGCTTTGGATGGTCGCTGCCATGGGGACAGCGCTGCTCGCGGTGACTTTCGTGCCTGAATTGGCACTCTTCCTGCCGCGGCTGTCGGGAGCGCTGTAGGAAGACCGATCAGGCGGGTTCGGTCGCCTGCCAGTGAAAGCCCTCGAGCGTCAGCACGACCGGATTCTCCAGGCCCTGGTAGATCGCCTTCAGCTGATCGAGCTGGTCGGGATTGAATCGCTTCATCTCGCCACGCGTGTCGAACACCTGACAGCCCTCTGGCGTGATCGTGATGATCGGACGGTTGTTTTTCATCGCGGCGAGCTTGAGAGACTCCGGGCCGCCCCAGCCGTCCGCGTTGACCGGGCCTCCATCCAGGCCCTGGCTTAGCACGCTTTCGACGAATTCCACATTGCGGGCCCCCTCGCCGGCGATGGTGCGCAGCTGCTCGGGATAGGGTTTGGCCTGCTGGAATGCCGCGAGCAGTTCGCGACGCTGATTGAGCGCGGCCTCGCGGTCCATGCTGTCGCCTGTGCCAAACGAATGGGCGAGCGAGGCGAACAGGCAATTGCCATCGGCGAGCGTCGTGACCGGCTGCCGGCCGAGCTGGGCTAACACCTCGGCAGGACGCTGTCGTACGGGTTCGTCGATGCCCATGCCGAGGCTCAAGGCCTCGGTCAGCTGCCTGAGCTGCCCGACCGTGAACGAGCCGTCATTCAGGAAGTCGAGCGGCGTCGAACCGGGCGGCGCCGGGCGCCCGGCTTGTGCCGCCAGAAATCCAGTCAGGCGCTCGCGCAGATCGGCCGTTTCGGGGTGGGCTGGACCGAAATAGCTCGATAGCCCCGGCTGATCGGCGAGCAGCGCCTTGTTGTCGAGCGTGATCGGCGCGTTCTCGGGCAGACGGAACGGCTCGGCGCTCAGGTCGCCCGCGGCGGACAGATCGGTCGCAAACCGGGAGCTTGCGACGCCGTCCGGCGGTGCTGGTTCATGATCGATGAGGGACACGAAATCATCGTCTGCCGTCGATGACGTGTTCTGGGTCGTGCGCTGCGTGGTGCTTTGGTTGATGGCGAGAACGGCGCCCTCCTCAAGACCCGCTGGGGGACCGATCGGACGCTCCGCTGTGGCGCGAGCATCGAAGCTCGCCCGTCGGGCAACCGATGTCTGCTCGCCAGGGGGCCGCAGGTCCTCTGAGGTGCGGCGCGGGATCCTCTCACTCATCCGTCGCTCGCTGGCCTTTCGGTCAAAGTCGACCCTGTCCTTCAGCAGTTGCTCGGTGAGGTCTGCTTCGGCGGGCTTCGGAGTGCTCCCGACATTGAGCGAGGTCTGCGCGCGCAGGTTGTAGCTGGTGGACTTGACCTCAGCCACAAAGAGCGAGGCATCCCAGGCCGCACCCTCACGAAGCTCGTACCCGACAACTTCAGGCTCTGGATTGGGCTGCCACCGAAACTCCAGCCGGTTGGCCGACTGCACCACATCGAACTGACGTACGGTCGTGGGCGCTTGCAGGCTCAGCACAAAGGTCGTGAAGTGGGCGCTGTAATTGCCTGAGGTGTCGTAGGCCCGAATGTGATATGGGTAAAGGCCAGCCGCGCTTTGGTCGTGGACCATCTGCGTGCCCGCGGTCTTGGCAACCAACTGGCCGTTATCCCAGCCGGCACCCACGCGGACCTCGTAGCCCGAAAGGTCTGCATCTTTGAGTTCATCCCAGGAAATCAGCAGATCGGAGACTCGGCGCTGGACCGAAAAGTCCGTGACATCCGACGGCGGCAGGGTCTTACCCAGAACCGTTGCGCTCAGGGTCGCAGGAACACTTTCCTTGCGCGTGATGCCGATCGCACGCAGGCTGAATTCATACGCGCCTTCTTGCGCATCCCGGATTTCGACGTAGTTCGCGCTGGTGAGCGGAAGGCTCACGAAGTTGCCGCCTGCCACCCGATAGGACAGCCGGTACGCAACAGCGGTCTGAACCTCGTTCCAGGACACCTGAACCAGCACCTGCGCCTGGTCTTTGACCCGGTACAGGCTCTCTTGCATGGAGAGCCCACTCGGTGCTGGTGGCATATCCGACAGGACGGTGATCGAGCGGGGCTGCAATGCCAACCCCTTTTCAATCGCATCGAACTTGCTCAGGTTATGAGCGAGTGCGGTGACCTCGTGCACCCCCGGGTCCCGCTCGGCGACCGCAACCACCCGAAAGAGTTGCGGCTCGATGATGATTGATGAAAGCACCCAAATGGCGTCAGCCTGCGGCACCGCACTGAACGGGATCGTCACCGTCAGGGCTCTGCCCGAAATCAGACCCACCAGGCGTTCCTCAACCACCCCATTGGGCAAAATGACCGATAGCCGCCAGGGAAGATCCGCTGGCAGGTCGTGATCCAAGGTGACCGTGCTGGCAGTTGCCGCAGCGATCCGCCCCCCAAGACGCATGCCTCCTCGAACCGGGTCGGC
>Ga0169931_10011775_pt1 | contig 12240 bp, 13 predicted proteins | sample Kivu_15m_20L_FD_129675 | JGI IMG/M metagenome (GOLD analysis project Ga0169931, IMG submission 129675) | Freshwater microbial communities from Lake Kivu, Western Province, Rwanda to study Microbial Dark Matter (Phase II) - Kivu_15m_20L... | ecosystem: Environmental > Aquatic > Freshwater > Lake...
ATGCCAGGATGCCCCGCCCAGCGGCGGTTGGCATGGCGCCCCGCAGCGAGATCGGATTCGATCAGCCCGCGAAGAAAATTCGACGGGCGGTCTGCCTGCTCAGACACCGAGGAGCTCCACTTCAAACAGCAGCGTGGCATTGGGAGGAATGACACCGCCGGCGCCGCGCGCGCCGTAGCCGAGTTGCGGCGGAATGATCAGCCGGCGCGTGCCACCGATTTTCATGCCCGCCACGCCTTCATCCCAACCGCGAATCACATGGCCGGCACCCAGGGGAAAGCTGAAGGGATCGTTGCGGTCTTTGCTGGAGTCGAACTTGCGGCCTGTCTCGCCGTTCTCATAGAGCCAGCCGGTGTAGTGCACCGTGACATAGGCGCCGCTTTTGGCTTCGTCGCCGCTGCCTTCGACGACATCCTGGTATTGCAGACCCGATTCGGTGGTGTGGGTGGTCATGAGGGATTCTCCATGAGTGGCACGTGAGGTGCCGGTGGCAGATAAGGAAGGCCGGGCGCCGGAAGCGGCTGCGCTCACAGCAGTCAGGCGCGCGCGAAGATGCTCGATACGGCGGCGGTTGACGCCAAGATCGCTGTAGCCCAGGCGCGAGGCTGATCGGACATGAATTGTCGCATTCGGGGCGTCCAGCAGAAACTCGACGTCATCAACGAACCTTAGCCACCGGCTTCGAAACTCGGCATACAGATAACCAGGCCGCTGGTCGATCACGCGCACACGGGGCTCGGCGGCGACCAGTGTGACCAGCCGGTCAAAGGTTCGCTGCGGATCCGGGCCCGCGGCAATCGGGTCAATTCGATGGTAAGCAGTCTCGGCGAAGCTTGACACCGCGTTCTGGCGTTCGGCCGCGACAGGCTGCAGCCGCCCACCCGCGACGCCCAGCCGGTCAGGCGGATGTCCGCTGAACAGACCCATGCAGCCTCCGGAAAGCGACAACGTGGCAAAGCAGGCCAACGCCATGACAAGCGAGCGAAGCAGTCGGCGCATAACGAAGACGATGACGCATCAGCGGCGTGCTGGTGCCCGGTTGTTCAGGCCTTGCCGCCGCGACGGCCGTCCAGCCTGCAGATCAGGCTGGAGGTGTCGAAGCGGCCGCCGCCCATGCGCTGCACGTCGCCGTAAAACTGATCAACCAGTGCGGTGACCGGAAGCGCTGCGCCGTTGCGGCGCGACTCGTCGATGCACAGGCCGAGGTCCTTGCGCATCCAGTCGACCGCAAAGCCAAAATCAAATTTGTTGTCGACCATGGTGCCGCCGCGATTGTCCATCTGCCAGGATTGCGCAGCGCCTTTGCCGATCACCTCAAGCACGAGCTTCATGTCGAGCCCGGCTTTCATGCCGAAGGCCACGCCCTCGGAGAGGCCCTGCACCAGGCCCGCGATACAGATCTGATTGACCATTTTTGCGAGCTGTCCGGCACCGGTGTCGCCAATGCGGGTGAAAGCCCGTGCGAATGCCATACCGGTGGGGCGGACCGCATCGAACGCAGCCTGATCGCCGCCGCACATCACCGTGAGCAGCCCGTTGACCGCACCGGCCTGACCGCCAGACACCGGGGCATCAACAAAATGAAGGCCAAGCGACTGAGCGGCCGCATGGAGCTCGCGGGCCACCAGCGCCGAGGCCGTGGTGTGATCCACAAAGATGGCGCCTTGTTTCATGCCGGCGAAGGCGCCCTGGTCACCCAGCACGATCGAGCGCAGATCATCGTCGTTACCGACGCAGGCAAACACGATGTCGGCATCGCGCGCAGCCTCGCGGGGCGTCGGTGCCGAGGCACCGCCGTATTCCGCCACCCACTGGCTGGCCTTGGCAGCGGTGCGGTTGTACACGGTCACGGAGTGGCCCGCGCGCTTCAGGTGACCCGCCATGGGGTAGCCCATGACACCGAGACCAATGAAGGCGAGCTTTTTGGCGGGAACAGGGTCGTACGTTTTGGTGGTCATGGTCGTGTGCTCCTCAGAATCCGACGGCAGCGCCGTCGCGACGGCTGTCACTGGCTGCGACATAACCGTCATCGGGGTTGTCGCTCAGTTTCCAGATGAACTGGCCCGCGCCAAAGTCCATGTAGGGATCATCGATGCGGGCAATGGCGTGACCGCGCGCAGCCAGCGATTCGACCACCGCAGGCTCCATCGTGTCCTCGACATCCACGGCGAGTCCGCGATTGACCTTCCAGCGGGGAGCATCGCAGGCGGCCTGCGGATGCTGGCCGTAATCGACCATCCGAACCAGTGTCTGCAGATGCCCCTGTGGCTGCATGTTGCCGCCCATGACGCCGAAGCTCATTTGCGGTTGGTTGTCGCGCATCAGGAACGCCGGAATGATGGTGTGGAACGGCCGTTTGCCGGGGGCCACGCAATTGGGGTGATGGGGATCCACCGTGAAGCCGTAGCCGCGATTCTGCAGCGAGACGCCGACGCCGGGCACCACCACGCCTGAGCCGAACCCCATGTAGTTGGACTGGATGAACGACACCATCATGCCGCGCTCGTCGGCGGCGGTGAGGTAGATGGTGCCACCGGCCGGCGGTAGCGCGTGTTCAAAATCGGTGGCCCGGTCGGTGCGGATTCGGGCTGCCAGCGCAGCGAGTCGTCCGTCGTCGAGCAGGTCGGAAGGCGTGACGCGGGTCATTGCGCGAGCATCGGCCACATGCCGGTACACCTCGCTGAAGGCCGCTTTCATTGCTTCGATCTGAAGGTGACGACTGTCGGCCGAGTCCACCGGCAACGACTTCAGATCGAAGTGCGACAGGATGCCAAGCGCCATCAGCGCAGCGATGCCCTGACCGTTAGGCGGGATTTCATGCAACGTGTAGCCGTGATAGAGCCGCGACAGCGTGCCGACCCACTCAGGGCGCCAGTCGCGCAGATCGGCCCGCGTGATGGCGCCGCCATGTTCGCGGGCGTGGCGGGCAATGGCCTCTGCTGTTTCGCCTTCGTAAAAATCGCGTCCGCCGGTGGCGGCGATGCGCTCGAGCGTACGGGCTGCGTCTTCAAACACGAATCGCTCGCCAATGGCAGGGGCGCGGCCGTGCGGCATGAAGGCCTGCTCGAAACCCGGCTGTGAGCGGAGCTTGTCGATTTGCGCAGCCCACTTGCGTTGCACGACCGGCGTCACGTTGTAGCCACGCCGTGCGATGTCGATGGCCGGCTCAAGCAGATCGGCAAAAGGCAGCGACCCAAACTTCTGATGCAAAGCCTGCCAGGCGCCAACCGCACCCGGAATGGTGACCGAGCCCCAGCCGCGCATCGGGATTGAACCGCCGTGGTGGCGATCGAACCAGGCGCGATCCCATGCTGCGGGCGCAGTGCCCGAGGCATTGAGCCCATGCAGGTCCGAGCCATCCCAGACGATGGCAAATGCATCGCTGCCCAGGCCATTGGATACCGGCTCGGCGATCGTGATGGCGGCAGCGGCGGCAATGACCGCATCGACCGCATTGCCGCCGCGCATCAGCATGCGCAGACCCGCCTGGGCCGCGAGCGATTGCGAGGTGGCCACGATGTTGCGCGCGAACTGTGGCGTGCGCGCCGCCGGGTAGTGGTGATGCCAGTTGAACGGGGCATGAATCAAGGCGAACACTCCAGCTGTCGGGCGAGATCGAGAAAATCGGTGGCGTGGAAGTCGAGATCGGGTGAGCGCGACAGATCCTTCAGGCCACGCGCCACACTGTCTGCGCCGAACTCCATGGGCCGCTCGATGTACGCGGTGCGAAGCCCACAGGCTGCCGCCGCGCGCAGGTCATCTTTGTGCGCAGCCACCAGCATCACCTGCGATGGCGCGACACCAAAGACATTGGCCACGCCCAGGTAGGTTTGCGGGTCAGGCTTGTAGTGCCGGAACACTTCGGCGGAAAGAATCAGGTCCCAGCGCAGGTCCCCACGTCGCGCCAGATCGGCCAGCAGGCTCAGGTTGCCATTGGAGAGGGTGCACACCTGAAAGCGCTTGCGTAGCGCGAGCAGGCCCTCCGCCGCGTCGGGCCAGGGATCGAGTCGGTGCCAGGCGAGATTGAGCGCGTACCGCTCGGCCGGGCTGAGATGCTCCAAAGCGAATCGGGGCAGGATGCTGTCGAGAATCATTCGATGCAGATCGTCGATTCGGGTCCAGCCCAGTTCGCCGCTTCGCACGCGTTGCATGGCGGGGCGATAGCCTTCGCGCCAGGCGAGCGCAAAAGCCTGCGCCTGATCGCGCGACAGCCCCACCGGCGACGCCATCGCCTCGCGTGCAATCGACCCGTACCAATCCACGACGGTCCCGAAGACGTCGAACGCGAGCACTTTGAGAGTTGAGGAATCGGTTGGGATCACGGGCAGACGGCCGACGCGGAGCCTGATCGCGACCGGCGCTGGCCTGATCAAGCAAAGCCTGAAAGCTTAGCAGAGGCCCCGCTGAAAGCCCCTTGATAGCCTTGGCTTGCGCCCCAAGCCGGTGCGCAAAAGGGGGCGGATGTGACGGAGGGAGGGCTGAAATCGCGGTTCTGCACTTCTTCGGTGCGCGCAGGATCGGCACGTGTCTTGCCCCGTCGAGAAAAGTAAACGGGCATCCGATTGCCAGGGTGACCAAACCGATATGCTTCGATTAAACGTCCCATTGCGGCGCGCGGCACGCAGCACGATTTAGCCTTCTCCAGTGAGAGTGAGTGAACGCCCCTGAATTCGGAAGACCTCCCAGTCTCGGCCTCGATGCGGCTGGGGACGTCGCATCGGCCTCATCGGGCTGGCATGCCCGGCTCGACCTTGCTTTTGCCGAGCGCGGTAACGCCACCATTCCGGTCGTTCGCTCGCACCGCGGGCCGCTGCGTGTACAGAAAGGCTTCACACCGGAAGGGCCAGGCCTGTGGCATCAGGTGGTCGTTCATCCTCCGGGTGGAATCGCTTCCGGCGATCAGCTTGCAATGGCGATCGATGCCCGTGAAGGCGCGCGAGCGCTCATGACATCGCCCGGCGCTGCGAAGTGGTATCGGGCCAATGCTGAGGCGGTTGATCGGCGCGCCTGGCAATCCATTTCACTGTCGGTGGCCGACCGGGCAAGCCTGGAGTGGCTGCCGCTTGAGACCATCGTGTTTGACGGCGCGGTGGCTGACTGGCGCACCCGGATCGACCTTCAGGGATCGGGGTCGGTCATTGCTGCCGATCTGGTGTGCCTAGGACGACCGGCAAGCGATCTTCGGTTTGCCAGCGGCGAGATCCGCTCGCAACTCGAGATCGCGCGTGACGGGCGTCTGATCTTTTTCGAGCAGGCCCATATCGAGGGCGGCTCGCCGATTCTTTTCGCTCAGGCGGGACTGGCCGGCCTGCCAGCCTTTGCCACGATGGTCATTGCGTCGAACACCGGTGGGCATTCGGTGATCATTGAGCGCATACGCGCATTGCACGAGCGATTGCCCGGCGATTGGGCGGTGAGCGCACTGCCGGGCCTGGTGGTGCTTCGCTGGCGTGGGCCGGGGGCGGAAGCGGGATGGCGGGTGTTGCGCGCAGCCTGGGCAGCATGCCGTCCGATCGTGATCGGGCGCGAGGCCTGTCCGCCCAGAATTTGGGCCACGTGATGCGGATCGTGGCAATCATCGACAACCCATTGATCGTGCCTGACGGCTGGTCGTTCAGGCACTTGTGGAGAGCGTATTCATGGAATTGACACCGCGCGAACGCGACAAACTGCTGATCTTCACGGCCGCGCTTCTGGCTGAGCGCCGCAGGGCCCGGGGCTTGAAGCTCAACTATCCCGAGGCGGTCGCTTTTCTGAGCGCAGCCATCATGGAGGGTGCGCGCGACGGTCGCACGGTTGCCGAGTTGATGCATGCCGGTACCACGCTGCTGACCCGCGACGATGTCATGGACGGGGTAGCCGACATGATTCCCGAAATTCAGGTTGAAGCCACCTTTCCCGACGGAACCAAGCTGGTCACCGTGCATCAGCCCATCGTCTGAATCGAGGACCAGTCCATGACAGTTAACCACTCACCAGGCCACGAGCCGCTTGTTCCAGGCGCCGTCGAAACGCTCGAAGGCGATATCGAATTGAACGCGGGTCGGCCTGTCATCACGCTGCAGGTTGCCAACCGCGGTGATCGTCCGGTGCAGGTGGGCTCGCACTATCACTTCGCTGAAACCAATGACGCGCTTCAGTTTGATCGTGCTGCAGCCCTTGGTTTTCGGCTGAACATTGCCGCGGGCACCGCGGTTCGGTTTGAGCCGGGACAGTCGCGCACCGTGGAACTGGTGGCGCTGTCGGGCGCACGAATCGTTCATGGCTTCCAGGGCCGCGTCAATGGCCCGCTGCCGGAGATCAAGCGATGAAAATCAGTCGACGCGCGTATGCGGAAATGTTCGGCCCCACGGTAGGCGATCGGGTTCGACTCGCTGACACCGGCCTCTGGATCGAGGTTGAACAAGACCGCACGGTTTACGGCGAGGAAGTGAAGTTTGGCGGCGGCAAGGTGATTCGTGACGGCATGGGTCAGAGCCAGCGACTCGCAGCCGAAGTGGCCGACACCGTCATCACCAATGCGCTCATCCTTGATCACTGGGGCATCATCAAGGCCGATATCGCTATCAAGAATGGTCGAATTGCTGCGATCGGCAAGGCGGGCAACCCCGATATTCAGCCGGGTGTCGATATCGTGATCGGCGCTTCAACCGAGGTGATTGCGGGCGAGGGCTCCATCATCACTGCGGGCGGCATCGACACCCATATCCACTTCATCTGTCCGCAACAGATTGACGAGGCGCTTGCCTCGGGCGTTACCACCATGATCGGCGGTGGCACGGGCCCCGCCACCGGAACCAATGCGACCACCTGTACGCCAGGTCCCTGGCATCTGGCCAACATGTTGAAGGCCGCCGAGGGGTTTCCAATGAACCTGGGGTTCACAGGCAAAGGTAACGCCTCGAACCCCGAGGCGCTTGCCGAGCAGGTGCGGGCAGGCGCAATCGGACTAAAGCTTCATGAAGACTGGGGCACGACGCCCGCGGCGATTGATACCTGCCTGGGTGTGGCTGATCGCTTCGATGTGCAGGTGGCCATTCATACCGACACGCTCAACGAGTCGGGCTTCGTTGAAACCACCATCGCAGCCTTCAAAGACCGCACGATTCACACCTATCACACCGAGGGTGCCGGTGGCGGTCATGCGCCGGACATCATTCGCGTGTGCGGCTTACCCAATGTGCTGCCGTCTTCCACCAACCCCACGCGGCCTTACACGGTCAACACGATCGACGAGCATCTGGACATGCTGATGGTCTGCCATCACCTCGATGCAAACATCGCCGAAGATGTGGCCTTTGCCGAGAGCCGTATTCGGCGCGAAACGATTGCTGCAGAAGACATCCTGCATGACATCGGCGCCTTCTCCATGATGTCGTCGGATTCGCAGGCAATGGGCCGGGTCGGCGAAGTGATTCTTCGCTGCTGGCAAACCGCGCACAAGATGAAGGCGCAGCGTGGCGGTCTGCCAGGCGACGGCGCGCGTCACGACAACGCACGTGCCAAACGCTATATCGCCAAGTACACGATCAATCCAGCCATCACCCACGGCATCGCGCATGAGGTCGGATCGGTGGAGGTCGGCAAGTTCGCCGACCTGGTGCTCTGGAAGCCAGCCTTCTTCGGCGTCAAGCCTTCCATGGTGATCAAGGGCGGGCAGATTGTGCTTGCGGCCATGGGCGACCCCAATGCGTCCATTCCCACGCCGCAGCCGGTTCACTACCGCCCGCAGTTCGGTGCGTTCGGCCGCGCGCTCGCAGACAGCTCGCTCACCTTCGTATCGCAGGCGGCGCTTGAGGCCGGATTGCCCACGCAACTGGGGTTGTCGCGTCGCGCGGTGGCGGTGCGCGGCATGCGCTCATTGCGGAAAACTGATCTGATCCACAACACCGTCATGCCAAGCATCGAAGTGGATCCGCAGACCTATCAGGTGCGGGCCGATGGTGTGTTGCTCACCTGCGAGCCCGCCACCGTGCTGCCTATGGCGCAGCGCTATTTCCTGTTCTGAACGGGGCCTGTCATGCTGATTTTTCGAAAACTGGGTGGCGTGACCGAGCAGCTGGTTGGTGAAATCGATCTGGCGTTTGAATGGCGCCAGAAGTCGAGGATGCGAACCGTCATCCGCAGCGGTGCGCGCGCCGGCGAATCGGTGGGGTTCGATCTGCCCCGTGGCACGGTGCTGCGCGAGGGCGATCTGATCGCGACCGACTCGGGCGAGGTGCTTCGCGTACACGCCGCGTCGGAAGAACTCATCCACGTGACCGCCCAAAACGCCACGGCGCTCTCCCGCATCGCCTATCACCTGGGCAACCGCCATGTGCCTGTGCAGGTTGGCGACGGCTGGCTACGACTGCAATACGATCATGTGCTGGAAGGCATGGTGCGGGGCTTAGGGGGCAGCATCGCGCTGGTTGACGACAGTTTTGATCCCGAAGGGGGCGCCTACGCAGGGGGGGTGCATGCGCACTCGCATTCGCATTCCCACGGATCCGACCACGACCATGACCATGACCATGCGCATGGCCACTCGCCTCACCACGCGCCAGAGCCGGCGCGCGCGCCAGGCCAGCATGCCGATGCCCGGCACTCACCGCGCATTCACGACTTTCTCACCGACCCGCTCAAGCGCTAACCAAAGCCGTTTCCTGAACCGCTGCCGTGTCTGACGCTGCCCTCCCCACCGTTTCGCTCGATCCCGCAGCGCTCTTGTCGCTCATGCGGCTCTCGAGCCCGGCATTGCCGATCGGCGGTTTCAGTTATTCGCAGGGGCTTGAGTCGGCCATTGATGCGGGTTGGGTGCAGTCGGAAAGCGATGTCCGCCACTGGATTGCAAGCCTGCTCGAGGCCAATATTGGTCGCTTTGATGCGCCGCTTGCCATCGCTCTGTTTCGCGCGGTGGCCGAAGGCGATGACGCCAGCGCCAGTCGCCTGCATCAACGCTGGCTCGCGTCGCGCGAAACCGCTGAATTGCGGGCAGAAACGCTGCAGATGGGGCAGTCGCTGTTGCAGATGCTCGCAGGCCTTGAGCTTGATCCGGCGCTGCGCAGCCAGGTTGACGCGCTTCGGTCACACGAGGCCGAATGCGGGCTGCCGCTTGCCTGGGCGTTTGCCGCCCGTGCGTTCGACCTTGAGCCGCTTGCCGCCTTGTCGGCTTGGCTGTGGGCCTGGCTCGAGAACCAGGTGATGGCCGCCATCAAGGCGGTGCCGCTTGGCCAGCAGGCCGGCCAGCGTCTGTTCAGCGCGTTGCGTCCCGCGCTCGCTCAGGTGATTGCGCGCTGCGCCGATCGCACAGGGGGCAACACGCTGCCCATCCATGCCAGCAACTTCGCGCCAGGCTTTGCCATTGCCAGCGCACAACACGAAACCCAGTATTCGCGGCTGTTCCGCTCGTGAACGGCCCAACGCCTCCAGGAGACACACCACGATGCAAACCTCAGCACCCGCACTATCAACGCCTGCTGCCATGCTGTCGGGCAATCATCCGGCGCTTCGGGTGGGAATCGGCGGTCCGGTTGGATCGGGAAAAACGGCGCTGACGCTGTCACTGTGCCGCCAGCTGCGCGACCGTTACAACATGGCGGTGGTCACCAACGACATTTACACCCGCGAGGACGCCGAGTTTCTGGCGCGCCACGACGCGCTGCCGCTTGAGCGCATCCTGGGTGTCGAAACCGGAGGCTGTCCGCACACGGCCATTCGCGAAGACGCGTCGATCAATCTCGAGGCGGTCGAGCGCCTGCAGCGTCGGCTATCCGGCCTTCAGCTCGTTCTGGTGGAAAGCGGCGGCGACAACCTTGCCGCCACCTTCAGCCCCGAACTGTCTGATTTCACCATCTACGTCATCGATGTGGCAGCCGGCGACAAGATCCCTCGCAAGGGGGGCCCAGGCATCATGAAGTCCGACCTGCTGGTCATCAACAAGATCGACCTGGCGCCCTACGTGGGTGCCTCGCTTGAGGTCATGGCGCAGGATGCCCGCAAGATGCGGGGCGAGCGGCCGTTTGTATTCACCAATCTGAAAACCGGGCAGGGCCTGGATGACGTCGTTCGTCACATCGAAACCCGTGGCCTGCTGGTTCACTGAACTTCTGGAGACGATCGCCATGACAACCCCAAGGCTTCATCTACCCTATGCCGCTGCCCTCCGGCGTCAACTCACCGCTGGCTTCCTGGCAGCAGGGCTCCCCGCCGTGGCGCTCGCCCATCCCGGCGATCATGGCTCAGACTGGCTGCACGCTGCAATGCATCTGCTAAGTGAACCCGATCATCTGGGTATGGTCCTGCTCGCGATTGCTGCGGCTGTTTGGGGTGTGCGCCTGCTGAGGCGGCGTGGCCGACGTGGCGCAGCCTCTGACGATCACTGACCCTGTCGCCCGGTCCCAAAAAACAAAAAGCCCGCAGTCTGCGGGCTTTTTGCTGGGCGGACAGAGCCGCCCGTGAAGCGGTGAGCGACGCTACTTCTCTTCCTCGGCAAACGCTTCTTCGCGTTTCTTGGCCACCGACGGCAGGAACACGATGATGAGCAATACCGCCGCGATGGCCAGCATGGTGGCTGACAGCGGCCGCGTGACGAACACCATCGGATCGCCTCGCGAGATCGTCATGGCCCGTCGCAGATATTCCTCCATCAGCTTACCCAGCACGAAGCCAAGCAGCAGCGGCGCAGGCTCGCAATTGAGCTTCACGCACACGTAGCCCAGAATCGCAAACGGTATCGTCATGTAGATGTCGAACACCGAGTTGTTGAGCGAGTAGGCGCCAATACAGCAGAACATCAGGATGGCCGGGTACAGGATTCGATAGGGAATCGTAAGCAGCTTGATCCACAAGCCCACCAGGGGCAGGTTGAGAACAAGCAGCATCAGGTTGCCGATCCACATCGAAGCGATCAGACCCCAGAACAGCTTAGGATTGGCCGTCATCACTTGCGGGCCAGGCTGGATGTTGTGAATCATCATGCCGGCTACCATCAGCGCCATCACGGCGTTGGTGGGGATGCCCAGCGTCAGCATGGGAATGAACGAGGTTTGCGCACCCGCGTTGTTGGCGGCTTCAGGGGCTGCCACACCTTCGATCATGCCGGTACCGAATTTCTCGGGCGTCTTCGAGATTTTCTTCTCGATGGCGTAGGCCGAGAACGCCGACAGCACCGATCCGCCGCCAGGCAGGATGCCCAACGCACCGCCCAGAACCGTGCCACGCACGATCGGCGCAACGATGCGTCGGAAATCCTCTTTGGAGGGCATAAGGCTACCGACCTTGCTGGTGAACACCTGCCGGTTATCGCGCTGCTCGAGGTTGGCGATGATTTCGCCAAAACCGAACATGCCCATGGCCACCGCGGCAAATTCAATACCGTCGGTAAGTTCAGGGATCTCGAACGAGAACCGCGCAACGCCTGAATTCACGTCAGTGCCGATCATGCCCAGCAACAGACCCAGCACCACCATGGCCAGCGCTTTGACGATAGAGCCCTGCGCCAGCACCACCGCCGCGATCAGGCCCAGCACCATCAGCGAAAAGTATTCCGCCGGGCCGAACTTGAAGGCGACTTCAGCCAGAGGCGGCGCGAAGGCTGCAATTGCCAACGTGGAGACCGTCCCTGCGAAGAATGAGGCGATGGCTGCTGTTGCGAGCGCAGGGCCGGCTCGACCGACCCGTGCCATCTGGTAGCCGTCAAGCGTTGTAACGACCGACGACGTTTCCCCTGGCAGCTTCACCAGAATAGCCGTGGTGGAACCGCCGTACTGCGCACCGTAGTAGATGCCCGCCAGCAGGATGAGCGCCGTGGTGGGGTCGGTCATCTTGTAGGTGATGGGCAGCAGCATCGCGATGGTGGCAAGTGGCCCAATACCTGGCAATACGCCCACGAGCGTGCCAAACAGCACGCCGATGAAGCAGTAGAACAGGTTGGTGGCTGTGGCCGCGACCGAGAAGCCGAGCGAGAGATTTGTGATTAAACCGTCCATCGTCGCGCTCCGGTTACTGCGTGAGGAACTTGGGCCAAACCGCCAGCTGCAGTTCGAGACCCTTTGCAAACACGCCCCATCCCAGCACGCTCAGCACGATTGCCGAAAGGAAGGTTTCCTTCAGGTTGAATTCGTGACTGCCCAGCGACGAGACAAAGATCAGCACCCACAACGACACGATCAGACCAAGCTTGGGCAGCAGGATCGCGAACAGAAGCACGCCCAGCAGCAGCAGGAGCAGTTCCCGCCAGCCCACCGGCGAGAGCTTGGC